>Ga0209809_1001760_pt1 | contig 16753 bp, 11 predicted proteins | sample YNPMSTMetaG_FD_186172 | JGI IMG/M metagenome (GOLD analysis project Ga0209809, IMG submission 186172) | Anoxygenic and chlorotrophic microbial mat microbial communities from Yellowstone National Park, USA - YNP MS-T MetaG (SPAdes) (version 2) ... | reverse complement strand
CGGCGCGGTCCCGCCGGGGCGCCGGAGGTTCCTCGGCCAGCACGCGCATGGCGGGGGTTCCGGTGTCTTCGTACTGGCCCGAACGCACGGCCCAGATGAAAGCGACCAGAAACCCCGCGGCCACCAGCAGGCTCAGAGCGATCAAGACGTAGATGACACTCATGGTTCCGAGGTCTCCTTTCCCCTCCACGTGGTCAGCCCGGACCGCCGCGCCTGCCACAGGCCCAGGGCGCAGGCGGCGGAAACGACCGTGACGGAGCTCAGAGGCATCAAAATGGCCGCCACCAAGGGGGACAGCCGACCCTGAACGGCCAGCGTGAGCCCCGCCACGTTGTAAAGGATCGACAAGGCAAAACAGACGTAGACCACCTGCACCGCCCGCCGTGCCAGACCCAGCAATTCCGGCAATTCCGCAACACGCCTTGCCTCCAGGATCACATCACTGGCAGGCGAAAAAGCGCCGATATCCTCCACCACGGCCACGCCCACATCGCTTTGCCGGAGAGCCCCGGCGTCGTTCAGACCGTCGCCCACCATCATCACCGTGCGTCCGCGCTGCTGGAGTTGGTGGATGAAGGTTTGCTTCTCCTCGGGGGTTTGGTGAAACAAAAGAGAAGCGCCCCGGCCGAACAATTGCTCGAAGGCCGCGCGTTCCCGGGCTTGGTCGCCGCTGAGCAGGGCCAGCTCATAACGACCGGCCAGCGTTTGCGCCAACCGGTCGGTCCCAGGGCGCAGGGCCCGCTGAAGCTGGAAGCTGCCGCGGTAGAGGCCGCCGATGGCCACGTGGACCGAATGGGCTGTGCGGATGCAGCCCTCGGGCACCGACACGCCTCGCTTGCGGAGCCAGTGGGCCGAGCCCAACCATAGTTCCAAGCCCTGCACCTGACCCTCGATGCCGCGGCCCGGATGTTCGCGATACCATTCGGGCCGGTCGGCACCTGCCGGGACAGAAGGGACACCGGCGGACCGGCCGCCGGAAGGGTCTTGGATCAAGCCAACCAGTTGCCGGGCCAGGGGATGGGTGGATTGAGCAGCCAGCACGCGCACCGCCTCCCGTTCGGCCGGCGCCAACGGTGGGCCCACCCAGCGAATCCGATCAGAACCCGCAGTCGTGAGCGTGCCGGTTTTGTCGAAAACGATGGTGGTCACGCGGGCCAGGCGTTCCAAAACCTGGCTGTTCTTGAGGAAGATTTGCTGTCGAGCCAGCCACCGCTGGACGGTGCCGAGGGCAAACGGAGCCGACAGCGCCAGGGCACAGGGACAGGCCACAATGAGCACAGCGGTGAACGTCTTCAGGGCCATCGGCAGGCCACTGGTCAGGCCCCACGCCACCGCGCTGCCCAAGGCCACCGCGGTCACACCCGCCACGAACCACCGGCTGAGCCGGTTGGTCAGCGTTTGGAAGTTCCGTTGCCCTTCTGCAGACCGGGCCAGCCGGGCCCACAAGGTACTCAGGTAGCTTTGTGAAACCGGCTTGACCACCTCGACCTCGATGGGGCCGCCGACCTGTTGACCACCGGCGTAGAGGAGGTCGCCCGGATGACGCCGGACCGGCTCGCTTTCGCCCGTGACAAAGCTGTAGTCCATTTCCGCGGTGCCCTCTAAGAGCCGCGCATCGGCCGGGAGTAATTCCCCGTGCCGGAGCCGAACCCGGTCGCCCACCCGCAACCGTGCCACGGGCACCACTTCTTCGCCGGCTTCCGTTCTTCTCGTCACGGAGAGCGGAAAGAACGCCTGGTAGTCACGGTCGAAAGAGAGCCGTTCGTAGGTTTTGTTCTGGAACCAGCGCCCGCACAGCAGGAAAAACACCAGCCCGGTCAACGAGTCCAGGTAGCCTTCGCCCGTCTGCGTCAGGATCTCCCACAGGCTCTGCCCGAACAGGGCCAGCAGGCCAGCCGCAATGGGCAGCTCGAGCGTCACGGTGCGCTGCCGCAACGCCTGCCAGGCAGAGCGCCAATAGTCGGAGGCGCTGTAGAAGAACACGGGAAAACTCAGGCCCAGCGACACCAGCCCGAGGAACAGCCGAATGCCGGGACTGTGATGCGCCTCCAGTCCCAAGTAACTGGGAAAACTCAGCATCATCACGTTCCCAAAAGCAAATCCCGCGATTCCCAATTGAAGCCAAAGTCGAACCGGCTTGGTGGGACCGTTCCGGCGCCCCAAATCGCCCATCTGGAACACCGGCTCGTATCCCAGCGAGGCCAACAGGGCTACCAACTGGCTGAGTCGGATCCGCTGCGGATCGAACATCACGCTCAGTTCCCTTCGCAGGAAATTGACCTCCGACCTTCCAATCCCCTCGTGGAGCTGGAAAAGGTTCTCCAACAGCCAGACGCAGGCCACGCAGTGGATGGCCGGAATGTGCAGCGTCACCCGACAGCCGCACTCGTCTCGGTAATCCACCAGCCGCTCCAGTACCAACGGATCGTCCAGATGGGCAAACTGGTCCGCATCCAGGCGCTGAGCCACACGCAACCCGGGCGTGGGAGACAGATCATAAAAACGGCCCAGCCCGTGCTGATGAAGCAACTCGAAGACGGCCAGGCAACCCCGGCAGCAGAAGGTGAGATTTTCCTTGGAAATGGCTGCCGATCCGCAGGGTGTCCCGCAATGCTGGCACAAGACGGAACCCTCGGCCTCCAGACTCTGGCCGGACTCGAGTTCGACCGGCTCCTGGTGGGCCGTAGACGGTTTCAGGGCAACCCCGAGACTGTCCCCCGTAAACCCCATGCTCCCAGACCCTTTTCAACCCTTGCCCCAAAATTTGCCTTGATTGTCCGTGCTTGAACGGCGGATGCAAGCTGAAAATTGTCCATAAGGAAGGCAAAGATTAGCCCTTTTGTTTTCAAAGCTGGCCGATGGAGTTTCGGCTCGCTGGGATTGGTTCACGTCGATTCTCTTAGCCCGTGCGACGCCGGCGGAGGGTGCAGTCGGACCATGTTCCGGGTAAGATCCTGGCGGCTTCGGTAGCAGAGCCGGGGCCGGCCCGCGGGCGGGCAGCGGAGGCGCCACAGAGGTTAGTTTGACAGCGGTGTCGTGAGGCCCGTGAGGGACCCATGACCTGCCTGCCAGGAAAATGGCGGCGGTCGGGGAGGAATTGGGTTCCGTTTGTTACGGGTTGTTTGTCATCTCTTCCGTCAACGGGTCGATTTCGTCCAGTCGGTGGCTGTTGTGGGTGCGCCCTGCGTCTTTGCCAACCCCTTCGCCTGAAATCAATGAGCTGCACCCCGCGGCTCCGCACAGGGAACGTCTGGCACGTTGTCAAAGCATGGCGGACAAGGTAAGGTGAGGGCGGTCGGGCGCTTGGCGCAGCGGCTAGCGCATCTCCCTTACACGGAGGTGGTCGCAGGTTCGAATCCTGCAGCGCCCACCATCTTTCATTTTCGGCTTGTTCGGGACGCGTGCTCTGTTCGGGCTGATTTGGGCATCCGGGTTCTTCCCTGACGGCGGGCAGCAGCGGGAGGCTTTTCTCCAACCGGTTGCGCCCCAAGAGATGCGATTCAAGCGCGGGGGCAGAGCCCGTGGCAAAGGACTCCTCCAGCGTATGTGTCTGCGGCCACCAACAAACCTCGAGACCGACCGCCCGTGACCGACAAAGCAAAATTCCCGGCCGCAGAGTCACCATCATCAGACGGGATCCAAACAGACGCCCAAATCAGGCAAGCCATGGGAACAATCAGAGACTCGGCGAGAGGTGACGGAACCCCGGACCAACCAGCCTGACGGTGACGACACTCCTGCTGGACCGGTTCTTTCCGCCCGAGCCTGGACTCGTGAGTTGAGGTGAGAAGGTTCCGTCCCTCGTCAGTTTTCAAAGCTGCCTGCAAGCTGGCGCAATTCAGACACGCTGTATACCCCGGGTGCGGTTCTTTGTTGCGGCAGCGCATGGACTGCGGCGGCTTGCCGCCGCTGTGTGTCCCGGGCCGGGCCGAAACGCGACCATTCAAGGGCGACGGCATCGGGTGCCGATCCACCGGACCCCGCCGATTCCTCGAAATGGAGGGACGGCTTCCCCGCCGTCTCACTGCTCTGGGTTTGGAGGAAGCCCCTTCCGCGGGGTTTCCGGTCGGGATGGGGCCCGGCCACCAACGGAATGCTATTGGCGCGGAATGCCCGAAGGGCGCTTGGTTGTCGAGCTGGAGGGACGATTGCGACGCCGTTGGACCGCCTGGCCGGTCTGGAGTCCGTGGCGTGGATGGGGCCAGAACGGCCGGCGCTGGTCCCCTTACCGAACATGTCCGAAGCCGGCTTGAAGGCTGGGCTTCAAAAGCGCCATCGAGCTGGCGCACTTCAAATGCTCCTAGAGGTGGGAGACGCTGTTCGTTGACGCGGCAGCGCATGGACTGCGACGGGTCGGTTTCGCTGACACCGTGCGGGCAAGCCTGTCGTGTGGGCGGGTGATCGGAAAACGCAGCAGAATTCTCGATTGGGTCGGGGAGTTTCGGGATGGAGGGGCAGAGAGGTTTTGCGTTCGGGGCACGCCGGTTTTGGGCCGGCAAGGGAGAGCGATCTTAGCGAACGAGGCCAGCGGCGGGGCAAAAGGGTGCGGAAATGAGTGGCGCGCCCGGCAGGATTCGAACCTGCGACCACCTGCTTAGAAGGCAGATGCTCTGTCCAGCTGAGCTACGGGCGCCCCTCTTGGGAGGCACCGGGCCGGCAAAGGGAGGCTTGGGGAGCCATCCCTGCGTGCTCGGAGCGGCCCTGGCGGTGCCCACGGGTGCGGGACTGTCATTGGCGAGCTTAGCGCGCAGGCGTTGATGGGACAATCCCGCGGACAGTTGCCGAAGGGACTCCGCCACCGCATCCGATGTTCACTATGCGCGAATTTTTGAGGCGGACAAGGCTGAGATGAGGCGGTTGGTCCTGTGGAAGGGCTGGTGGCCGCCGACCTGGGCCCACGCAGGCGCCGAGGCGTACGGGAGCGGCCGCAAGTTAGGACGGGGCGCAATGGGGTTGGGTTGGCTTTTGACCGAGCCCGCGAGTTTGAAAGGTCGCCCGTTCCAGGCGGAGCCCTCGGGGCGCGGTTACCGTTGACAAACGGTCAGGAGGCTGGGGAGAAGGCTTGGGCAATCGAGCTCATGGTGGGGAAGGGGCTGGGTTGGGCCTCGGGCGACCGGGGATTAAGATGAGTACAGGGCGCGGGTGCGGTCCTTGCAAAGCCGGAGAGTGGGGTCTAGGTTGCCTCAGTCTCGATGGCCGATGAATCGGGAATGACCATGAACAAGCCGGAGGAGCCTGGTCTCGGCGAGAGTGATGGTCGACGGCCTGTGGGTGTGGCCGACGCCAGTCTGGCCTCGCTTCTGGATCGCCACACGGTCAGAGGTACCTTGTGGCGGCGGGAGGATGGGAAGATCCGTTGTGTGGCCTGTGGCCATCGTTGTCTGTTGGGACCGGGACGCCGGGGGATCTGCAAGGTGCGATTCCATCAGGACGGGGAACTGAAGGTGCCCTTTGGTTACGTGGCGGGTGTGGCCAGTGATCCCATCGAGAAGAAACCGTTTTTCCATGTGCTTCCCGGCACCGATGCCCTGACCTTTGGGATGCTGGGCTGTGATTTTCACTGCGCCTATTGCCAGAACTGGATCACGAGTCAGGCATTGCGGGATCCGGTGGCGCAGGCTCCGATTCGGACCGTGACGCCGGAACGGCTGGTGGAAGCGGCGGAGCGCAGTGGGGCGCGTGTGGTCGTCTCAAGTTACAACGAACCCTTGATCACGGCCGAATGGGCGGTGGCGGTTTTTCAGCAGGCCGTGGGCCGAGGACTGATTTGCGGTTTTGTTTCGAATGGGAACGCCACTCCGGAGGCGCTGGATTTTTTGCAGCCGTGGATCCGGTGTTACAAGGTGGACCTGAAGACGTTTGACGACCGGAAGTACCGGTCGTTGGGCGGCACTTTGGCGCACGTGCTGGACACGATTCGGCAGGTGCACGCGCGCGGGTTGTGGTTGGAGGTGGTAACGTTGGTGGTGCCGGGCTGGAATGACAGCGAGTCGGAGCTGCGCGACATTGCGCGGTTTCTGGTGTCGGTGAGTCCGGACATTCCCTGGCATGTGACGGCATTTCATCCGGATTACCGGATGACCGAACCGCGGGCAACGACGGCGGAGGATTTGATACGGGCGGCAGAGATTGGAGCGGCCGAAGGGCTGCGTTTTGTGTATGCCGGCAATCTGCCGGGACAAGTGGGGCCGTGGGAGGACACACGTTGTCCGGCCTGCGGGCGCACTGTGGTCGAGCGGGTGGGTTACGTGGTGCGCCGGTACGAAGTCACGCCGGAGGGGCGTTGTCCGCAGTGCGGCGCGTCCTTGCCGGGAATTTGGCATCGGGAGGCGGAGCCGGTGGTTTCATCCGGTTGGCGGGTGCCCCGGGCGGTGCGCCTGTGAAGGGCGGCGGTGGTTTGGCTTCGCGGTGTAGCGGCGATGTGCGGTCGGGACGGCGCGGCCCCGTGGGTGCCTCAGTTTCTGCCCGGTGGGAGGCGCGTAGGCTTGCCGAGGGGCTGCATGGTCAGGGGATCGCGGAGCGGCAATTCGGTGATCCCCGCCGGCGACAGGTCGCCCAGTCGTACCGGACGATCCGGATGGCCGAGGAGGATGTCGTCCTTGTTGCCCACGATGAGAATGACCATGCGGTCCAAGGGCAGGTGGGCTCGTGCTACGCGGAGCACGTCTTCACGGCTGACGGCTTGCACCCGCGGGCGGAAGCGCTTCCAGTAATCCGGCTCGCGATGGTAACGCCCGGTGAATTCCTCCTGGGCAAAGAGATGGGCCACCTGGGCCTTGGTGGCGAAGCGGCGGGGGAAGGTGTCGATGAAGGCGCGTTGGGCGGTGTGAAGTTCGTCTTCGGAGACGGGTTCGGCGGCAATGCGACGCAGCTCGTCCAGTACAAGGGAGATGGCGTAGGGAACGGTGCGGGATTGGGTTTGGAAGGCGGCGCGGAAGGGCTGGGGGAAATAGACTCCGCCGGGGAGCGAGGAGCCGGCGGCATAGGCCAGACCTTCGTCGGAACGGACCCGGTTGACGATGCGGGAGGTGAACCCACCGCCGCCCAGGATGTCGTTCATGATCATAAGTGGGAAGAAGTCGGGGTGATCGCGCAGGACCCCCGGCAACAGGAGGGAGACACGGCCCTGGGGGATGTCTTTGGGTACGATGTAGATGCCCGGGGGTGCGAAGGTGGCGTTGGTGGGGACCGGCGGCGGCAGCTCACCGGTGAAGGGCCAGTCGGCAAACAGTTGTTCCAGTTTGGCAATGAAGGTGTCGCGGTCAAAATCGCCGCTGGCCGCGACGATAAAATTGGAGGGCCAGAACCAGCGGCGGTGGAAGCTCACCAGATCTTCGCGCTGGATGCGCTCGAGGGAAGCGGCGGTGCTGTAGCGGTTGAGCCAGAAGGTTTCGCCATAAGCCAGAAATCCGATTTCGCGTTGTTCGATGGCGGCGGCGTGGTCGTTTCGTTCTTTCATGGCTTGCAGGAGCTGTTGTTTGCGCAGGGCCAGTTTGTCCTCCTGGAAACGGGGCCAGGCCAGGACTTCGCGCAGCAGGCTCAGCCCCTCGTCGAGGTCTTTGGAAAGCCAGTTGAGGCTGACGGAGCCCTGGGTGTCGCCCACGCTGGAGTTCAGCAGCGCGGCAAGGAAGGCCAGTCGTTCTTCCAAATCGTCAGCCGCCCAGGAACGTGTGCCGCCTCGGGCCAGCAGGTAGCCGGTCAGGTCGGCCAGCCCTTCCCGGCCCGGGGGATCGAGATAGGCACCGACGCGGACCAGGATTATGAGGTTGACCAGCGGCAACTCCCGATCTGGGACTACATAGGCCACTGGTCCGGAGCGGAGGGCCACGCGGTACTGGGCGGGTTCGGGCGGTTCGTATACCAGCGGCGGAAACTGCAGCTGTTCCGGCCGCTCCGGGATGACGCGAGCGGCTCCGCTTGGCGGCGCGGCAGCGACCGGGTGGGAGGTGATACAAAGGAGGCCGGCCAGGGCCAAGAGAATCGGTCCACCTCCGAGAAGTCGCAAAAATTGGCCGGGGTGGGCTACGCGTGGGTTGCGTGGAAATGGCGGCATGGTCCGAGGCACAGGGGCAATGTTCATGGCTGGCGGGAGGCTGAGGGTGCGGCCAAGGCGGGCTCTGTGGTTTGGGTTTTGCGTGTGTAGATGGCCACAGCGCGGGCTTCCCTGGTGAAGTATTTGCGGGCGACCCGCTGAATGTCTTCAGCGGTAACGGCCTGGTATTTGGGTCCGGCCTCATTGATCTCCCGCCAATCGCCCAACCCGTCATAGAGCAGAAGCTGGAGGAGGATGGCGAAGTTGGAGGTAAGCTTGCGATACTCGGCTGCGGCGAAGTTGTTCTTGACCTTTTGGAGTTCCTCGGGCGGCACGGGCTCTTGTTGAAGGCGTTCCAACTCCTCGTAGATGGCTTTTTCGACAGTTTCCGGGGAATGAGGCTCGCGGGCCTCGGCCTGGATGAAGAAGTTGCCGGCCCACTTCTGGGAATTTTGGGAGGCCGAAACCCTGGTGGCCACCTGCCGGCCGAGTACCAGTCCCTTGTACAGACGGCCGGTGCGATGCGAGAGCAGCTCGGCCAGCAGGGCCAGCGGATAGGAATCCTTGTGGCCAAACGGCACAGTCAACCAGGCGATGTGGACCTGGGGATTGGCTTCGGCCTCGGCGTACATGCGGCGCTCTGCCACGGGCGAGATCTCCTGGGTGATCACCTCCGGTGGCAGGCGGGGCCCGGGCGGAATCCGCCCGAAGTATTGTTCGGCCAGCGCGACGGCCTGGGTGCGATTCAAATCTCCCACCAGGACCAGGGTGATGTTCTGGGGGATGTAATAGGTGGCGTAGAATTCGTCGGCTTGCGCCTTGCTGATGGCCGGGATGTCGGACGGCCAGCCCAGGACCGGCCAGTGGTAGGGGTGCGACTGCCAAAACATCGCGTTAAAGGCCTCCTCGAAACGGCCCAGGGGCGTCGACTCGGTGCGCAAGCGACGTTCTTCGAAGACCACATCGCGCTCGGCGTAAAACTCCCGGAACACGGGGCGATAGAGCCGCTCCGATTCCATCCACATCCACAGTTCCAGTTTGTTGGCCGGCACGGTGATGAAGTAGGCGGTTAGGTCCTCGGTGGTAAAGGCGTTCATTCCGGAGGCGCCGGCCGCGGTGTAAATGCGGTCAAATTCGTTTTTCACCAACAACTGGCGTTGCTCCTCCACCAGCTTTTGGAAGGCGGCCTCCAATTCGCGCAGGCGCGGGGTGCGGTTTTCCGGTTTTTGCCAGTCGTCGATTTCGCCCCGGCGCCATGCGGCCCGCAGGCGCGCCTCTTCCTGCCGGATTTCTTCCCGCAACCGTTCTTGTTCCTCGATGATCTGCAGGTCGCGTTCCGGGTCTCGCGTGCCCACGGTGCGTGTGCCCTTGAACATCATGTGTTCGAAGAGGTGAGTGAGGCCCGTGATGCCGGGTCTTTCGTTGGCGCTGCCCACGTGCGCGACCCAACCGCCTGCAATGGAGGGCTCGTCCCGGCGTTCCACCATCAACAGGCGCATACCATTGGAGAGGGTAACCTCGGTCACGGGCACTTGTTGGCCCCCACCATTTCCGGGGGCGATGATCCAGCAAAGGACCAGCCAAGGGATCCGTCGCGCTCCGGCACGGGGGCGCGCGCTGCTTGGTCGCAACAGTTTCTTCACGCCAGCGAGGGTAAGAAGTAGCTCCGCGGACGCAACAGGGAATCCGGCACGGCGGCGGAGCCGCCAGAGCGCAGGACCCACGGTGTCCTGGTCCGGAGATGATGGATCCAGCAGCGCCCTTGGGGCCGGCTGGCCGTCCCAAGCTTGCGAAATGTCGTGGTAGAGCGACCTTGGGTGGCTGGCTTGAGCAGACGCCGTAGCGAAAGGCGATTTCTGCGCACTGGTCTCTGGCCGGTTCGGCAGATCGGTAAACAGCCGCGCCCGCAGACTGGCCAAGCGGCTGCCGGCCCGGACCGGCGGGGCCGGGGTGGCGGGCCGGCGCGACCCTTTGGAGGCTCACCCGTCCGAAATCCGCGTTGCGCCGGAGGCACCAGCCGTGTCATGCTATAGGGGAAGGTCGGAGCGTAGCTCAGCTTGGTAGAGCACCAGCTTTGGGAGCTGGCTGTCGCAGGTTCAAATCCTGTCGCTCCGACCATTTCTTCTAGGAGCAAACGCGGGCTTGCGGGGCGACGCCGGTTTTTGGCAACGTGCCGTCCCGTGAACGCGGTTCTGCACCGTGCAGTGGTTTGTGCCCGTTGCGACGAGCCTTCAATCCTTAGGCCGGGGAGATTCGGTGTCTCCATGAAATCGGTGTTGCTTTGTTTGGGGCAGAAAGTTCTGCCATGGGCTTGGGAGATGGATCGCCTTGCGCGCCGGTTGATCCTGTACGGGGTGATTGCTGGAGGGATTTGGGGGGTAGCCTGCTTGGGGTCTGCCCAAGAATGGACGCCGTTGTTCAACGGCCGCGACCTGAGCGGTTGGAAGGTTCCAGAGCCGAACCCGTTTTGGCGGGTGGTGGACGGAGTTCTGGTGGGGCAGAGCGACCCGGCCCGGACCGGGAGCATGCTCTGGACGCAAAAGGAGTACCGGGATTTCGAGCTGGAATTCGAGGCGCGCTGGGATGGCGAGATTGACAGTGGGGTGATGTTCCGCAAACCGGAACTGCAATTGCAGATTGGTGTGTCACGCACGTTGCGGCGCGACATGACCGGTTCCTTTTACACTGGGGGGAGCGAGCGGTATCCAGAGGCCGGTCAGGCCAGGGAGGTGGACAAGGTCCTCAAGCCGGGGGAATGGAATGCGTTCCGGCTGCAGGCCCGGGGCAACACGTTTACCGTCTGGATCAATGGCCGGCAACTGGTGCAGTACACGGACAACCGTTTTGCCGGCAGTGCACCGATCGGCCTGCAGATCCATGCAGGGGTGGACATGCGGATCGAGTTCCGGAATCTACGGATTCGTGAGCTTTCGTCGGAGCCGGCGGCCGGCTCCTGAGGCTGAGCGGGTGGGGTGCCCGGCGTTCTTTGTGAGCTTGCGCCGGGGTGGTCGAGCGGTTCAGTCCGGCGGATCCTCGAGCCACAGCAAGCGGAAAAAGGCAGCTGGGGGGTTGGTTCCGGGAAGGGTGGCGTTCAAAAGGTCTGGTACTCGGACGATTCCATTGTCTGGAGCATCTCCCAGGGTCCGAGGGGGTTGGACGCGCTGAGCATGCGGTAACGTTGACCCGGGGCACTGTTCCAGCGGAGGCGCCGAGGCTGGTCAGGGGCGGGGCACCAAACCGGCATCGGGGGGTGCTGTGCGGGGTACCACCGACCGATCGAACCCCCGCCCAACCGGTCCCGAGCCAGCACGTGCAATTCGTCGTCCTGGACCTCGCATTCCAAGTGATGGAACCGGCTTTCGAAGTAGCGGCTGAAAGAATCGCGTTCGGTCAGGGCGTAGAGCATGTAGCCACCGCCGCCGGAGATGAAAAAGTGGACCCCTTGGACAGGGCCGAGCCGTTCGTAACTTTGATCGTGGCCGCTGAATACGACCTGGACCCCGAATCGGGTCAGCCACCGGAGCAGCCAAGCCTATAGTTCCAAGCGATCCGGTACCCCGTTGAAGGTGAAATCGTCGAACCGGTGGCCTCCGGAGAGAAACAGCGGGCAGTGCAAAAACACCGCGCGCCAAGGCCGGTCCGTAAATACCAGATCGTTGCTCAACCATTGCCATTGCACCCTGCCGGGGCCCAGCCCGAGGTGCTCTAGCTCGGGGAATAGGGTCAGGGTCGGCACGCACAGCGACGCGAAATGCACGTGGCCAAAGTCGAAGGAAAGAAATGCGCAGTGCCCGTCGTGTTGTTGGTGGGGAGCGACCAGGTGCCCAGTACGGTGCCAGCTTCTCCGGGCCATAAAGTTCGTGGTGGCCGAGGGTCGGGTACCAGGCGCCCCGACGCATCATCGGGGCATAGACGCTGAGGCAGCGGAGATCGGCCAGGGCAGCGCTCAAGGCCGGGTAGCCCAGATCCCCCGTGTGTAACACCAGATCCACCGCAGCCGTGGCCAGAAAGGAGGCCACTTGCAACTGGGTTAGCGTGCCGGACTCGCTGTCTCCCACCACAGCGAAGCGCATCGGTCCGGAAGTGGGGGTGCGGAAGCAAAAGAGTGGCGAGAGCGCTTCGCCTGCCCCGGTGCTGAGGCGCACGTGGTACCAGCAAGTCGCTCCCCGCGGGCAGATTCGTCAATTGGACACGGTGGCCAGTGGTTGGCTCGGGCTGTTCTGTGACCCGGCCCAGTTCCGGGGTGGGGCCGTACTCGACCCGGGCCGTGGCGGGCACCACCGAGTGCCAGAGCAAATGCGCGCTGTGCGGACCGACCTGTTGCCCGTAAGGACCGCGGCTGAAGTTGGCGCGCAACTCGTCAATGAAGGCAAAGGCCGGGGCCGGCCGCGCGTAGGGGTGCACTTGGACGGCCAGCACGTTGGTCCCGGGGCGCAGGAAGGCCCGAGCCGGACTCAGGTCCCATTCCTCGGTCGAGAGTCGGCCGCGGAAGCGCACGATCTCGTCCCAAGCGGCTGGCTGCGTGACTGGACCCCGGCGGGCCACTTCGTGCCCGTTGAGCCAGGCCACGAAGCCGCTGTGATCATCCAAGCGCAATAGTAGCCATTGCACCTCAGCAGGATTCTCGAGAACGAACGTCGTTCGAAAACAGGCCGAGACCAGCCGGGTTACGGCTAGCACGGTGGCCTCGTCCCCCAACGCGGTGCCGAATCCCGACCGGCCCTGGGCCCAGTGGGAGTCTGGAAGTCGGGTTCGGTTCAGTGGGGAGGGGACCTTGTGTCGCCGAGACGATTCAGCCGGAAGCGCCAGGAGGCGCCCACGGGTACGAGTATGGGGGCCGTGGCGAGAAGTTGGGCAGAGAGGTCCACGGAGACGAGGATGCCGTCGAGCCCCTTGGACCGCCTCCGGGGCGACAGCCTTCGGCGCAGAGACCCAGGCGTGGTCATGGCAGCGATCTGGTAAGCCCGGGGCCGCGTTGACAACGGGGGTGCAGAGCCCTTCTGCTCGGCGCGGGAGTCCCAGCTGTGGGCCGTTGGGGCGGCTTTGGGACCAGTGCTCCCGCAGGAAGCCGGGAGAAACTGTGACGGCTGCAGGGGGTATGGTGACTTTCTTGCTGCCTGCGAGTTTGGCGGGCTTGGTGCAGGGGGCGCGAAAGAGGGAATCCGCGAGACACGCAAGAGGGGGCGGGCAACCCCATGTGGGTGGTGCGGCTGGTCTGGGTTGGGTTGGCCTTGGTAGGATGCCGCTGTGAATGGGCCGTGGTCCCATCGCGATCGTCTGTGGCGGTTGCCGCGTGCATTGGAGGTGTTGTGGCAGCGGTACTGGCGCCGGGCGTTGCGCTGGCGGGAACGCCTGCTGGTGAGCGAGGAGGCGCTGCACCTGCTATTGGCAGCAGGGGTGGGTGTGGTGGGTGGACTGGTTAACTGGTTCTTTTACTACGCCATCGAGGCGGTGACCGTGCTGTTTTTGCATCGGCACGGCGATCCGGTGGAGGTGGCCGAGTTGCTGCGGCCTTGGGAGCGGCTGTTGACGCCCGCGTTGGGAGGGCTGCTGGCGGGTTTGATCCTTCACTGGGGATTGCGCTTGGTCAAACGGCCAGGCACGACGAATCTCTTGGAGGCGGTGGCGGCGGGGGACGGGCGGCTGCCGTTTCGTCCGAATCTGATACGGACGCTGTCTTCGCTGGTCAGCATTGGCACGGGAGCTTCCATCGGGCGCGAGGGGGGCATCACGCAATTGTCGGCCACGCTGGCTTCGAAGTGGGGACAGTGGCGGGGATGGCCGCCGTATCGGTTGCGTTTGCTGGTGGGCTGCGGGGCGGCCGCAGGGATTGCGGCGGCCTATAATGCGCCGATTTCGGGCGCCGTGTTCGCCGCTTGGATTGTCCTGGGCAACTTTTCCATGTTGCTGTTTGCGCCCTTGGTCGTGTCGGCCGTGGTGGCCAGTGTACTGTCGCGGAGTTTTTTGGGTTTCCGCCCGTGGTACGAGGTGCCGGTGGTGGAGTTTACGCGGCTGGGCCAACTGCCATGGTTTCTGTTGCTCGGACTGGTGAGTGGGTTGGCGGGGGTTTTGTTTCTGAAGATGCTTCGCTTTGCGGAGCAGAGGTTTGCGAGGCTGCCGTGGCCGGTGTACGGGCGCATGGCGTTGGGCGGGGCGATTGTGGGTCTGATTGCACTGGCTTATCCCGGGGTGTGGGGCAACGGGTACGTGGTGGCCAACCGGATCCTGCACGGCGAGTTCAATCGTTTGACGGCCGATTGGGTCAGTGGGGGGCTGACCGGCGAGGCTTGGGGTCTGGTGTTTTTGGTGGGGCTGCTGTCGGCCAAACTGGTGGCCACGGTGGTAACGGTAGGCTCGGGAGCCGTGGGCGGTGTCTTTACGCCCACGTTGTTTTTGGGAGCGGCCGTGGGCGCGGCGTTTGGATTGAGCTTGCACCTGGTGGGTGCAGCTCAACATCTGCCGCTGAGCACGTTCGCGCTGGTGGGCATGGGCAGTGTGTTTTCCGCCACCACGCGGTCTCCGCTGCTGGCGATGATTCTGGTTTTCGAGATTTCGCTGAATTACTCGATGATGCCGCCGCTGATGCTGGGATGTGTGGTGGCCGCCTTGGTGGCGGGTCGGCTGCACCCGGAGTCCGTTTACACCCAGACCTTGCGAGCGCGCGGAGTGGAACCGGCCACGGAGGCAAGCCTGGACTGCCGGGTGGGCGACCTGATGCGGGAGCCGGTGCCCCCCGTTCGGGAAACGGCGACCTTACAGGAGATGGCCCAACGGTTTCTCACCCGCACGAACAATTTTTTGCCGGTGGTGGACGCGGAGAACCGGCTGCTGGGCGTGGTGGCGCTGCATGATCTGAAGCCGTTTTTGAACGCCGGGGAGGAATTGCGTGCGGTGATCGCCTATGACGTGATGCGGCCTCCCCCGGCCTGGGTGACACCGACTCAAACCTTGTTTGAAGCGCTCCCGGTGGTGTTGCGGAGCGAGCAGCGGCACATTCCCGTGGTGAACAGTCCGACCGAGCGCAAGTTGGTGGGGGCTCTGGTGCGGGCAGAGGTGCTGGGTTTGTTGACGGAAGCCATGGCCCGAAGCAGCGAAGCCCGGCTGACCGGACAGGCGCCTGCGACACGCACGGAACGTCAGACCGGGGCTTGACCCGTGAGGGCCGACCTCTACTTTGCCGCCCATGCACGCGGGGATCCACGAGCCCACTGCCTGGATGATCCTGCCGTTTTTGCTGCTGCTTCTGGCCATTGCGCTGGGGCCGCTGGCTTGGCCGCAGGGGTGGCACCGGCATTATCCCAAGGTGGCCCTGGGCCTCGGAGCGGTCACACTGTTGTACTACTGGCTCGGTCTGGGTGCCGTGGGGCGCATCGTGCAGACGGCCCATGAATATCTGAGCTTCCTTGCTCTGATTGGTTCGTTGTTCGTGGTCTCGGGCGGCATTCATATCACGGTCAGGGGCCAGGCGACGCCGGCGAGCAATCTTCTGTTTCTTTGGGCCGGCGCAGTCGTGGCAAACGTACTGGGGACCACGGGGGCTTCCATGTTGCTGATCCGGCCCTGGCTGCGGATGAACCGGTACCGGCTGACCGCGTATCATGTGGTGTTTTTCATCTTCATCGTGGCCAACGTGGGCGGCTGTCTCACGCCGATCGGGGATCCACCGCTATTCCTAGGTTACCTCAAGGGAGTTCCCTTCTGGTGGGTCTTGGAGCATTGCTGGCCCATGTGGTTGGTGGGCGTGGGCTCGCTGCTGGGAATCTTTTATGTGTTGGACCGGCGCAACTTTTTGCGCGCGCCGGCACCGGTGCGTGACCGGGAGACGGGCGCGGGGGAACAGTGGCGGATTCAGGGTCTCCACAACCTGCCGTTTTTGGGATTAATCCTGGCTGCGGTGTTTCTGCAGCATCCGCCTCTGTTGCGGGAACTGCTGATGGTGGTGGCGGCCGTGGGTTCGTATGTGACCACGCCACGGGCTCTTTACGAGGCCAACGACTTCAACTTCGAACCGATTCGGGAAGTGGCCATTTTGTTTCTGGGGATTTTTGCTACCATGATGCCGGCGCTGGATTGGCTGCAGAGGCATGCGGGCGAGCTGGGGTTGGGCACGCCCGGCCTTTTTTACTGGGCGACAGGCTTCCTGAGCAGTTGGTTGGATAACGCACCCACGTATTTGAGTTTTCTGAGTGCCGAAATGGGCCTGTTTGCTCCGGCCGAACTGGTGGCCGCGATCCAAGCTGCACTGGTTCCCGGAGCTACCAATGCACTCGCGCACGGCGGTTTTTCTCCGGCTGCGGTTCAGGCCGCGCTGGAGGTGTTGCGGGAGCACTTTGCCTCGGAGGTGGCTACCGGGCAGGTGTCGGTAGACCATGTACAGGTAGCGGAGCTGCTGGGGATGCCGGTCTACCACCGCTATTTGGCGGCGATTGCTGTGGGGGCGGTGTTTTTCGGGGCTTGTACATACATCGGGAACGGCCCGAATTTCATGGTCAAGACCATCGCCGAGCAGCAAAAGGCGCACGTCCCGTCGTTTCTGGGTTACATTGGGCGATTCACGGTGCCGTTCCTATTGCCGGTGTTGACGCTGGTATGGTGGTTGTTTTTCCGCGGTTGACCGGCGCGGTCGAACGGGCGGGTCGACTGCTTCTTTGCGCGGGAAGGAAGCGTGGGGTGGGGTTTGCCGAACCATGGGGCGTTGATAAGGGGTCAAGGGCTGCCGGG
>Ga0209809_1001758_pt1 | contig 16762 bp, 11 predicted proteins | sample YNPMSTMetaG_FD_186172 | JGI IMG/M metagenome (GOLD analysis project Ga0209809, IMG submission 186172) | Anoxygenic and chlorotrophic microbial mat microbial communities from Yellowstone National Park, USA - YNP MS-T MetaG (SPAdes) (version 2) ... | reverse complement strand
CTGCGTGCGGTCCACCCAGATCCGGTTGCGCGTCAGCAACGTCTCCACCTCGTCCACCGCCCGCAACAACTCGTCCAGGAAACGCCTCACGGCCTGGCACCAGCCGGGCGGAGTATCCCGCGACAGCCCCCCAATCCGCGTGTAACTGGTGGTGAAACGCGCGCCGGTCAACGCCTCGCAGAAGTTGTAAATCTTCTCCCGCTCGGTAAAGGTGTGCAGGAAGACCGTCACGGCCCCCACATCCATGGCAAAACTGCCCAGCCCCAACAGGTGTGCCGAAATCCGCGCCAGCTCGGCGCAAATGACCCGAATGTACTGGCAACGGGGAGGAAGCCGGTCGTGAATGCCGAGCAGTTTCTCCACCGCCAATGCGTAAGCGACGTTGTTGGCCAGGGGCGCCAAATAATCCAGCCGGTCGGTGTACGGAATGAACTGTGTCCAGGTCATGTTCTCGGCGATCTTTTCGTCGCCGCGATGCAGGTACCCGATGTCCGGCATGGCCCGCGTGATCACCTCGCCGTCCAGCTCCAACACAATCCGCAGGACCCCGTGGGTCGAAGGATGCGACGGCCCCATGTTGAGCACCATGCGGTCGCCGCTCAGCTCCTCCCAAGCCGCCTGGTCCACAGACGGCTGAAGCTGGGCCCGGACCTGCTCGGCCCGCGCGCCGGTGTCTCCAAACTTCAGTTCACGTGCTTCGCTCATGCGGCTGAAGCGGGCCAAGGTCGCCCCTGTAACCTGGTCCTTTACGATTCATGTTTCCTCCCGAACCGGACGGGCCCGGGGTTCCCGGGCAATGGCATCCGGAGCTCCTGGAGTCGTCACAAACGGCCCTCCTTCCAACGGGGCTGACTCGGTAAAAGCCACCCCGGGCACCTCGCTCGGTAGCCCTCTCAGCGGGAAATCCTTGCGCAGCGGGTGATACGGATATCCCTCCCACATCAGAATCCGCCGCAGATCCGGATGGCCCCGGAACCGGATGCCCATCATGTCGTAAATCTCCCGCTCGTGCCAATCGGCCGCCGGCCAAACGCTGGTGACCGAGGGCAATTCGGAAACTTCCTCCGCAACCTGCGTTTTCAATCGCAGATGTTGCCCATGACGCAGACTGTAAAGCTCGTACACAATCAGCCAGCGGGGCGGGCGGTCATAGTTGTCCACGCTGGAAATGTCCAGCAACAAATCGAACCCCAGCTCGCTGCGCGCCACCTGGCAGACCTCGGCAATCCGCTCCGGATCCCGAAGCTCCAACGTGATCTCGCCGCGGAACTCCAGAGGTTCGCTCAAAACCTCGCCGAAGCGGTGGCGCAACTGTCTTGCCAGTTCCAGAGCGGTCATGGTTGGAGTCGGGCTTGCAACGCGGGGGGGCGCACCGGCAACGCCGGCCCCGGCCGTTTCAGCGTCGCCAAGACAGGCTCCCGCCGCACCTTGGCCTGCAACTTGATCAGCGCATCCAACAATGCCTCCGGCCGCGGCGGACAACCCGCCACATATACGTCCACCGGCAAAATCCTGTCTACCCCCTGCAAGACCGCGTAACTCCGGTACATCCCGCCGGTGGAGGCACAAGCCCCCATGGCAATGACCCACTTGGGCTCGGCCATCTGCTCGTAAAGACGCCGTACCACCAGGGCCATTTTGTAGGTCACGGTCCCCGATACGATCATCACATCGGACTGCCGCGGACTAAACCGCATCACCTCGGCCCCAAACCGCGCAATGTCGAATCGGCTGGCCCCGGCGGCCATCAGCTCGATCGCACAACAGGCCAGCCCCATCGGCATCGGCCACAGCGAATACTGGCGGAACCAGTTCAACGCGGCCTCCAGGCGCGTGACAATCACGTCGCCCTCGACCTTCGAGTTGTATCCGATCTCCGTGGTGGTTTGCATGAGACGGCCCCCACTTCACAAGTGCGGGCAAACCTAGTGGAGCTTTCCCCCGCCCGCAAGGTGAATCCCCCCGACCTTCGGCCCGAACGCCTCTCTGAACGCGTGCGTGTCAAGCCGTGCCTTTCAAGCGCCCGCATCTGGATGGAACCACTAGGACGCAGATGGGTCGTCTGCCGTGTCGCGGATTAGCCACCCGCAACCTTCCCAAGAAGCCCGCTGCCCGGCGGCTGCCAGTCGGCGTCACAGCCGGCCGCCAACCCGCGCCACCCGCGCGCGGCACCGGCGCCGTGGTGGTCCGGGCAGGATACGCTTTTGGGCCCTCCGACGCCTGCCTCCGATCCACCGGCCGTTTCCCGGGCCGCCAAAACCGCCGACCACAACCCTTAAGCCATCCGCTCCGGCTCACGTTCCTGCGCATAACGCTTGCCAAAACGGCCGACCGGGTTACCTTGGCCGGCACTTGTGGAAGCGATCATGATCCTGAAACCATTGGGGACCGTGACCCTGCTGGCCCAGGCGCAGCATGGGCAGACGCCGCCATTGTGGACCACCCTGGTCCCTATCCTTCTGTTCGCGGTGATCTTTTACGTCCTGCTGATCCGTCCCCAGCGTCGCCGCGAAAAAGAGCATGCCGAACTGCTCAAACGGCTCAAACCGGGGGACGAGGTCGTCACCAGCAGCGGCATCATCGGCAGGGTCACCTCGGTGAAGGAAGACCGCGTCATCCTGCGCTCGGAAGATGCCAAACTGGAGATGTTGAAGTCCGCCGTGGTGCAAATCCGACAGTCCTCGACTTCATCCTAAGCCTGCTCAACCGCCAACCCTCCGCGTCAAATCAGCTATGCGTGGGAACCGTTGGAAATGGGGGATGGTCCTCCTGGCCATTGCCTGGTCCCTCTACAACCTCTACCCACCCACCAGCCGCGATCTGGTTCAGGTGTTCCGAGAACGAGCGGTCAACAAGGACGCTACCTTCTCCAACATCTGGTATCAGGTGGTCCAACTGCAACAGCAGCGGCCAGACCGCGCCTACGGCAACCTCCTCGACGCCATCGGCACCAACGACATTCGCCGGTATTTCCCTTTCTTCAAGGGGCTGGAAAATGAGCCCAACCCTACCGTCGCCATCCTGAACCGTTTGCAGAGGGAAGCGGCCGGCAAGATCCGGCTGGGCCTGGACCTGCGGGGCGGCACCTCCTTCCTGCTGGAGATGGACACCAACCGCCTGGCCACCGTCGAGGTGGTCACCAACCAGGCCGGTCAGGTGATCACCCGCACCAACTACATGAGCGAAGAGGAAGTGGAAACCGCCCTGTCCCAAGCGGTCGAAGTCCTGCGCCGGCGCGTCGACAAGTTCGGCGTGGCCGAGCCGATTATCCAACCGGCCGGGCGCAACCGGATCCTGGTCCAACTGCCCGGACTCTCGGAGGCCGACCGGGAAAGCGCCCAACGGCAGTTGCAGCGGGCCGCCTTCCTCGAGTTCCGACTGGTGCACGAACGCAGCGAGGAACTCCTGCGCGAAGGTCTCATCGAACCCGGTTACGAGGTGCTCACCGAGGAGCGCCGCAACCCCGACGGCACCAAAACCCTGCAGCGATATCTGGTCAAAAAACGGCCCGAACGCGGCATGACCGGTGCCTACATCAAAAGCGCCATGGTCGTACGGGGCAACTTGGGCGAACCCCGGATTGTCTTCCAGCTGACCCCGGAGGGCGCCGAGCTGTTCGGCCAGATCACCCGCGAAAACCAGGGGCGCCTCCTGGCCATCGTGCTGGACGGAGTCCTCTACTCGGCCCCCCGTATCCGAGAACCCATCCTCACCGGCAGCGGCGAGATCACCGGCAACTTCGACCTCCGCGAAGCCATCGAACTGGCCAACGTGCTTGAGAATCCCCTGCGCGCCCCCCTCCGGGTCATTGAATCGCGAGACGTGGACCCGACCCTCGGAGCCGACTCCATCCGCAGCGGTATGCGGGCCGCCATGGTGGGCGCCGTGGCCGTCTGCCTGTTCATGCTGGTGTACTACCTGATGGCCGGCCTGGTGGCCAACGTCGCCCTCCTGCTCAACATCCTGTTGCTCCTGGGGGTGATGTGTTCCATCGGCACCACCCTCACCCTGCCCGGCATTGCGGGCATCGTGCTCACCATTGGCATGGCCGTGGACGCCAATGTGCTGATCTTCGAACGCATCCGCGAGGAACTGGCTGCCGGCAAATCGCTGCGCGGCGCCATTGCCGCCGGCTACGAAAAGGCCTTCGGGACCATCCTGGACGCCAACCTCACCACCTTGATCGCCTCCGTCATCCTCATTTACATGGGCACCGGACCCGTCAAGGGCTTCGGCGTCACTCTCACCATCGGTCTGTCCGTCAGCATGTTCACCGCGCTGGTGGTCACGCGGCTGATCTTCGATGCGTTGCTCGACCGGGGCTGGCTGCGTTCCATCCGCATGCTCCGTTTCATTGGCGAGACCCGCATCGATTTCCTGCGCTGGGCCAAACCGGCCTTCATCGCCTCCTGGATGCTCATCCTGGTGGGCAACGGCTACGGGATCTTCGTACGCGGCCACGATGTGCTGGGCGTAGAGTTCACCGGCGGCGCCAATCTCACCCTGGCGTTTGACCCGGCCCACCGGGTGGAGGTGGACCGGTTGCGGGCAGCCGCCACCGAGGCCAGCGGCGCCGACGTGTTGGTGGGTTACCAGCGCGACGTAGCCTCGGGCACCGACAACCTGCGCATCACAGTGCGGGTCCCCCCCAACGCCACCGAGGACCAGGCCCAGGGCCTGGCCGGTCGCGTGGTCGAAGAGCTGCGTCGCCGCTTCCCGGAAGCCAACTTCAAGGTCCTCAGTGTAGACAACATCGGCCCGGTCATCGGACGCGAAATCCAGCGCAGCGCCATCTGGGCAGCCGTCCTGGCCATGTTTGGCGTCCTCATCTACGTGGCCTTTCGCTACGAGTTCTCATTTGCCGTAGGAGCCGTGGTGGCCGTCGTACACGACTTGCTCATGACCTTGGGCTGGTATTTCCTGGCCCAGCACCAGCTCAATGCCACCACGGTGGCAGCCCTCCTGACCATCATCGGCTTCTCCATCAACGACACCATCGTCATCTTCGACCGTGTGCGGGAAGACCTGAAGCTCGGTTTGCGCGGGACCTTCCGTGAAATCATGAACCATGCGCTCAACCGAACGTTGAGCCGCACGGTGATCACCTCCGGAACCACCTTCCTGGCTACTCTGGCGCTCTACGCCCTGGGAGGCCCCGTGATCAACGACTTCGCCTTCGCTTTCCTGATCGGCATTCTGACCGGCACTTACTCCAGCATTTACATCGCCGGAGCGCTGGTCCTGTGGTGGCACAAGGGACAGCGCCCGGCCATCGGCCAACCCGTGTCCAGCCAGCCGGTCGCCACTGCCGCTCCCGCCTAGGAGATTCTTCGCCATGCTCGCGTGGGTACAGGTGCCGCTCTGGCAGTGGGTCCTGTTCATCACCTGCATCCTGTTCTTTCTGGCCCTGGACCTGGGAGTCTTCCACCGCCGCGCTCACGTCGTCGGCTTCCGGGAAGCCCTCGCCTGGACCAGTGTCTGGGTGAGTCTGTCGCTATTGTTCGGCTTCATCATCGCCCCGCGCATGGTCGAAGGCTGGACCCAGCGGGAAACCCTGGAGTATCTGACCGGCTATCTGGTCGAGTTGTCCCTGTCCATGGACAACGTCTTCGTGATTGCCATGATCTTTGGCTACTTCCGGGTGCCGGCCCAATACCAGCATCGCGTGCTGTTCTGGGGCATCCTCGGAGCCCTCGTCATGCGCGGAATCATGATCGCCGCCGGCACCGCCCTGGTGCAACGGTTCATGTGGACTCTTTACGTCTTCGGCGCGTTTCTGGTGGTCACGGGCATCAAAATGCTCTTCAGCCGCGAGGAAGGCGTCCACCCGGAACGAAATCCCGTCATCCGTGCCGCCCAACGGATCTTTCCGGTCTCCCCAAACTTCGAGGGCCAGCGCTTCTTCACACGCCTCAATGGACGGCGGGCCATCACCCCGCTGATGCTGGTCTTGCTGATGGTCGAGACCACCGACCTCATTTTTGCGGTCGATTCGATTCCCGCCATTTTTGGCATCACCAAGAACCCCTTCATTGTCTTTACGTCCAACGTATTTGCCATCCTCGGTCTGCGCTCGCTCTACTTCGTACTGGCCAACTTGATTGCCTGTTTCCGTTACCTCAAAACCGGCTTGTCTGTGGTGCTGATGTTCATCGGGGTGAAGATGCTGCTGGATCCCCACGGTCATCCACCGCGTTGGTGGCAGTTTGAGATGCCGACCACGGTCGCCCTGATTGTCGTGGCCAGCATCATCGTTTCCTCCATTATGGCCTCGCTCCTCCATTCCTGTTGGGAACGAAGGAAAGCCTGCCCTGCTCCGCCTCCCGACGCCTCGGCCTCCAACCCAACCGTGGGCAGCCCTCCAACCTAGGGCATCTGCCGGGCGGACCCAACCGGGGCTCGTTCCGGCCAAAGCCGTTGCCCGCCATGAGCCCATCGCCCACCCAGCCACCTCACGAACCCCTGTCCCGCCAATTGGAAAAACTCCTCCGCCAAGGAGGGGCAGCCGCACCATTCACCGTCAATCAGTTGCTGGCCGCCACAGGCGGACGCAGCGCCGGCTTGGTCATCGTGCTGCTGGCGCTGCCCTTTGTGGCCTGGGTCTCGGTACCCGGTTTGAGCACTCTGGCCGGTCCCATGATCGCGGTGTTGGCCTGGCGCATGGCCCGCAACCAGGTACCCCGCCTACCAGCCCGGCTAGGCGACCGTCCCCTAACGGCTAAGACTCGCCACGCCATCCTCACCGGGGGACTCAAGGCCTGTCGAGTCATCGAAAAGGTCATCCGACCCCGGCGGACGCGGTGGCTGCGCTGGCCATGGGTGCGGCAGTTTCACGCAGGCTTGATGATCGTGTTGGCTCTGTTGATGGCACTGCCGTTGCCATCTCCTCCCTTCTTTGGGTCCAACACCCTGCCCAGCTACGCCATCATCCTGTTGGCCTTCTGCATGATGGAGGAAGACGGCCTTATGATCTGGGCCGCCTACCTGATGAGCTTGATTGCCATCGGATACTTTGTGATCTTGGGCGGCCTGATCGCCCGGCACTTGGTCGAGTGGATCGAACTGCTCCTGCGCCTGCTCCAATGGTCGGGATGAACTTCCGCTGGCAACTTTATCCAGCCCAACCCCTGCTGGCCGAGAGCCTGGCGCGCACACTTCAAATCTCGCCCCTGCTGGCCCAGTGCTTGATCAATCGCGGTCTGACGGAGGCCGACGCCTGCCGTGCCTTCTTGGAGCCGAGACTGTCCCGCCTCCCAGACCCGTTTGCCCTGCCCGACATGGCCGCCGCGGTGGATCGACTCGAACTGGCCCGCGCAAGGGGAGAACGCGTCGTCATCTTCGGGGACTACGACGTGGACGGCGTGACCGCCTCGGCCCTCCTGCAGGAAGTGTTGCAGCAACTCGGCTGGTCCACCGCCGTCTACCTGCCCCGCCGCTTGGACGAGGGCTACGGTTTGAGCCTTGAAGCCGTGAACCATTGCCTGGCAAGGTTCCCCACCCAACTCCTGCTGGCTGTGGACTGCGGCTCCACCTCCACCACCGTCATCCAAGACCTGCAAAGCCGTGGGATCGACGTTCTGGTCTTGGACCATCACCAGCTCAGTCAGCCAGCCCCGCCCGCCCGGGCTCTCATCAACCCACGCGCCCAAACCGGCCCCCACCTACAGGACGTCCCGTCTGGTGAGCTGTGCTCTGTAGGCCTGGCCTTCAAACTGGCCCATGCCCTGGTCAAACGTGGCCGGCAACAAGGCCGGCCCGAGGCCCTCGCCCTGGATCTGCGACCCCTCTTGGACCTCGTCGCCCTCGGCACCATCGCCGATGTCGTCCCTCTGACCGGACAAAACCGCATCCTGGTCAAGACCGGCCTGGCACGCCTCAACCACACCCGGCGCCCCGGCCTTCAAGCCCTCCGCCAAATCGCCCGCTGCCCGGCCGTCCTCGACACCTACGAGGTCGCTTTCCAACTGGCCCCGCGCTTGAACGCCGCCGGTCGCCTCCAAACCGCCGAAACCGCCCTCCACCTGCTCCAAGCGCCCACCCCAGCCCAAGCCGAACCCTTGGCCCAACAACTGGATGCTCAAAACCGCGAACGCCAACAACTGGAACGCCACATCCTCGAACAAGTACTCTCACGCCTCCGTTCCCGCTTCAACCCCGAGACCGACTACGTCATTGTCGAAGGAGATCCCAACTGGCACCTCGGCGTCGTCGGCATCGTCGCAGCACGGCTCGTTCAGGAGTTCTACCGGCCCACCTTCATCCTCGGAGGAGACGGAGCCACCTGGCGCGGCTCGGGCCGCAGTATTCCGGGCTTCGACCTCGCCGCCGCCCTGCGTCAGTGCAGCGACCTGCTCCTGCGACACGGAGGCCACGCCATGGCCGCCGGCCTCTCTGTGAAACCTGACCAAATCGAAACGCTCCGCGCCCGACTCAATGAGCTGGCCCGCCAAACAATCCCGCCCGAAGCCCTCCAGCCGGGACTACGCCTCGACGCCGAATTGCCCCTGTGCCAACTGACCGTCCCCCAAATCCTCGAGCTCGAACGCCTCAAACCCTTTGGCCTGGGCAACCCTGCTGTCCAATTGCTAGCCAAGAACCTCACCCATCATCGCCCCCTACATCGGTTCGGCCCCAACCACGAACACGTCCGCCTCTGGGTCACCGACGGCACCGCCGTACTCGAAGCCGTCTGGTGGAACGGCGGCGCTAACCCGTTACCAGTGGGACGATTCGACCTGGCCTTCGCACCCCAGCTCCGCGCCCACAACGGCCAGCAGCAAGTCCAACTCAGACTCCTCGACTGGCGCCCGGCCTGACCCCAGCCACACCCCCTCAGACGCCTCATTCCACCCGATTCAACAACCCTGCAAACTGCTTGATCTGCTCGTGCGTCCCCAACACTAATAGTTCGTCACCACCCTCGATCCGGTCGCGGCCCGACGGGGCCACCCGCCGTTGACCGTTCCGCTCAATCGCCACCACCTGCACTCCAAAACGCCGGATCAGATCCAGCTCCTGCAAGGTGCGCCCCGCCAGCGGACTGGCCACCGGCACCGTCACCGTCTCCACCGCCAGTTCGGGAAACCCCACCGGCCCGGCCGACCCACTGGGCTGGCTCAAAAACGTCACTGCTCGCTTCAGCGTCTTCGGCGGCCCCAACACCAACAATTTGTCATGCGGATACAAACAAGCCCCCCCGTCCGGATTCACAATTGGCCAGCTCTGTCGCTCGATTCCCACAATTGTGCAGCCGAACCGCTCCCGCAGCCTCAACTCCGCCAGGCTCCGCCCCGCATGCGCACTGTCAGCCGGCAACTCCACCTCCACCAAATCCAGATCCCAACTCTCCGGCCCCCGCAATCCCAGAGCCCGGCCCACCATCGCGGTTTGCTCCGAACCCGGCCATTGCCGGCGCAGCTCCCACTCGATTTGCGACTGCCACCGAATCAACCGCTTCCGAAGCACCACCGCCGCCAACACAAGCCCTAACCCCAAAACCCCGGTTCCCCCCGCCAAGGTCGTGCCCGGCGGCAGCAGCAGCGTCAGCCACGCTAGCCCCGCCACCGTGGCCACCACCCGCAATACGCCCTCCACCAGGGGACGCAGCCGATCCTGCCGCGGAGAACCCCGGGTGGCCGCTTCCGCCAACAACATCGCTACCACACCCATGCTGCGCCACCACGCCAACGCCGGCGGTAACGCCAACAACCCCACAGCCAACCCGAAAATCCACAACCCCCACCCTGCGTCTCCGGCCGGGACCACCTCCCCGCGCAACCACCGCCACAGCCGCGGCGCCGTTACAACCAGGGCCGACACCACCACGGTCCACAAGCCAACCTGTCCCAACGGACGCCGCACCAGACGCCATAGTAGTCGTGTCTCGGGATAGGATCGCAACCGCTCCAGCCAACCCGCATAAAACACCAGCCATTCCTGGGCCCTCTCCGGCGGCTGGCGCGCACCCGCCGCGCTCCACGTCTCGGCCCGCCGGCCCAACCACGTCGCCACCAGGCTCGTCAACAACGCCGCCCCCACCACCGCAGCATAAAAACCTTGTGGCATCACACCCCCCTGAACCCCCAACTGTGCCAACACAAACGAAAACTCACCCAAAGGCGTCAGACTCAGCCCCGCTTGGAACGCCTCCCGCAACCGTACCCCGGTAACAACCAACGCCCCCGCACAGGCGATGGGCCGCACCACCCAGGCCAATAAGGCCAACCCCACCGCCCAGGGCCACACCGAACCCAGCTCGGCAAAGTTCATCTGCATCCCCATGGCCACGAAAAACACCGCCCCGAAGATTTGTTGCAACCCGCTAAACACCCGCTCCAAGTCGGCCCGATACCGTGTCCCCCCGACAATCATCCCGAACACAAACGCCCCCAGCGCCAGCGAATAGCCCGCCTGCACCGCCGCCCAGGCCAGCCCCAACAACAAGCCGCCCACTATCAGGGTCCGCACCTCTGGCACCGCCTCCCGCGTCAGCCAGCCCAACAGCCGGGGCACCACCAACAAGGTCAACAACACCACCACAACCAAAAACGCCACCAAGCCCCCCAAAACATCGTCCACCGCCGGCGTCGGCCCGCCCAAATGCACCATCGAAGTCAGGACCGTCAACATCACCACCGCGATCAGGTCCTCCAACAGGGTCATCCCCAACGCCAACTGGCCCGGTCGCTCGTGCAACTGCTGCGTCTCCTGCAACACCCGACCAATAATCGCTGAGCTCGACACCATCAGCGTCCCCGCCAAAAACAACGACTGCACCGGCGTCCATCCGAGCGCCCAACCCAGAAGCCGACCCACCTGCAACATCACCAACGCCGCCGCCACTGTGGCCACCACCACCGACCATCCCAGCGCCTGGAACCGCCGCAAACTCAGATTCAGACCGATGGTGAACACCAAAAACACCAAACCCAGCTCGGCCAACAACTCCACCCGCGCTTGGTCGCGAACCAGCGCAAACGGAGGCGTGTGCGGCCCAATCCACATCCCGGCCACCAAATACCCCACCACCGCCGATAATCGCAGCCGGACACACACCCACGCCGCAATCCCGGCCACCAACCACACCACCGCCAGATCTCGAATCAAATCCATGCCGGTCATAACCGCAGTATGCATGGCTCACGCCCGCTGCGCACGGCCAACCCACCCCAAATCCCTACCTGCACACCGGTTTTGCGCCATTTTTTCCTGGGCGTCCCACACTTCACCCCAGCCGGCTTCCCTCCCCTCCGTCTACCCGGCTGGCCCTTTCAAGCCCACGCCACCGCAGCCCACGCCCTTTCACGCCCAAGGCACCCGGCACCCTACTCACCCGGCCCCAACCCCCACCCCTGAAGAAGCGCACCCGGTTAGCCGGCTCATGGCAGTTGCCGGATCGTCGCACCGAACCCCTGCGCAACCGCAGCCAACCGCCCAACGGGGCGCATTTCACCTTTTGAGCCCCCAGGAGAGCATGGCCCACAAAAACGCGCGATCCCTCGACGTTCCCACGGCTCTGACCGGCACAATGCCCCCAAATGTGGAGGGTTGTTCGAAAATTCAATTGCACCCTTTGGAGGGGAACCTACCGACTCGGGGGCGGGTTTTGGTCCTCTGCCTGTGCCACGGGCCACCCCGGCGGCTGCGAGGGGCGAAAGGAGCTTTGCAGGCGGAGCTTGGCTGTCTGCAGGCCGAGGTCGCCTGCGCAGGTGCACCCAGCCCCGGGCCAAGCTGGAAGCCAGGCATCTGAGGGTAAATGTCGTTGGGCAGCAATGCATAGGGTCAGGCGTGGAATGGGGCGCGAGCAGTAGCTCTCCGGCAGCAGTGCGGTGGTCCGAAAAGCGCCAGCAAAGCGGGCGCACTCCAAACGCTGCGCGACCTCGAAAGCGCTGTGCGGAGTCGCCGCAGCGCAGAAATTCCGGCGGCTCCTTGGTACTACGGGACATGAGCCGGGGTGGAAGCCGGCCCTCCCGAGGGCTGCTATCAGGACGGGTTAAAGCAGGGGAGCGTGGTGCTCGAGTTGGAGGAGACGTGTTACTCGCGCCGAAGCCGTAGCCCGGCAGGCCAGTTTAGCTTCGGGAGTACCAGCAGCAGAGCGAGGATCGGAGTGCGCAACAGTCGAAAGAAGGGCTGCGCCTTGGGGCGCTAGTGTCGAGCTGCAAGGGGCTGTGTCCGTTGCTGCCGACCGGCCAGCTTCCGCTTAAGGCCAGCGAGGAAGCTCTCTTGGGTTTGGAGACCCTCTGGCGCAACAAGGGCCAGCCCCTACTGTTCCCGCACAGGCGCCTCGCCAAGGGGACCCCAAACGGAAATGCGCCGCGCCCAACGCCGCCGTCCCGAACCCGTTCGACAAAGCCTCCGGCTGGAACACATCCTTGCCCCTTGGCCTGGCCTGTCTCTCGCTTAGACTGAACCCATGAACAGCGCCATTCTCGTGGCCGCCGGACGCAGCACCCGCATGGGCGGTCAAGTGGACAAGCTCTGGCTCCAACTGGCCGGTCGCCCAGTCATCGCCCATGTCTGGGAACGGTTCGACCAATGCCCCCTCGTCGACGAAATCATTCTGGTCATCCGCAACGAGGCCCGGCCCGCCTTTTCCCAACTGGCCGAACAACTCCGCCCCACCAAACCCTTCCAATTGGTCTCCGGCGGTGCTCGCCGACAGGACTCCGTATGGAACGGTCTCCAAGCTGTGGCCCCCCAGGCCGAGCTGGTGGCCGTCCAGGACGCCGCCCGGCCCGCCACGCACCCCGACCTGATCCGTGCCTGCTACGAAGCGGCGCGCCGCACCGGCGCGGCCGTGGCCGCCCAGCCCATCACCGACACCATCAAGGAGTCCGACGACGGACGGTTCGTCACACGCACGCTCGATCGTTCCCGACTCTGGGCGGTCCAAACCCCGCAGACCTTCCGCGCCAACATCTTGCGTCGCGCCCTGCAAGAAGCCCTCCGCCGCGGCCTGGAAATTACCGACGACACCGCCGCCTGCGAACTCATTGGCCAGCCCGTCGAACTGGTCGCTCACCCCGCCCCCAATCCCAAGCTGACCCGGCCCGAAGATATCGGCTACCTCGATTGGATCCTGCGACAGGCACGCCCCACCAACGCCAGGTAACCCCCTCCACGCCCGCGTCCTTCGCGGCCCCTTGACAACACGCCGTCGCCCGAGAAGTTGAACACCTTCGCATGGCGAAAAAACAGACACTGCCGCCCATCCGGTTGCGCGGCGTCCGACAAAACAACCTCAAAGGGTTCGACGTCGACCTGCCGCCGCACCGGCTCATCGTGATTACCGGGCTGAGCGGCTCCGGCAAAAGTTCGCTCGCCTTCGACACCCTCTACGCCGAGGGCCAGCGCCGCTACATCGAAACGTTCTCCCCATACGCCCGCCAGTTCTTCGACCGCATGGACAAGCCGGCCGTCGACAGCATCGAAAACATCCCACCGGCCATCGCCCTCGAACAATGCAACACGGTCCGCACCACCCGCTCCACCGTGGGCACCCTGACCGAAATCTGCGACTACATGAAAGTGCTCTGGCCCCACCTGGCCGTGCTCTATTGCCAACAATGCAGCCGCCCCGTCCAAATCGATACCCCCCAACTCATCTGGCAGGCCGCCCAAACCGAAGCTTCCCGCACGACCGCCACCGAGGCCATCGTTTGTTTTGACCTGCCTCTCTCCGATCGCATGTCACTCCAGGAGTCCATGGCCCTGGTGGCCCGGCAGGGCTACCAACGCCTCTGGTGGAACAACGAACTCTGGCGCCTCGAATCCCTGCAGGCTCACTGGGAAACTCAAAACCTCCGGCCCACACACCTCACCGTCGTACAAGACCGCCTCCGCATCGCCCCTACGGCTCGCCCCCGTTTCGTCGAGGCTTGCGAACAGGCTTACCACTTTGGCCAGGGCCGACTCACCCTGCTGCTCGTCTCCTGGCCCCACCCCCCACGCCCCAACCAACCCACCCCTCTTGCGCCCCTCATCCATGCCATCCTCCCCTTCTCCCGACGCCGCCACTGCCCCCATTGCAACCTCGAATACCCCGATCCCTCTCCGGCCCGCTTCAGCTTCAACCACCCCCTCGGCGCTTGCCCGGAATGCAAAGGCTTCGGCCGCATCCTCAGCATCGATTACCGGCGCGCCATCCCCGACCCCACCCGTACCCTCGCTCAAGGGGTCGTCCGACCCTGGCTCAGCGGCTTGGGCCGCGAATGCCAGCGCGACCTGCTCCGCATGTGCCGCGCTCTCGGCATCCCCACCGACGTGCCCTTCTGCCAGCTCAAACCGGAATGGCAACAGTGGGTCGTCGAGGGCGACCCCGACTACGGCAAGGACGAGGAACATGAGTGGCCGCGCGCCTGGTACGGCGTGCGCGGCTACTTCCGCTGGCTGGAAACCAAAACTTACAAAATGCACGTCCGCGTCCTGCTCTCCCGATACCGCACCTACATCCCCTGCCCCGCCTGCCACGGCACCCGATTTCGCCACGAAACTCTCCTCTACCGGTTGCCCCTACCCCCCACGCAAACGACCCACTCCGGCAGCGCCGCCCACTCGCCGCAGCCGCTGGGCTTGACCCTGGCCGACTTTTACGCCCTGCCCGTGCGCCAAGCCCTCAAGCTCCTCGAACAAATCCTCCCCCAACATCCCGCCCAACCCCACGACCCCCTCAGCGTCGCGCTCCACGAGGTCCGCGCCCGACTCCAATACCTCGACGAAGTCGGCCTCGGCTACCTCACTCTCGATCGCCCCACCCGAACTCTCTCCGGCGGCGAAACCGAACGGGTCAACCTCACCACCTGCCTCGGCACCCAGTTGGTCAACACCCTGTTCGTCCTCGACGAACCCAGCGTCGGTCTTCACCCGCGCGACACCGAACGACTTGTCCGCATTCTCCACCGGCTCCGCGACGCCGGTAACACCCTCGTCGTCGTCGAGCATGAACCCGGCATCATCCGCGCCGCCGATCACCTGATCGAGCTCGGCCCGGGCCGAGGCACAGCCGGCGGACAGATCGTTTTCCAAGGCACCTACCGCCAAATGCTCCGCTCTCCACACTCTCTCACCGGTCAATACCTCGCCGGCCACCGCCAAATCCCCATCCCCACACGCCGGCCCGTGCCTCTCACCACCAACCCATCCCCTCCCCCCAACCCAACCCAACCCAACCCCAACACCCCAAGCCCGCAGCCCACAGCCAACCCCACAGACCTCGCACCCTTCCCCTGGCTCGTCATTCGCAACGCCACACGCCATAACCTCCGCAACCTGACCGTCGCCCTCCCCCTGCAGCGGTTCGTATGTCTGACCGGTGTCAGTGGGTCGGGCAAAAGCACCCTGGTCCGCGAGGTCCTGGTGCCTGCGCTGGCGGACCAACTCGCCTCCGTGGAAGGCAAAACCACCGCCGCCGATTGGAGACCCGAAACCCTGGGCGCCGACGCCGAGCCCGAAGAAGACGCCTCCGACTCCTGGACATCCGGCACCGCCACACTCGAAGGTTGGGAAGCTCTCGCTGGCTGGGCATGGGTGGACCAATCCCCGCTGGGCCGTACGCCCCGCTCCAACCCCGCCGTCTATATCGGTGCCTTCGAACCCCTGCGCGAACTGTTCGCCGCCTGCCCCGAGGCCCGGGCCGCTGGCTACCGAGCCGCCGCCTTCAGTTTCAACTCCGCCCAGGGCCAATGCGAACGTTGTCGCGGCGCCGGCTTTGAAAAGGTCGAAATGCAATTCCTCAGCGATGTCTTCATTCGTTGCCCCGAATGCCACGGACGACGCTACCGCCCCGAAATCCTCCAAATCAAAATCGCCCCGCCCACACCCCACGCGCCCGCTTGGTCGGTCGCCGATCTCCTCGAAGCCACCGTGGATGAAACCCTCCAATGGCTGGAAGCCTTCCAACCTTCAACCCACGTCCACCAGGCCCGCTCCGCACTGCGCCTGCTCCAAGCAGTCGGGCTGGGCTACCTCCGCCTGGGCCAACCCCTCAACACCCTCAGCGGTGGCGAAAGCCAACGCCTCAAACTCGTGCGCCACCTCGCCGCCGTGCCCGGCCTCAGTTCCCTGACCGGCCCCGACATCACAGCCCCGCGCCGCAATGCCCTCCCTCCCACACCCACCCGCGGACTGCTGTTCCTCTTCGATGAACCGACCACCGGCCTGCACTTCGACGACATCCGTATCCTGCTGGAAGTCTTCCAACGTTTGGTGGACGCAGGCCATTCCCTCCTCGTCATCGAGCACAACCTCGAGGTCATCAAATGCGCCGATTGGGTCGTCGACCTCGGCCCGGAAGCCGGCGACCAGGGCGGCCGCCTCGTCGTAGCGGGTCCTCCGGAAGCCGTCGCTGCCTGCCCAGAAAGTCACACCGGCCGCGCCCTGCGCGAAGTGCTCCCACCAACCGCGCCCGCTCCCCCCAGCCAGCCGCGCCGTCGCAGCCGGCGCCCCCTGCCCGCCTGAATCCCTCCAAGCTCGGCCCCCGCCGCCCATACCTCACCGCGCACCCCGTCGTGCGCGCACCCGGCCTGCCCCCCGCGGCCGCGGATATTTCACCCTGGCCGTGCCCCTGCCAGCCGCAACTTGTGCCGGCTCACCCGCCGGCCCAGGCTCGGGCGCACCCATCATCCGCTTCAGCTCCCGAATCTGGTCCCGCAACACCGCCGCACGCTCGAATTCCAACCGCTCCGCCGCCTCCAACATCTCCGCCTCCAGCTCTCGCAGCGTCTCCGACCAATCCACATCCATTCCCGTCTCCCGCAAGACCGAC
>Ga0209809_1001755_pt1 | contig 16781 bp, 16 predicted proteins | sample YNPMSTMetaG_FD_186172 | JGI IMG/M metagenome (GOLD analysis project Ga0209809, IMG submission 186172) | Anoxygenic and chlorotrophic microbial mat microbial communities from Yellowstone National Park, USA - YNP MS-T MetaG (SPAdes) (version 2) ... | reverse complement strand
AGGCCGGCGCCGGCCGATAGGCGAGCCGGAAGCCCAGGGCGAGGCTCACGACCGCGAGCCCCACGAACCAGGGCTGCCAGGGGACAAGCGGTGCGAGGAGGCCGAGCCAAGCCCCGCCGAGCCCGAGGCTCACGAGCGTCACGGGCAAGAGGCAGCAGGAGGAGGCCAGGAGCGCGCCCAAAAGCCCACCCACCGCGAGGACGGGGGCCACCCGTTCCGGCCCCGACCCGGCGGTCCCCGCCGTCTTCGTCGGGCGATCGACCATCGCACCCACGTTCCGTTCTCCCTTGCTGTCACGGAAACCGAGGCCCAGCTTGCCATCCGGAGTCGCTACGGGATCAAGGGATGAGGGGCCATGCCGGCGATCACGGGCGCGCGAGCCGGCCGATCGCGCAGCGGCCTTGCGATCGGCGAGCTCGCCCGGGCGAGCGGGGTGGGCGTGGAGACGATCCGCTTCTGGGAGCGCGCGGGGCTCCTTCCGCCACCGCCGCGCTCGCCGAGCGGTCGGCGTCTCTACGGGCCCGAAGCGGTCGAGCGTTTGCGCTTCGTGCGTCATGCCCGAGCGCCCGGCTTCCCGCTCGAGGAGGTCCGCACGCTCCTCGCCATGGCTTCGGGCGAGGCCGGCGGCTGTGCCGAAGTGCGGGCACTCGCCGAGCGCCATCTCCGCGCCGTGCGGGCGCGGATCGCCCGACTCGAACGGATGGAGGCGGCGCTCGAGACGACGCTCGCCCGCTGCGCCCAAGGCGAGCTCTCCTGCCCGCTGCTCGCGGCTCTGGCCGAGCCCGAGCGCCCGCTCGACGAGCTGCCGGCCGAGCCCGGGGTCGCTGGCGGCCCAGCCTAAGCCCCGGAGGGGCCGAGCGCCGGGATGCCCGCCCGCATCGCCGCATAGGCCGGGGCGGTCGCTGCCAGAAGCGCCGCGTGCAGGGCCGGTGGAGCAGCGAGGATCCCGGCGTGCAGCGGCTCCGGTCGGTTGAGCGCGAGCGGCTCACCTCGTGCATCGGTCGCCACCGCTCCGGCTTCCTCGAGCAGCAAGAGGGCCGCGGCGATGTCCCAATCGTTGGTCCGCCGCCAGCTCAAATAGGCGTCGAACCGACCGGCCGCGACGAGCGCGAGCTTGTAAGCCAAGGAGCCCAACGTCACGAGCTCGACCTGGGGCAGCAGGGCCCCGAAGTTCCGCCGCCGGCTCTCTGAGCGCGAGGCGCAGATGCGCGCTCCTTCGAGGGCGGTGGCCGCGCTCGCCCGCAGAGGCCGGCCGTGCAGCCGGGCGCCGCGGCCGCGCACCCCCTCGAAGAGCTCGTCCTTGGCCGGGTTGTAGACGAAACCCAGGATCGGGCGGTTCTCGACGAGAAGGGCGACGCTCACGGCGAACTCCGGGGTGCCCTCCGCGAAGGAGCGGGTGCCGTCGATCGGGTCGACCACCCAGACCCGCCGCCGCTCGAGCCGGTGCCGATCGTCGACCGTCTCCTCCGAGAGCCAGCCGTCCTCGGCCCGCTCCCGGCGGAGCGTGGCGTGGAGATAGCGGTCGATCGCGAGATCGGCCTCGGTCACGATCTGCCCCGGGCCCTTCTCCCAGCGGTCGTGCTTCTTGCCGAAAAAACGCATGGCGATCCGACCGGCCTCGAGGACCGCGTCGCGCACCCGATCGACCTCGGTGTCCTCGATGCTCACCGTCCGGTCCGACGCCAGATCGGAAGGCCCTTGCCGGGCAGCCCGTACTCCGCCCAGCGCCGCGAAACGAGCTCGACGATCGCCTCGTCCATGCGGATCTTGGTCCCCCACTCGCGGCTCGTCTCGCCCGGCCATTTGTCGGTCGCGTCGATGCCGAGCTTGGAGCCCAGCCCCGCGACCGGCGAGGCGAAATCCAGGTAATCGATCGGGGTGTTCTCGATCACCACCATGTCGCGGGCCGGATCGACCCGGGTCGAGAGTGCCCAGACCACGTCCTTCCAATCCCGCACGTCGATGTCGTCGTCGGTGACGATCACGAACTTGGTGTACATGAACTGGCGCAGATACGACCAGACCCCCATCATCACCCGCTTGGCGTGGCCGGGATAGGCCTTCTTGATCGACACGCAGGCGATCCGATAGGAGCAGGCCTCCGGAATCAACCAGAAATCGACGATCTCCGGGAACTGCTGACGGAGCAGCGGCACGAACACGTCGTTCAAGGCCTCGCCCAGGATCGAGGGCTCGTCCGGCGGTCTACCCGTGAAGGTCGAGAGATAGATCGGATCCCGCCGCATCGTGATCGCGGTGATCTGGAAGACCGGGAACTTCTCGACCGCGTTGTAATATCCCGTGTGATCCCCGTAAGGCCCTTCCTCGGCATATTCCTCGAGGCTCACATACCCCTCGAGGACGATCTCGGCCGTGGCCGGCACCTTCAAGGGCACCGAGACGCAGTCGACGAGTTCGACCCGCTTGCCGCGCAGGAGCCCGGCGAACTGGTACTCCGAAAGCGTGTCGGGCACCGGGGTCACGGCGGCCAAGATCACCCCCGGATCGGCGCCGATCACCGCGGCTGCCGGGAAGGGCTCCTTGCGCACGGCCTTCCAGCGCCGGTGGTGCTGCGCCCCACCTCGATGCGCGAGCCAGCGCATGATCGTCCGGTCGCGGCCGAGCACCTGCATCCGGTAGATGCCGAGGTTGAACTTGTCCTCGCGCGCCTCCCCGGGGCCCCGCGTCACGACGAGCGGCCAGGTGATCAAGGGTGCGGGCTCGCCCGGCCAGCAGGTCTGGATCGGGAAGCGACCGAGGTCGATCTCCGCGCCGCGCAGGACCACCTCCTGGCACGGGGCGCGGCCCACCGTCTTTGGCTTCATGGCCAGCGCCACCTTGACGTAGGGCAGAAGCTCGAGCGCCTGGCCCATGCTCTCGGGCGGCTGCGGCTGGCGAAAGAAGGCGAGCATGCGGCCGAGCTCCTCGAGCTCGTGCGGCTCGCGGTCCATCCCCCAGGCGACCCGCTCGACCGTGCCGAACAGGTTGGTCAAGACGGGGATCGAGAAACCCTGGACGTTCTCGAACAGAACGGCCGGCCCCTTTTCGGCGAGGAGCCGGGTGTGGATCTCGGTGATCTCGAGAACCGGGGAGACCGGCGCTCTCACGCGCACGAGGCGGCCGCGCCGCTCCAAGAGTTCCACGAAATCGCGCAAGGAATCGAACGGCATGGGTGGCCTCGGCTCGTCGCGTCCGCGAGCGAGAGTGGCGCGCCCGCGCCGCCTGGCAAGCCGCCGCGACCGATCGCCCGGCCCGGCCGGCGGTCCGTCTCACCTGGCCGGCGCGGGAAGCGCCGTGCCGGACGCGGCGCGCTCCCACGGCAGCGGGGAGGAGGGAGCGCCGCGCAGCGCGCGCTCGACGACCCCGGCGATCGCGCCGAGCCGTCCGACATCGCCGCCGAGCGTGGCACCGAGAAGGAGGCGCATCCGCGCCGGGTTGCGATCCAGGGCGAGCAGGCGGGCGAGTTCGGCGCGCTCCCGGCTGGTCGCGAAGGGTCGGCTGCCGGCGAGGAGCACGGCGTCCGGCCCGAGCTCCTCGACCACCCGGAGGAGCTCCTCGGCAGCGAGGTCGTGGCGGACCGCGACCGCGAAGCCGGCGCGGCGCAGGAGCTCGCCCTCGAGCATCGGGCCGATCACCGCCGACGAACCGCGCAGGGTCGCGAGCAGGACCCGGCCGCGGGGCGACCAGACCGGCGGGGCGTCGCACAGCGGCCGGAGCACCCGGTAGAGCTCGGCGAGGGCGAGCGTCACCTCGGCTTCCGACAGCTGGTCCGCGAGCCACGCTTCACCGAGCCGCTCGATCGCCGCCTCGACGACGTCGGCGAGCGCCGCTCGATCGACGTCCCGGCCGTCGCGCGGGAGCCAGAGCTCTAGGGCGGGCCCGCCGCGGAGGGCAGCCGAGGCCAGCAGAAGTGGGTCGGGCAGGCCGAACGCCCGGCCGCTGCCCAAGGGCCTCCGGGCCGGACAGTCGGAGGGCTCGACCTTGCCTGCCTGGAGGCAGGCGTCACGTGCCGGGCAGAGCGTCGCGGCCGCGCAGTTGGCGAGCTCGAGGGGGATCGACGCGGGCGGCGCGGTGCGCTGCTCCAGTAGCGCTGCGGGAACGACCGTCACGAACCGGCCAACCGGCGCCTGGGCCCCTGCGAGATCGTCTGCCGCGCACAGCAGATGGAGCGGCCAGTCCGGAAAGCGTCGGCGGCGGGTCGAGGCCAGCTCCTGGGCGGCGGTGATCCGGTGCCGGGGGTCTTCGAAAATCGCTCGTCGGAGCCCCGCGATCGCGCCCTCGGGCCCTTCGAGCCACTGCCGGAACCGGCCGCGATGGAACACCAACAAGCCGCTGACCTCGCGCTCGCGGTTCCGTTCCGCCGCTGCGCGGACGAGTGCCAGCAACTCGTTCGGGCGGCTGCGGGGCCAATCGCCTCGGGCGCGGCTCGCGTAAGTGAAGAAGGCGAGGGGCGGGTCCCGGGCGGCCGACCGGCTCACCGCGGCACCTCCGCGGCGTGCCGGTCCCGGCGATCCGGCCGGTGCGGCCCCGGCTTCTCGGCCATCGAGCGCTCCCTCCGCTCGCGACGAGCATAGCCGAAACGCACGGGACTGTCACGCAGCGACGACGAATCGCTCGCGACCTGTCAGGGATGGCTTACGGCGTCGGCCCAGGGCGCTCCGCGCTACTCCACCCCCGCGATCAGCCGACAACCGACAATGCTCGACGTGGCCGGCGCGACACGCCCCGGGGTGGCCGGGACGAGGAAGTGGTGGAGCCGAGGGGAGTCGAACCCCCGACCTCTAGAGTGCGATTCTAGCGCTCTCCCAACTGAGCTACGGCCCCGCCGGGCCTTCCTATGGGATCGCCCGAGGCGGTCGTCAAGGACGTGGCCGGCTCGGGGGGCTGCCGACGACGGCCGCGAGCCCGCGGCACCGGCGGGCGCAGCAGGCGGGTGAGGGAGGGGCCCGCCGCCACCGGGCGGCGCGGTGTGCCGGGCGCGGGCGTCGAACGGCTGCGGCTCGGAGCGGGAGGGTCCGACACGATCGTTCCTCTCTTCCTTGAGGAGGAATATTATCTGATTCAACCCCCACAGTAAAGCCTTTCTTCCTGTCCCGTCGTCGACCCGCGACCGCGTGCCCGCTCTGGCCAGCCGCTTCGCCGCCGCTATGATCCGGGCCGCGCTCGCCGCAGCCGCCACGACCCCCGCCGGGATCGCCGATGACCGCGCTCGCCAATCTGATCGACACCGTCATCACGCTCTACATCTGGCTCTTGATCGCCGCCGTCGTTCTGTCCTGGCTCATCGCCTTCGGGGTGGTGAACACCGGCAACCGCTTCGTTTACCAGTTGCGTGGCTTCCTCGGCCAGATCACCGAGCCGGCACTCCGCCCGTTCCGCAACATGATCCCCTCGTTCGGCGGGATCGACGTCTCACCGGTGGTCTTGATCATCGCACTCTATTTCCTGCGCGATCTGGTCAACGAGTATTTACGGTGAGGGCGGGTGAACCGCGCGCGGTTCACGGGGCTTTCCGGACGGGCCGTTCCTTGACCCGGGTGATCGACGGTCGGGCCCTGGCCGCCCGCCTGCGTGCCCGCCTCGCGGCCGAGGTCGCGGCCCTGCGTGCCGGCCGCGGGATCGTTCCCGGCCTTCGGGTCCTGCTCGTGGGCGAGGACCCGGCGAGTGCGGCCTATGTCCGCACCAAGGAGAAGATGGCCCGCGAGGTCGGGATCGACGGCCGGGTCGAGCGCTTGCCGAGCGACGTGCCCGAGGCCGAGGTCCTGGCCCGGATCGCCGCGTGGAACGCCGATCCCGCGGTCCACGGTATCCTCGTCCAGCTGCCTTTGCCGGCGCACATCCGCACGCGCTCGGTGCTCCAGGCGATCGACCCGGCCAAGGACGTCGACGGCTTCCACCCCTGGAACGCCGGCCGGCTCGCCACGCTTTCGGGCCCCCCGCCCGCGGATCTCCTGATACCCTGCACCCCGCGCGGCTGTTTGTCGCTGCTCGAGGAAGCTTTGGGTGACCTGGCGGCGCTGCGCGGCAAGCGGGCCCTCGTGCTCGGCCGCTCGACCATCGTCGGCCGGCCGATGGCCGCCCTCCTCCTCGCCCACGACGCCACGGTCACGATCGCCCATTCGCGCAGCCGCGATCTTCCCGAGGAGTGCCGGCGTGCGGAGATCCTGGTCGCGGCGGTCGGTCGGCCGGAACTCGTGCGCCGCGATTGGCTCGCCCCCGGGTCGGTCGTGATCGACGTGGGCATCAACCGCGTCGCCGCGGCCGACGGCACGAGCCGGCTCGTGGGTGACGTGGCCTTCGCCGAAGCCCTCGGCCGGGTCGCGGCGATCACGCCCGTCCCGGGCGGGGTCGGCCCGATGACCGTCGCCTGTCTGCTCGACAACACGCTGCGGGCTTGTCGCCGGCAGCTCGTCGTCGCGGGTTGACAGGGCGGCCCGCCCCTCCTAACTCGCAGCCGGCTGCCCGGCGTCCGACCGGCAGCATCGATCGGGACAGCGATGGACAGTCACAGTCGATCTCGTCCCGGGCCCCAGGGCCCGGGCCGTCGGAACGGGGTGACCGTCCGGATCCGTCGCGCGCGCGACCGCCGCTGAGCCGTCGGCGCACCTCGGGTCCGGGGGGTCGACCCGAGGAGGTGCACGATGGCCGCGACCGCTTCGCCGATCCTGCTCCGCCGCCTCCTGCCCCGGCGCGGCCTCCGGCCGCCACGATCTCGACCACGGGCTCGCCCGTGAGCGAGCCCCGGCCGCGGTCCCGCCGCGCCGAGCCGCGCCCGCGCCGCACTTTCGAACCCGATCTCCGCCCGCCGCCGAGGCCCGCACGGCGCTGAGCCGCTGCGCCCGTCGGCGGCTGGCCCCGTTCGCCGACGGAGCACCCCCATGACCCGTATCGTCGAGCAGGCGGCGTTCGCCGAGTTCCTCGCCCGCAACGATCTCGAGTCGATCCGCGTCGCCCTTTCCACCGTCCACCCGGCCGATGCCGCAGCGGTCCTCGCCGGCATGCCGGCCGCCGAAGCCGCCCGCGTGCTGCCGGCGCTGCACGAGCGGAAGGCGGCCGACATCCTGGCCTTCCTGGAGCCGGAGGTGCAGGGCGCGATCGCCGCGCGCCTCGGCCGCGGCGAGCTCGCCCGGATCGTCGCGGCGATGGCCCACGACGAGCGCGCCGATCTCTTCAACCGCTTGAGCGAGGCCGAGCGCGAGGCGCTCTTGCCGGCGCTCGCCGCCGCCGAGCGGGAAGACATCCGCAAGCTCGCTTCCTACCCCGAAGGCAGCGCCGGCTCGATCATGACCTCGGATTATGCGGCGCTGGCGCCCGAGCTGACGGTCGCCGAGGCGATCGCCAAGCTCCGCCGCGAGGCCCCCGACAAGGAGACGATCTACGATGCCTACGTGATCGACGAAGCCCGCCGGCTCGTGGGCGTGGTCTCGCTGCGCGACCTCCTGGTCGCCCGCGACCAGGCGACGGTCGGCGAGATCATGCGCCGCGAGGTGATCGCCGCCCGGGTCGAGGACCCGCGCGAGCTCGTCGCGCAGAAGATCGCCGAATACGACCTCCTCGCTTTGCCGATCGTCAACGGCGACGAGAAACTCGTGGGCATCGTCACGGTCGACGACGCGATGGACGTGGCCGAGCGCGAGCAGGCCCGCCGGCTGGTCCGCTTCGGTGGCACGGCCGCGCTCGGCGGGCCGGATCTCGACATCCTCCGGTCGCGCTTCCGCGCGGTGTTCGGCCAGCGCTTCTTCTGGCTCGCGCTGTTGACCGGGTTCGGGATCGTCACCAGCCACGTCGTCGCGGCGCAGGAGGCGATCCTCGAGGAGATCGTGATCCTCGCCGCGTTCATGGCCCCGATCATCGACATGGGCGGCAACACCGGCAGCCAGTCGGCCACGCTCGTCATCCGGGCGATGGCGCTGGGCCAAGTCCGGACCGCGTGGCGGGATTTCTTCCGTGTGCTGCGCCGTGACGTACTGGTCGCCTCCGCGCTCGGCGCGGCGATCGCCGTGCTCGAGGTCGTGCTCGCCTTCCTGACCAAGGACGTGACACCAAAGGTCCTCCTCGTGGTCGGGCTCGCCATGTTGGTCGTGACGGTGGCCGGCAGCCTGATCGGTCTCGCCCTCCCGTTCCTCGCCCGGCTGGTCAAGGCCGACCCCGCGACCTTGAGCGCGCCGGTCATCACCTCGATCATGGATCTGTTGGGGGTGTTCATCTATTTCGGCCTCGCCTGGGTGTTCTTGGGCGACCTCCTGACCGCCGCGTGAGCCGACCGGCGAGGGGCGGCCGTTCGGACGGCCCCCCTCCTCGACCGGCTCGGGAGACCTCCCTTGGACGTGCTGCACGCGACCGGTGTGCTCCATCTCTTGGTCGCGCTGGGCCTCGGCGCGGCGATCGGGCTCGAGCGGCAATGGCGCCAGCGCCTCGCCGGGCTGCGCACCAACACCCTCGTCGCGCTCGGCGCGGCCGCCTTCGTCGTCTTTTCGATCGGCACGCCCGGCGAGGCGAGCCCGACCCGGGTCGCCGCCCAGGTGGTCTCGGGCATCGGCTTTTTGGGCGCCGGCATCATCTTCCGCGAGGGTTTCAACGTCCGCGGCCTCAACACCGCCGCCACGCTCTGGTGTTCGGCCGCGGTCGGCGTTCTCTCGGGCGCCGGGGCGTTCCTGCTGGCCGCGGTCGTGGCCGGGCTCGTGATCCTGACCAACCTGGCACTCCGACCCCTGGCGGCGCTCGTCAACCGTCAGCCCTGGCTCGCACCGGAGACCGATTCGGCCTATGCGATCACGATCCTCTGCCGCGCCCCCCAGGAGGCGCACATCCGCGCCCTTCTCCTCCAGGGTCTCGCGAGCGCCGGGCTGCGGCTCAGGGGCCTCGACAGTCACGATCTCGAAGAGGCGGACAAGGTGGAGATCGCCGCCCGGGTCCACGCCGATCAGCGGGCCGACCGCACGCTCGAGCAGATCATCGGGCGGATCAGCCTGGAGCCGGGTGTGACCGCGGCACGCTGGCGGGTCGGCGAACAGACCGAGTAGCTTGTGCGCGCGGTCGCGCGGAGGGTCGGGACATGGCCGAGAAGCTCGAACTCGAGATCGAAGGGATGGGCTGCGAGGGCTGCGTCGCCGCGGTCGACACGGCCCTGCGCGCCGTGCCGGGCGTCCGCACGGTCGCGGTCGACCTCGCGGCCGGCCGGGCCACCGTCGAGCACGAGGGCGTGGACCCGGCCGCCCTCCTCCGCGCGGTCGAGAAGGCAGGCTACGACGCCCGCCCCGCGGCTCAGCGCCCCATCGGCCCGTAGAGCGCGTCGAGCGGCAGGGGTTCGACCAGGAGCTCCGAGCGGATCGCCTCCTCGCCGGTCACGTCCTCGCCGCGCCAGCGCCCGTCCTCGTCCTTGCGCCAGAGCTGGACCTGGCGATGACCGGGCCAGACGATCCAGATTTCCCGGAGCCCCGAATGCTGCATGTACCGAAGCCGCTTTTCACCGAGATCGTATTCGGCCGTGCTCTCGGAGAGGATCTCGACCACCGCCTTCGCCTCGCGGAGCCGCTCGTTCGTCCGCTCGCCGCAGACGATCGCGAGGTCCGGGACCCGCTCGTTCCAGCGGTCGAGCACCAGGCCCACCGACCCCAGCACCCGACAAGGCGGTTTCAATCGCGCGCGAATTTCGCCGGCCAAGGCCGCTTGCATCTCGCCGTGCGGTTCGGCGGGGCCGGCCATCATCTTGGGCACCCCGTCGACGAGCTCGTACCGTTCCGGCCGCCGGTCCGCCCAGGCCTCGAACTCCTCGACCGTCATCCGCTCGAGCGCGCGCGCCATCACCCTTCTCCACGCCGGCAGCGAGAGCCTAGCACCGGCGCAGCGCCGGGTCGACGCGCCGCCGCTTCCCGCCGCCGCCGCGCCACGCTAGACGGGCGCCGGGAACAGCCCGGGAGGAGGTCCGCCGATGATCATCGACCACCGCACCTACACGCTCCATCCGGGCAAGCTCAAAGCCTTCCTCGAAGTCTACGAGAGCAAGGGCTATCCGATCCAGACCAAGTATCTGGGCGAGCCCTGGGGCTGGTTCACCTCGATGGACATCGGCGAGCTCAACCAGGTCGTCCACATGTGGGCCTACGAGGACCTGGCCGATCGTGCCAAGCGCCGCGCCGCACTCCAGGCCGACCCGGCCTGGGCCGAATATCTGGCGGCCGCCACGCCCCTGATCCAGCACATGGTCAACAAGATCTTGACCCCGGCCCCGTTCTTCGTGCCGAAGCGCTGAGGGGCGCAGCTTTGGACCTGACCCTGCCGCCCGCGCTCGAAGAGCTGCGCTCGCGGGTCGCGACGTTCGTCGACCGCCGGCTCCTGCCGCTCGAGGACGATCCCGCGAGCTGGGGCGAGGGCGAGCAGATCCGCTGGGAGCTCGTCGAGCGCCTGCGCGCCGAGGTGAAGGCCGAGGGGCTCTGGTGCCCGCAGATGCCGAAGGCGCGCGGCGGGCTCGGGGTAGGGCCCGTCGGCATGGCGGTGCTCTACGAGGAGATGGGACGCTGCCGTTTCGGCCCGGTCTGCTTCAACTGCGCCGCCCCCGACGACGGCAACATGTGGGTCCTCGAGAAGGTCGGGACCGAGGCGCAGAAGGCCCGCTGGCTCGACCCGATCGTCCGCGGTGAGGTTCGCTCGGCGATCGTCATGACCGAGCCGCACCCGGGTTCGGGCTCCGATCCGGCCGGGATGATGCTGACCCGGGCGGAGAAGCGGGGCGACCGCTACCGGGTCTTCGGCCGCAAATGGTTCATCACCGGTGCCGAGGGGGCGAAGCACTTCATCCTCTTGGCCCGGACCTCCGAGGATCCGCGCCGCGGGCTCACCGCCATGCTGTTCCACGCCGACCAGCCGGGCTGGCGGATCCTCCGCCGGATCCCGATCATGGGGCCCGAGGAGCATGGCGGCCATTGCGAGCTCGAGCTCGACGGGCTCGAGGTGCCCGCAGAGAACGTGCTCCTGGGCGAGGGGTTGGGCATGAAGGTGACCCAGATCCGCCTCGGCATGGCCCGGCTCACCCATTGCATGCGTTGGCTCGGCATGGCGCGGCGCGCGCTCGAGATCGCGCTTCCCTGGATCCGCGAGCGGCGCGCCTTCGGCCGAACCCTGGCCGAGCTCGAGAGTGTGCAGGACATGCTCGGCGAGGCGGCGATGCGGATCGCCACGGGCCGACTGCTCGTGATGCGCGCGGCGTGCAAGATCGAAGCCGGCGAGAAGGCGCAGGCCGAAGTCTCGATGGCCAAGATCCAGGTGGCCGAGGCCCTCCACCACGTGATCGACACGGCGATCCAGCTCCTGGGAGCCAGGGGCTATTCGAAGGACACGCCGCTCGAGTGGATGTACCGCTACGCCCGCCAGGCGCGGCTCGTCGACGGTGCCTCCGAAGTGCACCGCATGCTCGTGGCGCGCGCGCTGCTCGCGGACCCGCGCGGCTTCTTCGCCTGGCCGTGAGCGAGCCTTTGACGGCCGAAGAGCGCGCCCGGCTCGAGGGCTGGCTCGCCCGGACGCTCGCCGCCGCCGCCGTCCACATCGAGGCGGTGCGTCGGCTCGCGGGCGGGGCGATCCAGGACAATCTCGGTCTTTCGGTCGCGATCGAGGGTTGCCCCAGGGCCGGCCGGCACGAGCTCGTGCTGCGCCGCGACGCGCCTTCGACCGTGGCGGTGAGCCGGCCGCGGCTCGAAGAGTTCGCGCTGCTCCAGCTCGCGCATCGCGCGGGCGTTCCGGTGCCCGAGCCCTGGTGCGCCCACGCCGACCCCGGCCTTCTCGGCAAACCCTTCTATCTCATGGCCCGGGTCGAGGGCGAGGCGCGCGGTGCCCGGCTCGTCAAGGACCCGGCGGTGCTCGCCCGCGGGCCCGAGCTCGCAGCCGAGCTCGGCCGGGTGCTCGCCCGCATCCACGCGCTCCGCCCGCCACTGCCCGAGCTCCCCTTCCTTTCCGCCCCCGCCGACCCGCTCACGGCCCGAATCGCCGAGCTGCGCGCCCATCTCGATGCGCTCGGCGAGGCGCAGCCGGTGCTCGAATGGGGCCTGCGCCGGCTCGAGCGGGCGCGGCCGGGCTCGGGTGAGATCACCCTCGTCCACGCCGACTTCCGCACCGGCAACCTGATGCTCCGCGACGGGCGGCTCGTGGCGGTACTGGATTGGGAGTTCGCCTGCCTTTCCGATCCGCTCGAGGATCTGGGCTGGATGCTCGCCAAATGCTGGCGGTTCGGGGCGGTCGAGCGGGAGTGCGGCGGCCTCGGCCCGCGCGAGCCGTTCCTCGAGGCCTACGAGGCCGCATCGGGCCGCAGTGTCGATCGCCGCGCGGTGCGCTGGTTCGAGCTCTTGGCGACGCTCCGTTGGGCGGTCGTGGCGCTGCTCCAGGCCGACCGGCACCGAAGCGGCCGCGAGCGGTCGCTCGAGCTCGCCTTGACCGCCCACCTCGTTCCCCAGCTCGAGGCCGACGTACTCGACTACCTGGCCCTTCTCGAGGGGGAGGGGGGATGAGCCTGCCGGCCGACCTCGTCGATCTGCTCGAGACCGCCCGGCTGCTGTTGCGCGAGCGGATCCAGCCCGCGGTCCCGGCGGAACTCCGCTTCGAGACGGCGATGGTCGCCAACGCGATGGCGATCGTCGCGCGCGCCGCCGCCGGCCGGCTGCCGGGGGCGGCCGAGGCGGCGGGGCTGCACCGGCTCTACCCCGAAGAGGCGGGCGCGCCGGTCGAGGCGCTGCGCCGCCGGCTCGTGGCGGACATCCGGGCCGGCCGCCTCGACGGAGCCGGCGTCCACCTCGTGGCCCACCTGCTACAGCCGCGGGTGCGCGAGCGGCTCGCACTGTCGAATCCGGAATACCGCACGGGCCTTTGACGTCGCTGCGAGCGTGCCGACCGACCGGGTCGGGCGCCGCCTTGCCGGCCGCGCGGTCGGCCGGTAGGAGCGGGTGGCCCGTCGTCCACGTGGCGGAGTCCGCCGCCACGCCGGGCGCGGGGAAGGCGACACGAACAGAAGGTCGCAAAGATGGGACGCCTCGTCCGGCCCCGAGCCGGTTACGCGCTGCTCTTGGCCGGCCTGTTCGCCCTCGTGGGCTGCGGCAATCCGACGCTCCGCTCGGAGATCGGCCCGACGATCGACGCGCTCTCTTTCGAGCCGCCGGCCCGACCCCGCGCCGCGCCCGGCGACGGCCAGCGGACCGGCGCGCCGCAGGGCCGCCCACGGCCCGAGGTGTTCCTCGCCCGCGGCGCCGTCGCCTTGGTGCCGCGGCCGCCCGGCGTCCAGCGCACCCCCGACGGCGTTCAAGTCAATCTCGACGGGGCGGAGGTCAAGGAGGCGGTCCGCGTCGTCTTGGGCGACATCCTGCGCCGCCCGTTCACGATCGACCCGCGGGTCTCCGGTACGGTCACCCTCTCGACCGCCGGTCCGGTGGCCGAGCGCGACCTCCTCCTGGTCCTCGAGACGGCGCTGCGGATGGTCGGCGCCGGGCTCGCCGAGAGCGGGCCCGGCTTCGTCGTGGCGCCGGCGGAGGAGCTCGTCGGCAAGAGTGAGTTGCGGCCGATCGGCGGAACCCAGCCGCCGCTCGTCGCCCCCGGGACCGGTGCCACGGTGGTGCCCTTGCGCCACATCTCGGCCCAGACCGCCGCCCAGTTCGTCCAGCCGCTGCTGAACAAGCCCGAGGACATCCGGGTCGATCCCTCGAGCAACCTGCTCTTGATCACCGGCACGGCGGCCGAGCGCCAAGCCGCCCTCGACACCCTCGCGGTCCTCGATGCGGACTGGCTCGCCAACCGCTCGGTCGGCATCTTTCCGCTGCAGTACGCAACGCCCGAGGCCTTGATCCCCGAACTCGAGGCCCTCTTCGCCGAGGCGTTGCCGCCGGGTACCGGCCAGCGGCCGGCCGTCCAGTTCTTGCCGATCGCCCGGCTCAACGCGGTGCTCGCGCTCACCGGCTCGCCCTCCCAAATGCTGCAAGTCGAACAGTGGGTCGGCCGTCTCGACCGTGGGCGGACGGCCGGGCCGCAGTTCTTCGTCTACGAGCTCAAGCACGCGAACGCCGAAGACGCGGCCAAGCTCTTGACCGAGCTGTTCGGCGAGGCGGGAGGCGCGGCTCCGGCGGCGGTCGCGACCCCGCCTTCGCTCCTCGGCCTGGGTGCGCCACCGGAGCGCCGCCCGGTGCCCGAGGAGCCGCCCACCGGCCCGGCGGCACTCGCGGCCCAGGAGGCGCGGAGTCCCACGGTCCGGCCGGCCGGCTCGGGCGGCATCAAGGTGGTCGCCAACAAGGCCACCAACGCGGTCGTGGTGCGCGCCACCCCGGCCGTTTGGGAGCAGGTCGAGGCGACCTTGCGGCGGATCGACACCGCCCCTCCGCAAGTGCTGATCGAGGCGACGATCGCCGAGGTTCTGTTGAACGACGCGCTGCGCTACGGTGTACAATACTTCATCGAGGCCGGCAATTTCCGCTTCGGCTTCAATAACACGACCGGGAGTGCAACCGGCGCGACCAATTTCCGTAATCTCGAGCCGTTGGCGCGGGTGCCGGGCTTCAACTTCATCTTCACCGGCGGCGACACGAACATCACGATCGACGCGCTCTCCCAGGTGACCGACGTGCGCGTCCTCTCCGCCCCTTCGGTCGTGGTCCGCGACGGCGCCGAGGCGGTCCTCACCGTGGGCGATGAAGTGCCGATCACCACCCGCACCGCGGTCAGCGTCGAGAACCCGCTCGCGCCCACGGTGAGCTCGATCGAGTACCGCGACACGGGCGTGATCCTGCAGGTCAAGCCGCGAATCAACAGCGCGGGCGTGGTCGCCCTCGAGATCGCCCAGGAGGTGAGCCGGGTGGTCGACACCGGCGAAGCACGGGGGACCACGCCCACCCCGACCATCCAACAACGGCGGATCAAGAGCCGGGTCGACGTGCTCGACGGGCAAACCGTGGTTCTGGGCGGGCTGATCCAGGAGGGCGAGGAGCGCGGCCGCGAGCGCCTCCCGGTCCTGGGCGACATCCCCGTGCTCGGCAACCTCTTCGGCTCGACCCGCACGGCCCAGCGGCGCACCGAGCTCATCGTCTTCATCACCCCGCGGGTGATGCGCAACGCCGAGGACGCGCGCGACATTTCCGAGGAGCTGCGGGCGCGGATGCGGGCCTTGCGCGCCCGCTCGCTGGGCGGCGCGCCGCCGGCGGCACCGAGCCTGCCACCCCGGGCCGCCGTGCCGCTTTCGGCCCCGGCCGCCGCGGCACCCGTGGGGCCCGAGCCGGCCGCGCCGGTGCTCGCCCCACCGGCCGCCGCACCACCTTTCCCGCCCGAGCCCGAGCGGCCGCCCACGGTTCCGGCGCCGCGCCTCGCCGCGACCGCGGGCGAGCCCGTGCCCTTGCCGAGGCCGCGGCCCTTCGAGCGGACCCCGCTCGGGCCGCCGCCCGCACGACCCGATTCCTTCCTCGCCGCGCTCCGCGCCGCCGACCGCTGAAGCCGGCGGGCCGGCCGATCGGCCGGGTGGCCGGTTCAGCCGTGGATGTAGCTCTCGAGCTGCTCGATGAGCTGGTGCTGTTCGCGGATGATGTTGTTGACGAGATCGGTGATCGACAACATGCCCACGAGCCGGCCGTTGTCGATCACCGGCAAATGCCGGATCCGCCGGCTGCTCATCGTCGCCATGCACTGCTCGACCGTGGTGTTGAGCCCGACCGAGACGACCGGCGCCGACATGACCTCGCGCACGCGCGTGGTCGGCGAGGTCTTGCCCTTGACGAACACTTTGCGGACATAGTCGCGCTCGGAGAAGATCCCGATCGGCCGGTCGTCCTCGACCACCACGAGCGCGCCGATGTCCTTTTCGGCCAGGATGCGGATCGCGTCGAGCACGGTCTGGTCGGGACCCACGGTCCAGACCGTGTTCCCTTTCTCGGCGAGGAGCTGCTTGACCGTGGTCATGCCGGGCCTCCCGTTCGCGCCGCACGGACGGGTGGAAAGCCCCCCGTCTCTTGCTACTCGGGGGCAGCATAGCACGCCCGGGGTCGCGGCTCCACCGCGCCGGTCGCCGCCTGTTGGCAGCCGGTCGCCGCGTGCTATATGCAGCGCCCGGCCGGCGAGCGCGTCGCGTCGCCGCGGCCGGGCGCGCGGCGGGCGTGGTGGAACCGGTAGACACGCGGGATTTAGGTTCCCGTGGCGCGAGCCGTGCGAGTTCGAGTCTCGCCGCCCGCACCAGCCCGGCGCGGGCGGCGGCCGTCCGGGGTCGAGCGGGAAAGAGACGAATCGATGCAGGTCACCCAAGTCGCGGCCGAGGGTCTCGTCCGCCAGTTCAAGGTCGTCGTGCCGGCCGCCGAGATCGAGGAACGGGTGACCACCCGCCTCGAGGATCTCAAGGGCCGGGTGCGGATGCCCGGCTTCCGCCCGGGCAAGGTGCCGCTCGGCCTGTTGAAGAAGCAGTACGGCAAGGGCGTGCTCGGCGAGGTGGTGGAACAAGCCCTCGAGGAGGGTGCGAAGAAGGCGATCGGCGAGCACGGCCTCAAGCCGGCGCTCCGGCCCAAGATCGAGATCACCGCCTTCGACGAAGGCAAGGACCTCGAGTTCGCGATGCGGGTCGAGCTCCTGCCCGACGTCCCCGAGGTCGACATGAAGGCGATCGCGATCGTCCGGCCGGTGGCCACGGTCGACGAGACCGTGCTGCGCCAGGCCCTCGAGCGGCTCGCCCGCTCGCGGCAGAAGTTCGCGGCCCCGGCCGAGCCGCGCCCGGCGCGCTCGGGCGACCGGGTGACGATCGACTACGAAGGCACCATCGACGGCCGACCCTTCGAGGG
>Ga0209809_1001753_pt1 | contig 16791 bp, 10 predicted proteins | sample YNPMSTMetaG_FD_186172 | JGI IMG/M metagenome (GOLD analysis project Ga0209809, IMG submission 186172) | Anoxygenic and chlorotrophic microbial mat microbial communities from Yellowstone National Park, USA - YNP MS-T MetaG (SPAdes) (version 2) ... | reverse complement strand
TGGCGGCAGCACGTGGCCGCGAATGTCCACGATGCGCATATTGTCATCGTCGAGATGGTCATGCAGCCATGCAGTGGTGACCAGCGGGCCGGCGGACATGAGGGTATTATCTCTAGCGCGCTGCGCAAGCGTGCACAGCGCGCACTTTGTGTCGCGCAGACGCGTCGCAGCGTGACGCACGACATCACAAGACGCACAAATAGTTGGAGTGAAGGACGATGAAGATAGCCATCCTCGGAGGCACAGGCAAAGAAGGATCGGGATTGGCGCTGCGCTGGGCAAACGCCGGCCATCAGGTCATTATCGGCTCGCGCGACCCGAATAAGGCCCAGCGCGTCGCTGAAGAGCTGAACTTGGCACTCGGCAGCGAGCGCGTGCGCGGCGCAGACAACCTGAGCGCAGCGCAAGAGGCTGAGGTCGTCGTGCTCAGCGTTCCCTACACAGCGCACAAAGAGACGCTCAGCAGCGTCAAGGACGCGCTCAACGGCAAGATACTGATTGACGTGACAGTGCCGGTGAACCCGGCCGATTACACGCGCGTCATGGTACCGCCAGGCGGCTCAGCTTCGAAGGAAGCACAAACGCTGCTGGGCGATCAGGTCAAGGTCGTCACCGCCTTTCAGAATATCTCGGCCACGCACCTTAAAAAGCTCGATGCGCCGATCCATTGCGACGTACTGGTGTGCAGCGACGATGAGTCGGCCAAACAGGTGGGGATGCAGTTGGTTGCCGATGCTGGGATGAAAGCCTGGGACGCTGGCCCACTGGACAATGCTGTTGTCGTCGAGGGCTTGACCGCTATCCTGCTCGGCATCAATAAGCGGCACAAGGTCAAAGGCGCAGGCATTCGGATCGAGACGTAGCGCATCAGGCAGTGGGCGAAGACAGCTCATCTATCAGTCACACCGCTTGGGTGTGTAGCTCCCTTGCTGGCGCTCAGAATGACACGGTGAGGCAAGGTGCTGGCGACCCTGATGTGCTTGATCCGCAACGATGACATGAGCAATACGCTTGCGGATGCCCCACATGTGTGCTCAAACGCGCAGCCTTTCATCCCGAATTGGCACACTCTCCCCTATCAGGGTTACGCGCGCCAGATTAGAATGTCAAACATGCCGATATACGAATACCGCTGTCTGGAGTGTGGGCGCAAGTTCTCTGTCTTTTGGCGTTCGTTGTCGGCTGTGGATGACAAGGCCGTTAGGTGCGAACGATGCGGCAGCCGGCGCGTGGTGCGTCTGGTATCCCGCGTGCGCGTCCTGCGCGGCGGCGACGAACTGGACAGCAGCGGCGACGTGGACGACGCTTTGCTCGACGAGATGAGCAAGCTGGACGAGAACGACCCGCGCGCGCTCGGCCGCTTTATGCGCAAGATGGCCGAGCAGAGCGGTGAGGATCTAGGGCCTGAGTTCGAGGAAGTCGTTGGCCGATTGGAGAGGGGCGAGGATCCAGAAGAGATAGAGAAGCGCATGGGCGACATCTTCGGCGACGATCTGGGTGGCCCCGATGATGACTTCTCCGGCCCAGCCGAGGACCAGGCCGCAAAAGCAGAGAAAGAGGCCGAAGAACAGGACAAGAAGGCCACTGCCAAGCGGCGCACGGTGGCAATGAAGTCCAAGCGCAAGACCACCGCTCCCAAACGCAGCCGGCAACAAAAGACCACCGCCAAAAAGAAGGCTAAGCGCTAGGCAATACGAAATACGGAATACGTAATACGCATACCATACAGCGCATTACGTATTTCGTATTCCGTATTGCGTATTCCGTTGTGTTAAACAGTGCGCTGTGCTACGTGCGCACGTCGAAGAAGAGTAGTCGCAGGCCGTTGAGCACAACGATCACGGTGCTGCCCTCGTGGCCTACCACGCCAAGCGGCAGAGGGAGCTGTAGGCCGAGCGCAACCGCCACCAACACCGCGATCACCGTGATTGCGAAGATCAAGTTTTGGATGACCACCCGGCGCGTCTGCCGGCTGAGGGCAATCGCATAGGCGATCTGGCGCAGGTCGTCAGACATCAGCACTACGTCGGCTGTCTCCAGCGCAACGTCCGTGCCGGCAGCGCCCATGGCGATCCCAAGCGAGGCGCTGGCCAAGGCCGGCGCGTCGTTCACCCCGTCGCCCACCATCGCCACATGGCATGGCCGGCCATCGGCTGTGCGCAGACGCTTGATGATGGCCACTTTGTCCTGTGGCAACAGGTCAGCGTGAAACTCATCCACGCCAGCTTGGCGGGCCACCGCCCGCGCCACCCGCTCGTTGTCGCCGGTCAGCATCACCACGCGCCGAATGCCCAGCCGATGCAAGCGCTCAACCACCTGTGGCGCGCTGGGGCGCAGCACATCAGCGACCGCGATCACGCCGAGGACGACCGCTGAGGTGTTCGCCCGCAACTTGGCCACCAATACGGCGGTCTTGCCCTCATATTGCAATCGCTCCATCTCGCACATCGCCCGCTCCAGCCCATGCAGGCGGACGCCGTCGAAGTAGCGCAGGCTGCCCACCGCGATGTCCATCCCACCCATGAAGGCGACATGGGCGCGCACGCCCTGGCCGGGCGTGCTGGCGAAGTTGGTCGCTGAAGGGATGGTCAGGCCGCGATGGCGAGCGGTCTCTACAATTGCCCGCGCCAACGGATGCTCGGACTTGGACTCGACCGCTGCGGCCAGCGCGAGCAAGATGTTCTCCTGGTCACGGCGAACGGCGCGCGAGGCAGCCGCGTGGGCGAGCGCGGTCAAGGGGATGATCGTGACATCGGTGACTGCCGGTTTGCCCATGGTGAGCGTGCCGGTCTTATCGAAGGCGATCACCTCCAAGCGCGCCGCTTCTTCCAGGTGCGCGCCGCCCTTGAACAGGATACCGCGCCGCGCGCCGTTGGCGATGGCCGAGAGGATCGCCGCCGGCGTGCTGATGACCAGCGCGCAGGGCGAGGCCACCACCATCACCGTGATCGCCCGATAGGCCGCATCTGCGAATGGGACGCCGAAGATGAGGGGAGGCACGCCGGCCAGCAACAACGTTAATCCGATCACCCCCATGGCGTATATCTGCTCGAACTTGTCCAGGAAGCGCTCGGTGGGCGCCTTCTCGCTCTGCGCTTCCTCGACCAGCTTGATCAACCTGGCGATCGTTGACTCATGGGCCAGCTTGGTGACCCTTACCTCCAGGCTGCCGGACTGGTTGATCGTGCCGGCGAAGACCGGCGCGCCTGCCTTCTTGGCGACCGGCATGGATTCGCCGGTCAGCGTAGATTCATCCACCGTGCCCTCACCCTCGACGACGACGCCATCGAGCGGCACGCGCTCGCCGGGGCGCACCAGGATGTGATCGCCGATCCGCAGCGACTCAATCGGCCTGAGGATCGCGTCCTGACCGACTTTGACCAGGGCCTGGTCTGGGCGCAGCTTCATTAGGGCCTGAATCGCGCCGCGCGTGCGCCCCAGCGCGTAGTCCTGGAGCACGTTGGAGAGCGAGAACAGAAAGAGCAGCATCGCCCCCTCGAAGGGCGCTCCTAGGACAGCTGCGCCTAGCGCGGCTAAGACCATCAACAAGTCCACATCCACGCGCCGCTGGCGCAGCGATTCAACGCTGGCCTGAACACCGAAGATGCCGCCGGCGACGTAGGCGATTAGGTAGAAGAGCGAGGGCAACCACGCTGGGAGCTGCGTCTGGCTGGTGAGCAGGCCGGCGAACATGGTGACAAACGTGATGCCGACGCAGATCGCTTGGGCGCGCAATGGCGAGAGCCACTGGCGCAGGCGCAACGTTGGCGTGACATGGGCGCGCCCGGCAGCGGTTGCCATGCTAGATCACCTCAACGTAGATCAATTTAGCCAGGTTCTGGCCAATCGCCACCAGCCCCTCTGGCGTCTGGATGGTGACCGGCCCGTCGTAAGGGGCGATATCTTTGAGGACGATTGACACGCCCGGATGCAGGCCCTGTTCGCCCAGGTACTTTAACCAGTCGCTGTTGTCGGTGTCCACGCAGCGGATAACCCCTGCGCTCCCGATCGGCAAGCTGAGGAGGGGGACATCGTTGGCCTCAGGCAGGCTGCCGTCCTTGCGCGGGATAAGGTGGCCGTGCGGGCAGCGGGTGGGATGGCCGAGCATCTCATCCATGCGATCCTCCAGCGCGTCGGTCAGCGCGGTCTCCAGCGCGTGCGCGTGGTCATCCACCTCGTGCCACGCAAACCCCATCACTCGGTGTAGAAAGAGCTCGACCAACCGATGCCGGCGGATGGTGCGCAGCGCCAGGCGGCGGCCCTGCGGCGTGAGCGTCGCGCCTTTGTAGGGGACGAGTTGGATCAACTTGCGCTCGGCCAGCCGCTTGAGCATCACGCTCGCGCCGGATGGGGTGACGCCGAGTTTCTCTGCGATGTCAGTCGTGTTGGCCATCTCTCCCTGCTGGGTCAGCCGATAGATGACATCCAGGTAGTGCAACGTGGCGTCGTTCACGCCGGCTGGGTCAGTATAGTGAGCCATCTCTATAGGCACGCTTTAAATCTTGATTTAAGCGCGCTCAAATTGTATGCGAACTCTGTTTAAGCGTCAAGCAGGAGAGGAGCAGCCTGTGAGGCGCGCTACCAGCTCATCGCAGCAGGCGCTCTGGCTAGCGTGGCTACTACGTCGCTGGTAGAGTGCATCCAACAACAGGGACAATCGCTCGCCAGCCGCGCGATGGCAATGCCGTTGCACTCCCGGGAGGGTGTGCTCTGGCGCAAAACGCATCCGCCGTGGGTGTCTATAATCTGCACGTCAGACCTTGAAAGGGCCGAAGGCGCTTAGGCATCCCCCCCTTGAATGGTTGATTCCCGCCGGGATCGCCCTCCTTGTCTCTCAGCCGTTGTTTTCTGGCCGGTTGCCTGCCGGGCATGACGCGCTGCTTCACCTTTATCGTCTAACGCAGCTCGAAGACCTTGTCGCGCAGGGCATCTTATTCTCTCGATGGGCGCCAGCGCTTGGCTTTGGATATGGCGCACCGCTCTTTAACTACTATGCGCCGCTGCTGTATTACCTCGCATTGCTATTTCGGCTCGTAGGCGTTGACCCGAGCGGGGCGCTGGGATTGACCATGATTCTTGCTGCGCTCGCTGGCGCAGTGGGCTTATTTGCCTGGCTGCGCGACGGCCTGGGCTGGCGAGGTGCTGCCGTTGCCAGTATTGCCTATTTAAGCGCGCCCTATCTCTCGTTCACCCTGTTCCATCGAGGTGCATTCGCCGAAAGCTTGGCGTTGAGCATTGCGCCGCTCGCGTTTTTCTTCTTGCATCGTTGGGCAAACAACGGGCAATGGGGGTCAGGCGTGGCATACGTCGTCTGCCATGCATTGCTGGTGCTTAGTCATAACATCAGCGCGCTGCTCCTCACGGCGCTGCTCGCGCTCTACCCGCTACTCATCACTCGTCGCCTCGCGGTTTTACTGAAAGGTTGGGGACTGCTCGGACTGGCGCTGGGATTGACGAGTTTCTTTTGGTTGCCGGCACTAGGGGAGCGCGACTTGGTGAAGATCGAGCGCGTCTTTGTGCTGGAAATCTTCGACTATCGTCGGAACTTTATTGCGCCGGCTGAGCTGTTTGCCCCTCCCACGACAGTAGAAAGCGGACTAGCGCTTCAACCGGTGACGCGCAGCATCAGCCTAGTGGCGCTCGGGTTGGCTGTGGTCGGCGTGGTCGGGATTCTGCGCTTGTCCGCACAGCGCGGGTTGGTCATCGGGGCGCTGGCGACAGGGCTACTCAGCATCGCACTCGCGTTGGAGATCTCTCGACCAATCTGGGACACACTGTCGATCCTCCAGTTTGTTCAGACGCCCTGGCGGTTGCTGGGCATAGCGAGCTTGGCTGTTGCCGTGCTCGCCGGCGCCGGCTTTGCCTGCTTAGAAAGGGGGCTGTCGAGCACTGCCATGAAGCGGGTGCTGTTGGTGTTGGGGTTAAGCACACTGGCGTTCTACAGCTTCGCTTGGCAATTCCCGACATTTATATCTGACATCACACACCCCCAAGCGAGCGATATTCCCAACTTTGAGCGCAGGCGTGGCCTGGTCACGCTTTCAGCGGGGGAATATCTGCCGGCGACAATAGACGAGCTGCCACCGGAGAACGCGCGTGGCAGGCTTGACATCGCTAGCCTACCCAGCTACGTTGATGTGCGCGATTTGGCGTGTCATCCGTTGCGCTGCGAAGTCAGGCTGACGACGGCACAGCCAGCGACCTTGACGTTTAACATATTCAACTTTCCGGGCTGGGAGGCGCTGTTGAACGGCCAGCCTGTGGTCATCGTCACGCGCCCTCCGCATGGCTTGATCAGCGTGTCGGTGCCGCCTGGCGAGCACACCCTTCATCTCGCCTTTGCCTCTACGCCGCTGCGCGACTTAGGCAGCCTCATCTCAATCACTTGTGCAGTTATCTTGGCCATCACACTGGCGAGAAAAGCGTCCAAGCCACGGAATTTCCAAGACAACCAGGTCGCTGCGCTGAGAATAGATGAAGTGCTCATTACACTGACAACTTTAGGGGCGCTGCTGCTTGTGAAATTTGCCCTGGAGCGCATAGATACGCCGCTGCGCTATTCGCGGTTTGATGGTCAACGCTTGGAGCACGTAGACCTGGTAACAGACGTCAACTTCGCGGATCTGTTGATGCTCATGGGCATTGATGCGCCGTTGTATGCCGAATCGGCTGACCAGTGGCGGGCTGTGCTCTACTGGCGCGCAATCCGACCAACCGATCAGAACTATCACGTCGCGGTTCAAGTCTTCGATCAAACAGGTGACCTCGTTGGTCAATCGAACACGGAATATCCCGGTGGAATGCCGTCTTCGTGGTGGCCCAGCGGCACCTACGCACGAGACGTGCATCAGGTTGTCATTCGGCCAGGCACGCCGCCAGGTCAATACCGTATCCAAGTGGTGGTATACGAGGCGGGGAAGCCCTACCAGCGGTTGCCCGTTGTGAGCGCAGCGCTCGACGGCAATTGGCGGGTGGGCGACACCGCGATCACGGTCGGCCAACTGACTGTTGACCGGCCACGACATCCAGTGTCTGAGTCGGCTGTTCGCCCGGAGCAGGTGGTGCATGCGCCATCGGTCGGTGGATTGCGGTTGATCGGGCACGATCGGTTGCCCGAACAGCTCCTCCCTGGCGACGCCTTTCGCTATACCCTCTATTGGCGAGCCGACAGTTCACCCTCTATTGCATTGCCCGTGCTCGTGCGCTTGCGCCAGGGGGCTGGTATCGCGCTTGAGCAGCCGATCGAGCCGGTGCCGGGCTACACGCGCGATCGCTGGCGCGTTGGCGACCTCTGGCGGGCTAATCACACCCTGCGCCTGCCGGCGACAGTCAGCGATGGCGAATGGCAATTAGAAGTGGGTGTCGGAGCGACGACCGTTCCCCTTGCTCAGCGCATCCGCGTGTTGCCGTTGAGCCGAAGCTTCACTCCGCCGACGGCAGCGGTGAGTGAGGTGATCACCTTTGCCGGCCTCGCCAGGCTGGTTGGCTATGATGCGCCGAGCAAGCTCGTAGCGGGTCAGCCCTTTAGCGTGACGCTTTACTGGCAGGCTCTAGAAGGGTCAACGGCGCGCTACAAAGCCTTTATCCACTTGCTTGACGAGCGTGGTGAGCGTCGAGTCGGCAACGACAGCACACCAGCCGGCGGGCACAGACCAACGACCAGTTGGATTCCCGGCGAATACATTACCGACATTCACGAGCTGCTTCCCCCAGCAGACCTGCCGCCCGGCATTTATCGGTTGTTGGTGGGGCTGTATGAAGAGTGGAGCATGGTTCGCCTGACCACGACAGAAGGCAAAGATGCAGCGGAGCTTTCGCAACCAATCCGCGTAGAGTGATGGCGTTCAATGCGTGGGCGCGCCGGCTGGCGCTGGGGCTGTGTGGACTAGCTTTTGCCTTGGGGACATTCGCGTTGGACGCGCGAGCGCTCTGGGGCGACGAGGCCTTCTCGGTCTGGGCCAGCAAGCAATCGGCCCTGGCCTTGATCGGCGGGCTGGATGCCCAGCCGCCCCTTTATCACTTGGCGTTGGGGCTGGCCCGTGCGCTGTGGGGCGAGACGGTCTTCGCAGTGCGCTTTCTCTCTGTGATCTGCGCCGTGCTGTTGGTGGCAGTGGGTGCGCGTCTGGGCTGGCGGATCGGTGGGCCGTGCGCAGCCATGCCAGTGGCTGGCCTGCTGGCGCTCTCACCCCTTCTGCTCTATTACGCGCAGGAGGCGCGCATGTATGCGCCCGGAGCGCTATTGGCCGGCGCAGCCATGCTCGTGGCGCGCGAGCGCTTGTTGACTGCCCGTCCCTCCGTCCTGAGCTGGGCAGGCTATGCCGTGCTAGCGCTGAGCGCGCTCCTCACGCACTATTACACCGCCGGCGTGCTGCTGATCAACGGTCTAGCGACCGGCATCGCCGCCCTGCGCCGGCGACGCCTGTGGGCCTGGCTGATCACTCACGCAGCGATCGCGGCGCTCTTCCTCGCCTGGTTTCTCGGCCTGCAATCGCGCTATGTGGCGCGTTCGGCTGCCGGCGCGGGACGCATCGTGCCGTCGGTCGAGGATATCGCTCTGAACTTCGGCGTTGGGATCAATGGCCTGCTCTTCGGCATGCGCGCCTCGGAATCCACAACGCCGATTGCCCTGGGCCTGTTTGGGTTGGCCGTGCTGAGCGCCCTGCGCTATCGGCGGGGCGATGCACTGCTCATCGTCGGCTGGGTGGCTGCTTCGTTGAGCTTGGTCTCACTCACCGCTGCCCGCTCTGGGATTGTCGGTGATTTCAACCCGCGCTACTACCTCTTTGCTTTGCTGCCGCTGACGCTGGCTGCTGCAGGTTGGCTGGGGAGGGGGACGCCCCGCGCCGCATGGCTGCGGGTGGTGGCCGCGTTACCTGGTCTGGCCATGGCCGGCGCGGCTGCGGTTGGCCTCGGCCAGTTGTTTGACCTGAGTTGGCAGAAGAGCCGCTACGACGCGTTGGTTGCGACGATCCGCGCGCGCGCCCAGGCCGGCGATGCCGTAGTCATGGTGAACAGCGACCAGTTCGCTCTGTTGGACTACTATGGCCCCCTTGAGCTGCCGACGTGGATAGTGGGTAATGACCTGCTCAGCAAAGCGCCGGACGAGGTAAAGCAGATGCTCATACGCTTCGCGGCGGACAAAAGGCGAATCTGGCTGGTGAATTACGGATGGGCGATGCTGCTCGGGCCGCGCTCGCCCGTAGAGGAGGCGCTGGCCGCACGCGGCGCGCGGGTAGCGGCAGAGGGGTTTCAAGACGCAGCGCTGGCGCTATACGACCTGCAGGTGGCCGCCGGCGAGGGGCCATTTGAGGCGCACTCGGTGCGCTTTGGTGGACAGATTACGTTGATCGGGCTGCGCAGCCGCGCCCAGCACTACGCTCCCGGCCAGGCGGTGACGCTGGACCTGGTCTGGCGGGCAGAACGCAAGCCGGAAGCCGACTACACGGTGTTCATGCACCTGCGGCGGGCCGACGACGGTGCGCAAATCGCGGCGCTGGATAGCCCACCACAGCATGGCACTGCGCCCACCTCCGGCTGGTCGCCCGGTCAGGTGATTACCGAGACGCGCGCTGTGCCCATCCCGCCCGACGCGCTGGCTGGCGAATATCACGTGGTAATAGGCCTTTATCAGTATCCCAGCTTTGAGCGACTGGCCATTGATGGTCAAGGCACAACCGAGTATCTGGCTGCGCGTGTGCGCGTGACACACCGCCTTGGTTCTCAGGATCGCCCTCGCAGCAACGCACATACGCCATAGAGAATCCAGACCGCTGAGGCGCGGAGGACGTAGAAATGGGCGAAAGGCGTAGCGCGAGCGCCGCTCCGTTCGACGTGTGCGCTCGTCCCTGCATCTCTGCTGCGCAGTCCGCTGGATGTTGTCTCACCGTCTCACGCTGCTAAGATAGCAATTGCCATGCCTAAGATCGCGTTTATCGGCGCCGGCAGCACCATCTTCGCCAAGAACCTGCTGACGGACATCCTGAGCTTCCCCGAGCTAGCCACTGCCCACATCAGCCTTCACGACATAGACGAAGCGCGCCTGCGGACGTCCGAGCGAGTCGCGCACAAGGTCGCCGAGGTACTGGGCGCGCATCCAATTATCGAAGCGACGCTCGAGCGGGCGCGCGCGCTGGAGGGCGCGGACTACGTCATTACCATGTTTCAAATCGGCGGCTATCGGCCCAGCACGGTCATTGACTTCGAGATCCCCAAGAAGTATGGCCTGCGCCAGACAATAGCCGACACCTTGGGCGTGGGCGGGATCATGCGCGCGCTGCGCACCATTCCGGTCCTCCTCGACATGTGTCGCCAGATGGCGTCGCTCTGTCCTGGCGCTGTGCTGCTCCAATATGTGAACCCAATGGCGATGAACTGCTGGGCCATTCAGCGCGCCTCGAACATCAGAGCCGTTGGGCTGTGCCACAGCGTGCAAGGGACGGCAGAGCAGCTCGCCGCGGACATCGGCGTGCCAATCGAGGAGATCAACTATTTGTGCGCCGGCATCAACCACATGGCGTTTTACCTGAAATTCGAGCGAGATGGCGAGGACCTCTATCCGCGCATTCGTCGCGTGCTCGAGGAGGGCCGCCAGCCGGCCTGGAATCGGGTTCGCTATGAGATCTTCAAGCGTTTCGGCTACTTCGTCACCGAATCCAGCGAGCACTTCAGCGAATACGTGCCCTGGTTCATCAAGCGCGATCGTCCAGACCTCATCGCGCGCTACAACATCCCGCTGGATGAATATATGCGCCGCTGCGAAGCGCAGATCGCCGGCTGGGAAGCGCTGCGCGCGCGCCTAGAGGCCGGCGAGGCGCTGGAGGTCAGCCGCAGCCACGAATACGCCGCGCTAATCATCCACAGCATGGAGACCGGCCAGCCCAGGGTGATCTACGGCAACGTGCCAAACGAGGGTCTGATTGACAACCTGCCCCAAGGCTGCTGCGTCGAGGTGCCTATCTTGGTGGATAAAAACGGATTACAGCCTACCCGAATCGGAAAGCTGCCCGTCCAGCTTGCTGCCCTGATGCGCACGAACATCAATGTTCAGGAACTCACCGTAGAGGCCGCGCTGACGGGCAACCGCGAGTACATCTATCAGGCAGCCTATCTGGATCCGCACACGGCCGCCGAGCTAGACCTTGAGCAGATTCAAGCGCTGGTGGACGAGTTGCTCGCTGCCCACGAGAGGACTGGTTTGCTACCTCATTTCGATTGAATCGCGCTGCTGGAAGCGCCGGCATTCCCCTCGGAACATCCATCGGCGAACGCGCTCCTCGTGAGGCGGGCTTGATTTCGAGGTGATTGGACTCGCTGAAACTGCGCGAGACGCGAAGCGCATCTGCCTGCATCTCAAGTATGGGATGAAGCGTGCTCATCGGGTCGGTGTACGCATCTGTGCGTCTTCGCGGTGTGTTCTGCTGGCATCGCCTTCTCACGTCTCAAGTCGCGCACCCTTGCAGCAGGACGATTGCTAGAATGCAACGTCGGTGCAAGCGTCCATGGAAGGGGTCTTGACATCGTTCGACTTTGACTGTCTGTTGGATCGCCGTCGTCCAGGGTGCGTCAAGTGGACGCGCTACCCAAGCGACGTGTTGCCGATGTGGGTGGCCGACATGGACTTCCTTTCCCCACAGCCGGTGCGTCACGCCCTGGCAGAACGGGTTGCGCTGGGCCTCTTCGGTTATGAGTTCCCCACGCCTGCGCTGGCCGAGGCAATTTGTGACTGGTTGGCGCGACGGCATGGCTGGTCGGTACGGCCCGAAGCGATCGTCTTCCTGCCCGGCCTGGTGAGCGGGATGAACCTGGTTGCCCGCGCGTTTGGGCGCGTGGGGGATTCCGCGGTGATGCTGACGCCGATCTACCAGCCGTTCCTCTCCGTGCCAGCCAACCAGGGGATGACAGCGACGACAGTGACGATGCACTGGCGCATCGAAGGTCAACGCATACACGGCGAGGTGGACTACGAGGCATTTGCGCGCGCTATCGGCCCGCGCACCTCGCTATTCCTCTTCTGCCATCCGCATAATCCCACCGGCCACGAGTGGACGCGCGATGAGCTCCAGCGCCTGGCCGAGATCTGCCTTTCGCACAACGTGCTGATATGCTCCGACGAGATTTGGAGCGACCTCACCCTAGAGGGCACGCAACACACGCCGCTGGCCAGCTTGGCTCCGGAGATCGGCCGGCAGTGCATCACGCTGATGTCGCCCAGCAAGACCTTCAACATCCCTAGCCTCGGCTTTGGCTTTGCGGTGATCGAGAATGAAGCCCTGCGCCGGCGCTTCATCGCCGCGAATAACGGCGTGTTGCCATATCCAAACGCCATGGGCCTGGCTGCGGCAGAAGCCGCCTATCGCTGCTGCGATCAGTGGCTGGACGCGCTCCGTCACTACTTGACGGAAAATCGGGATGTCTTGCTGGACTACGTAGGGCGCCACTTCCCTGCCGTGCGGACCACGCTCCCGAATGCCACCTATTTGGCCTGGCTGGACTTTCGCGCCATCAACCTCGATGACCCACATCGTTTCTTTCTGGAGAAAGCGCGCGTCGCGCTGAACGACGGCGCTATGTTTGGACCTGGGGGACAAGGGTTCGTGCGTTTTAATTTCGGCTGTCCGCGCGCGCAGATGCTCGAGGCGCTGGAGCGGATGCGCGCTGCGCTGACCGAGATCGGCTAAGCCGGCATGTCGTTGCGCTTGACTGTCGTGCTGGGCTGTTTGACCGGCAAATAGACGTCAAAAGTGGTGCCGACGCCCTCTTTGCTATGCACGACGATCCGGCCGTGATGCGCTTGGACGATCGAGTAGGCGATGGAGAGGCCGAGGCCGGAGCCGCCGAGGGCGCGCGAGCGCGACTTGTCCACTCGATAGAAGCGCTCGAAGATATGCGGCAGGTCTTTCTCCGGGATGCCTGGCCCGTTGTCGCTCACCGAGATGCGCACATGGTCGCTATAGCCGGCGCTGGCCTCGATCTTCACTTGACCTCCCTCGTGGGAATATTTAATCGCGTTCTCAACTAGGTTGAGCAGCACCTGCTTGAGTTGATCGAGGTCGGCTTCGATAACCAAATCGGGTTCAGCAGTGGCCGAGACCTGTACGCGGCCGGCGCTGATCACCTGCGCACTGCGCAGAATGGTGCTCAGCAACTCCCTGAGGTTCACTTGCTGGAGGCGCAATTGCAACACACCGGCGTCCATTTGGGAGAGGAGCGAGAGATTCTTCACCATGCGCGCCATGCGATCGCTTTCGTCCGTGATGGCGTCCAGCAACTCCTTATCGCAACACGCCCCGCTCATGCGCAAGAGGTCCACGTTGCCTCGGATCACGGTGAGCGGCGTGCGCAGCTCATGCGACACATCGGCGATCAGGCGCTGCTGAGCGCGAAAAAGCTGAGACAATCGCTCCAGCATCTCGTTAAATGCGCGCGAAAGGCGGCTCACTTCGTCGTTGGTCTTCGGCACGACCACGCGCTGCTCCAGATTCTCGGCCCGATAGATGGCCATCGCTGTCTTGGTTAGCTCATCCACAGGGCGCAGCGCCCTGCGCGCCATCCAGGCGCCTACGATGGCGGAGAAGAAAATCCCGCTCCCGCCCATAACCGCGAGCGCGAACAGCAGATTATTCTGCGCAGTCTTCAGCTCTTCCAGCGAGCTCGCCACCTGAAGGTAACCAACGAGATTGCCGTTGTTGGCGATGAGCGCCTTTGTAAAGACGCGGATGGGCGGCGAACCGCGATGCTGAGACTCGCTGAATATGGGCGACTTGTCTGCAGAACGGATTAGCTCGTTGAGCGCTCGCGGATCGAGCGGCAGCCGCAAGAATTCATCCGCGACATTGGGGGATGTTGCAAGGATCAGGCCGCTGCGGCCGATGATTTGGACATAAATCTGCGACGCGCGCAGCGAGTCGAGGCCTTGTAATCTCAATATCTGCCGTCCGTCGCGCTGTTCGAGCACCGGCCGTCGCGCAAGCGAGAGGTTCAGCGCCGCCTCAGCGGCCTGCACTAGACGAGAATCCAGGTTCTGAATAGTTTGCCAGGTGACGTAAAAATAAACCCCTACGCCGAACAGGAAGAGGATAACGGTTAGGATCGCCGTGTACCAGATGGTGAGGCGGGTGCGAATGGACATGCCTTTTGCTGCGGGCGAAGCATATCGTAACCGGCTGAGAGCACAATAATCGCGCCGACGCGCTCACTCGACTGCCTGGGCGAGCGCGATCATGCGTGGGCTGCCTTCTCCATAGGGGTTCATCTCATAGTCCCCATACCAAGCCGGCTCAGCGAATCCGGACATCATCAGCAGCAGCTCCATCTCGTGCCTGAAGACATGGCGCAAGCGCAGGGTGACCAGTTGCTCGCTGAGCAATTCGCCGCCGGCGTGCCTTTCCTCAATTCGATAGGTCAGCTCCTGCTCTTGAGTGGCCCAGAAAATCCGGCTGGCCACGTATTTATGTATCTCGCTGCGCGTTTGAGGGTCTATGAGCGTCGCCTCAAGCTGGAAGGTGCCATCGTCAGGCTGATGCGCCATCTCGTCGTTGGGTGGCAGATCAACAATCAACAGGCCTCCTACGCGCAGGTGTCGGCGGGCGGCGCGCAAGGTGGCCAGTTGATCTTCGCGGCAGAGATTATGCAAGAAGGTATTGAGCGCGATAAACGCCAGGTCAAAGTTCCTTTGGTCGTCCAAGCGCAGGCCGCGCATATCGGCGTGGATCAGCGTCCATCGCTCGGCAGGGATATGTTGGCTGGCGCGCAGTTTACGCTCGGCGATTCGCAACATCTCGGTGGATTCGTCCACGCCAACCACGCGGTAGCCCGATTCAGCCAACGGCAGCAACAGACGGCCGCTGCCGCAGCCTAACTCGAGAATTGTCGCCTCTGGCGCGATGGCGCGAGCCAGCCGCAGATATAACGCCAGGTCGTCGAGGAAGTAAGCGTGCTGGAGTTCGTATACGCGCGCCAGGACGTCGTAAGGCAGCATGGAATGGTGAACGCCCTATAATCTTAAACGAACGCAAGAGTGAATAACTACCCGCAGAATGGTTTAGGGAGCAGCGCGCCCGCGGGTCTGATAGACAGCAGCTCATCCTCGCGCTATGTGCTGGTCGGCGTCGGCGTGGTGATGGGTCTCGTGGTGCTGTGCGCGCTCACCTTCTTTGTATTATCTCAAGCGCTGGGCAGACAAGAGGTCTTGCCCACGCGCGCGCCGGGCAGCACGGCGCGTGTGGAGCCGAACGGCCCGCTCATCGCCGGCGCCGCGTTTAGCGTGCGCGGCCTGGGCTTTCAACCCGGCGAGGCAGTCGAGATCCTTGCCGCGCCCGCGGTCGGCTTCTCCAGCAGCGCGCTCCAGAAATTGGGCCAGACGTTTGCCGGCCCAGATGGCAGCTTCCAAAAGGACGACTTGATCGCCCCAGGCGCAGGCGGGCAATACTACCTTACAGCGCGCGGCAGCAGCAGCGGATTCGCCCGCCTGACGCCAGTCACGGTGAGCGAGCAGTCAGCATCCCTGCCCACTCCCTCCCCAACGCCCGAAGAGCCGTTGCCCGACTTGGTAGTCGAAGGCGTGACCATCGAGCTGGAGAGCGGATCCAGTTGCGCCTACGTCTCCACCCAGCTCGGCATCCGCGTCGTCGTCAGGAACATCGGCCCTGCGCCAGCTGGCCCGTTCCTCATTCAGGTGAATAACCAGCAACAGCTTGTCCCAAATGGGTTGCTACCGGGCGAGGTGGCGGTGAAATGGTTCGCCGGCTATGCCTCTGGCCCGAACTTGGTGATTGCTGATCCCACTGGCCTGGTCAAGGACCGCCAGCGCGACAACAATCAGTTCAACGCGCCGCTCCCGATCCCCACCTTGCCGGCCACCTGCACGCCACCCCCGCCGTTCAACACGCCGGCACCTACATCCACCCCCAACCCGAATCCGAGCCGCGGGTGGTATGTGCAGTACTTCGGCAATCCCGACCTCGTGCCGCCCGTGCTGCTCGATCAAAATTTGGCCGGGCCGTTCTTAAACGTGAACTGGGGGACGAGCGCGCCTGGGCCAGGCGTGCCGCGCAACAACTGGTCGGCCATCTTTAACGCCGAGGTCCTCTTTCCCTCGACTGACAACTACCAGTTCATCTTAACCGTGGATGGCGGGGTGCGCGTGTTTGTGGATGAGCAACTGATCATCAATCAGTGGTTCAGTTCTGGGCTGCGCACCGTCACAGCAGATGTGGCGCTCACTGCCGGCCAGCACAATGTGCGGCTCGAGTATTACAAGGCCAGCCCCGCAGCGCGTTTGGCGTTGAGCTGGCGGGTGAACTATAGCGGCTGGGAAGCGCGGTACTACAACACGCCGAACCTCACCGGCCCGGTCATCGTGAAGCGTGATGACCCGCCATCGCCGCCCAACCCGCCCGGCTTTTTAGATACGGCAGCGTTTGCGAGCTGGCCGCCGCCAGAGGTCAACCCATTTAACTTCTCCGTGGACTGGCGACGCCGGGTGGATTTCGCCGTGGCCGGCAGCTACATCTTCACGATGACGGTGGACGACGGAGCGCGCCTGCTCATAGACGGTCAGATCGTGCCCGGCATGGACGACTTCTCGGTCGGCCCCAAGACGTTGGTGGGCGCGCGCGCGCTCAGCGCTGGCCCGCATTCCTTTCAGGTGCAATACGCCAACTACACCGGCCCGGCCAGCTTGAATTTGGTCTGGGCGCTCGTCACGCCGCCCGCTACGCCCACATTGACGCCCACCCCGGTCACGCCCACACCGACCTCAACAGCGACACCCTCGCCAACGGCTACGCCCAC
>Ga0209809_1001750_pt1 | contig 16831 bp, 18 predicted proteins | sample YNPMSTMetaG_FD_186172 | JGI IMG/M metagenome (GOLD analysis project Ga0209809, IMG submission 186172) | Anoxygenic and chlorotrophic microbial mat microbial communities from Yellowstone National Park, USA - YNP MS-T MetaG (SPAdes) (version 2) ... | reverse complement strand
ATAGGACTTAAGACCTATTATTTTTTATGATTTAAGGTCTTGACTTAAGTAATTATGTCTGTTAAAACATAAATGGAGGAGATATGAAGTTGATGGGAATTTTAGTGATGGTGATAGGGTTGGTGATAAGAGTGTATGGGGAGGTTTCATCAGATATATCAGATATAGTAGATAAAACACTAAAGGATTTAAGATATTCTAAAGCCGACAAATCGATTATAAAAGATGCAGAGAAGGATCCGAGATTTTACACATTGAAGGAAGGAGTAAAGATAAAGGTAGAAGAGGTTAAAGAGGAGAAGGATATAGATATAAGTGAGATTGGTTTAGTTGATAAGGGAGAAAAGGGGATAATTGATACTTTAGTAGCGATAGATCAGATAGTAAACATAGGTTTGAAGGTATGGAATATGGTGGTAGAAAACAAGCCTGTTGTGAAAGTAGAAAGCAAGTATGCAGTTGCCTTACCTATGGGAGTAAAGAGCGCTGTGGAGTTAAGTGGGTGGTCAAGGCCTAAGAGTTATGTTATATCATTTTATTTTGAGAACTTATATGGTATAGATGTGATAAGTGTGAGGTATCGAGTAACATATGTATATGGAGGTAGTTATCAAGGGAGAGGGAAGTATCTTGCAGCGGTATATGCGATACCTGAGAGGGTAGATGTTATGTGGGGATTTAGTTTTAATATGCAGGCGTATGTCCCTGATGCAACGGTAGTAAATGTAGGAACGAGTGCAAATCCTATTGCTGCATTACAATTGAAAGTGAGTTGGTCAGCATCAAGTATTTTAAAAGAGATAGACGGGACAGGGGTATATTATATTCAGGGAGACGGATATTTTAAAGAGATAGCAAGTCCAATTAGGAGAAATAAGACAGATTTAAAGAATATAAAGATAGAATAATAAAGGAGGTATGATATGAGGAAATTAATAATGATGATGGGAGTGGTGATAGGAGTAAGTGTGATATTGTATGGTGGAGAAGTAGGTAAATATGATGAGAAGTATTTTAGCATAGGGGAAGTGGGAATAGAAGAGGTTAGGGAAGATGTGGTTAAGAAAGGTGTAGATGTTCCATCACCAGGGGAATTACCAAAGCCCCCCGAGTTATCTACATCACCATTACCAGGGGAATTACCGAAGCCGCCTGAGTTACCGACACCACCATCAAATAATGGGAATATAGGAGGAGGTTTTCAAGAGACAATAAACAATGTTAATGCAGTTCTTGATACGATAGATAAGATAGTAAACTTAGCGCAGAAGGTATGGGATATAATAGAGAAGAATCAGCCTGTAGTAAATATAAATGTAAATTATGCAAATGCTGTGCCATATGGTATTCAACACTGGACACAATTACAAGGGTGGAGCAAACCAAAAACAGCGACATATAGATTTGTAGCAAAGAATCTTTATGGTAGAGAAGTTGTAAAAGTTACTTATCAATTACAATTTAGATATAATGGGAATTATCAAGGGAAAGGTAAATTTTTGACAGGAGTAACGATAGAGCCGATAAGTGTAGAGACAGCATGGGGATATAAGGTTAGTTTAAGTGCTGAGGTACCGGATTCAACTATAGCGAATGTAGGTACACATGAAAATCCGATAGCATCAATGCAGGTACAATTGAAATGGACGATACATACAATGCTTAAAGATAGTCAACAGAAAGCAATATATTATGTGCAGGGTGATGGAAAGTATGCTGAGATAGCAACGCCGTTTAAGGGTGCAGTAATAGAGAAAGGAAAGGATGTAAAGATAGAATTACCTAGCGAAGGTGGGATAATTGAAAAGATAAAATCTGTGAAATTTTAGGTCTTGACAAGATAAAAAAATCTGCTATAAATATAGTATAAGGCCTCTCACCCAGTTTAGAAAGGGTTTTAGAGAGGCCTTATTTATTTTAAAGAAATTTTTTATTAATCAGTTGAATTAAAAAAGATTTAATTATTGCATTCTCCAAGTAATAATAATGCTTCATTAAATTCCTTTTTTCTTGCGATATCGCATGCGGTAAATCCTTCAATGTTTTTCAATCTTTTATCTGCTCCATTTTTTAAAAGTAATGAGATTACATTTTTATGACCATGCCATGCAGCAAGTATTAAAGGAGTATTTTTATCTATATCTCTTACATTAACATCTGCTCCATATTTTAATAATATTTTTACAACTTCTTCTCTTCCTCTAAGTGATGCCCACATAAGAGGTGTCCAACTTAACCAATCACGAGCTTCGATATTTGCTCCTTTATTTATTAAATACTCAACTATCTCTGGTTTTCCCCATCTTGCAGCGATATGAAGAGGTGTTTGTCCTTTATTGTTTCTTGCATTTATATAAGCCCCTTTTTTCAAAAACATATCTACCATCGTAATATTACTTCTTAATACAGCAATCATAAGAGGTGTCCAGTTTTTTGTAGATGGATTTATATCTATGCCAGAGTTTAAAATTTTTTCAACTTTTTGGATATCATTTTTTCTTATAGCATCGTAGAGTTCATCGTATGGGTCTATGTGTGAGGTGCATCCATAAAAAATGAAAAATAATATAAAACAAAGACACAACTTTTTCATATGGATTTATTAATCTATTTTACAAAATAAAAAAGTTATTTTTTAGGATCCCGCCTTGGATCATAATTTTTGTCCCTGAAGATAATCTCAATAGTTCAAAATTATGTCTCTAAAAATATTTAAATTATTCAAAATACTAAATCCCCCTTTATTTTCTTCCCCCGACGTTACGTCGGGGGAAGTAGGGGGATTTTAAATAATGGGATTTTGATTTGTTTTATTTTATCTGCAAAAAAATTTATAGAAAAACTTATGAGAGTAAAAGAAAATATTAAAATTTATAAGAGTTTATGCATAAATTTTGGGGACATTTTTTGATCTAAGGAATATTACTTTAGGGACATCAAGTTTTATCTAACACCGATCCAACTTCAATAACAAAAGGATTTTTAATTAATAAAGATGTTTTATCAAGTGGAATTTCTCCATCAATTGTAATGATGCTAAAACGATATTTTTTATCATTTGAAATTATATTCATATTCTTTTTAACAAAACCATATTTTGAAATTTTTTTAACAAAGTTTTCAGAAAATACAATTATATCTCTATTATTTGGAACTTTAATTTTCAAAGAAACATTAACTAAAGGTGCTTTTAGATCCCTTTCTGAAAAAGAAATTTTATCAATATTTTTTATCTTTGAAAGAAGTCCTATATTTTTGTCTTCAATCCATCCAAATATAACTAAAGATGATTTATCATCAAGAAAATTCTCTTCACCAGCAAATATAAATCCATATTTTTCAAGATCTTTTAAAACCTCTTCTTTTTTTGCTTTTGGGATAGTTATATCAATAAGTGAGTATGTCTTTATTGTTTTCTTATCTGATTTATCAACATCAAGTATTATATAGGATATAGATCCTGAGACATTTTGCTTCTTAATATCATAATATAATGGGATTGAAGTATAGTCAGGTTGTGGAAGATAGTTATACGTGATTATAGAATTAGTTTTGCTAATTTCATTCTTTATATCTGTTGAAACAGTTGAAACTGGTGTATCACGATAATCATTTTGAAGATATCCATATTTTTTCTCAAAATATCTTTGAAGTTCTGGATCTATAAAATTAAATTTTTGTTGAGAAAAAGCCAAAGAATTAAAAATAAAAATAAAAAGAAAAGCTTCCTTTTTTATAAATTTTTCTATCATTTTACAAACCTTTTAAGATTTTTTCATCAATTAAATTTTAACATCTTTTAATATGAATTTAAAGGGACCAAAGTCTTAAAATTTTCAATTTTTAGTCCTAATATAAATTAGGACCAAAGTTTTATAGTTAGACTTTATCTGCTTATAACTCGTCTATTATCTTTCTAAGGAATAAATTATTTTGTTGCAATTGCGCTCCAACTATAGTTATGTCTATGATGAGTTTTTATATTTTTAAAGCCGCATTTAGAAAGAAGTTTTATGAGTTCTTCTTCTGTATAGTATTTTGCATACAAAGGATTTAGTTGATCATATATTATTAGTCGCTTTTTAGATGGACTCATATTATTAAAAACATTTAAAAAATAATCAGAAAGTGGTAATCTAAAAATCTTTATCATTTTTCCATAGATTAAAGAAAACCAGTATAAAACTTCAACAATTAAAACAAGCAAAAAATGAGGAAGTTTTGTTGTGATTTTTCTTAATGGTTCAATAAACTTTAGATATTTTTCATTTCCTTCTTTTGCATAAACCCATATAAAAATTCTTCCTTCTTTTTTTAATGCTTTGTATGCTTCTTTTATAACAATTTCTGGCTCTGGAATATGATGAATAACGCCGATAGAAAATATAATATCAAGGTCCCTAAATTGAGATACGGAAGACCCATCACCTTTTACAAATTTTACATTTTTATAATCTTTAAGATTTTCAACAAGAACATAATATGAATCTGATGGCTCTATTGCAATAACACTTTTAACACCCAGATCAAGAAGCATTTTTGCAATTCTTCCAGTTCCACTTCCAATTTCACAAACATCAAGCCCTTTTAATTCTTCAATTCTTAGAAGTGGGGAGATGATGTCTTTGAAAAGTTTAAGAGAGCCATAAAAACCATTGTTATCTCTGTATCTTAACCATTGTTTAGAAAAATCGTCTATTGTTTTTTTAGAAATTTCTTTGGTATTCATATAGTAGAGATTTTTTTCTGAATTCTTTTTATTCTTTCATCTGTTGGTGGATGGGAAAGGAAAAGTTTTTCAAGAGATGTTGGCTTTGAGGGCTCAAGTTTTTTAAGTTTGTTAAAAAAAGCAATCATTGCATCTGGTTTAAACCCTGCTCTTTTTGCATATATTATTCCAAGTTCATCTGCTTGAAACTCATTATCTCTTCCATATCCAAGCATTATCAAACCAAATGTTGCATCAGCATATTCTTTTAGCGATGTAAGATCTTTTTCAGTTATTGCAGATATTATTGAGAAAAGTATTTCATATCCATATTGCTTTTCAACCGCTTTCATAGAATGCCTTGCATTTATATGACCAAGTTCATGACCTATAACACAAGCAAGTTCATCCTCATTTTCTATAAATTCAAGAAGTCCTTTTGTTACAAAAACATATCCTCCAGGCGCAGCAAAAGCATTTATCATATTAGTATTTAGAAGAGTAAAAGAGTATGGTAGTTTTCTCTCAGTATGTGCTGCAAGTTTAAAACCAATTTCATTTACAAGCGTTTCATAATTTTTATTTTGATAAATTCCATATTCTTTTATAACACTTTGATAAACCTCTTTTCCAAAAACAATCTCATCCTTATCACTAAATATTCTTACTTCTTTTTTTCCTGTGACTGGATTTTTAGCACAGCAAGCAAGAAACATTAATAAAAAACTCAATTTTTTTAAAATTCCCTTCATAAAATAAATTTTATAAAATTTATTTAAGGAGTGATTATGCATACACTTAAAAAAAGAGTATACTACTATGACACCGACGCAGAAGGTGTTGTTTATTATGGGAATTATATGAGATTTTTAGAAGAGGCAAGAACATCTTTTATAGAAGATCTTGGTTTTAATTTAAAAGATCTCTCAAAAAATGGTTATCTCTTTGCTATAAAAAGGCAAGAAATAGAATACAAATATCCAATATATTATGGCGAGGTTATAGAGATAAGAACATTAATAGAAGAGATTACTCATTATAGAATAAGATTTTATTACGAGATATATAATAGCCAAAACAAAAAAACCACTACAGCAAAAACTGATATGGTTTGTATATCTCCAGAGTTTCATATAAAAGAAATGCCGATGGAACTTATTGAAAAAATAAAAAATACAATTGTTTCACAAAAATAAAATCAAACAAAAAATTTTAAATCTTTGCAAACATAAGATCATTAATTTTAGGGGATAAGTATAAAATTTTTTTAATGCTTATACCCTATTAGGGTATAAGTAAAAATGTGTGTAATCTAACTTATTTTTAGTGAAAAAATCAAGATTTTTAAAATCCCCCTCTTCGTTTCCCCCTTTACAAAAGGGGGAATATAGGGGGATTTAAATTTGTTTTTATGTAAAAAAGGACAACTTATTCCCTAAAAATTAGTGAGTTTGGGTTATAAAAGGGGGAACAAAATGGAAATTTTTTTATTATTAAAAATATGAAACTTCTTTCTTTAAATCCTTATTTCCATAAATTGCTAATCTTAAGTTTCCTAATTTTCTTCATTAATATTATCTGTTTTTAAAACATTTATAAATGCTTCTTGAGGTATTTCAACATTTCCAATCATTTTCATTCTTCTTTTTCCTTCTTTTTGTTTTTCAAGAAGCTTTCTTTTTCTTGTTACATCACCACCATAGCATTTTGCGAGAACATCTTTTCTTAAAGCAGCAATTGTTTCTCTTGCGATAATTCTTCCTTCTACTCTTGCTTGAATTGCAATTTCAAATAAATGTCTTGGAATTAGTTTTCTTAGTTTTTCGCACATTTGCCTTGAATAAATCTGTGCTTTTGATCTATGGACCATAAATGAAAGAGCATCAACAACTTCACCATGTATAAGTATCTCAACTTTAACTATATCACCAACCTTATAATCACTATATTCATAATCAAATGAAGCATAACCCTTTGACACAGATTTTAATTTATCATAAAAATCCATAACTATTTCAGCAAGAGGAAGTTCATAGTTAAGTATAACCCTGCTTGATGAAATATACTCGATACTTTTATGAATTCCCCTTTTGTCCTTTAAAAGGATTACAATATTTTCAATAAACTCAAGTGGAGTAATTATATTTGCATTAACAAACGGTTCATAAACCTCAATAATATTTCCATAATGTGGAAACTCAGATGGATTTTTTACTTCAATAATTGTTGAATCTTTTGCTGTTGGATTGGATTTGGTTTTCACCTTATAAACAACATTTGGGTTTGTAACAATTAGTGGAATACCAAATTCTCTTTCAATTCTTTGTCTTATTATATCAAGGTGCAAAAGCCCCATAAAACCTATTCTAAATCCAAATCCAAGCGCTTTTGATGTCTCACCTTGATATGTAAAAGATGAATCAGTTAAATTTAATTTTTCGATTGCAGATTTAAGTAAATTAAAATCTTGCGTATTTACAGGAAAAAATCCAGCAAAAACAACTGGTTTTGTTTCTTTAAAACCTTCAAGAGGCTCAATATTAGAATCCTTATAACATATTGTATCACCAATTTTTACATCATGGATATCTTTTATTCCTGCTATTATATAGCCAACTTCTCCAGCTGATAAATTCTCAGATGGTCTCATATCTGGAAACAACCATCCAACTTCTTCAACTTTATAAACTTTATTGTTTGAGTAAAATTTTATAATATCTCCTTTTTTTATAACTCCATCAAACATTCTAATATAAACAATAACTCCTTTGTATGAATCATATATTGAGTCAAATACAAGCGCTTTAAGAGGTTTATTTATATCACCTTTTGGGGCTGGAATTTCTTTAACAATTCTCTCAAGAAGTTCACCGACATTGTATCCTGTTTTTGCACTTATTTTTGTTGATTCTACTGGATTTTTTAATATCTCCCATATTTGCTCTTCTGTAGATTCTACATTACTATGATCAAGATCTATCTTATTTATAACAGGAATTATTTTTAAAGTTAGTGAAAGTGCAAGATGTGCATGTGCAAGTGTTTGAGCTTCAACACCTTGTGTCGCATCAACAAGAAGTAAAACACCTTCACAGGCATAAAGAGCCCTTGAAACTTCATAAGAAAAATCTACATGTCCTGGTGTGTCAATTAAATTAAAAATATATCTTTTGCCATCTTTAGTGTGGTATTCCATTCTTGCTGCTTTTGCTTTTATAGTTATTCCTCGTTCACGCTCAAGTTCAAGAGCATCCATAAATTGTTCTCTCATCTCTCTTTGAGAAACTGCTCCACATAACTCAAGGATTCTGTCTGCAAGTGTGGATTTGCCATGATCTATATGTGCAATTATTGAAAAATTTCTAATATTTTCAGTTGACATAATTTGTACTCTCGAGAATTTCTATTATTTCATCAGATGATGAAGAGGTTAAAATTTTTGTTGAAAGTGATAATAAGTTTTCGTAATTTATATTTCTTATTTCTTGCTTTATTTTAAGAAACATCCTCATTGGAACGGATAAACTATCTATTCCTAGCGATAATAAAAGCCTCAATCCCAATGGATCGCTTGCCATTTCCCCACAAACACTTACTTTTTTTCCTTTTTTATGTGTTGTTTGAATTATTAGATTTAAAATTCTTACTACTGCTGGATGAAATGGATTATACATATGACTTACATACTGATTTACTCTATCTACAGCAAGAAGATACTGAATTAAATCATTTGTTCCTATTGATACAAAATCAACCATATCAAGAATGTGATCTATTATTAATGCGGATGATGGAACTTCTATCATAACACCAAAAGGAATATTTTCCTTAAACTTTATATCATTCATTGATAGTTCTTTTTTTACCTCATCTATAATATTTTTTACTCTTATTATTTCTTCAGTATTACTTATCATCGGTATCATAATGCTTGGTTGCCCTTCTATTGATGCTCTATATATTGCTCTTATTTGGCTTCTTAAGAGTTCTGGGTATTTAAGAAATAACCTTATTCCTCTAAAACCCATAAAAGGATTTGTTTCAACTATTGTATCTTTGAAACCTATTCCAGATATTTTATCAGCTCCTATATCTGCTGTTCTTATAGTGATATTAAGATTTGGTGTTGATTGAAGTACTTTTCTATATATCTCAAATTGTTCATCTTCACTTGGTATAGTGTCTCTATTTAAATATATAAACTCAGTTCTAAAAAGTCCAACACCATCTGAATTCATTGATTTGTAATCATCAAGATTATCATGACTATCAAGATTTATCATTAAAACAACTTTTTTATTATCTCTTGTTACAGTGGAAAGTTTTTTTAACTTTAATAAGTATTGCTCATCTTTATGAAGTTGTTCTTTTTTCTTTAGATAAATATCTATCATTTCATCTGTTGGAGATATTATAACGCTTCCATCCTCACCATTAACAATAATTCTATCTCCAGTTTTTACAACCTTTGTAATATCTCCAAGTCCAACTACAGCAGGCATTCCAGTATTTTGCGCAAATATTGCTGTGTGACTTGTCTTTGACCCAATATTTGTGCAGAATGCAATAATATTTGGTATTTTTCTTATGTTTATAAGTTCAGCAGGAGATATATTGTTTGCTACCAATATAATTGGTTCTTTTATATCACGGATTTCCTTTAATTTAGATGGTTTTATATTAGATAAATTATAGAGAATTCTTTTTGAAACATCAATAATTTCATTTTTCCTCTCAGCAAAAAATATATCGCTAATTTTATCAAACTGCTTTAATATTTTTTCAACTTTTAATGTAAGAGCATACTCTGCATTTATGCCTTCAAAGATTATTAAATTTATAACTTCCTTTGATATAAGTGGATCTCTTAAAATCATTGTATGAGCATCTATTAGTTTTGTGTGTTGTTTTCCAAGAGAAGTTAGTATTTGTTGTTTTAAAAGATCAAGTTCCTCTTTTGTTTTTAAAAGGGCATGTTTATATCTTGAAACCTCATTTTTTAACTGTTCTTTTGGAATTTTACGTTTTTCAACTATTATTTCCTCATCTGGAAGAACATATGCTTTTCCTATAGCAATTCCTATATTTACACCAACACCTTTTTTTATTATCATCTACTTACTCCTCATCAAAATTATTTTCAAAAAGTTTTACAATCTCATTAATTGCTTCATTTTCATCAACTCCATTTGCCTCAATTATAACTGTGCTTCCCTTATGAGCACCAAGAATAAGAAGACTCATTATACTTTTTGCATTAACTTTTACACCATCACTTATTATGCTTATATCACTTTTATATTTTGCTGCAGCATTTGAAATCATTCCACAAGGCCTTAAGTGAAGCCCTTGTTGATTTGTAACTTTAACTTCTTTTCTTACCATATGCTTGCCAATATAAAAGAAATTATTATAAAAGAAATAACTGGATAAAAAATACTTTTTTTGTTTCTTCTAAAATATCTTTGAAGTAAAAATGAAATAATCGGTATTGAAACATAAAAAACAATATCTTTGTTATTATTGCTTATATAAAGGTATCCATAAATGAAAAAAATTAGAAGAATTGATATAGTTATTAAAAAAAATCCAATTCTACTTAAAATCCTTATCCATCTATTCCAATTAAATGTATCAATTCCGCAATTTCTATCACCACCACATTTCCACCCATACTCTGTCCCAATCCATCTAATATAAATTGAAGAAAAAGAATAAAATATCAAAGAAGAAATCACACATACAGCGATTGCTTCAGAATTGATTAATGAAAAAAAATAAAAGATGAGAAATAAAAGAAAAGTTAAAGTTGAGGTTAAAACTCTTAATCTTGCCCAAAATATTCTATCACCTATAGAGGCAAATGCACAAGCAAGAGCTTGCTTAATATTTATTATCTTTTTTTCATCTTCTTTAAGCATTTCCATTTTTATAATATTCCCAACAACAAAACAACTCATATATGGGTTTGTATTAAAAATATCTAAGTGTCTTAAAAGAGAATTTCTAAGTTGTGCAGGATCATCTTTATATATTCTTTTTAAAAACTGAAGAATTATAAAAAGAAATCCTATATTTTGAAATCTTTCATAATTAAAGGATGCTTGGAGAAAAAAACTTCTAATTACTACTAAAAATCTATCCTTAAAACTCATTTCATTCATTTTTTGAAACCTGTGTTTTAAATTTAAAAAATAACGAGCTCATAATTATAAAAAATGTTCCTATCATTGAAATCTTAAAAACATTATTTAAATAATTTGTGTTTAAATAAGAAGATATTTTTGAAAATATAAGGTAGAGAAGAAATCCATAAATTAGATATACCAAAAAATCAATTAGCATTGAATAAAAAATAATATCACCTACTAAAAATTTATAATTCATAAACCTTTTTTCAAGAATTTTATTAAAATAACTTTTTAGCGTTCTCAGATAAACCTCGATATAAGAAAAACCTTCACCACAGATAAGCCCAATAAAAAACGGAATAAAAATCTTTCCATCAAAATAAGGTATTAAAAGAATAGCAATGGTAGAAGCAATTGTTCCATTTGGAACTGGTATTCCACCAACAGGAACAAAATCATAGACAAAAAGTTCTGTCATAATTCCTATAATAAAACCTTCAACTACAAATCCATTAATGCTTCCAATTATAAAACCAACAAAAGATGGTCTTGAGATAAGTATCTGAAAAGCACCTACATTATCAAGGTTTAAAATAGATGATACAAAAAGCGACAACCATATATTCATAAAACTCTAACCTTTATAAATATCTCTTTTTCCTCAAATGAATTTATGTTATTATCATAAATTGCAAGCAAAACACTTCCTTGATATATTTTTTCGCTTCCACTTTCAGAGTTTGAAACTGTATCAATAGGAAATATCCAAAGTTTTATAGGAATTGAAAACTCAAATTTTATATTTCCTCTAACATCATCTTCAAAAATATATTCTTTTATATCTTTTATCTCTTGAAATCCCCTATTTCTTGCAAATGCAAAGGCAAACTCAATACCAAATCTCTGAGTAATATTTATATCAGAAATATTTTTGATTTTGTATTTAACATCAAAACCATCAAACTCAGCTATATTTATATCTTTTGAGATCTCAATATCTACTTTTTTATCATACTCCCAAACAATTCCTTTTCTCTTAAGACCAATATTAATATCATTTGAATATCTATATGAAAACTCATATTCCTGAGGTATAAAATCTCCTTGCTCAAAGTATCTTGCCTTTGAAAAAGAATAAATATCTGTATCTGGTTTTATAAAATGATCAAGAAGAGTTCTTCTTATATGCCAGTCGTAATAAAATTCTTGTGGTATGTTTCCAATTATATTTCCATTTATATCTTTTCTTGGTTTAAAATGATATGCCTCTGGTTTTCTTTCAATAAGTCCAGCATAATTTATAAATTTATTTTTTGAAGAAAACTCAATCAAAGATCCACCATAAGATGGTGATATAACAATAAAATTATTTTTGCTTTCCACAAGAATTTCATCTTTATCATCAAAATCAATATCAAAAATCTTTAAATCAAACTTTTTTTCTTTCTTTTCAAATATAATTTTTTGAGCTCTTAGAAAATTTTCATAAATTGCCATTCTTATATGAGGTAAGTAGATTCCTCCAAAAACCCCATGCCACCATCCGCAATTACATTGAGCCATATGTAGATAATTTTGAGCTCTTTCATCAAAATTTTCCTCAATAATTTTGCTTATATAATAACTTTTTTTATGGATAAAATTAGAATGATAATATTTTGTAAAAAAGTTATGAAACATAGCACCTTTAACAAATTTTTTAAGATCTTGTGGTAAGTTTTTTCTTAAATCTTCAATTGCATTCGTATTATTGGGATTTAAAGCCCATGTCGTCATCTCAAAATAAGATGTGTTTGGGATATATACAAGTTTTGATGCTTTATTTTTAATATCTATAAATCTAACCATATCAATATCAGAGTTTTTTATCGCTTCAAAAAAATTATAAAGCCATCTTTTCTCATATACAAGATTATAACTCTCAGGCCAAAGCCCAAATTTTTCTCCATCATCAGCCATAACAAATATTCCTTCATTAAATTTTTTCAAATATTCTATGACTTTCCATACATCGGCATATGGTATAAGGTATCTTAGATGATGATTTATAGTAAAAACTTTGACTTTTTTCCCATTATACTCTGTTATAAAAACATTGTTAACATCTTTTTCATCAACACCTGATGTAAAAAGATGAGAATCATCAACAAGAATATACTCTATTCCACAATCATAAACATCTTCAACAATATCATCTCTAAAAACCCTTTCAGTAAGCCATAGTCCTTTTGGATAAATTCCAAACCTTTTATAAATATATTCGCTAAGTTTTTTTATCTGAATAACTCTATCCCTTTTTGGTATCACACCAAGTATTGGTTCGTAGTATCCTCCACCAAGTATTTCTATCTGATTTCTTGATACCATTTCCCCAATCTTATCTATATATGATTTTTCATTTTTTTCAAGCCACTCATAAAGTATCCCAGAAAAATGAAAACAAACTTTTGGATATCCAAGCCCATATATTAGATCTATAAAAGGTTTATAACTTTTTTCAAGTGCTTCTCTTATTACATTATCAAAATTTCCAACTGGTTGATGATTATGAACTGTAAAGATAAATTTTTTTATCATATAATTTCTGCAACTTTTATCTTTTTTTCTTGAGGTATTGGTTGAAAATAAACATTTATACCATATGAGTTTATTTTTTTAAGTAATTCTTTTTCCTCTTCGCTTAAAAACATAACTTTTCCAAAAGAAAAATTCCTTCCCTTTGCATGATGTATTCCACCAATATTTAATTCTTCAATCTTAAAACCGTTTTCTATTGCTTTATAGACATTATGAAGATTTTCAAAAAGTATAAGGTAATTTTTCGTATTTTCAAATGTAATTCCTTTTAAATCTTCCACCTTAATAAAATATATATTAATATCATCAGGGACTGAAAATCTCATAATGTTTTTTCTAAGTTCATCAGATGAAATATCATCGTTTACAACAATAACATCAGTTATTGAAAAGGTTGGTATCCAGTTTTCAACAACTTGTCCATGTATTAATCTATCATCTACTCTTATAATCACCATATCTATTGTTTCTTTTTAAGAAGTATTGATTTAACTTCACAAACGGATCTCTTTCCATCAGAAATTATTTTATCAATAAGTGCCTTAAAGTCCATATTTTCTCTATAATTAATTGCTGATATAATCATACTCATATTAACACCACATATTACTGCTGATTTTTCAATATCTTTTGCAAATTCAAGAACTACATTCATCGGTGTTCCACCAGGAATGTCAACAAAGTATATAATAGAATCACATATTTTCATTATCTCTTCGGTATTTTTTCTGACACTTTCTATTATATCATTCATACTCATTCTATGAACAATTGAAATTGATCTTATATTTTCTTTTTCTCCAACAATATGTTCGCATGCTTCAAGAAGATATGCTCCAAAACTTCCGTGTGTAACTATTATTATTCCTGTCATTGTTTATTTACATCCCTATGATACTGTGTCGAATTATATCCTTCTTTTTTAAGAATATTTGCAATTTCCCATGCCACGCTTACGCTTCTATGTTTTCCACCTGTACATCCAAAAGCAATAGTAAGATAAGATTTACCTTCCTTAATGTAGAGTGGAATTAATTTTTTTAAATAATTGTACCACTCTTTTACAAATTTCATATATTTTCTTTGTTTTTTTAGATAATTTCTTACCTCAGGATCTAATCCTGTTTTATTTTTAAGTGATTTTACATAAAATGGATTTGGTAGAAATCTTACATCCATTATAATATCAGCATCAAGTGGAACACCATACTTATATCCAAAAGAAATAACATTTATTTTAAATTCTTTTACATCTCTTAAATTTAAAAGCGATGAAATGACTTCTTTTAATTCTCCAAGTGTCATCCTTGTTGTGTCTATAACTTTATCTGCTTTTTCTTTTAATGGAGATAATATTTTCCTTTCTTTTTTTATTGCAAGATATAAATTTTCTCCAAGAGGATGTCTATGTCTTGTCTCTGAAAATCTTTGATAAAGAACCTTATCATCACAATCAATAAATATTATTCTGTATTTAAGATTATGATGGTTAAAACATGTTAGATATTCATCAATATTTTCTGAGTACTTTGCCTCTCTTATATCAATTCCAAGAGCAACTTTTTTTAGATAACTCTCTTTTTTTATCAATTCAGCAAGATGTGGAAGTAATTTAACAGGTATATTATCAATACAATGAAAACCCATATCCTCAAAGCATTTAAGTGCTTGACTTTTTCCAGCGCCACTTGTTCCAGTAACTATAAAAATATTAATTTCCATTTTTTTCCTTTTTTTCTTTTTTCTTCATTTCTTCAATTACAAGTTCATTTAGTTTTTGTGCAGCATTATAACCAGTATTTTTTAATCTCTGGTTAAGCGATGCTATTTCAATTAAAATTGCAAGGTTTCTTCCAGGAGTTACAGGAATTTCAACAAGTGGAATCTCAACCCCAAGTATATTCGTTTTTTTATCAATAATTCCAGTTCTATCATACTTTGTAAGATCAAGGCCTTGAGCAGATTGAAGATATATAACAAGTTCAATAACAGAACTTGGAAGTATAGCTCCTACACCAAATAACATTTCAACATCTATAACACCTATTCCTCTTACTTCCATAAAATTTTTTATTGTTTTAGGAGATGTGCCAACAAGTATATTTCCAACTCTTTTTTTAATCTCAACTATATCATCGCTTACAAGAATATGTCCTCTTTTTAAAAGTTCAATAGCGCATTCTGATTTTCCTAATCCAGGAGAACCTTGTATTAAAACTCCAAGTCCATAAACATTTACAAGAACTCCATGAACAGTTGTTGAAAGGGCAAGTTTGTCATCAAGATATATTGTAAGTTCTCTTATGAGGTCAGCTGAATCAAGAGGTGTTATTATAAGTGGAACATTATTTTTTTTAACTGCATCTAATAATGCCTTATTTGGTTTAAGCCCTCCTGTTACAATGATACACGGAACTTCTCCTATAGAAAGCATCTTATCTAAATTCTTAAAAATTTTCTTATATGGGTTTGATGTACAATAATAATACTCGCCTTTCCCAATTATTTGAATTCTTTCATATCTAAATTTTTCAAGAAAACCAGTTACAGCAAGCCCTGGTCTGTTTACTTCACTTACTGTGATTTTTCTTTTAAGAAATTTACTTCCATATACAACTTTTATTTGTAAATCATTTTTCTTTTCTTTTATAAACTCTTCAACTGTTATATATTTATTACTCATTCTGTGTAAAGTGATATCTACCGTAAGCAATATCTAAATTGCTTTTTATAAAAAATCATAAAGAACAATTTCAATAATTATTTTGCTTTTGTTGGCAGAAGTATTCCGTAGGTGGAATCTAACCTTTTAAAAACAACTTGTGGTTGATTTGTTTCTTTATCAAGAAAGAGCCAAAAATTATACCCAAGTTTTTCCATCTCAATAACTGCTTCTTCTCTTGTCATTGGTTTTACTGGAACATTTTTTACAACAGAAAATTTTATATCAATTGGAGAAACTGGTGTATAATCTATACCTTGAGGATTATTTCTAAGAGCGATTTCTTTTTCTTTGTATCTTTTTGCTTGTTTTTCTATTTTATCAAGAACATCATCTATAGCAGAATAAAGGTCATCAGAAACTCCTTTTGCTGTAACAGTGTGGTGTCCAACATGGGCAACTATTTCTGCAAAATGCTGTTTTTTTTCAACACCAACAACAACCTGAACCCAAACTATATTGTTTATATAGCCAAGGGCATTCTCAACTTTTTTTTCTATAAAATCTCTTATTGCCTGGGTAACCTTTATTTTTCTTCCAACGACAGTTATATTCATAACTTCCTCCAAAAAAATAAACATTCACTAAAATCAATTATACAATATTTTAATTATTTAAAATACCAAATCCCTCTTTATTTTCTTCCCCCGAGGTTACGTCGGGGGAGGTAGGGGGATTTTGATTTGTTTTACT
>Ga0209809_1001748_pt1 | contig 16846 bp, 15 predicted proteins | sample YNPMSTMetaG_FD_186172 | JGI IMG/M metagenome (GOLD analysis project Ga0209809, IMG submission 186172) | Anoxygenic and chlorotrophic microbial mat microbial communities from Yellowstone National Park, USA - YNP MS-T MetaG (SPAdes) (version 2) ... | reverse complement strand
TCACCTCCGGCAACTTCCCACCCCGTGTGGCCACGACGCAGTCGCCTTCGGTTCCAGGCCGGTGAACGATCGGCCTGGCGGGGACTTCCACCCCGCTGAGTGGACGCCTTCACAGGCGTACGAGTGCGCCAGCTTGCCGCCGCTGTGTGAGACGAGCGGGGTGGAAACCGGCCTGCCCACGGGATGCTATCACCACGGGTTGAAGCAGCGACGCTCTGTGCCCGAGCTGCAGGAAGGCCGCTGCGCGCGGGGAAACAGTGGCCTAGCAGGGTGGTCTATCTGCGGGAACAGCGACAGCGAAGGGACGATCGGAGCTGGCAACGGTGGAGAGAAAGGCTGGGCCATGGGGCGGTGGATGCGAGCTGCTGGAAGGATCCGTGTCCGTTCAAGCGGACCGGCCAGTTTTGGGCTCTGGCCAGGGAGGAAGCTCTGTGGGGCTTGGACACCTTCTGGCGCAACGAGCGTTGGCCCCCGCTGTTTCCGCGCAGCCGCCCAGCCAGGGGATCCAAAAACTGAAAGGCGCCAAGGTACAAGCGCGGGCTTGGTTTGGTCTGGATTCAGGGCTGCGTTTTTTCCCAAGCTGGGGTGATGATGAAACGAACGCATCATTGCAATGAGCTGCGCCCGGTTCATGTGGGACAGACGGTGACCTTGACCGGTTGGGTGCATTCCCGGCGGGATCTGGGCGGAGTGATCTTTTTGGATGTACGGGACCGGGAGGGCCGCACGCAAACCGTGTTCGATCCTTCCGAGGTGTCGTCCGAAGTGTTCGAGCGGGCGGCTTCGTTGCGACCGGAGAGTGTGGTGGCTGTGACAGGACGGGTGCGGCAGCGGCCGGAGGGCACGGTCAATCCGAAGATCGCCACCGGAGAGGTAGAAGTGGTGGCACAAGCGCTGGAAATATTGAACCGCTCGGAAGTGTTGCCATTTCCGGTGGACGATCCGGAAGTGGCTGCGCGGGTGAACGAGGAATTGCGGCTGAAGTACCGGTACCTGGACCTACGGCGGCCGGAGATGCTGCGCAATCTGCGTTTGCGGTCGCGGGTCGCTACGGCGACACGCGTGTTTTTGGAGGAGCAGGGCTTTTTGGAGGTGGAGACTCCCACGCTGTTCAAGTCCACGCCAGAAGGGGCGCGCGAGTTTCTGGTGCCGTGCCGGAATCATCCCGGCTTGTTCTACGCGTTGCCGCAGTCGCCCCAGCAGTTCAAACAGATCCTGATGGTGGCGGGAGTCGAGCGGTACTTCCAGTTGGCCCGGTGCTATCGGGATGAGGATCTGCGGGCGGATCGCCAGCCGGAATTCACTCAGATCGACATCGAAATGAGTTTTGTGGAGCGTGAGGACATTTACGAGCTGGTGGAAGGACTGCTGCAGCGGATTTGGAAGGTGGCCCTGGGGGTGGAACTGCGCCGGCCGTTTCCGCGTCTCCGGTTTCGCGAGGCCATGGACCGGTATGGGACTGATAAGCCGGACACGCGTTTGGGGATGGAGCTGGTGGACCTGACCGAGACGTTTCGGACCAGCACGTTCCAGGTTTTCCGCGGAGTGGTGGCTCAGGGCGGTGTGGTCAAGGCTTTGAATGCCAAGGGATTGGCCAATGCCACACAGGGGCAGATGGAACAACTGACGGCCCTGGCACGGGAATTCGGTGCCAAGGGACTGGCCTACATCAAGATCGAAAACGGGGAGTGGAAGTCGCCCATCGTCAAGTTCTTCAGCGACTCCGAAAAGGCAGCCCTGCAACGTCAGCTGGCCCTGGAGGAGGGTGATCTGGTGTTGTTTGCCGCCGACGAATGGCAAGTGGCCTGTGAGATTCTGGGCCGGCTACGATTGCAAGCAGCAGAGTGGCTGCGGCAAAGCGGTCGGCTGCGTCTGGAGCCGATGCGCTTCGACTTCCTCTGGGTCGAAGACTTCCCCCTGCTGAGCTTCGACAAGGAGAACAATCGCTGGTATTCGAGCCATCATCCTTTCACGGCCCCATTGCCGGAGGACATTCCGCTTTTGCGCTCGGATCCACGGCGCGTACGGGGCCAGCACTATGATATTGTGGTCAACGGGGTGGAACTGGGCGGCGGGTCGATCCGCATCCATCAGCCCGAGCTGCAGAAGCTGGTCTTCGAGGAAGTGCTAGGATTGCCGGCGGACCTGGTGAAGGCGCGATTCGGCTACATGCTGGAGGCGTTTCGGTACGGCGCCCCGCCCCATGGAGGGATCGCCCTGGGGTTCGATCGGTTGGTGGCGTTGTTGTGTGGAACCGCCAGCATTCGGGACGTGATTGCCTTTCCGAAGACGGCCAAGGGCACGTGCCTGATGACCGAATCGCCAGGGCCGGTGGAGGCGCGGCAGTTGCGGGAGCTGCATTTGGAATTGCGGGTGCCGCCCGCGCGCAGCTGAGCCCGGCGGTCAAACACGGCGCCGAAGTCGAGCCACGTAGGCCCCGTCGACACCGTCGACGAAGGGCAACAGGATGCGCTCGTGCTCGAGGCGGAAGCCGGGCACGGTTTGCAGGAAGGCCCGCACCACATGCTCGTTCTCCTCGGGTTCAAGGCTGCAGGTGCTGTAGAGTACCAGACCGCCGGGGCGCACGTGCTGCGCGGCCTGCCGCAGCAGGTCCAGCTGGGTGGAGGGCAGTCGCTGCAGCTCCTCGCCCTGCAGACGCCAGCGGAGGTCGACCCGTCTTCGCAATACGCCGGTGTTGGAGCAGGGCACGTCGACCAAGACGCGGTCGAAGCCTTCCCGGGCCCAGTCCGGCCAAGGGGCGTCGGCCGGCACGATGTCCACACAGGTGGCACCCAGCCGTTCACAGTTTTCCCGCAACATTTGGAGACGATCCGGGTCGGCGTCACGCGCCAGGATGCGGCCCTGGTTTTGGAGAATCTGGGCCGCGTAGGTGGTTTTGCCGCCGGGGGCGGCGCACCAGTCCAACAGTCGCTGACCGGGTTGGAGCTGCAAGGAGCTTACAGCCAGCAAGGTGCTCGGGTCTTGGACGTAGAACCAGCCCTCCCGAAAGGAACCCAACCGTGCCAGGGGCGGGTGATGCCGCAGCTCGAAGACGAGATTGTCCTCCAGCCAGTCGCGCTGGAAGAAGTCGTACTCGACGTTTTCTTTCAGGCGCCACCGTTCCAGCAGTTGGCTGGGATCGGTCTTGAGCAGGTTGACCCGGGCGTAATTGCGCGCAGGGGTATTGTTCCAGTGCAACAGTTGGCGGGTAAGGTCGGGTCCCCATCGGTCCATCCAGCGACGGACCAGCCATTCGGGGTGGGACCAGCCCAAATGGGGAGCAGCGGCCTGGAGCTCACGCAACAGTTGGCGGGTGAGACCGGCCTCGCGCAGGTAGCTGCGCAGGATGGCGTTGACGAAGCCTGCCTGGGCCGCCAGCCCTAAACGCTTGGTCAGTTCCACTGTCTCGTGCACCGCAGCGTGGTCGGGAATTCGGTCCAGCCAGAAGATCTGGTAGAGGCCCAAGCGGAGGATGTCCTGCAGGCGGGGCTGTGGGAGGCGGTCCGCCGTTTTGCGGGCAATGAGCCAGTCCAGCGTCGCACGCCAGCGGACCACGCCGTAGACCAATTCCTGGCACAAGCGCCGGTCAGCGGGCGAGAGGGTCTCCGCGGCCAGCTCCCGCTCCAGCAACGCGTCCACAAACAGACCGGTTCGAGCGTGCTGGCGCAAAATCCGTGCCGCAATTTCTCTTGGTTTTTGTGCGCTCACTGCGTTTAATGTTGGCATCCGGTCCCTGCCCTGTGCAGGCCCGGAACCCGTGGTTCTATGCGAGAAGAATTCGAGAAACTGGCCGAGGCGGGCAAGATTGAACCCCGCCACATTGAACCGCTGGTGCGCCTGGCCACCTGCGGCTTTTGCTGGCACCGCTCTTGGGGGTTTGGGCGCATCCGGTCGATGGACCCGGTCTTCGCGCGCTTTACCATCGATTTTCTTGGCCGGCCGGGACACACCATGGCGCTGGCGTTTGCTTCCGAGGTGCTCCAACCCATCCCGGCTACTCACATCCTGGCCCGCAAGGCGCTCGATTTACCAGGGCTGCGGCAACTGGCGGCCACTCAGCCGCTGGAACTGGTGCGGCTCGTCCTGGAGAGCTACGAAGGCCGTGCCACCATGGAGCAGATCCAGCAGGTGCTGGTACCGGATGTGATTGCCGACGACTGGAAGGCCTGGTGGGAGCAGGTCCGCAAGCAGATGAAGAAAGACGGCCATTTCCAGTTGCCCCTGAAGAAAGGTGAGCCGGTCGTCTATCAAAAGACCGAACGGACACTGGATGAAAGGCTTTGGGAGACCTTCGCCGCAGCCAAGGGATTGAAGGCCCGTCTGGGGGTAGTGACCGAGATCATGCGCAGTTTGGAAGACCTGGTCGACCCGGCCGCCCTGGCACGCCGACTCATCGACGCGCTCGACGAAGAGATCGCTTCTCACCAGCGCACCCAACCGGCCCTGGCCATGGAGGCCATCTTCGTGCGGGACGAACTCCGTCAGATGGCAGGCCTGCCCGCCCAAGAGCCGACACTGACCGCCGCGTCCATTTGGAGTGCCCATCCCCAACCGGGACCCATTCTGGAGGCGCTCCCAGCCGCCAAGCATCGCCGTGCCCTGGAGGCCTTCCGGCAGGCCTGGCCGGACCGTTGGCCCCAGTTGCTGCTAGAGGCCCTCAATCAGGTCTCCGCCCGAGTCTGCCGGGAGCTGGTTCATCTGCTCATCCAAGAAGGCCACTTGGAAGCGCTCAAAGAGCTGCTCGCCCGCCACATCAGCCATCACACCGCCAGCAGCGAACTGCTGCTGTGGCTGGGCAAAGAGCGAAACGACTCCTTTGCCGACATTCTCGGGCCGGAGGTCCTCCGTGCCATGCTCACCGCACTGGAGCGCGACCAGTTCAACGAAAAGCGCTCCAGCCGATTGCGGGATTTCATTTTGGACGACCCCACCTTGATCGCGGAACTGACCGCCGCTGCCGACATCGAGGTCATCAAGGACCTGACGCGTGCCTTGCAGTTCTCCCCGGTGTTCGACGACATGGACAAGCGGTCCCTGCTAGCCCGCATCGTCAAAAGTCATCCGGCCATCCAGTCGCTGATCACCGGCGAACAGGCCCGGCAGGACACCAGTTTCTGGGTTTCCTGGGAGAGCCTGGAACGCCGCCGCGCCGAGTACGACGAACTGGTCCACAAACGCATCCCGGCCAATTCCCGCGAAATCGCCATCGCCCGCAGCTACGGAGACCTCAGCGAAAACCACGAGTACAAGGCGGCCAAGGAAATGCAAAAGATCCTCATGCGGCGCAAAGAGGAACTAGAAGCCCAATTGGTCCGAGCTCGCGGCACCGACTTTGCCAATTTCCCCTTCGACGCCGTCGGCCCTGGCACGATCGTGGAACTGACGGACTTGAACACGGGCCAACGCGAAATCCTCACCATTCTGGGCGCTTGGGATTCCGACCCGGACCGGGGTATCATTAGTTACCTTTCCCCAGTGGCCCAAGCCTTGATGGGCCACAAGCCGGGCGAAGAGGTCGAGTTCGAAGTTCAAGGGGCGGTCCACCGTCATCGCATCGAGAAAATCTTGCCCTACCGCCAGACCAGCAGCGCGGCCTCGGGCGCGCCAGTTGCGGCCGCCGCAGTCCCGACAGCCGGGCAGTCCCCAAACGTCGCATCCACTGCCTCGCCCGAGAAAGGCGATCGAGTCGAGACCGTCCCGCAGCTCACCGAAACCCCAGCGGAGGTATCTCGCTCCGCCGAAACGGTGGTGCCACGCCAAATTGAGTCGGACCCGATTCAATTGAACCCAGATCCGCCAGGCCCGCAGCCCACCTCGGCTTTGCATTCGGCAGAGGGGACCCTCTCCTCCACTCAGCCGGCCACGCCGGCCGCTTCGGAAACCGGTTCGGCACCTTTGCCCGCCGAGGCGGTTTGCACCTCCGGCAACCTCCCCCGGCCGGCATCGGTCCTGGGCGACGCAGAAGCTACAACCCCTTAGTCCCCCGAGGTCCAGCTCGGCCCTCGATGCCGCAGGCCCGCCCTACGCCGCCGCCCACTGTTCACGCAACAACCGCACCGCCACAGGAATGCTCTGCCGCGGGTCCCCCTTACTGCCGCATTCGAAGCTGATGTAATTCTGGTAACCAATGAACTTCAGCCCACGCATGCCATCCACGTAATTGTCGCCCTCGTCCTCGCCGGGCATCTTGCGCTCCTTTCGACTGGCAATGTGGACGTGCTGCAGGTAGGGACCAGCGGCCACAAAAGCAGCAAAATCACTGGGTTCTTCCCAGGTCATGTGCCAGAAATCGCCCATCACCGCCACGCCGGGGTGGTTGACGTCCCGACAAATGGCGGCAGCATCAGCCAGTTGACGCAGAAACCACGTCTCGCGCCGATTCAACGGTTCCAGCAAAATGCGTGTGCCGGCTTTCTGAGCGTGCTCTCCCAGTTCGGGCAGCAATTTGACCAACAGTTCCCGTCCCTCCACGTGGCCCAGCTTGGTCTGCCCGTGGAAGGCGGGTACCACGATCATTCCCACGGCGCCAAGGGCCCCCGCCGCGGTCAGAATCTCCTTAATGGAACGGATGGCCTTTTGCCGCACCTCCTCTTGCTCACTGATCAGCACCCCCTCGAACCCGGCGCAAACGGCACTGACGCGAATCTTCCGGCCTTGCAGAGCTTTTTGAAACTCCTCCACCCGTCCCGGTAGGCCGCCACCCCAGGGTTCGATCCCCTCAAACCCGTGGGCCTCCAAAAAATCGAGTTTCTCCCCAAGCGTTCGGCCCGGGGCCACACCCTCCTGGCAGGACAGGCGCAGGCGCGCCGGCCTGGGAGGCGCAGGCAAATTCTGAGCTTTCGCCGGAAAGGGCCGCGCAGCAACGGCCAGCCCCAGTGCCGACAAACCGAGGAATTGGCGTCGAGAGGTTTTCATAGGTACCAAAAACAGAGACGTTGAAATGATGGGCCGTCTTCAAACTTCTGCCAGCCCAAACCGCCGGGACCTTGCTCAGCAAACGGTTGCACACAAGCCCGTCAAAGACTGCCCATCCGTAAGCAGAGGAAACTGGGCCCGGACCTGCGGACTCCGACCCGGCCCCCGGAGCCGGCCCTCGTAGCCCCGCTTGTGAAGAGGCTCGGGCCCGGTTGGCCAATCAGCCAACCGATCCCGTTCGTCCGCCGACCCAAACGCCACCCATCATCGTGCGCCCCGACCCGGCTCAAGGCGGATCAGACACGCAACGGAGTTATCGAGGGGAAAGACCTCCCATCCACCACGCAAATTGCCCCAACGCAACGCCCGCCCCGCCCTCTCCCCGACCATGCACCTAGCCGGCTATCGCAGTCATCGGCGTTTCGAGGCCGTTTCGATGCCTGCGTCCGGAGCCGCACGGCCCCAGCTCCCGATCCCGCCCTCCGATCCGCCATCCCTTCCGCCAGCAGGGCTCTCAACTACCAGGGAAGCACGGCCAATGCGATAAGCGCGATCAGAGCCCGCTCGGCCACAACGGCAATTGCGTTTGACCAGTTCAACACAGCCCCGGCATCATGACCCACAAGGACGGGCCGGTCCAAGACCGCCGGTCCCACCCACAATCAGGCCAACGAAGGAAGAAAAGCGATGAAACTGGACGATTTGTATTCTGAGCTGACGATTCCGACAGGAGCCAAGCTGGTCTTGGTGGTCTTGGATGGTGTGGGCGATGTGGCCACCCCGGAGCAGGGCGGACTGACGCCTCTGGAAGCAGCCCACACCCCCAACCTGGACCAATTGGCCCAGACCTCGGCCCTGGGCCGGATGATTCCGGTGGCCCCGGGCATCACGCCCGGCAGCGGCCCGGGCCATCTGGCCCTGTTCGGTTATGACCCCATCGAATTTCAGGTAGGTCGCGGCGTCATCGAAGCCCTGGGGCTGGGAGTCGAATTGCAACCGGGAGATGTATGTGCCCGGGCCAACTTTGCCACGCTGGACGACAACGGCATCGTGACCGATCGCCGCGCCGGCCGCATTCCCACCGAGACCTGCGAACGGCTCTGTGCCCTGCTTCAAGAGCGCATCCGGCAACTGGGCGACACCCAGGTCATCATCCGCCCCGGCAAAGAACACCGGTTCGTGGTCGTGTTCCGCGGACCCGGATTGGAGGGGCCGCTCACCGACGCCGATCCCAATCGCGAAGGATTGCCCATTCCGCGGGCCGAGCCACGCGACCCGCAGAACCCGCGCCAGCAAAAAATGGCCAAGCTCATCGCCGAGTTCTACCAGGTCGCCCTACCCCTGCTGGCCGGCCAGAAACCGGCCAACGGTTTCCTCATGCGCGGCATCGCTCACCAGCCCCACATCCCCAGGTTCGAAGAGCGCTACCGACTCCGGGCCGCCGCCCTGGCCGTTTACCCCATGTACAAGGGCCTGGCCCAATTGGTGGGCATGACCAAGTTGGAAGGACCCCAAACCTTACGGGAACAATTCGAACGCTATTTGACCGAACACGACCGCTACGACTTCTTTTTCATCCATCACAAGGCTACCGACAAGGCGGGCGAGGACGGCAACTTCGAAGCCAAAAAACGGGCCATTGAAGAACTGGACGCCGCCCTGCCGCTTTTGCTCCAGAAAAAGCCGGATGTGTTGGCCATTACCGGAGACCACTCCACCCCCTGCGCACTGCGCGGCCACTCCTGGCATCCCCAGCCCGTCCTGTTGCACTCCCGCTACAGCGGCACAGACAAATGCACCCGCTTTACCGAACACGAGGCCAACCGCGGCTCGCTCGGTTTCTTCGAAGCGCGCTTCCTGCTCCGACTCATGCAGGCGCACGCCCGCATGTTCGACAAATTCGGCGCTTGACCACGCCCAACTCGCACGGACTCGTGCGATTTTTTCGTAGCCACGCAAAAAACATTTGCAAAGCAGCAGCTTTTCAGTTTACAAGCGGCCGTGGACAGCGATGGCATATGCCGATACAGCTTCGCAGCACAGCTTGCACTTCTCCCTCGTGGCCTTTCCTGTCCTCACACTGCTGAACCGTCAACCCCGTGTGGAATGGAGGTGAGAACAGACATGGCAGCCAAGAAGAAAGCCGCCAAGAAGAAGGCAGCCAAGAAGAAGTAAACCCTAACCAATACCAGGATGGTAGGCCGTGCGGCCCGAGCCGCCGGTCTCCCATCCTGGCTTGTTTTGGGCCCCCAAGGCATGGCCTGTCTGGTCTTCGACATCGAAACCTCCGCGTTGCCCCTGGAGCAGTTCGACGAGGCACAACGCGAGTTTTTGTTCCGGGACGCGGAGCGCCTGCAGGACACAACCGCCCGCGAAGCCCGCCGGGCCGAGATTCTGCAACAGATGAGCTTGTGGCCCCTCACCGCACAGGTGGTCTGCATCGCCATGCTCAATGCCGAGACCCTTCGCGGCCAAGTCTTGTTCCTGGCGGAAGATTACGAGGAGGAGGCCGAGGCCGGCCCGGTGGAATTCGTGCCCTGCATGGATGAAGTGGAGTTGCTGACGGCTTTCTGGGACGTGGCGCGACACTACGACGAAGTGGTGACCTTCAACGGTCGCACCTTCGATGTGCCCTTCCTCTACCTGCGCTCGGCGCTCCTCAACGTGCCCATCAGCCGCAAAGACTGGCTCGGTTACCGCTTTGCCACCACGCCACATTGTGATCTGGCCGAACAACTCACCTTTTACGGAGTCAGCGGACGAGAAGGCGCCGCCCGGCGATTCAACCTCGACTTCTACTGCAAAGCCTTTGGACTGGATTCTCCCAAAGCCCACGGAGTCACCGGACGAGACGTGGGCGCCCTACTGGCAGAAGGACGCGCACGCGAAGTGGCCGAGTACTGTCTGCGCGACGTGCGAGCCACGGTGGAGTTGTACCGTATCTGGCGCGAACGGCTGGCCGGCATCAAATAGAAAGCAGCCGCCGCACTGGAACGACCCCGCCGGAAAACAGACCCGCGGCAACCGTTCCCTTCCCCCACACGCCCGCGATTTCCCGATCATGGCCCAGTCCCCCCACGCTCCCCGAGCCGATGTGGTATGGGTCTGCTTTGCCCTGCCGGAAGAAGCTCGACCATTCCGCCGGCGACTGCCCCGTTTGCCGGGCACGGAACTGATCTTGACCGGCGTGGGACCCGCACCAACCCAGGCCCGATTGCAACGCTGTTTGGCTCAACGGCAGCCCCAATGCATCTGGAGCTGTGGTCTGGCAGGCGGCCTGAATCCACGCTGGCCGGTGGGTACCGTGCTGTTCGCCACAGCAGACCCATTCTGGGCCCGCCGGCTCCGCGCCTCCGGAGCCATCCCAGCACGGTTTTGTCCCACGGAGCACGTCGTAACAACGGCCGCAGAAAAAGCCACCCTCTTTCATATGACCGGCGCCGACGCCGTGGAAATGGAATCCGGCCCCGTCCAGACCCTCTGCGAGGCCGCAGGCATTCCCTGGGTCGTGGTGCGAGCCATCTCAGACGGGGCAACAGACGACCTGCCGTTGGATTTCCAGGCCTTCGTGCGGTCAGATGGCAGCTTGGATCGGTGGCGCTTGGTTGCCAACGCATTGGCGCGGCCCCGTTGTTGGGCCCCGCTGGTAAGGCTGCACCTCCAAACCCACCGCGCCACAAGACGGTTGGCCGATGTCTTGGAAGCGGCACTCGCAGGCTGGCAGGAAGCGCTCGGCACACCCGCACAACCGTCCGGACCCTAGGTCAGGGTGCGATTCGGACCGGCCGCACACGCTGGCCCTCGCGAACTCGTTCTCCGGGATACAAAATCACTCGCTGGCCCTCTTGCAAACCCTCCACAATTTCCGCCTCACGTTCATTTCTGTGGCCCAGCTGAAGGCGGCGCAGTCGGGCCCGGCCGTGTTCCAACACGAACGCCGCCCAGTCCTGGCCCCGCCGAAACAGCGCCCCCAGTGGCACCTTCAGCACATTGCTGCCTTCCCACAACACGATCACGGCCTCCACTCGGAACTGGTCGCCCAACCCAGCTCGCTCCTCTACCGGAGAAATCAGGTCCGCAATCACCCGAACCCGCTGTTCCTCCACGCCCAAGGCCGACACCTTGGTAAAAGCCGAAGGTTCCACCGTCCGAAGCCGAGCTTCCAGCGGTCTGGCTCCCCCCCATTGTTCCAACCGCACCCGCATCCCCGGCTGCAAATGGGCCGCCTCACGGGACAGCACCTCAATGACCACCTCCAAGTCGCTGGGATCGCCCACCTCCAATAACGGCGTCCCGGCAGAAACCACCCGGGCACTTTCCTCAAAAAGACGTAACACCCGACCGCTCACCGGTGCCCGCAGCTCCACTGGTGCCGAGCCAGCCATGGGCGATTCTCCCGGCAGAGGAAACAAAGCCAGCTCCGCCTCCGCCAACCGCAACTGGCTCTCGGCCAACGCAACCTGTTGGGCGGCGTCCGTCTCGCGCCACCGGGCCGCCTCACGCTCCTGCGGAGTGGCCGACCCGGCCTCGAAAAGCGCCTCCACCCGTCGTCGTTCGTTCTGGGCCCAATCCAGGGCGGCCCGGGCCCGAACCAACTCCGATCGCGCGGCGTCACGCCGCGCCTCGGCAAGGGCACGCGTCCGGGGATCCAACAACGCCGCAGGCAAAGGATCCAACACGGCCAGGACCGTTTCTCCGGCACGGACAAGATCGCCAACCTTGAGCTCAATGCGGCGCAGGTGCCCCGCCACAGGAGCAGCAATTACATACCGATGTCGCAGCCGGGTCTTGCCCTCCTCCCGGAGGGTCACCTCCAGCGGACCCCGCTCCACGGCAGCGATTTCCACCGGAGCCGGGGCCGGCTGCAGCCCGGCAATCAGCAACCCCGTCAAAAGCAGCCCCACCAGAGCCCACTGCCAACGACGGCGCTTTAGAGGCCGGCTCGCGCCGGGCTCAAGTGCCATGACCACATCGCGTCTCATTTCCCGCACCGCAGGCGCACCTTGCACAGCCCGCAGCCCGGTCAGCCTACGAACCGGCTCAGGTTCGGAAAAGCCCGGAAACCAGCCCCAAGGAGCGGTGGGCTCATTTCACTTTTTGAGCGCCCACGCGAGGATGCCCCACTAAAACGCGCGATCCCTCAACGTTCCCGCGGCTCTGACCGGTGCAAAGCGCGGGAATGTGGGGGTGGTCCAAAAACTCAATTGCACCCTGTTGAGAGGAACCTACCGGATCGGGGGCAGGTTTGGGTTTTTGCCTGCCATCGGCCACCCCGGCGGTAGCGTGGGTAAGGAGCTCTGCAGGCGCAGCTTAGCTGCCTTAAGGCCAAGGCCGCCTGTGCGCGTACACCCACCCCCCGGGCCGGGCTGGAAGCCGGCCCTCGAACAGTAAGTGTCGTCGGGCAAGCAACGCATAGGGTCGGGCGTGGAACGGGCTTGGAAGCCAAGGGTGGGCAGTGGGTCTCCGAGCTCAGTGGGGTTGCCCGACCGCGCCAGAAAGCCGGCGCACTCCGAACGCTCCGCGACCTCGAAGGCGTCGTGCGGAGTCGCGGCAGCGCATGGACTGCGGCGGCTTGCCGCCGCTGTGTGAGGCGAGCGGGGTGGAAACCGGCCTTCCCACGGGATGCGATCACCATCGGGTTGAAGCAGCGACGCTCTGTGCCCGAGCTGCAGGAAGGCCGCTGCGTGCGGGGAAACAGTGGCCCAGCAGGGTGGTCTATCCGCGGGAACAGCGACAGCGAAGGAACGATCGGAGCTGGCAACGGTGGAAAGAAAGGCTGAGCCGTGGGCCGGTGGGCTCAAGCTGCAAGGATGATCCGTGTCCGTTCCAGCAGACCGGCCAGTTTGGGGATCCGGCCAGCGAGAAAGCTCCCTTGGGCTTGGAGACCTTCTGGCGCAACGAGTGTCGGCCCCTGCTGTTTCCCACAGCCTCCCCGCCATGGGCCCAAAAACTGAAATGCGCCAAGAAGCGCTCCCAGACCTCCGGCACCGAATCCCAATCCCGCCCGGTAGCACTTGGACAGTCAAACGGGCCAAAGCCGCCACACAGGCCCCCGCGCCCGTGAGACACTGTCATCTCTAAATGTTCAAACCCATGGCTTCAGCCCAAGCCAGCGAAACTGACGCCTAATCTGGCCCCCAAGTCACGACCCAGAACCAGCCTCAAAGGCTGGAGCAAGACAGTTGCCCGTCCGCCCATTCGGCCAGGTGAACCAGGCCGAACAGCTCCGCAATAGACCCTACGGCACATGTCGGCCCAGCGAACCCTTCCTATGGATGTAACCTTTCGGCCTCCGCTGGATCGGAACCCGTGACGTATGAAAGAACTCGTCATCTTGGGCGCTGGAACGGCCGGAACCATCATGGCCAATCGGCTGCGCCGTCGGTTGAACCCGGCGCAATGGCGGATCCGCATCGTGGACGAGCACCCGACCCACTATTACCAGCCCGGGTTCCTGTTCCTGCCCTTTGGCATCTACCAGCCAAAAGACGTGGTGCGGCCTCGGCAGCAACTGTTCGCCCCCGGCGTCGAATACATCGAAGCCCGCGCCGAGCGAATCGAGCCGGATCGGAATCGCCTGCACCTGGCTGACGGCCGCTCCTTGCCCTACGACGCGCTGGTCATCGCCACGGGAACCCAGCCCGTCCCAGCCCAAGTCGAGGGAATGCTGGGAGACGACTGGGGCCGTCGCACATTCGAATTCTATACCTTCGACGGAGCCCGACGCCTGGCCGAGCAACTCCACCAGTGGCGAGGCGGCCGGCTGGTCGTTCACGTAAGCGAAATGCCCATCAAGTGCCCAGTGGCACCCCTGGAGTTTGCCTTTCTGGCCGATTGGTGGTTCCAAATGCGTGGATTGCGCCATCGCACCGAACTGCTCTTCGTGACCCCGTTGCCGGGCGCCTTCACCAAACCCGTAGCCGCTCGCCTCCTGAGCGAGCTGCTCGAACGCAAACATATCCAGGTGGTCCCCGATTTTGCCGTAGCCCGCGTCGACAATCAACGACACTGCCTCATCTCTTGGGACAACCGGGAAGTGCCCTACGACCTGTTGGTCACCGTGCCGCCCAATCTCGGCGCCGAAGTGATCGAACGCTCTGGCCTCGGTGATGAAATGAACTTCGTGCCCACAGATCGGCATACTCTCCAGGCCCGCGGCCATGCCAACATCTTCGTGCTCGGCGATGCCACCGACCTGCCCACCTCCAAAGCAGGGTCCGTCGCCCATTTCCAAGCCGAGGTCCTCACCGAAAATCTCCTGGCCTTCGCACGTCATGAACCGTTCCCCGCGCGCTTCGACGGCCATGCCAACTGCTTCGTCGAAACCGGCTTCCACAAGGCCATCTTGCTCGACTTCAATTATCACCTGGAACCCGTCCCCGGCCGCTTCCCCCTGCCCTACCTCGGACCGCTCCGCCTACTAGGCGAGTCCCGGCTGAACCACTGGGGCAAAATGGCTTTCCTCTGGATCTATTGGCACCTCCTGCTGCCGGGCCGATCCATCCCCTTCGTCCACCACCAAATGTCGCTGGCAGGCAAACAAATCCCCGCCGGCACCCTAAAACCGGAAACCGTCAGTTGACCCCGGTACCATCAACCTGGAAAACCCAACGGACAACCTCCCATGACTGAAAAAACCATCGCAGGTCACACCGTCACGTTCGACGACGAGGGATATCTCACCAACCCCCATCAGTGGAACCCCGACATCGCCCAAGCTTTGGCGCGCGAGATGGGCCTGGAGTTGACCGAAGCGCACTGGAAGGTACTCGAATTCATGCGCCGGGACTTCCAAGAACGCGGCACCGTGCCCGGCATGCGCCGGCTCAACAAGGTCGGCGGCTTTGCCACCAAGGACCTCTACAGCCTCTTCCCCGAGGGCCCCATCAAAAAAGCCGCTCGAATCGCAGGCCTCCCCAAACCCACCAGTTGCGTCTGAAACCAAACCCTTCCAACTTACACTGCCCATGAACCTACCATGAACCCACCCAACAATTCCCCCCGCAAGGTCTCCATCATCGTCTCCCGCGGCACCCTCGACGGCGTCTACCCCGGGTTGATCCTGGCCAACGGCGCCCGCATGGAAGGCATCGAGGCCGATCTCTTCTTCACCTTCTTCGGCCTCTACGCCGTCCTCAAAAAGTTCCAGGACAAACTCCGCATCGCAACCGTGGGAAACCCGGCCCTCCGCATCCCTCATGCCAAGGGGCTCCCGCTGCCCACCCTCTTGGGCGCCTTGCCCGGCATGTCTGCCCTGGCCACCGCCATGATGAAAAAGGAGATGGACAAGCTCGACATCCCGCCCGTCTCCGAGTTCCTCCAGATGATCCACGAGGCCGGAGGCCATATCTTCGCCTGCAAAGCCACCGTCGAGATGTTCCATCTTCAACCCGACGACTTCTGTCCACAGGTCGAAAAGGTACTCACCGTGGGCGAATTCTATGAACGTTCCGCAGGCGCCCAGATTATTTTCACCTGACCCCGCACCAACACTCAATGACAGCTTCGCCGCGCTTCAGATGGAGTGCTTGCCCTCTTCACACTCTTGTCCCCGCCCGCCCCCCACGGCCTGCCAGCATACCGCACCTCGCCAAGGTCCGGCAGCCCAGCAAGCCCGGGAACAGACGTTCCCCCTGCGGTTGCTCACAGCCGCTTACCATCCGTTACCACCCCAACTTTCCCCTGCAGCCAGCCATCGCCCCTGTGCCGCTAGGCCCTTATCCACCTCTCCTAGCGGCACAGTAACATGCGCGCTCCCCAACGAACCAAGGGTTGATTCTTCACGCAATCCAAGCTTCTCGTCACCTGTTGCCACACTGACCCTGATGCGTTGCGCACCCTTAGTTCGCGCCGGCCGTACTCGCCTTTATCAGTGACCATCTTTCCGTTCCCATACACCGGCTTGGTCCCCAAGGCAACCCCCACCACCTCCACAAACCCCGCCACCGTCCGGTTGCTGTACTGGTTCAGCACGTTGACGCCGTAGAGGCTCTCCCGCAGGTTCCAGCCGTTCTCGTCACTACCGCCGCCAGGTTCGGTTCCTCTCCCCTCCAGTACCTGCCGCCCCTTGCCATAGTCTAAATACTGGCCTCAGCCCCTCTCTCAATACTATCCACCGCAGCCTAGATTCCGATAGGCAGCTTGGCAGTTTTCGACAAATAGATCAGAATCCCCATACTTCGCCTCGAAATACCTGATCCATTCGCACATCACCGCCTTTTGTTCCTCCGACCATGAGTCCACAGCGCGTCGTCTCTCCTGATCTTCACGGGCTGTGGCGATTTCGAATATCAGATCCTCCATCCCAGTATCGACGGCTTCCTCATCCAGCAAAGAGCACGTCATCCAACTGGCCGCAAAATAGGCAAACGCTTTGGCGGAAAAAGTAGACAGCGCATCTCGAAAGCGAAACACGTCCTGCGGCGTCACTTCCGTCCAAGCACTGCCTCCGAAAAAGTCCTTGATCCTGTCCCGGTCCGGATCCTTGTACGCGTCTGGGGGCAATATCTCGCTGCTATCCGGAATCGGTTGAACCGGAAACACCTGGGCAATCCGCTGGATCAGATTCTCTTTCTCGTTCATGCAGGAATCGCACCTCCAGCTTCGTACCACCGCTTCAGGCACTCCTTGAGTACGTCCAAGACTTCTTTGGCAGTATTCCTATGCCGCTCATCGCCGCCGCAAAAGCACTTCTCCATGATGTGCAGCCGAGCGCCCAGACATTGCTGATTAATCTGTATGCGCCGGTACAATTCCAGACAGTCAGTAATACCCTTGCAGCTACGGGGTTGATCACAAATGGCATGCATCTGCTTCTGCAACGCAGCCAATTCCTCCGGCGGACAATCCGACCTGCCGTACTTCCACGGCGGCCCGCCGCGATCAGGAGGCAAAGGCGGACACGGAACCTCAGCCGGTGCCGGCCCCGGAG
>Ga0209809_1001744_pt1 | contig 16867 bp, 13 predicted proteins | sample YNPMSTMetaG_FD_186172 | JGI IMG/M metagenome (GOLD analysis project Ga0209809, IMG submission 186172) | Anoxygenic and chlorotrophic microbial mat microbial communities from Yellowstone National Park, USA - YNP MS-T MetaG (SPAdes) (version 2) ... | reverse complement strand
CGAACCGCGCGCCGAGCCCGAGCGCGGCGGCGGTCGCAAGCAGCGTGCGGCGGTCCATGCTTGGCCTCCCGTTCGGTGTCGGGCGGAGAGTAGGAACACTCGCCACCGGTCGCAAGGCGGCTCGGCTTCAGCCGCGCTGCGCAAGCAGCCGCTCGATGGCCCCGATCGCGATCGGCCCGTCCCATTCGGCAATGCCGAGGACCCGGCCGACCTCGCGGCCTTCGCGGTCGATCAGGAGCGTGGCCGGCAGGCCCGGCAGGCCGACCGCGCGGCTTGTGGCCGCGGTCGGGTCGCGATAGACGGCGAGCCGTCCGATGCCCGCTTCGTCGAGGAACGCTTTGATCCGCTCGGGGGCCGACCGCTCGACGGCGAGGGCGACGACGACGACCGCGCTCCGGTCGAAGGCTGCCTGGAGCCGGTCGAGCGAGGGCATCTCCTCCCGGCAGGGAGCGCACCAAGTGGCCCAGAAGTTGAGCACGACGACCTTGCCCGCGAGATCCGAAAGCTTCGCCGGCTTCCCGTCGAGGGTCTCGAAGGACAGATCCGGCAAGGGCTTCGGCTCCTTGAGCAGGATCGGCGCGCTCGCCGCCGGCAAGGCGAGCAGAACCGAGGCGAGGACGAGGAGGCGGGCGAGGCTGCGGCTCACGCGACGGGCTCCGGGAACGAGGCCAGCATGACGAGCGGCACGACACGATCGGCGCGGGAGCTCTGGGGCGCCCATTTCGCGGCCGACGCGGACCCGCTCATGCAGCGAATTAACGCCTCGATCGGCTTCGACAAGCGCCTTTGGGCCGAGGACATCCGCGGCTCCGTGGCGCACGCGCGGATGCTCGCCGCTCGCGGGATCATCACCGAGGCCGATCGGGACGCGATCCTGGCCGGACTCGAGGCGATCGCCCGCGAGATCGAAGAGGGCCGGTTCGTCTTCGATCCGGCGCTCGAGGACATCCACCTCGCCATCGAAGCCCGCCTCACCGAGCGGATCGGCGAGGCCGGCCGCCGGCTGCACACCGCCCGCTCCCGCAACGACCAGGTGGCGACCGACCTGCGGCTTTGGGTGCGCTCGGCGATCGACCGGGCGGACGCTCTGTTGCGCGAACTGCAAGCGGTCCTCCTCGAGCTCGCCGAGCGGCACACTGCCGACGTCATGCCCGGCTTCACCCACCTGCAGGCCGCGCAACCCGTCACTTTGGGCCACCATCTCCTGGCCTATGTCGAGATGCTCGGGCGCGACCGCGACCGGTTCGCCTGTGCTCGGCGGCGGCTCGACGAATGCCCGCTCGGGGCCGCGGCCCTCGCCGGCACGAGCTTCCCGATCGACCGCGAGGCGACGGCCAGGGAACTCGGCTTCGACCGGCCGATGGCGAATTCGATCGACGCCGTCTCGGACCGCGATTTCGTCCTCGATTATCTCGCCGGCGCGTCGATCTGCGCCGTCCATCTCTCGCGTCTCGCCGAAGAGCTCGTCCTTTGGTCCACCCCGCAGTTCGGCTTCGTCCGCTTACCCGAGGCCTTCACCTCGGGCAGCTCGATCATGCCGCAAAAGCGCAATCCGGATGCGGCCGAGCTCGTGCGCGGCAAGAGCGGCCGGGTGATCGGCCATCTCGTGGCGTTGCTCACCGTGCTCAAGGGCCTGCCGCTCGCCTATTCCAAAGACATGCAGGAGGACAAAGAGGGCCTGTTCGACGCGGCCGACACGCTCGAGCTCTGCCTCGCGGCGTGTGCCGCGATGCTGCGCGAGGCGCGGTTCGACGTCGCCCGGCTGCGCGCCGCAGCCGGCCTCGGCCACACGACCGCGACCGACCTCGCCGATTGGCTCGTGCGGGTGAAGGGCGTGCCGTTCCGCGAGGCGCACGCCGTGGCGGCCCGCGCGGTGCGGCGGGCCGAGGAGTTGGGCTGCGGCCTCGAGGACTTGTCCGATGCCGAGCTCGCGGCGCTCGACCCGCGGCTCGATCCGCGCGTGCGCGAGGTCCTGGGCGTCGACCGGTCGGTCGCGAGCCGGACGAGCTTCGGCGGCACCGCCCCGGTGCGGGTGCGGGAAGCGATCGCCGCGGCTCGCGCTCGGTTCCTGGGCGAGGCCGACCGGTGAGCCGGCGCCGGTTCCTGCTCCTTCTCCTCCTTGCGCCGGGCCCGGCCGGCTGCGGCCGCCGCGGCCAGCTCCGGCTGCCGTCGCGCGAGGGGAGCGGTGGCGAAAGCGGGGCGCCCCCGACCGAACCCCCGGCGCGCACCGCGCCGCAGCGCCGCGGCCCCACCCCGGCCGGCCTCGAGACCGGCTGAGCCGCGAGCCGGCCGGACGCGGCGGGGGCCTGTTGGTCGGCCCACGAATCCGTCTCGATAACCACAGCCGCCATATGCGAATCGGGCGGCTACGGCAGTGCCCCGCCAGCCGCAGACGGTGGAACGGTCGTGGCGGCGATACTCGGCTCAGACTCGGACGTCGACTGATCGAGAGGCGCGGAGCGTTCCTGCCGGGCTCGCGAAACCGCCCCGAGTCCCTACGTGGAGAGCAATGGCAGTGTGGGCTCGTTCCGCTCCGCCAGTTGGGCCAGTCCGCGGTAGTAAGCCCGCCAGCCAGGTTCCAAGCACTCGGGAAGAAACGGCTCCACCCGCGAAAGTGCTTCGAGCGAAGCCTCCGCGAGTGCCGCGCGGTCGCGGTCGAACTCACAGATACGCCGCGCCAGGGCGTTGAAGTCGCCGGTGAGATGCAGATCGCAGGGCGGAACGATTTCGGGATTTCCGCCAGCCGTCGAAGCGAGGACCGGCAATCCACGAGCCATCGCCTCGAGTGCTACGCGCGACAAGCCCTCCTGGCGGTTTGGCAGCAAAAGTACGTGATGCCGGTCCAGGAAGTCGCGCACGCCCCCTCCGCGCGGGAGAACACCCTCGAAAGTCACGGAATCGCCGACGCCGAGCCGGTGGGCAAGACGGCGCCAGGACTCCTGCTCTCCGGGTCCGGCCACGCTCAATCGGGCGTTCGCCCCGAGGCTTCGCGCGACGGCGAGCGCCCGGGGGGCCACATCGAGTCCTTTGCTGCGGTGAAGAAGAGGGCCCACGAATGCACAGGCGAGACCATCCTGCTCGGTCCGGGCGTGTTTGGCCATCACCTCCCGCGCATCGCGGCGAACGATGAATGCGTCGCTCAAGGAAATGGACTGTGACTGCGTCGGATAGCGCCTTTGGAGGAACGACCGCGTCACGTATCGAACAAGGACGGCGCGCCGGATCGCCCATCGATTGCGCCAATAGGCGATGGGCGCGTAGAGCCGAGCGAGATGACCCCCATGGCTGCGCAGACCGTCCCAAGCGCAAGCGACCACTTCGGCTGCGACTGGTGCTCTGACGAGACAGCCTGCCTTCGAGACGAGAAGACCGACTTCGCTGGGCAAACGCGCCAAGACCACGTCATTGCGGCCGAGCTCGTGCAACACATCGCGGAGAAGCCAGGCTCGGACTGCCAGGCCTCGTAGCGAGGAGAGGTTCGGCACCCACCGGAAGCGGACTCCCGGCCGATCACAACGAGTCAGGCCTTCGAGCTGGACGCCCGTAGCGGCGCGGCGCGCATAAATCACGATCTCATCGAAGTACATTAGGGCGATATCCCAGTGCTCCCTTGAGTACTGGCCAGGTGAGTAAACAGATCCGTCTTGACCAACAACGAAGCGGTGGTCGTCACAAAAAATCAACCGCATATACAGTTAGCCCAAATCAAGCGAAGATAAGTGGTCCAGAATTCGGATAGGGAGAAACGTCGGAGCCAGGTCTGCGTGAGTGTCCGGTCGTTACGTTTTCGACACAGCGACTCCCGAATGGCGTTTGCCATCCCCCGCGGATCTCCGACCGGCATCAGCCAGCCCAGACGTCCCCCGTCGAGTATTTCGCGCGGCCCGTAAGGACAATCGGTGCTGACGACCTCGGTGCCACAGGCGGGCGCCTCGGCGACCACGTTGCCGAAGCCCTCGTAGCGCGAGGACAGCACGAAGATCCGCGCACGCGCCATCACGGCGAACGGGTTGCGCACGAAGCCAGGAAATCGAACGATCCCTTTCAATCCGAGAGCTTCCGCCAAGCCCTCGAGCCGAGGCCGCTCCGGACCCTCGCCCAAAATGGTCAGCCGAAGGTCCGGCCGCACGGGTCGGAGCAGGGATACGGCCCGCAGCAACGTCTCGAAGTCCTTTCGCGGCGTCAGGCGAGCGGCGGCCAGGATCGACGGGCCGTCGCACGGGCTCAGGACCTCGGCAGGGATAGGCTCGGCCCGCAACGCGTCGATGGCGTCGAGATCGAGGGGGTTGGGCACGACGGCGCACGGCGGCATGCGCCCGCCCAGACATCGAGCGGCGTCCTCGGCCAGCCCCCTTGAGATCGCGGTCAGCAGGTCGGCCGAGCGGTGAGCTTGACCCCCAGCCGCACCGGGATACCCCGGCCACGAGCCACTTCGGCCCCAATAATGCCGAGAGATTTTTTTGAAGCGAGCACAGAACCTTCGGTCTTCGCCTTAGAAGAGGCCGCAACGCGAGGATGGCGAGGTCGCTGTTGAGGCTAGCGCTGACGAGCCAAGTCGGTCGAAGGCGACGAACTGCGGACACGAGGTCGGCGAGAGCTCCTGAGACTTTTGTGCCTCCGAGGTGGACGGCCCGTACTTCCGGTGCCAGAGGGTAATCGTTCGGAGTGGCATCGCGAACACTGAGCACGCTCGTTCGGATCCCCCGGCTCGCGAGCCACGACGCCAGGTGAGCCATCGCCCGCTCGGCTCCGCCCCCGGCGAGCTTCGTAACTACGAAGCAGACCGACAGATCTTGCGGCAGTGCCCGTGGTGAAGCGCCCGAACCCACAATTGAAATCATGGTCCCTCTCAGTTGATCGCAACCCAATGGGACCGGGACGCGATTTGGCCTCGTATATTGCCGACGACATGATGAAGAAACCGCGCAGTAATCGCTATTACTACGAGGCTAAATGTCTGTTGAGCGAAACGGGTCAGCCCGTCACCGCTCCCGTTGAGGTAGAGGAGTGCGAGCGCGAGCACCACGGCCGAGTAGCCGTGCCCGTTACGGGCCCGGACGATGTCCGCGAGAGCGCGGAAGATTCCTCCGATTGCTGCGAAGATTACGAGCACCCCGACCCACCCGAAGTTCCAATATGCCTCGGTCGGAACACTTACCGGTATACCCCAATCTCGAGGGAAATCATTCGTTACATGGGTCCGGGAAAAATTGTAGTGATTGTTGTAGGCGCCAGCGGATCGAGGTTTCTCGGGCCAAAGCGATCTCGGAACGAAAAACAAGAGCGCTCCGAGATAGGTGCGCCCACCGAGCATACCCGTCTCGTGAAGACGAGCCAACGCCGCGACGTCGGCTTCTTCCGCGCGTCGCTGAGCCACCTCAGAAAACGCCTTCTCCAGCCACGCGCCATGTTCTTCGGGACGGAGAACTTCCCAGCGCAGGCGCTCGGCGTTCCAGTCGTGCCGGATCAATCCAAAGGCCCCAAGTGCGGCTTAAGTAAGGCGCGCCGCAAGCAAAAATCGGATAGTAGGAAGTCTATGGTCGAACATCGCCCTCACCAACAATAATAGTAAAATTAAATATATCGGCCCAGACCTCGCCCCATCGACGACGAAGGAGCAGAGTAGGGCGTAGGAGGCCACCAGGAACATGACGCCGGATCTCGTCGTAACCCCGCGACAGGCGAGTGCCAGCGCCGCGATACCGGCTATCTTGACCACAAGAATGATGTGACCGAGGCTCTCGAATTGCGCGTAGCGTTCCGTTGTGAGTTTGAGGAGATGACTCTCCAGGCCACCGCGAAAGTGGAGAAGGGCGATGAGCGCCAGGAAGGATAACGCACTCCAGGCCACGGCAGCTGCCGTCATCGCTCCGACCGGTGGCGGAGATCGACTGGGGCCGCGGGGAACTCGAATTTGGTCGACAAAGAAATAACCTGCGTAGAACGCCAGGACCGCGACGAGCTCGGTGCCTTTGTGCAGCGCTCGGGCGGCCATGACGTCATCGAACGACACGTCGCCCAGAGCCAGGCTGGTCGAAGGATAGATCACTGCGAGAAGGTGAAGCCTGCCGAAAAAAGGAGCCACAAGGGAAAAGGGCGACAAGAGAAGCTCTTTGGCGGTTGCGAACAGCAGGGGAAAGGCCAGGGGGTGGACGAGCCCCACCGATCGTCCCTCGAGCAGTATTGGGGCGCAGGCCACTGTCCAGTGCAACCCAGCGAGGAGGATGACGAGAGAGGCGAGCTCGTGGCCCTGCCCGTGGCCGAGGCTCACGGCCAAGGCGGGAAAGAGGACCTTGTACGACATCCCGTAAGCAAAGACGAACCAAGCGAGGAGTGGCGGTAGCGGTACGAAGATCCGACCGCTTTCAGCGGGCGACACGGCGGGCATGGCACAGCTCTCCGAGGAGTTTCTTGTAGGCGCTGGCCTGGGCTCCTGGTGCGAAGAGGGTCTTCGCGACCACCTGCGCTCGGGCCGACATGTCCGCCAGTCGAGCGCGCTCGTGCGCGATCGCTCGCAGGGTCCGAACCAGGGAGGGATAATCACCTTGGGGGACCACGATTCCCACGCCGTGGTCCGCGAGGATCTCGCGCGCCGAACATACGGCGAAGCTCACCACGGGAACGCCCGCGGCGAGCGCCTCGATCATGGCCCTCGCCAGTCCCTCGTGCCGCGACGCGATTACCACGACGTCGAGCCCGCCACAGATCCGGCGGGGATCGTTGATGTGGCCGAAAAAGAATATCCTTCGTCCGATCATGTCGCCAGCTGCTTCCCGGCAGCGAAGTGAATATGCCGGAGCGACGTCCATGTCGCCGAAGAACCGGAACTCGAAGCCCTCGACGGCGAGGGCACGACAACAATTCTCTAGGAGCTCAAGCTGACCCTTCTTGGGTGAGAACGCACCGACAACGCCAACGACGAGCTACGGCGTTAGTCGAAGTTCCCGTTCATTTTTCCTCGGAGCGGGGAGAATCTCGGGGGCGACGCTGTACAGATGACAAACCTTCGAGGCCCCCGCCGGCGGCTTTCCCGCTATGCTCAGACAACGCAGCCACCAGTCACTCATTTCACGACTCAGCGTGACAAATGCAGTGGATAGTCCCAGGAAGGCTTTCCATCGTAGCAGTCGATAGAGATTACGGTCGCCGCGAGTATCGCGAACGTGGAAGAAGACTGGACATCCGACCAATCGTGCTCCGAGTCCGAAGTTCAGCAGAGCCACCTCGTCGTTGCAATGAAGGACAGGATGATTGGTCTCGCGAAGGCGAGTGGCCATCCAAGCGTTGTTGCGAACCAGGGCGCAGATCTCGGCGACGTACCTTCGGCCCCGCGACTTGGGGCGATCACCGCCAACCATCGGGCGGATTTCCACCGGCGCGCGCTGCTGCCAGCGCTCGGTGAAGCGCGACGAACGGTTGGTGACCACCAGACGGGGAGAGAAGTCGCACGATTCCAAGAGCGCCGTGAGACTCTCGAGGCCGCCGTTCGATCGGGCCGGTGTCTGCCATGCCGCGATCACCACCGGCGGCACGGCGGCGGCCTCTTGGCCTCGCTCATCGACGATCATGCAGGCTGCCGCTCGAGTAGACAAAGGGAGACCTTGAATGGCCGGAAGAGCCAAAGCAAGCTGTGCAGTCGATAGAGAATGGCTCTTCGGTCACGCCAGATCATGAACGGACGGACGAGACTGCCGAGCACGTATCGCCCCACCGGATGCCCACGGTGCTGCAGGTCTTGTCGCAGGCCGTGGTCGACGAGTAGCTTCCAAGCCACGAGTCGACACCTGCTGAACATGTTAGCGAGCTCGAGCGGAGAAGGCCTAAACAAGGTATCGATCGGATCTGCATGATAAGGGTAAATGTAGGGCACAGAAACGCAAATATAGCCGCCATTCGGTACGACGTCTTCGCAGGCTTCTGCAAACGCCGCGGCATCACGAACGTGCTCGAGCACGTTGTTACATAACAATAGGCGGGGGCCCAGGCGGCGGACGGCCTCGCGGAACGGCCGTTCGGTGAGATCGCCGACGAGATCCACCCCGGGCTCGGGGCGAATGTCGTTATTCAATACCCGAATGCCCCTTGCTCGCAGGGAATTCAACAAGTCCTCGTTGTGCGGTTGCAAATCTGCACGAAATCCGCGGGTCGACGATCCCACGTTTAGGCAGGGTGTGAGGCGAGTCGGATCGATCGAAGAAAGCAGGCACTCGATCGTCCGAGCTTCGATCTCGCGCATCGGTGTTGCCTTCAATCGGTTTCTTGGTTCGCGAGCACAGGGGCAGGCGAACTCCGCGAACGATCGTTGGCGGGACGCACGGCCACGGCGAGAATCTCTCTCTGCCCAAGCTGCCGAGCCCGCCAGTCGATCAACAACCGCCGGAGGAGCGGAGTGAGCCCGAGAGCGCGGACAAAGCGAGAGCTCGTCGCGGCCGGCCCGAGTTGGGAGGTGACGAGCTCGAAACCACAGACCAAAAGGAGATTCCCGATGCCCAACGGCGTCCAGCTGAACAGATGCCGATCATGGTTCGGGCGCCAAGTCCGCTGACCGGAATGCGAGGGCTGTTCCGCGGGCGGGAGGACAACCACCCGCCCGCCGGGACGCAGCACCCGGTGGGCCTCGCGGAGGGCATTCCAGGGTGAGGCCAAATGCTCGAGCGAGTGGCAGAACGTAACCGCATCGGCGATTTCAGAACCGAGCGCCTCGAGGGACGACACCACCGACACGCCGCGGCGGATCGCTTCCGCCACAGCGTCCTCGGAGACCTCGACCCCGATCCGCCGACCGACCGCAAGCCGGCTCAGGACGCCTCCGTCGCCACTGCCGACGTCCACGACGGTCCCGAGGCCGTCCACCCAGGGCCGGAGCGTGTCTGCGCGGTTGGCCTGGGACCGTTCGGAGCGCGCCCCCGCGCGCTGGGCGTGATACTGACGACCGCTCGTTCCCCGATAGTAGTGCTCCGCGGCCGCAATCGCGCCGGGCGGACGACCGGAGGGTGCGTGGTCGATCGTCGCGATCATCCGGCTTGCCTCATCGGTGCGGGAGTCCCCTCTTGCGGGATCTGGTGTTTGGCGTGGCGGCTCACCGCCCTTCCGCATGCGACGGCAACCGCCACCTCGACCAACGACTGAGCGACCGCGCCGCCGACTGCTCCCCAGCGCGCTGCCGCGAGACCACAGGCGCCGACACCGAGGGTGCCGAACAGCGTCATCCAGAGCGCAGCCGTCCGCTCGCCGCCGAGCATGGTCAGTGCGGCGAGGGTGGGACCGATTGCCGCCAGGACCAAGGCCTTGAGGGCGAAGAGCCGCAGTACGGTGGTGGCGACCGTGTAGCTCGGGCCGAACAAGCCAAGCAGACGCTCGGCGAAAACGGTGGTGATGAGTACTGGACCGACCGAAAAGGCGGTCGTCACGAGCCGGGAACGACCGAGCAGCTCCGCATTCGCCTCTCTCCGACCCGCCGCTTGGAGCGAGGCGAAGCGCGGTGCGGCGATCAAGGTCACACCCCAACACGGCACGGCGAGCAGATCTGGGAACCGCAACGCGAGCGCGTACGGGCCAAATTCCTCCGGTGCCAGAACGCAGGCCAGGACCGCTGCGACGCTCCGCGTCGCAAGAGCGTTCGCCGTCAGTAGAACGAAGGCGTACGTCGTGGCACGAATGAATTCGTGGTTCTGGACGGTGGTCGCGGACCGATCCTCGACCGTGGCCAACCCGCCCACCGCAGCGCGGGACGACCAAAGAACTGTCAGAACGAGAGCGGTCACGCTCGCGAGCATGACATCCTCGGCACTCGGAGCGAATGGGAAGATCACGCCCGCAGTCAGCACGAAGGTCATTGTCGCGGCTCGCAACAGTGGCTCGGGAAGCATCGCCGCTAACGGGCGCTCCAGGACGCGGAGCAGCGAGCCGAGGACGAGGCTCAACGCTCCGAGCGGCACGAGAAGGCCGCCCAGGAACCACAGCAGCGACGCATCCGGGGCCGCATCACGCGGCGCCAAGAGGACGAATGCGGCAGCGACGAAGCTGCCGACAAGAACAGCCACCGTCGCTGCTCGCTTCGCGATCCGCTCGAGAGCTCTCCGATCACCGCACGCCACGGAGCGCGCCCCGAAGCGCAACACGGTCTGCTGAAACCCGAGCGTCGATACGGCAGCCAGTGGGGTCGCCAGCGCGAGCACGGCGGTACAAAGACCGAATTGGCGTGGGCCCAGTGCGCGTGCAACGAAGAGTTGCACGATGCCGCCCAGGAGCATCGTGAGCAGCTTCGCCCCCGCGACACCCCCGAGGCGGGCCAGGCTGAGGGACTCGCTGGCACTGCCAGTGCGTGAAACGGCTCCCACGGTCATTCGCTACCGACCGGACGACAAGGGATGATTCGGTGCGCATTGGTTTCGCCGCTTCGCGTGAGTACTGCTCAGGCGAGCGGATGCTGAACGGGCCCGAGCGAAATCAGCCCTAGTTTGGCGGTAGACCGCCTCCCACCGTGCCGCGATGACGCGCGCGTCGTGGTCGCGGAATACACGCGCCCGGGCCCGGGCCCCGAGCGCGTCCCGGAGCGCGGGATCCTGGGCGAGCCGCTCGAGGGCGGCCAAATACGGCTCCGCCGCATACACTTCGCGCACCAGCAACGCGTCGACCCCGTCTTCCACGACGTCGCGTGTCCCGACGACATCGGAAACCACCACGGGCTTGGCCAACGCCATCGCCTCGAGGAGGGCGTTCGGCATGCCCTCCCAGCGCGAGGCGTGAAGGACCGCATCGACCGTCGCAATCAGGCGCAACGCGTCGCGGTGCTCGCGCCAGCCCGTCACCTCGAGGTTCGGAAGGCCTTCCAACACGTGCCGAAGCGGCCCGTCGCCGACCCGAGCCATCGCCAGCTTCGGCACGCTCGTTCGCAGATCCGGCGCACGAGCGTCGGGAGCCGCTGATCCTTGACGAGCCCCAGGATCCCCACGACGAACGGCGAGCCGGGCGTGCGCTCGCGCGCCTCCAGTTCGGCGATCGCCTCGAGCTCGACGGCGTTGGGGATCACTTCGACGGCGCGGGCGACCGTCCGAAGATGCTCTGCCTCGCTTTCCGAACAGCGACGACGGGTTCACCGCCTCGAGCGAGGCAACTTTCGAGCATCCGGTACACCGCCCTATCGAGGAGCCGGTCGGTTCGAACGAAAGCCACGCCACGCGGCGAGTAGACCGCGGGCAATCCGACGGTGCGAGCGGCCAGCCTGCCGAGCGCCCCCGCCTTCGAGCAGTGAAGATGCACGATGTCCGGGGCGAGGCGGCGAAGGATCCGGACCAGCTCGAAAAAGGCCGGGAGGTCGCGCGGGCCGATCGATCGGCCGACCCGCCACGGAATCGCGGCCCGGAAATGATCGAATCGCTTGCGATACGGCCAGACCTCGTCACGTACCGAAGAACAGACCGGGCTCACCTCGTGCCCCGCACCGGCTTGTCGCGCCGAGAGCAAGCCGATGCTGGTGGCCGGACCGCCCGCAAGCGCGCCGGTCACGTGGCAGATGTGCATGGAGCGACCCTCGAACAATCACCAGGCATTTCGGTGGTCGAGCAGGCGATGCACCGTTCGTGCGAGGATGAGCAGATCGAACAGCAACGACCACCGCTCGACATATTCGAGATCGAAGCGGATCCTCCGCTCCATCTCCTCGAGCGTGGCGGTCTCGCCGCGACAGCCGTTGACCTGCGCCCAGCCGGTTATCCCGGGCTTCACACGGTGGCGGGCGAGATAGTCGTCGATCATGGCGGCGTAAGCGTCGTTGTGGGCGAGGGCGTGCGGCCGCGGGCCCACGAGGCTCATCTCGCCGCGTACGACGTTGATCAGCTGCGGCAGCTCGTCGAGGCTCGTCCGGCGGAGGAACCGCCCGACCGGCGTCACGCGCGGGTCGTCGCGGGTGGCTTGGCGCACCTCCCGGGCGTCCGGCGGATCGCAGCAGTCGGCGTACATGGTGCGGAACTTCAAGACCTCGATAGGCTGCTGGTTGAAGCCGTGGCGGAGCTGGCGGTAGAGCACCGGACCGGGCGACGTGAGCTTCACGGTAACCGCGATCACAGCCATCAGTGGCGCGGCGAGCAGCAGGAACAGGCTGCCGAGGATCCGGTCCTCGAGGGTCTTGACGACCCGCTGCCAGCCGTCGAGCGGCCGCTCGACCACGCGCAGCAGCGGCGTGCGGCCGATCCGCGCGAGCCCCAGGACCGGGAGCCGGCCGCCGATCGCCTCGGTGGCGAGGCTCGCCGCCACCGGAAACGTCCGCAGCCAGCGGACCAGCGCCGCGACGTCCTCGGCCGCGACGCCGTCGGTGGCGATCACGACCTCGTCGACGTGGCGTTCGCGCAAGAGCGCGGCAAGTTCGGGGTAGCGGCGCAGCGGATGGCCGTTCGGCGGGCCGGCCCTGCCGGTCGGGAAGGGCGTTTCGCCGACGATCCGGATCTCCTCGCCGACTTCCCCGAGCAGGCGCGAGGCGAGGCGTCCGTCGGGGGCGCCGCCCGGGCCGCCGACCACCAGCACGGCGCGACGCAAGGCACCGTGACGCTGCGCGGTGCCGATCGCCAGCCCGACGGCGATCCTGAACCCCATCAGCGCGAGCGCGCCTGCCCCCCACCAGTAGCCGACCCAGAGGCGGGACACGTCCTCGCCGGACTTGAGGGCGTCGAGAACGACGAGCACCGTCCCGATCGCCGCCGACCAGGCGAGGAGCAACCGCCCGAGTGCCCGGCCCGGGTCGCGGAGATCTTCGAACGCGTAGCCGGCCGCGGAGCCGAAGGCGAGTGCAGCCACCAGCGAGCCCGAGAGGTGGACGAGCCGCAGGACATCGGGAGCCTCCGACTCTCCAACGCCGAAACGCAACCACCCGGCGACGAACCCTGCCGCGACCACCACGAGGAGGTCGCCGGCTCGGACCAGCCCGGCCACCACCGGGCGGGTCAGAAGGGGACCGGCTCGACGGGTGGCTCCGGTTCCGCCGCCGCCGAGCGTCCGCACCTCGCTTCGGCTGAGGCTCACGGTTGCACGGACCCCTCTTCACGCGGCGGCGTCGCGCCGCGGGACCTCCGCTCAGGCTCGGACCCGGGGCCGTGTTGCAACCCCAGGTAGTCAAAGCATCCACGACATATCCTAAAAAAAGTCCCCAGCGGAGAGCAACCCCTAATTGCGCGACTGCCCAGCTAAACCGCGTCGAAGTTGGTGCGGGGCGATCCGCGACGCGGCGAGCTCAGCCGCCGGTGAGGCGGCGGGCGCGGTGTTGCGCGTGCCAGGCCCAGGCGGTCTCCAGGATCCGCTCGAGCCCCGCGAGGTTCGAGGGGAGCAGGCGGAAGCGTTCGCGGGCGAGGCCGGGATCGGCCACGAGCCGGGGCGGGTCGCCCGGGCGACGCGGTGCTTCGACCCGCGGCACCGGCCGGCCGGTGATCCGCTCGGCCGCCTCGATCACCTGGCGCACCGAATGACCCTCGCCCGTGCCGAGATTGCAGACGAGCGAGTCGCCGCCGGCCAGGAGATGCTCGAGGGCCCGGACGTGCGCCACGGCGAGATCGGCCACGTGGACATAATCGCGGATCGCCGTCCCGTCGGGGGTCGGATAATCGGTGCCCAAGACCTGCAGCGGCGGCCGCAGGCCGAGGACCGCATCGAGCAGCAACGGGATCAGATGGGTCTCGACCGGCCGGTGCTCGCCGATCTCGCCCTCGGGATCGGCGCCCGCGGCGTTGAAGTAGCGCAGCGCCGCGAAGCGCAAGCCGTAGGCCATGGCCGCATCGGCCAGGAGTCGCTCGGCTGCGAGCTTGGAAGCGCCGTAGGGGTTGATCGGCGCTTTGGGCGCCTCTTCGTCGATCGGCACCCGTTCGGGCGTGCCGTAGACCGCGCAGGTCGAGGAGAAGACGAAAGCACCCACCTCGTGGACCCGGCAGGCTTCCACCAAGTTCAAGGTGCCCGTGAGGTTCTGCCGCCAATAGAAGGCGGGCTCGCGCATCGATTCGCCGACCAGCGCCGCGCCGGCGAAATGCATCACGGCGATCGGCCGGTGCCGCTTGAAGGCGAGGTGCAGGGCCGCGAGGTCGAGGATGTCGCCCGGCTCGAGCGGGCCGAAGCGCACCGCCCAGCGATTGCCGGTCGAGAAATTGTCGAAGGTCACCGGGGTGAACCCGGCGCGCGCCAAGGCCTTGCAGGCGTGGCTGCCGACATAGCCGGCACCACCCGTGACGAGCACTGCACCGCGGCTCACGGGTGCGCCTCCCGGCCCCTCAGCCCTCGCCGCCGAGGCGCTGCGCCGCCTTCGGGTCTTCCCGCAGGAGCTCGTCGAAATAGGCGATCGTGCGGACGAGCCCCTCGTCGAGCGGCACGGTCGGCTGCCAGCCCAAGAGCTCGCGGGCGCGGCCTATGTCCGGCTGGCGTTGGGCCGGGTCGTTCTCCGGCAGCGGCCGGAACTCGATCCGCGAACGCGAGCCGGTCTTGTCGATCACCTTCCGGGCGAGCTCGAGGATCGTGAACTCGGCCGGGTTGCCGAGGTTGATCGGCCCGGTCAGCGAATCCTCGGTCGCCATCAGGCGCAAGAGCCCCTCGATCAGATCGTCGACGTAGCAGAAGGAGCGGGTCTGGCTGCCGTCGCCGTAGACCGTGATCGGCCGGTTCAGCAAGGCCTGGACGATGAAGTTCGAGACCACCCGGCCGTCGTTCGGGTGCATCCGCGGGCCGTAGGTGTTGAAGATCCGCGCGACTTTGATCCGGAGCTTGTGCTGCCGCCAGTAATCGAAGAACAACGTCTCGGCGCAGCGCTTGCCCTCGTCGTAACAAGCGCGCGGGCCGATCGGGTTGACGTTGCCCCAATAGTCCTCGCGTTGGGGATGTTGCGTCGGATCACCGTAGACCTCGCTCGTGCTCGCTTGCAGGATCTTGGCTTTCACCCGCTTGGCGAGGCCGAGCATGTTGATCGCCCCGTGCACCGAGGTCTTGGTCGTCTGCACCGGGTCGAACTGGTAATGGATGGGTGAAGCCGGGCAGGCCAAATTGTAGATCTCGTCGACTTCGACGTAGAGAGGGAAAGTGATGTCGTGCCGCAGCAGCTCGAAGCCCGGATGGCCCAAGAGATGGGCGATGTTGCGCCGCCGCCCGGTGAAGAAATTGTCGACGCAGAGCACCTCGTGGCCCTGGGCCAGCAGGCGCTCGCACAGGAAGCTGCCGAGGAAGCCCGCGCCGCCGGTCACCAGGACCCGCCGGCTCGAAAGCCCGAACATCGCTCGATTCCCTGTCGATCGTGATCCCAACTAAATGGCTGAATGCGCCAAAGCAAGAACGATCGAAAGTTGTGTCGCTCTCAAGCCGGCACGACGTTGGCGGCCCGCGCCAGTCGGTCGCGCGTGTCGACCACGAGGCGCGCGTGCTCGGCGACGAGCCGCCAGTCGATGGCGTCGTGGTCGGTGACCACGAGCACCGCATCGAAGCCCTCGAGGGTCGCGGGATCGAGCGGCAAGGACCGTCGCCCGGCGAGGGCCGAATGCTCGCGGGTCGGCGGGACGACCGGGACGTGCGGGTCGTGGAAGGCGACCGTCGCACCGCGCGCTTCGAGCAGCTCCCAGATCGTGAAGGCCGGGCTCTCGCGTACGTCGTCGACGTTCTTCTTGTAGGCCACGCCCAAGAGCAGGATCCGCGAGGCCGAAAGCCCTTTGCCGAACCGCCGGTCGACCGCTTCGGCGAGCCGCTCGACCACCCAGCGCGGCATCGCGGCGTTGATCTCGCCCGCGAGCTCGACGAAGCGAGTATGCACCCCCACCTCGTGCGCTTTCCAGGTGAGATAGAAGGGGTCGATCGGGATGCAGTGGCCGCCGAGCCCGGGGCCCGGGCGGAAGGGCATGAAGCCGAACGGCTTGGTCGCGGCCGCGTCGATGACCCGGTGGACGTCGATGCCCATCGCCGTGAACACGAGCTTGAGCTCGTTGACGAGGGCGATGTTGACCGCCCGGAAGATGTTCTCGGTGAGCTTGGCGGCCTCGGCCACCTCGCAGGATTCGACCGGGACCACCTTCTCGACGAAACGAGCGTAGAGGGCGGCCGCCAGATCGCGCGCCCGCTCCCCGTCACCACCCACGAGCTTGGGGATGCGTGCGGTCGTGAAGTCGCGGTTGCCCGGGTCCTCGCGCTCGGGGCTGAAGGCCAAGAAGAAATCCTCACCCGAGCGCAAGCCGGTGGCTTCCAGGATCGGCTTGACGACCTCGCGGGTCGTGCCCGGCCAGGTGGTCGATTCGAGCACGACGAGCTGGCCCGCGCGCAGCGTCGTGGCGATCTGCCGGGCGGTCGCCTCGACGTAGCGGAGGTCGGGCTCGCGATGGGCGCCGAGCGGGGTCGGCACGCAGATCGCGATCGCGTCGACTTCGGCGAGCCGGGCGAAATCGGCCGTGGCGGTGAAACGCCCGCTCGCCCGCGCGGCGGCCACCGCCGAATCGCCGATGTGGGCGAGTGGTGAGCGCCCCTCGTTGAGCCCCTCCACCTTGGGCCGGTCGATGTCGAAGCCCAGGACCCCGAGGCCGGAGCGGGCGGCGGTGAGCGCCAGGGGCAGGCCCACATAGCCGAGCCCGATCACGCCGAGGCGAACACGCCCGTCGCGGATCCGTTCGGCCAGGCGCTCGGCGGTTCCGATCATGACGTCTCCCTCGCCGACCGGCGCCCGGCGGTCAAGACCGATGGCCTGCACAAAAATCGGGCGCGACGCCCCGTCATTCGGGCCGGCTGCACCTTCTGCGAGCAGACGTGAGGGCGCGGGGCGCGAACCAACCGCCGAGAGCGGTGGCACGTTGCTTGCTTGGCTCCGTGCGACCCCTGCCTCGCAGCAGGCCTGGTGGAGGCATCGAGGCATGAACGGGATCGC
>Ga0209809_1001743_pt1 | contig 16869 bp, 15 predicted proteins | sample YNPMSTMetaG_FD_186172 | JGI IMG/M metagenome (GOLD analysis project Ga0209809, IMG submission 186172) | Anoxygenic and chlorotrophic microbial mat microbial communities from Yellowstone National Park, USA - YNP MS-T MetaG (SPAdes) (version 2) ... | reverse complement strand
CAACCAGACCTCGCTGGACACCATTTGCGCCGAGGCCGAGGCCGAGGTCAACCGGTTGCTTGCCGGATATACGGTCGAGGAGGCCGTCCGCAAAAGTTTCATCCGCGCCCTGGCGCTGCATCAGGCCTACGGTTTGGTGGGGCCGATCCCCGATGCGGTCCAGAAGCTTTACGACCGCGCCCAGGCGGAGCTGGCCGCGATCGCCGAGGGACGCAGGCCCAATACACCGCGCTCCGATGACCCCCAGATCACAGGCGCGGTTGTCGGCAACTGGGGCGCCCACGACAAAATCAGCTTCCGCTTCTGATGAATGCCTGCGACCGCCCAACGCCGCTCGGCCACCGAAATCGCCCGGGCCCTGGTCTCGGCGCTGGCGCCGCTGCAATGGGCGCCGGCCGGCCGCCCGCCGGAACCGGCATTCGAGAGGATCGAGCTGTTCGACATGGCGGCACTGCCGCGGGCCCTGGGCGAGCTTCTGGCCACCGAGGATCGCATCGCCGTGGTGGTGCCCGGGCAAGAGCGGTTCAGCGCCAGGGTCGAGGCCCCGCATCGACTGGTGATCACGCGCGTGTTGCCGGCGGCCATCCTGATTGCCGACCGGGTGCTCGGAGATCGGCAGGCCGCCCTTTACGGCTCGGATGCGAACCCGGGCGCGGTGGGCCTGCTGGAACTGGCCCTGCCCGCGGTGGTGGGGCAACTGTTGCCCAACCCCGGCGGGGTGGTCTGCCAGCCCGTGACCGCGGCCATCTTCGACCTGGCAGCCGGCGACCCGGAGGCCTCTCCGGGGCGGGCGGTGATCGAACTGGATATCGAGTGCTCGGGCGGCACGTTGGCCGCGTCGCTCGGGCCCGGACCCGTCATTTGAAGGAGTCATAGTATGCCAGCGCTTGTGCAAATCCCGCGGGTGCTCAGCGGCAACATCCGCTTCTTCCGCGAGGGCGACCCCTATACCAAGCCCACTTCGGGCATTTGCGGCCAGAATGCGAAGCCTGACGGCGATGATCCGGCCTACATCGACCTCGGCCCGATCGAGGACGGCGAGTTGGAATTCTCCGGCGGCACGGACTACGAGATTTGGCGGCCCAGCCCGGGGCGACTGCTGCTCTGGGACGTCATTACGACCAAGGAAAAGTGGACGCTCCGGTTCACCGCCCTGGAAATGTCGCCCCTGGCCATCGAAGCCCTGTTCCGCGCGGGCTCCAATCTGTCCGGCCTCTCCGGCCAGTTCAACCCCATGGCCGGCTCCATCCGCAAGGGCTGGCTGCACGCCCAGCTCTATGACCAGGACGACAATCTGGTGCTCACCTTCGACAACTGGTGCCGGCTCAAATGCACCGGCGGTTTACGGCTGGGTGAGATCGTCAAGCCCACCTTCGAGGCCCTGATGCTCTACAGCCAGCATAACACTGCGCTCATCGGGAGCTGACGCAATGCGGCGCGGATGGATCCTCGGCCTGCTGCTGGTGGTGGCGCTGGGCTGTGGCGCCCTGGCGCAGTGGACCACCAACCGGCCCGTCATCACCAACCTGGCCCCGCGCTGGACCACCAACCGGCCCGCCGCCACCAACCTCGGCGTGCGCTGGACCACCAACCGGCCGACCGTTGCGCCCTGGCTGACCCTCAAGCCCGGTCCATGGTATTTCGAAGCATACTTTCAATGCATCGAGCCCTCGGATGATGGGTTCATCACCAACATCATTCTAAACGTGTTCAGTTGGACCAACAGCTCCGCCCCCGCAACCGGCGGCGTCTGGGTGCTCCAGATCGCCCCCACCAATGGCCCTTGGACCCATTTCGGCACCTTGCCGGCATGGCGCGTCACCAATGCGGTCGGTCCGGTCCGGTTCTCCGGGTTTTATCCTCTTGCGGAGACCTTCAATGGCGTCCCGATGCGCACGCGCGTGCGCTGGGAGTCCGGCCCTCATGTGGTGTCCGAGTGGTCGCCCGTGCGGACTAATGCGGTGACATGGCAACAACCGTGAACCCTCCTTGGGCCGGCTGGTTGGCCTGGGATTACACCGCGCGCCCGCCAGTGGTCGTCCTGCCCCGCAAACCGTTGGACGGGATCCTCCAGGACGCCACCGGCGAGCCGATCTTGGACACTGCCGGCGCACCGCTGCAAGAGGCGCGGCTGCTGAGGGCGGTGCTCCGGGACACCGCCGGGCAACCCATCCTCGACACCGCCGGAGACGTCATCCGAGTGGCCCCATGACCTCGTCCATCCGCACCATCCTGAGCTGCGCCTGCCTGCTCGGGGCGCTTTACGCGATGCCGCCGGGCGGCCAGGCCAAGACCATCCGCGAATACCCCGCCGTCACCAACCTGGCCGATGGCGATGCCTTCATCGTCGAGGCCGCCACGGGCACGACCAACTACTCCGTCACCGCCGGCACGTTATTCTCCCTGGCCCGGCGCGGCATGTTCACCAACATCATCGTGGTGCCCCCACCCACCGGCGTCGCCGCGATCGATTCCACCAACATCCAATATTGCGTGGACCTGGCCACCAACAACGGCGTTACGCCCTTCGGCGGGCGAACGGAAATCTACCTGCAGGCCGGCCAATACGTCATCGACAGGACCATCGTGCTCAAGGCCAGCGGCATCACGCTGCGCGGGGCCGGGATCGAGCGCACCCGCATTGTCCAAACCAGCGCCACCGCCAACGCGTTTGACGCCCACACGCTGGCCGGATTCAACGAATCCAGCACCAACGCGATCTGGTATGTCACGTTCAAGGATTTCACCTTGTACAAGACCATTGACACCACCAGCCGCACCGCGGGGTTCGGCTTTGTCACCGCCGTGAGCAGCTCGCAGAAGCTCAGCCGCGCCCTGTTCGAGAACATCAAGATCTACGGGTTCTTTTACGGCCTGCGCGTCGAGCACGGGGTGGGGCTGACCTGCATCAACGTCCATGCCTACAACAACAACCACGGCTTCTGGCTCGAAAAAGCCGACAGCGCCGTCTTCATCAATTGCTTCGCGGGGGATGGCCTGAACAACAGTTCTTACACCAACAACTTCGGCACCAACACCTCCACCGCCTGGACCTACAAACCCAGCAGCTACGCCGAAGGGTTCAGCCTGACCATCATCGGCGGTGAAAGCCGCAGGTGCAACACGGTCGTGGACGCGCAGGGAGGCAATGTCTCAATCGAAGGCATGAACATCGAGGCCATGCCCAACGGGCCGGTCTTCAAGTTCAGCAGCGGGGTGAAGAGTGTGGACATCCGCGGTTGCCGCGTGCAGCGGCTTTCGACCAACACCGCTCCCATCGTGGAGCTGGCCAGCGGGGTGGGCCCGCGGACGCGCATTCACGCCCTGGATCGCGGCGCGGACCTGTCCGGCGCGCCCGTGATCTCGTTGGGGGGCGCCGGCGATTACGTGAACTACACCGGCCCGGCCATCACGATCACCAACCGGGGAAACTCCACCAGTTGGACGACCACCCGGCCCGTCGAAGCCGTCGCAGCCGGCAGCAACGTGACCATCACCACCAACGGCGGGCTGCTCACCATCAGTGCAGCGACCAGTGGCGAGGTCACCAACCTCACCGCGTTCCGCGAGAACGGCACCAATGTGCTGTATTTTGTGCCGTGGATGCTGCTCAATGCCGATAATACCACTCAAGGAGCGACCGCTTACCAATATGGCGCCTATCGGGCGCACGTGAGTCCCTACCTGAAGAGTGGCTGGAAGGGCATCGCCTCGGTGTGGCACACGAATGTGAACTTTACTAACACCTCGCGGCCGCTGGTCATTCCTGTCTTTCGGCCGTCCATGAATGCCACCAACTTCCGGTTCACCGGTTACTGGTGCGCCACCAACAGCACCACATTCCGCGCTTATGGCTTGATTTCCGCGCTCCGGCCAGATGGGAGCGTGGTGGACGCGTGGAACGGGGTAAATACGGACTGGACATACAGCTCCACCACGACCAATGTCATGGCCCATACCGTGACAGTGAGTCTGCCGCCGGGCACGAACCTCTGGGTGCAGGGCTACTATGGCCCGGTCAGCGGGGCGGGCGTGACGGCGCAGCGTCACCAGCGCCAGGTTGTCGGCAATCGAGGCTTCGAGGGCCAGGCCGTCCTCGTGCCGGTTTTCAGTGAGAAAAGCCATGCCCTCGCGGAGACAGCGTATCGGCCGCGGAGATGCGAGCGGTCTGCCGCGCACGCGGATGCTGCCCCGCTCGAAAGGCTCCAAGCCGAACAGGATCTGCGCCAACTCGCTGCGGCCGGCGCCCATCAGACCGAAAAGGCCGAGGACCTCGCCAGCGTGCAACTTAAACGAGATGTCGTGCACTATGCCGAAACGTGTTAGTCCATGCACTTCGAGCAGGGGCGCGCTGGGGGCCGAAACCTGGCCGACCTCCGATCCGCCGCCAGCGCCAGCGGTCTGACCGGCGGCGACAAAAGTTGACCGAGCCGAAGATGGCTGGTCCGCCACCGCGGCTGGCCGACGGACTGGGAACAGCCGATCCAAACGACGTCCCACCATGAGTGTTACGAGGCGATCCTTGTCGAACTCCTCGCGTGGTCCGTGGGCCACTAGCGCGCCGTCGCGCAGGACAGCCACCTGATCGCTCAACCGCAACACGTCCTCGAGCGTGTGCGAAATGTAGATCATCGTCAGCCCGCGGGCGCGCAGACGCTCCAGCAGGCTGAAGAACTGTCGGGTCTCGCGGTCGCTCAACGAGGTGGTCGGCTCATCGAAGAGGATGAGCCGCGGCTGGCTGCTGAGGGCGCGGGCGATTTCGACCAGTTGCCGCTCGCCGGCCGAGAGCCGTTCGACCAAGGTATACGGCGATGCGTCCAGCCCGACCTCGCGCAACCACCGGGTGGTTTCGGTCGCCAACGCGCGACGATGAATGAGCGGCCAGCGCCCGCGCCTCGGGAAACGCGTCAGGAACAGGTTTTCCGCAATGCTCAGATTCGGGAACAGGTTCAGTTCCTGGTGCACGAAAGCAATGCCCACCGCCGCGGCATCGGCCGGTCCGGCGGGCGCGTAAGGCCGGCCGTCCCAGGTCATCCGGCCGGCATCGGGACGCAGATTGCCGCCCAGGATGTTCATGAGGGTGGTCTTGCCAGCGCCGTTTTCGCCCACCAGCCCGAGCGTGATGCCGGCGGGCAACGCCAGCGTGATGTCGCGCAGGACCGGCACACCGCCGAACCGCTTGGTGATGCCCTCGAACTGAAGCAGCGCGCTCATGTGCCTGCCTCCAACCAGCGTCGGCGCGTGGCATCCAGCAACGCAGCCGCCAGGACCGCCGCGCCCTTGACCATGGTGACGGTGAAGAACGAGCAGTTGAGCAGGTTCAGGCTGTTGTCCAGCAGCTTGATGAACAGCACGCCGGCCAGGGTCCAAAGGACCTTGCCCCGGCCACCGAACAGACTGGTGCCGCCGATCACCGTCGCGGCAATCACGTCCAGCAACAGCCGCTGCCCCAGAAACGGCGAGGCTGTCTCGGCTTGTCCGGTGTAGAGGATCGCCGCCGCAGCGGCCAGCAGGCCGCTCAAGACATAGGCGCCGGCGGTGGCCGCGCCCACCGGCACGCCGCTGACCATAAAGCCAGCGCCCATACATCGTGCGACTCAGCAACAAATGCACCGCCAGGGCCAGCCCGCCAGCCACAGCCGCCGCCAGCGGCAAACGCCCACCCAGCGCGTTGAAGGCGACGGGCAGATTGTAAATCGTCTCGGAGCGCGTCAGCCAAATCGCCAGGCCGCCGAAGAACATCATGCCGGTCAAGGTGACCATAAAAGGCGGCATGCGAAGCGTGGCCACGGCGAAACCGTTGAAGGCGCCGATAGCCAGGCCCACGCCCAGCATCAACAGCACGCCGACCGGCGTCGCCCACGGGCTGCCCGCCAGCCAGCCGGTGTCGCCGTTCATGGCCAGCCCCTCGACCACACTGGCCACGGCCATGATGGCACAGGCCGAGAGGTCAATGCCGCCCGTGATCAACACCACGGTTTGCCCGCAGGCCAGCACCAGCAACGGCAGCAGCGTCAACAACACGTTGGCCAGGTTTTCACGGGTGGCAAGGGTGGGGGTAATCGGCCACAGGACCAAGAACGCCGCTGCAGTGAGCACCAGCACCAGGTGTTCGGATGCCAGCCAGCGAGCGGTCCGCCTTCTGGTTTCTGGTTCGTGGCTCGTAGTTCGTGGTTCGTTGAGGGTGATCACGCTGCGTCCGAAAAGTGGCCGATGGACTTCAGATAGGCGTTTAGGCGCGGGGCCAGTTCGTCCCCGGGAGGCTTCAGGCGGGCCGTCTGCTCGGGGGATAGCAACCCATGGCGATAGGCGCCGCGCAGCCAGTGCTGGGTCGGGTGCAGTGAGCCGCAAGCAGTGCGGACGAAACGCCTGTTATCTGCGTGGCTGCCGCGGCCAACCCCTTCCGCGATGTTCGCTCCGATGCTGCCCACTGCGCGCACGAGCTGGCGTCCGACGGTATCTTTGGCAAGGCTTTCCCAGTGAGTGACAATGTTCCACACCTCATCCGCCAGCCGTTCAACCAGCCGATAAACTTCCAGTTTCTAGAAGTTAGTGCGGGACATGGGTGACGCGATTGCTGTCAGTTGTTGGTTGTTCGTTGCTGCGAGCTGGTGGTTCGGCTGCTTGAGCAAGTTGGGGCAGAGTTCGGATAGCCACCAAGCAAGAACCACGAACCAAGAACCAATGAACCATGAACCACTAACCACCAACTACCTTCTAGCCCCCCACATCCGCGGCGCCATTTCCTGCAGATTGGCCGCGTGGATGACAAAGCCAGGGTCCAGGATCGTGGCCGGGACGGGTTTGCCCGCCCGTGCATCCAGGATGGCCTGAATGCTGGCCTGGACCTCGAAGAACACGTCTTGCACACCGGTTGCGTCGAGGTAACCGTCCACCAGCATTTGATAGGCGGTGGCGTCGCCATCGAAGCCACCCAGAATCACGTGGCGGGGCGAACTGCGCTTGTGCCACTTGCCCACGCTGCGGAACGCCGAAGCGATGCTGGGCAGGTGCAGGTCCGACGGGCTGAAAATCAGGCTGATGTCGGGATGCTTCTGGAGCGCGTTGACCACACCGGCGTAGGCCTTCTCATTGTTCCACTCGGTGGGCACGCGGGCCACCACTTCGATGATGTCGGCTGCCTCCTTGACCGCCGCCTCGAAGCTGTCGCGCCGCCCGATGGCATTGATGTCCCCCAAGTCGCCAATCAGATGCAACGCCTTGTGTTTGCCGCCGGCCTTACTGGCCTCGGCCACTAGGAAAGCCACCGTTTCCCGCGCCAGGGTGAAGTTGTCCGCCACGACCGCAATCGAGCGGGCGTCGCTCTCGGCAGCTGGCCGGTTGAACAGCACGATCGGGATGCCGGCGGCGTTGGCAGCACGAATCACCGGGATACATGCCCGGGCATCCTTGGGCACCATGATGATGCCGTCCACGCGGCGTGCAATGAAGTTGCGCACCTGCTCGATTTGCCGGTTGGCATCGCCGTCGGCCACGGCCTGGAGCATCTTGATGTTGCGCTTGGCCAGCTCCGTCTCGAAGGCGCGCAGGGCGGCCACCCAGAATTCGGTCTGCAAGGTCTCGAAAGAGACCCCAATGGTTCGCACCGCCGCGGCTGCTCCAGCAGCGGCATCGGGGGCGGGAGCCTCGCGTTTGCCGCAGCCGATGGGCAGAAGCGCAAGCCCGCCCCACAGCGCGCAGGCCAAGACACAGCGCTGCCAGACAGGAAGTCGGTTGAGGGTCGTTCTCATAGTGCAGTGCAGGTGAAGTCGTGGGTTAACCCAACAATACCCAGCGCAAGATCCGTTGCGCAGCCATGGCATCGCCGCTCTGGAAGACCGCTTCCAATTCGTCCGAGGGCAGGCGCTCGGCCGCGGCGGAGAGGGCCTCCAGCCAGGCGATGGATTCGCGCGCCACGGCGATCTTGTCCTTTTCACGGTAGGCGAACACATCCAGCGAGAACCAGCCGTCATAGCCGGTGCGGTCCAGCCACCAGAAAAACTCGAGCCACTCCAGCGTGTGAACCGAGCCTGGGATCATATCGTCGTCCCAGTAACGGTAGTTGTCGTTAAGGTGCAGGTGGAAGAGGCGGTTGCCGAACCGCTTCATCAGGGCCACGCATTCGGCCAGAGACTCGTAGCCCATGTTGGCGTGGCCGGTGTCGAGGTTGATGCCGACGTTGGGCCGGTTGACCTCGTTGATCAGCAACAGCGTCTTGGCGGTGTTGCTGACCAAGATGTGGGTGCGCGGCTCCTTGGGTTTGAACTCGACGGAGATTTTCACCTGCGGATTGTGGTCGGCGCACTCGATCAGGCCCTCGATGATCCAGTCGTAGGCCTTGAGGTAATCCATCTGGAAAATGTAGTCCCAGCCGTCGTGGCCGAACCACGGGCTGACGTGGTTGCAGCCGGTGCTGGCAGCCAGGTCCATGGCTACTTTGACCCGCTCGATAGCCTCGCGGCGGATGCCGGGGTCGGTCGAGGCAAACGTGCCCCAGCCCCATTTCGGGTGGGCCCAGATTTCCGGGATCACCCCGGCCAACTGAAAGCCTGCGTCGGTGATCTGTTTGACGCGGGCATGCATGTTCTCATCGTTGATGTGCCAACCGCCGATGACCTCGATGCCTGTGATGCCCGGCACTTGGCGGGCGTCTTCGAGCATCTGGTCAAAGCTGCGTTGGGGCGTGTAGCCCTGCAGCACGTAGCGGTCAGCACACGAACCGAACAGAACGGCAATGGCGGCGTATTTGCGTTTCATGGTGAAGTTTGTGCGTCGGGGTTTTCAGGAAACGGGTTTCGGAGTTTGTTCACACCGAGGGCCTGGTTAACCCGGGCCAGGCTTCGGCGAAGCCTCGGGCCGGCGCGGAGCAGGTAGTTGACGTAAAGGCTCTCGATCACGGCCAACTGCGCCAGGCGTTTGGAGCCAATCTCGCCGTTGACATGTTCCTGGAAAACAGCCGTCAGCAGCACCACATCCGCCAACCGCGCCAGAGTCGAGCGCGGGAAATTGGTCAGCGCCAGCACGGTGATCCTTCGGGCGCGCGCTTGGCGCACCACCGTCAGCACCGGCTTGCTCTCGCCGGTGTAGGAAATGGCCACCAACACGTCGCCCCGGGCCAGTTGGTTGTTGACCAGGATCAGTTGCAGGTCCGGGTCTTCGGCGGTGAAACAAGGCACGCCCAGGCGCAGGAACTTGTGATACGCCTCGCGCGCTACCACGGCGGCGTTGCCCAGCCCGATGAAGGCCAGGCGCGGCGCGGCCGCCAGCGCGTCGACAGCAGTTTGATAGGCCCCCCAGTCCAGCGCTTCCAGTGTGTCGTGCAGGGCCTGGACCGAATTGGCGAACACTTTGCGCGCGACCGTCTCGGGCGGGTCTTCCGGCGCTATGTCCCCGTAAGTGGGCAGCGGCTCGAAGGCAGCGAAGTCCCGTTTCAGTTCGGGAAATCCCGGGTAACCCAGCCGCTGCGCCAGGCGCACCACGGTGGCCTCACTGCAGCCGGCGCGCCGACCAAACTCCACCACGCCCAGGTCAGCCACCTCTTCCGGATGGTTGAGCAGGAAGTCTGCTGCGCGTCGCTCGGCCCGTTTGAGAGCTGGCCGAACGGCCTTGAGTTTGATCAAGCAGCGATACGGGATGCGCTCCAGCGCCGCCCCGGGATCGAGGCCGCCCCGGCTGTTTGGTTTTCGAACACCTTTGAACGATCGCGTGCGCATGGCTCAGAGCAACGGGTTCAACGGTCGCAGTGCCGCCGCCACCTGCTGATACACGGTCCAGCGGTCTTGGTAATGGGCGGCTCGATACAGCGCCGGTTCAAACTGGCGGTCCGGCGCCACCGCGCAGGCAACGGCCTCCTCCAGCGAGGCATACACACCCACCGCCGTACCGGCCAGCAAGGCCGCGCCCAACGCCGCCGCCTCCGGACACCGCAGCGTGCGCACAGGCCGACCCAGCACATCAGCCTTCAGTTGCACCCAGGCGGCAGATTTGGCGCCGCCCCCCACGGCCACCAGTTCGTCCACGCGCACGCCAGCGGCCTGCCAGGCCTCGAGGTTGGCGCGCAACTCGAAGCACAGCCCCTCCAGCAAGCCCTTGAACACCTCGTGCCGCGAGGTGGCCAGCGTCAAACCCAACACCGCCCCGCGCGCGGCCAAATCACACGAAGGCGTGCCGCGTCCAGTAAAGTGGGGCAGCACCAACACCGGCGAAGGCCCCGTAGGCAAGCGCTCGTCCATCACCGCGTAAGCCTCAATACCGCGCGCCGCAGCCTCGCTGATTTCCGCCGCGCCGAATTGATCCCGCCACCACCGCAGGGCCACCCCGCCGCTGTGGTTCAGACCGAAGGTGAAAAACCGGCCAGGCACCACGTGCCGGTAACAGGGATAGTAACCGTCGAAAAACGCGCGGCTGAGCACCGGCTTGTCCAGCGCCGTGGACAACACCTCGGCCGTGCCTGTGGACACCACAGCCCGGCCCTCGCGCACCGCGCCTGCCCCCAGCCCAGCACATGTCTGGTCATGCCCGCCGCTGACCAGCACCAACCTGCTCGGCAGGCCAAGTTCCTCGGCCAGCGCCGGTCGTAGCGTTCCCACGACCTGGCCGGAAGGCACCGGCGCCGACCACAACTCCGGCGATAATCCGAGTCGCTTGTGGATATCCTCGCACCAATGGCCGGCAGCCAGATCGAACGCCATCGTGCGCGAGGCCATGGTATGGTCCAGCACCGCTTCGCCGCCGAGCTTGCCCAGCATGAAATCCGCATACGTAACAATCTTCCAAGCGCGTTCGAAAACCGCCGGGGCCAGCTCACGCAAGAGCAGCACCTTGGTCAGCGAGTTCAACGGATGCGGCCTCATGCCGGTGCGCTGGAAAAGCTCAAATTCGCCGAACACCTCGGCGCATTGCCGGGCCTGCGCCGCCGACCGGTAGTCCATGCCCAACAGAGCCGGGTGCAGAGCCCGAAACTCGCGGTCCACCGGAATGATGGCATCACCCTGAACCGAGACACTCAGCGCACGTGCGTTCCGGGCGGTGCCGGTTGCCGCCACCTCGCGCAAGGCCTCCTTGGCCAGCGTCCAAACCTGTTCGGCGTCCTGCTCCGCCTTGGCCGGCGCGTCGCAAACCATACCATACTCGCGGAAGGCTCGCGCCAGCATCCGGCCCTCAGGATCGAAGACGACCGCCTTGCAACCGGTGGTGCCGATGTCCAAGCCAATCAGAGACATGGTGGGTGGTTCGTGGTTAGTGGTTCTTGGTTCTTGGTTCCAGGTTGGGCAGCGGGGCGGGGAACCTGTGTGGCGGAGGCGAAACACACTGCGTCCTGTTCGCGGCGCAGGCGCGTCAACAGCGTGTCCGGCACGGCCTCGACATCGTCGTAGCGGATGGGCTGACCACAACGTACGTCGCGGCGCAGCACGCAACCCTGGGCCAGGCCCAGAGGCAGCAGGTTTTCGGCGCGAGCGGCGGCCACGGTGTCAATCGAACCGCGGTAACAGGTTTCGCCGATGGCATCCAGCGTTTCGCCGGCCCGCAGGTCGCGCTTGGCGATGGCGATGCATTCGGCCACCGGGCGGGGCAGCGGATGCCCGCTGGATTCGCCGTAGATCACCGCCTGGGCGCAGGTCAGTGGCACTTCGATGCTGCACAGATGATAGGGCCGGAACAACAGGTAGTAGGGGCCGTGGCCCATGTCCCGCTGGATCAGCCCGTGCCGCAACCGCGGTTGGTCGGTGGTGAAGACCACAAACACGCCCGGATGCACGCCGATGGCGAAGTCCACCACGCCCTTGCGCCGGAGCACGCCGCCATCAGCCTGCGGGCAAAAGACCCGATGCAACGTGTCGCGCGTGGCCGATGCACCGTGCATGCCCCGCACGTCCGGCACCAAACCGGTCGCTTTGGCCACGCTGCACATCTCCACGGCGGTTTTCGAGCCGTCCACAAATTCGCAGAGCATCCGCGGGTTCATCTCGCGGGCCCTGGCCTTGGCGGCCAGCGCGTCGGGCGTGGCGGTGATGTCCAGGGGATTGTTCTTGCCCTTGCCCGCGCACACTACCTCGAAGCCCAGCGCGGTGGCGAAGCGGTAGAGTTCGATGATGGCGGCCGGTTCATCGCCCGCAGCCAGGGTGTAAATGACGCCCGCCTGCTCGGCTTTGCGGCGCAGCAGCGGGCCGATGGTGACATCGCACTCGACGTTCATCATCACGATATGCTGCCGGGCTGCAATGGCCGCCAGCGCAATGGCCGCACCCACTGCGGGCACGCCCGTCGCGTCCACCACCACCTGCACCTCCGGCAGTGCTGTGACCACGCGCCAATCCGTCGCCGCCACAGTGCGACCGGCAGCGATGGCCCGGCGGGCAGTGTCGGGATCGTTAGTGCGGACCACCCGCTCGTGCGGAATCCCAGCCATGCCACAGGCCAGTTCGACCCGCTCGAAGCTCACGTCCACCACCACCAGCACGCGAATGCCCTTCATCAACTGCACTTGGCAGAGAATTTCCTGGCCCATCTGGCCGGCACCGATCAGGCCGATGGTGACCGGTTCCCCGCGGGCTTCGCGTTCCAAGAGGCGTTCGTTGATCGCGTTCATCGCAAAGAAACTGGCGGCTTCAATCCGGTTCGACCATGACCTTGAGGGCTTCGCCGGAGGCGGCGATGGCAAACGCTTCGGCGATCCGCGACAGCGGGCGCGTGTGCGTGACGAAGTGCTCGGCCCGGACGACCTTGCGTCGGAGCACCTCGAGCGCTTCTTCGTGAAAACGCGGATGGTAGGAGAACGCGCCCATCAGCACCTGCTCGCCGTAATGAATGAGGTTGGCGTTCAGGCGCACCATGGGATCGGCCTTGGGCAGGCCGCCGAACAGCACGATGCGGCCGCCGCGCCGCGCCATTTCCACCGCCTGGGTCTGTGTGCTGGCGACCGGGTTGGCGCAAATGACCACGTCCGCACCCAGCCCGCCGGTCAACCGCTTCACCTCGGCGACCACATCCTGCTGGGACGGATCGAGGGTTGCGTCGGGGCCGAACTTCTCGGCGCCGGAACGGCGGAGCGGATTCGGTTCCGCTACAACCACGGCCGCGCCGCGGGCCTTGGCAATGACGACGTGCAAGCAGCCGATGGGGCCGGCGCCCAGCACCACCACCGTTTCGCCCAAGGACGTGCCGCATTTTTCGTGCGACGCCAACACCGAGGACAACGTTTCCGCCAAAGCGCCCTCGTGCCAGCTCAGTCCATCCGGGATCGGATGCACAATGCCGTTGCGCAGCAGGACTTCATCCAGCACGACCCGCTCGGCAAAACCGCCGTCCAGCCCCGGCGTAATGCCCAAAAGCTTCAACTCCGGGCAGAGGTTGAACAGGCCGCGTCGGCAATACCAACACACCCCACAATGGATGTCCGGCGCCACTGCCAACCGGTCGCCCACCTTGAAACGCGAGACGCGTGGCCCGACCTCGACCACCACGCCCGCCAGTTCGTGCCCCTGGATCAGATGCGTCACCCCCGACGGCGGACCTTCCCGCCAGCGGCGCACGTCCGAGCCGCACACCCCACAGGCCCGCATGGCCAGCACCAGACCTGTCAGCCGGACAGACTGACTCGGGCAAGTCCCGGACTTCGATGGTTTGCGGGGCGACAAGGCAGGCGGCTTTCATGCGGAGTGGTTGGCTGGACCGTGGACGTGCTGCCGGAGTCGTGCGCCCACTGCGCCGCCGGGGTGAATCACGGCGAACTGCTCGCGGGTGTAACCGGTCACGTGCATCAAGGCGATGCAGACCGCGTCGAACACGGCGATCACCGCCAGCGTGCTGGCCGTGGCCAGCATGTTGAACGGGTCCGGCTCGCGCTCCACCTTCACTCGCAGGAGCAGGTCGGCGACGCGGGCCAAGGGGGAATCCGGATTCTCCGTCACGGCGATCAGGAACGCCAGCTTGGTTTTGCACGCCGGCACGAGGTTCAACAACTCGCGGGTGCCGCCGCCCTTGGAAATGGCGATGACCACGTCACCGGGCTGAACCAAGCCCAGCCCGCCATGCACGGCGTCGCTGGGCGAAAGAAACGCCGCCGGCCGTTCGATGCAGCACAAGGAGTGGGCGATCTTTTTGGCCGCCGCGGCCGAAGTGCCGCAACCGGTGGTCAGAATCTGGCCTCGACAATCCGCCAGGGCAGCGACGCAGCGCCGAAAGGCCTCCGGATCCACAACCGTTGATAGTGCAGCGACAGCCCCCGCCTCGGACGCCCAAGTTTCCACCGCAACCGCCCAAGGATCAGGCGCGGCCTTTTTCATTTTAGCATCAGCGTCTTGAAACACTGGCCCCGCATCGTTGGCCACTTGAGCAACTGCAGCAACCTGATTTTCACGCCAGCCAGCCCGAAAATGAAAAATGGCTTGCCTGGCCGTCCAACGCGGGTATCGAACGGGCAAACCCGGAAGCTGGGTAGGACCAAATCGCAGCTCGGTTTGGCCACAGCCTCCTGAGCGCCCCCAGAGTGCAACCGCCAGCGGTGCCGTGCGTGCTCAGGGCGAAATCAGGCCCGTGCGCCCGCCCCACCGCACGCAGGGGCCGGTGACGACTACGCCGGGCCCCAGGGTCACCCGCTGCGCTTCGATGCGGTAGCGCGCGGTCGTTTCGGGCGGGTAGTCCTCCTCGAACCGGGTGTGTTCAATGTGGGCGCCGCGAAATAGGGCCACAAAATCGCCGTCGGCAGGCTGGTACCGGTGTATGATACGGCAGCCGCGCACGACCTTTCGACCGTTGGCGTCATCGAACCAGAACGATCGCGTTTTGTGTGCGGTCACGGTGCAGTCTTCGTAGGTGATGTTATCGCCCCGGCTGGCGCATTCGATGAGGGCGGCGCTGCGATAGACCCCGTTGGTACCGTAGTCCTTGTCCTCGAAGTGGCAGCGCAGGTAGCGGGTGGCCAGGGCGGCGTTGGTCGAGCCGAAACCGTGGACCGCGCTGCCGTAAATCTTGCAATCTTCATAGAGCAAGCCCGGCTTGGCCGACCAGGTGGACCACGTGCTTACGCCCCAGAAGGTGCAGCGGACAAACCGGGTGTAGCCGCCGTCGCCGCTGTCGGCCACCATCGCGCACCCAACGTTGTTAACAAACTCGCAGTCCTCAAAATAACCATCGCGGCAGATGGATTCCTCGGCCTCGATATCGAGGCCGGCGCCCGGGGCCGAGGAGAATGCGCCCCGCCCGGTATGGTTGAACTTGCAGCGATAAGCACGCAGCCCCCGTCCGCCCACCCAGGACAAGCCCTGCCGGGCATTGTATTCGCTGACGACGTTGATCAGCGTGTGCGGGGTGGGCGGATCAGCCTCCTTCAGCCCGTGCCAACCGATCAGGATGCCATCCAGCCCGTGATGGTGTGTATAGACGTTTTCCACCACGACATTGCTGTTGTTGTACAGCTCAATGCCCAAAGCATGAAGTTGTCGGCCCACGTCCCCAAAGTAACCGCCCAGGATCAGCGAGCCGCTGTTGCCGTCCAACTCCAGATTCCGAATCACCACGTTCCGCGATCGGTGGATTTGCAGCATGGACCCTACGCGCGCCGCATATGCAGGCTCGGTGAACCCACCGGGCTTTGGATGGAACGGTTGGCCGGTCAACTTATCGAATGAACCAAACCGCAGGCCCGGCGCCAGCCGCAGCATAGCGCCACGGCCCTCGATGACCAGGCCATCGACGTTTTTCACCGAAAAGATCGGCTGGGCCCGGTAGTAAGGAAATTTGCCGTCCTCGTGAACTTGTTCGCCCACGACATACACCCCGGGCGGAATGATAAGTCGCCCGCCACCCGCCCGCTGGATTTGCTCCGCCGCCGCCCGAAACGCAGCGCTGTCGTTGTGCAGCCCATCGCCCCGCGCACCCAATTGTTTGAGGTCGAGCGTGGGGCCGCTGATGCGGACCGCTTCGGCTATCGGCTGACCTGCCGGCGCGGGGTTGCCCGTCGATCCGGCCAATGCCCCCAGCCAAACCTGGAGCCACACCGCCGGCAGACACCCCCGCAACCAATGGCGAACGGAAACTGGACTCAGCTTGCTTTCTTGCACGCCGCCAGGATGCCTGCCCAGACGGCGTTGCTCAAGGTCACTAGCCGGAAGTGGGAACGAAGCATCTACTGCGGCGGCGGGCTTGGTGATACGGAACAGTGGCGGTGGCCAACATCCGGGCGGTGCGGCGCCTTGGATGCGCGGTGTTACCTCGATCGGTTTTGCGCTAGGGTGCAGTCGGTTCATCGGCGGGGAATCCCGGCACCCTCTTCGGCAATTACCTCCGATGCCTCGGGAGCCAGCCGATAGGTGCTCAGGGCCGTGAGGCTGCGAGCGGGCAGGGTGACGCGTGCTGTCCGCGCCTCGGCGCTGGTCCGAACCGCCGGAGGAACTGGCCGCAAGCGGAAGCCTGGCTCGGCAAGGGCCTTCTCGTCCACCTGGTATTGAAACCATTCGCGGTCTGGGTAGTGTTTGTCAATTGTCAGTTGGTGGGGATTAAGGCGGGTTGGGTTGGATGTGGAACTGGGGTTTGGATTTCCACCCTTGGGTCCAGGCCTGGGGTTGGGCCAGCAGTTGTCCGAGGGCCAGGAGTCGCTCGGCCCGCAGCGGAGGCCCACTGCGGCCCTGGCGTTTGAAGCGGCGGTGGATGTGCACCTCGATGTTCTTTTCGACGGCCCCTGAGCCGCTTTTGACGGGGGCCGGGGTGCGGCCGCGAGCGCGGCGAAGGGCGGCGGGGATTTGGTGCCAGGCGTCGATGCCGTGGCGGTGGTTGTGGAGGTAGCCCCAGAGGGTCTGGAACTCCTTGGATCGGAGGTGGCGCAAGCAGCTTTGGGCCAGGGCCTCCAAGGCGGCCTGGGCGTCGGCGTGG
>Ga0209809_1001736_pt1 | contig 16932 bp, 16 predicted proteins | sample YNPMSTMetaG_FD_186172 | JGI IMG/M metagenome (GOLD analysis project Ga0209809, IMG submission 186172) | Anoxygenic and chlorotrophic microbial mat microbial communities from Yellowstone National Park, USA - YNP MS-T MetaG (SPAdes) (version 2) ... | reverse complement strand
TCAAAAAAATGCTCAAACTTTTCTAGATCAAATAGACGAAATTGATAAAAGCCAACTTTTCATTTATCACCCTTCGCAAGGAATTTTTAGAGTTGTGGTTGGAATTTTCAATAATATGAGAGAAGCACAAATAAAAAAATCTGAAATTGAAAAACATTATCCGGGATGTTTTGTGATAACCTATAGATAAGTTACTCTCTCCTTCTTTGATACTCATCATAGGTTGAAATATGGGCAGGATCAATCTTTTTCAAACGATCAAATATGCTCTTATCTCTATAATTTCTTAAAATCTCACAGAATTCGAGATACTTTGTATCAAAGAAAACTTTTAACAAAATACTTCTTGTGAAAACTTTGGCTCTCAAATCTTCAAGTGTCTTAATAAAGTTAATTAACTTTTTTGTGGGCAACGATGGGTCTTCACTTGCAAGGTCAAGTCCGTTATAATGATAATCGAAAAATGCTTTTCGGAAGTTTTGATATTTCTCATTAAGATATTCAGAAACAAAATCTACACGATTGAATGCACCTTCACCGGGTGACCAGCCACTTGAAAAATTACTCGAAGCACCTTGATAAGCAATTGAAAGAGCTTGATTGAAAAATTTTGTCCCGCCGAATTCTTCATAAGAATCTGAATCAATTCCTAAAACCACATAAACATAATAATTGATAAATCCTGTCAGTGGTTCAAATAAATTTGGATTGAAAAGCAGAACCTGATTTTTCTCGTAAGTAAATTCCCAATTCGGATCAATCAACTTCAACATTAAAGTACTTTTTTCACTTTGATAAATTGGCCTTTGACTCGAAATTACAACTTGAGCTGAATAACGATTAGATGGATTACCTGACCTGAAATAAACCTGTATTGAAATTGGAATTTTAGGTCCTTCCCATTTTATATCTGTCCATTTGTTTTTGTTGATATAATCTTCAACTTGAGTCGCAAAGTTTAACAATTTTTCTCTGTATTCTGTCTGAAGTGATTCAAAATTTACTATTACTCTGGCAGCAATCTCTTGAGAAAAAATCATTCTTACTGATACTAAGAAAAGAAATAAAATTAATTTTTTCATTGCTACCTCGTTCAAATTTTCTTGAATAAAAGTGAATTAATATTTAATATGCTAAAACAAAATTAGAAAAATCTATGATAAAGCGAATAATTAAAATTCTTTTTCTCTTAAATGCCGTTGCATTTGCTCAGTTCCCTCCAGGATCAAGACAGGCAGCACTTGGTTATACATTCACTTCCATAGCCGATGATCATTGGAGCGTGTATTATAATCCTGCGGGTCTATCAAAAATTAAAAATCTTTCAGCGGGAATTTATTATTCACCAGCTCCATTTGGTTTAAGCGAACTTGCAAATGGTAGTGTTGTAATTGCAAAGAAATTTAATTTTGGTGGAATTGGATTTTCTGCCAGCACTTTTGGATTTGAGTTATTTAGAGAAAGTAAGATTTCTCTTGCATATGCAAAAAACTTTTTCTCTGATTTTTCACTTGGATTAAAATTAACTTACAACTCACTTTCAATTAAAAATTATGGGAACGATTATTCAGTTGGATTTGATATTGGAGTTCTTTCAAAGTTAAGTGATAATTTACAACTCGGATTTTCTGCAAAGAATATCAATCGTCCGACTTATGGAGTTAATAAAGAAAAATTAAGTCAACAATTTTCTGGAGGAATATCTTATAAGCCTTTTCAAAATATTTTAATCGCAGCAGAACTTGAAAAAGAAGTGAGATACCCATTTAATTTCAAATTTGGACTTGAATATTTCCCGATAAAGTTTTTTGCTATCAGAGCAGGTTATAATACAGAACCAAATAATTACTTTGCTGGAATTGGTCTTTTTTACAGTAATTTTAATTTCAACTATTCCTTCATTTCAAATAATTATCTTGGTTTCACTCACAGCTTTGGCATTGACTTTAACTTGTAGAGTCATTATGAAAAATTTAGTTATCATAAAATTGTTCATAATCTTTTTTTTGATTCCTCAATCAAAACTTTTTCCACAGATAGATACCCTTGAAATTGAAATTAACGACCAACTTGAAAATATTATTGAAGAGACAATTGGCGATGCTGAAGATACTCAACTAAATGAAATCATTGAAGATTTGATTCAAAATCCATTGGAAATAAATCAAGCTTCTATTGATGACTTAATCAAAATACCGTTTATTGACTTATCGCTTGCAACCGAAATTGTCAAATTCAGAAATATTTACGGTAATTATTACACTCTTACAGAATTAAAAAATATTACAGGTATGACTGAAGATTTGTTTAATAGAATTTCTCCTTTTCTTTACATTGATAGAAATAAATTTGCAGAACTTCCTACTAATGCTGAAATTCCCGAGACCATCAAAAGACCAGCAATTAAAAAGATATTTAATGTCAATTTTAGACAAAGATTTTATCAAACATTTCCGAAAAGAAAAGGATACGAAACCGGTGCCTATTATAACTCGCCATTCAGGCTTTATAATCGTTTGACCGCCGATTATTCGAAAAAGTATTATATATCTTTTTTAACTGAAAAAGACCCAGGCGAAAAATCTTTTTACGATTTCGTGAGTGGTAGTTTTTTCATTAAAGATTTTCTAGTTTTCAAAAAATTTGTGATTGGAGATTATGCACTTGAATTTGGTCAGGGATTGGCAATGTGGAGACAAATTGGATTTGCTAAAGGTGCAGATGCTGTCTATCCAATCAAAAAGAAAGCATCAGGAATAGAACAATATAAAAGCACTGACGAAAATCAATTCTTCAGAGGAATTGCTTTCTCAAGTCAAATTAAAAACTTTGAATTAACTTTCTTTTATTCAGGCAACACATTTGATGCGAGAATTGATACAATAAACAATGTTATTACTAGCATTCCATTAGATGGTTATCATAGAAATACAAATGAACTTGCAAGGAAAAACTCAGAAAGTGAAAAATTGTTTGGCTCACATTTATCTTATAATTTTCTTTCAAATCAAATTGGATTTACTTTTTACCAATCAAAATTCAGCAAACCAATTTCGCCAAATTCATATTTCAAAAATTATGAAGGAACATTTAACTACTTATCGACAGATTTCAATTTCTTTTATGAAACTCTGAATTTGTTTGGTGAAATTTCAAAAGATAAAAACAACAATTTTGCAACTTTAATTGGATTACAATCTTCAATTTCACGCAATTTGAGCTTTATTATATTATACCGAAATTATCCTGAAAAATACATTAATATTCATGGCTACGGATTTGGCGAAAGGAATGGTCCAACTAATAACGAAGCTGGCTTCTATCTTGGAGTTAAACATTCTAATCGTTTGGGAACTTTTAATTTTTACTTTGACCAATTTAAATTTTTCTATCCGCTCGGTTATGATAAAACTCTCACATCAGGAAAAGAAATTCTTTTTGCTTACGAATCACCATTAATTTCAAAAACTAAATATATTGTTCGCTATAAGAACGAAGTGAAAGAAATTAATTCCAATTCTTTTGATGAATTTGGACGGTCAAAGAAAATTTCAAACGCAAGACAGCAGCAGAATTTTAGATTTGAAATTCAAAAATTCTTTGGTCCAGCAAGCATAAACCGAGTTGCCTTCAGAATTGAATATATCAATGTTTATTATAAATACATCTTAGATGCTCAAGATGGATTGTTAGCATTTGGGGATTTAAATCTAAGATTATTCAAAAATCTTAAACTCCAGTGGAGAGTAAGTTACTTTCAAACAGAATCTTTTGATTCTAGAATTTACCAGTTCGAAAATGATGTTCTTGGAGTATTCAGCACTACTGCACTATATGGAAGAGGTCTAAGATGGTATGCTCTGATTAATTATAAAATTCTTGATTTCTTAAATCTCTCATTGAAATATGCTGAATTATATCGAGATGATGTGAAAAAATTAGGCAGCGGAAACGACCAAATTCCAACTAACTTAACCAATTCTCTTACATTTCAGCTTGATATAAAATTTTGATTTGTAATTTTAACTTAAATTTTCAGTCGAAGGAATTACTATCGTTCCATGTTCAGAATAACAAAATTATTGTTTTTCCTTTTGACAAAATGTGTTTGCTTGAAAATCAATTTCGTAAAAAGTTTTTGAATAATATCGAAAAACGCACCTTGAAAAACAGTAGTACTCTTCTCAATCCGCATTGCCATAAATGACAATACTAATCAAACAAAACATCATGAATGATGTTGGTTTTTTTCATTTCGGTTTTCGAGTAGTCCTGAGCGAAACGAAGGATTTATTGAGAAAACATATGATGAGTTCATTAAATAAAAGATCGTTTCACTTCGTTCACGATGACAATGTTGCGACAGTCATTGCGAGAAACGAAGTTTCGAAGCAATCTCTGACATAGTTAAAAGAATTTTGAATGTTGAATTATGAATTTCTAATTGAAAAAAGAAATCGTTTGCTCCGTTGCGCTCACAATGACTATGTGACTACAGTTACTCCGCTACACGGTGTTCTCGATACGCAAGCTACTCGAACACCGATTCAATCCCGGTTTTCGAGTATTCCTAAGCGAAACGAAGGACATATCGAGAAAACCAGTGGCTGTCGGTCTTCTCTATATGGGGCTTTATTCGAAGTCTGAATTTAAAATCATTTTTTAAGTGGCTTTGCGAGGAGAGTGTTTAGAAAAGCTTTTCCAATTAAATTTTTTATTGTGAAAAAAGATTTCATTATACCAACACCTGATTTAAATTGAACCTGCAACAATATATGGGACACCTAACTTATCAAATTTTTCATTAAACAATTTTATTAAATCAACTTCTTGCATAAAGGAATATTTCAAAAAGTTTTTTATCAATCTCTTCGTCAGTCCAGTCAGGATGCTGAAGTTTTAATCCAGCTCGTTTAAGTTCTCGTGCAGTGTAATATAAATTCATTGCGAGTTCTAATTTCTTTTCCGGACTGAAATTTTTGAATCTACTTTTTACCATCTCTTCATTTTTTTTCTTAATCTCATCTAACATAACAAGTCTATTATTATTTTTTTATGATTGGAATAAGTCATTAATTAATTAATTGATACAAGTGATTTTGTTTTTCACTTTCCTTTAAATTCTGGTTTTCTCTTTTCAAGAAACGCTGAAGTTCCTTCTTTGAAATCTTCAGTCCCGCAGCAAACAGCAAACATATCTGCTTCAAATTTTAATGCTTCCGATAAGGGCAGTTCGTAACCAGCATTAATTGCTCTAATGGCAGTAGTAACAGCAATTCTACCTTTTTGAATTATAGTTAAAAGAATTTTTTCCGCTTCAGTTAAAAGTTCATTTAATGAAACGACTTTATTTACCAATCCAAATTGAAATGCTGTATTAGCATCAATCATTTCACCAGTTAAAATCATTTGCATGGCTCTGCCTTTACCAATCAATCGAGTAAGTCTTTGAGTTCCACCATAACCTGGAATAATTCCGAGATTTACTTCAGGCTGACCAAATTTTGCATTTTCTGAAGCAATTAGAATATGACAAGCCATAGCAAGCTCACATCCACCGCCGAGTGCGAAGCCATTCACAGCACAAATGACAGGTTTTGGAAATTGTTCAATGTAACTAAAAATCGATTGGCCATGCAAAGCAAATTCTTTCCCCGTTTTTGAATTCAATTGATTTATTTCCGAAATATCAGCACCAGCGACAAATGCCTTTTCTCCCGAACCAGTTAAAATTACTCCCCAGATTGATTCAACTTCACCACAATGTTTAAAGGCAGAAAATAATTCATCGAGAACTTTGTGATTAAGAGCGTTCAATTTATCGGGTCTATTAATCGTGATAATTGCAATGTTGTTTTTTTGTTCGAATAAAATTGATTCGTACATATTAACCTCCTAGTATGAAATATTTATTGGTAAACGAAGTCTGTAATCAATACCGATGTAAGGTTCATAAATCAGGTAATGATACTTAAGAGTAAACTCGACGAGAAAGAAGCTAAAACCTCCGCCAAATGCAAAACCGATTTTTTGTTGATGTCTGGTGAATGTTTCGAATCTATATGTATAAGTTAAAATCTGCCGTTCAATGTAATTGTAAGTTACATCAACGGAGATAAAAGGAGTTAAAATTATTTCCGATGCAATTAATGGATAGAAGAGATAATCGAGTCCAAAACCTACACCAGTTATAGATTTACTCTCGTATTGATTTTGAAATGCACCTTTTTGTGGAAAGTGTGTATAATTAAATTCAACTTTCATTATGAAAGGTAGAGCTGAAGTTCCATATTCAAAACTCCCACCAAAACTGAATCCAATTTTATGTTTTTTTGCTCCTTCATCAAGTGGAAATCTCGCGCCAACAAATGGACTTATAAAAATTCCTGATATCTCTTGAGAATATGCTTGAATATTTATAATTAAAATTAGTAAGCAGACATTCTTCATAAATTATCATTCTTTTTCTTATCAAATATAAAAAACAAAATTGCGAAAAGTATCATCAAACCAGCGTAGAATAAATCAATCAAGAAAATATCAAACTTTTTAAAAACGAATAAACCATCCCAGTCCGAATACATTCTAGCAAAGAAAGTTTTGATTACAAAAGCATTTGATGAACCAAAAACAAGAACAAATGAATAGATAGAAATAAGAATAGAAAAAATAGTAAGCCAGAGAGATTTGTAAGTTCTGAGTATCGTGAGATTATAAACCATCATTCCAAAAATCAATGGTATAAAAGAGAAAAGCTTAAAATCAATTTTTTCCACAGCTGAAATTGGTTGAACAAAAACAAAACATAAACTTAATGATAAACTAATAAGAATAACTTTTAAAAATTTGAAATCATTTAAAATTAGAGTGATTACAACAATGCACGAAAGTAAAAAGGGCAAATTCCAGAGATAATAAATCGGTAAGTCAATTAAAGATGAAACACCAAATTCAATCGAAAAATTAGGTCTCTTAAACTCAATTGAAAATCCAAAAAGATTAATTAATCCCAAAGTCAAAGAAGAAATAATAATTGGAATCAAAAAGACCAATAACCAATTTTTAATCCTTCCAAATCTTTTGAAATAATTTGCAAGTTCAACAAACTTCTCACGATAAGAGTAAATTATTCCAAAATTTACAAGAAGAAATAAGTTCAGTCGAAAACCTAAAACATAAAACTGCAATTCATTGTCAAATATATTCTGCAAAAAGAAAATTAAGTTGTAAAAAACAATCAGAACAAATAAGATTAAAATTTTTGTTTTCAAATTTTTTAATGTTCGTGTTCTTCTTCAATTTCTGGTTGATTACTTTGCTCAGGAACAATTCCCTGCTCAATAACTTTTGTTCCAACACCGTGTTTGTAAACCAATTCGCCACCATATTCCCCTGTTTCATAAACAAAATATGCCCCAACAATTGCAAGAACCAAAACCAAAATTTGAAACAGACCTTTGAATTTATTTTTAATATTTAGGAAAAATCGAATTATTAAAATTCCAACAAACCAGAAAGTAGTAATCAGAGCGTATTGTTCATGCTCATCAATTAAGCCAAATGGAATCTTTACATCGTATTTATCAAATAAATATTCAGCATAATGAAATGCCTGATTGCCTGTTAGAAGTGAAGCCAAAGCTCCAAGAATTCCTAAGAACAAAATCAAAGTTGCTGATTTATTTAAGAAATCTTTTTTGAAAATAAAGTAAAGAATTTCCAACAAAACATAAGTTAGAAGTAAAGCAATTGCGAAATGAACAACTTTAGGATGAAAAGATGCTAAGGTTTCCATTTTACCCTCCAAATAGTGATTCAATGATTTTGTATCTGAATTTAAACATTTTTTTTAATTGCCATTTAATTAATGGGTCAAAAATTTTTCCAAACACACCAGCATCATATTCTATCTCATCTGTTATAATAACCGTTCCATCGAATAATTGCTCAAAATAATGTTTGTGCTTCCAATATTTGAAAGGACCTTTTGTCTGAATATCCACAATTAATTCATTCTCAAGTAACTCTTCGATAATCAAATTCCATTCAATAGGAATAAATGGTAAAATTTCAAATTTGAGTTTAACCTCAGAATTTTTTTGAAGCGGCGCTTTATGTTCCATGATTTTTAAATTTAGATTAGGTGAAGAAACGAGTCTTAAATTCTTAGGGTCAAGATGAAAACGAAAAATTTTTTCAAGGTCAGTCTTAATCGAAAATGAGCTTGTAAATTTTTGCATATTAACCTCAAATTAACCGCAAAGAACACTTCCACCATTTACATTCAAAATTTCACCTGTGATGTGATTTGCTAAATCAGAAGCAAGGAATAGAACTGGTCCAGCAATATCTTCAGGTGTTGCGATTTTCTGAAGCGGAATACTTTTTTTAACCTGTTCTTTGTATTCAAGGTCTTTGAAAACTGGTTCACACATTTCAGTATCTACCCAGCCTGGTGCGACTGAGTTGACTAAAATTTTGTGTGGTGCAAGTTCAGTTGAAAGCGATTTAACATAACTTATTAATGCACCTTTGCTCGCAGCATAGTGAGAATGAAAAGCTTCGCCTCTTTGTCCAGCAGTGGATGTGATAATTATAATTTTCCCACCTCCCTGCTTTTTCATATACGGAATAACTTCACGAGTGAAAAGCATTGTTCCAGTCAAGTTGATTGTCATCGTTCGATTCCAGTTTTCAAGAGTCATTTTATCTGCTTCGCCATATTCCCAGATACCGGCATTGTTAACAAGTATATCAATTCGACCAAATTCATTTATTATATCCTGAACAATTTTAATTATTTTTTTTTCGGCTTCAACATCATTATCAAGACTGCATTGGTAAGCTCTAATTTTTTGATTTGTATAAGAAAGTTCTTCAATCAACCTATCTGCCTCAGATTTTGCACGATTAAAAGTAAAAGCGACTGAAGCACCAGCTTCAACAAATAATTTTACGCACGCTCTTCCAATACCACGAGAACCACCAGTGATTAATGCAACTTTGTTTTGAAGATTTATCATTTACTATTCCTTGTAATCAACATTATAAAGAATCAAACCTTTTGATGGAGCCCATATTGTGTTTCGCTTTTTTCCATCAATTATATCTTTAACTTCTTCTAAACTCAATTTTGATTTAGCATAATCAATCATCATTCCAACAATTCCTCTAACCATTCCGTGAATAAATCTATCTGCACTAATGAAATATAACAAAAAATCTTTTTTACAAAACCATCGTGAGTATGAAACATTGCAAATTTTATTTTCAACTTCTTCTTCTGCTTTACAAAAAGGTGTAAAATCTTTTTCACCAATTACAAATGATTGAACTTCCTTCAATGCACTAAAATTTAACTCACTAAAAATCGTCCAGCTAAATCTGTCAAAGAAAACATTCCTTCGTTTTGAAACCAAATAAAGGTAGGTTCTTTTTGTAGCCGAATATCTAGCATGAAAATTATCATTCATAAATGAAAGTTTTTTTACTGCAATATCATCGGGCAATAAACTATTTATCGATTTTTTCAATTGATAAAGGTCTGGAGCAATTGAAGTTTTGAAATGAAAAACTTGATTTAAAGCGTGCACACCAGAATCAGTTCTACCAGAACCAATAATTTTAATTTCTTCTTTAAATATTACTTTTAGAGCTTTTTCAATTTCTTCTTGAATGGAATTGGAATTGTTTTGCCTCTGCCAGCCTGAGTAATTTGTTCCATCGTATTCAACAATGCCTTTAATGACTGGCATAAACCTCAGAAAGATTTTTGGAAGGACAAATAAATTTCTGGATTATAGAATTTATCTAAACCAACATTTGGAATGATATGCATTGACTCAAGTTCTATACTTTTATTATAACGATTCGCAAGGATTACTGCATTGATGGCGCTGATGATGTGATTAATTATAATCAAAGCTGCTGGAAATTGTTTATTGTTAAATGCACTTTCACTTGATAACCACAGGCTACGATATTTTTTTCTTTCTTGATTTGTATTCCAGTTCCAGTAATAATAATTTTCATCAAACAAAGAATTGAACTCACGATTTAAAAGTTTTTCATTATTATAATCGTTAATGTTCATATAATTACCAATCACCGCCCAATATCTCGAGTCTTTACCAGAAGGATTTACACTACCATTTGTTTTTGCATAGTTGATATAATTATCTCTTTGAAATTTTCCATAATAATCAAAGCCATAGAAAGTTATCCATAAACCAGCCTCAGATAAAAGAAAATATTTTCCAACATCAAATCTATTCACATAATATTCCCCGGCACCGGGAACTATTAGTGAAAGAAAAAAAGCTAATGTTTTACTCTTTTCGGATTTATTATAACCTATTAACTCATTTTTGTCTATCGTCAGATTAACTTCAGCATTTGAACGATATTTGAATTGTGCTGAAAGAGTTGATGATAAAATTAATAAAGCCAAAAAAAGAATTCTTTTCATTTAATCCTCGTAGATTTTCAAGATTTCTCCAGTAACGAATTCATTTTTAAGTTCAATCAATTTGAAGTCGGCGAATTTATTTGTAAGCTCATCGTTTGAATTAGTCACAACTCGAATATAATTTGAAGTGAAACCTTTAATTGTTCCATCATCATCACGATGTTCAAATAAAACTTTCTGCTCGCTTCCAAGCATTTCAAGATAAAATTGATATTTCTTACGAGCACTTAAAATTCTAAGTGTATTTGTTCTTCTTCGTCTTTCATCTTTTGGTACTTGCTCTTTCATTTCAGCTGCAGGTGTTCCAGGTCTTTCAGAGTAAGTAAAGACATGAAGATATGAGACCGGTAAATTTGCAATGAATTCTTGTGTGCTTCGAAAATCATTTTCATCTTCTCCTGGAAATCCAACAATTACATCAACTCCAATTCCCGCATTAGGTATAAACGATTTAACTTTTTCAATTCTTTCCGCATATAACCTTGAAAGATAACGGCGTTGCATTCTTTTAAGAATCTTATCGCTTCCACTTTGTAGCGGAATATGAAAATGTTTACACAATTTTTCTTCTTTAGCGATAAGTTCAATTATTTCGTCTGATAAAAGATTTGGTTCAATTGAACTAATTCTGATTCTGAAATCACCACTGACCTTGATTAATTTTATCAAGAGTTGATAAAGATTTGTTCCGATTTTCGCTCCGTAATCACCAACATTAACACCTGTTAAAACAATTTCTTTGTAACCTTTTTCAACGAGTTCATTGAATTGAGAGACTGTTTCTTCTTCCGACTGACTTCGACTTAAACCTCTTGCCAAAGGAATTGTGCAGAATGAACATTTGTAATCGCATCCATCTTGAATTTTGAGAAATGCCCTTGTTCTATCTTCTGGAATTGGAGTAAAGGCTGGACCAAAATCATTCAATTCTTCAAAAGAAGAGACATGGACACATGCTAAATCTTTCTTTTCAAATGAATCGATAAAATTGAAAATCTCAAATTTTTCTTTCGTACCTAATACTAAATCAACACCTTCGATGTTTTGAATTTGTTCTGGACGCAATTGAGCATAACATCCAGTTACAATTACAAATCCATTTGGATTTTGCCGCAACGCTCTTCGGATAATCTGCCGACATTCTCTCTCCGCATTTTCAGTCACAGTGCAAGTATTAATCACATATACATCAGCACGAGAATCAAAATTGGTGATTGAGAAACCTCGCTTTAAAAAAGAATTCCCTATTACGCTCGTTTCAGCATAATTCAATTTACATCCAAGTGTATGAAATGCAACTTTCTTAGTATTCATATTCTATTTTTCAAAATAAAAATGTCATTGCATTCCAAAATAGAAGGAAAGCAATGACAAATCAACTATTAAAAAATTATCCAATTATTTTTCTGTTTTCTTTGCTTGTGGTTTTTCTTTTTCTTGTTTTGCCTTTTGAGCTTTAGCTTTTTGTTGCTCCTTTTCTTTGAACAAATCGCCAATCGTTACTCTTTCAAGTTTATGCTTCGCAAGGTATTCTTCAACAAGTTTTTGTTCTTTATCTCTCAAAGCTTCAATTGCACTTAAAGTAATCTTCTTATTCTCTTTATCGAATTCAATTACTTTAAGTGTAAGTTCTTCACCTTCGGGAAATGCTTGCTTGATATTTTTAATCGGTGTCGGTGAGAGTTGATTTGCCGGAACATATCCATCAACTTTCAAAGGAAGCTCAACAAGTAATCCTTTATCAACATGTCTAAGAATTTTTCCAACAACTTCAGTTCCAACTTTATATTCACGTTCAAATTTATCCCAAGGATTTTCTTCAAGTTGCTTATGTCCGAGCGAAATTTTTCTTTGTTCAACATCAATGTTCAAAACTACAACATCAATTTTGTCACCTTTCTTAACTATTTCAGCTGGATGACGAATTTTCTTTGTCCAAGATAAATCGCTAATGTGAATTAATCCATCAACTCCTGGTTCAAGCTCAACGAACACGCCAAAGTTAGTAAGATTTCTAACTATGCCAGTGTGTTTTGAACCTTCAGGATATTTTTTCAGCAATTCGCCCCATGGGTCTGGTTCGAGCTGTTTTAATCCAAGAGAGATTTTCTTTTCTTCTTTATCAATACTAAGGATAACTGCTTCAACCACCTGACCTAGTGAAACTTTTTGTGATGGATGTTTGATGTGTTCAGTCCAACTCATTTCAGAAATATGAATCAATCCCTCGATACCTTTTTCAATCTCAACGAAGGCTCCATACTCTGTCAAAGATACCACCTTTCCAACAACACGCTGATTAATAGCATATTTCTGATCAATATTTTTCCAAGGATGTTCTTGAAGTTGTTTGATACCTAAAGAAATTCTTTTCTTTTCAGGGTCAAAATCAATAACAACACAATTAATCACTTCATCTAGCTTAACGACTTCAGAGGGATGATTTATCCTTCCCCAGCTCAAATCAGTAATGTGAATTAAACCATCAACACCACCAAGGTCAACAAATACACCAAAATCGGTAATTGCTTTAACAAGTCCTTGAAGAACCTGACCTTTTTCAAGACTATTGAGAATTGCTTCTCTTTGGTCTTTAATCTCTTCTTCAATAAGAACTTTATGACTGACAACGACATTTTTCTGAGCGTGATTAAGTTTAACAATTTTTACATCAAGAGTTTTTCCGATGAAAGCATCAAAATCACGAATTGGCTTGATATCAATCTGACTACCAGGTAAGAATGATTCCATACCAAAAATTTCAGCAACTAAACCACCTTTAATTCTCTTCAATATCTTAGCTTGAATGATTTCTTGGTTATCATGGGCTTGAAGAACTCGCTCCCAAATTCTTTGGAAGTCAGCTAATTTTTTGGAAAGAACAATTTCACCTTCGGCAGTGCCTTCTACTTTTTCGAGAAGGACTTCAATCTGCTGACCAGGAACAATCTGTGAAGGGTCATCAAACTCAGAAACGGGAACAGAGCCTTCTGCCTTAAATCCAATATCTATTATAACCTTATCTCCCTGCACTTCTACAATTGTTCCTTTAACAATCTCACCTTCTTTATAATCAGTGAGATCTTTTGTCAGAAGTTCAGCTAATTGTTTATACTCTTCCTCAGAATAATTTCCTTCCAAATCATAGAAATTTTTTTGATTAAGTAATCTTTGGTCTATACTTTTAGTACTCATACTATCTGTTTGATTTGTTTCGTTAATTAAATCGGACATCTAACCTCCGTTTTTTGAACAAGCTCTTTGCCGCCATCGAAACAAAAAACTTGTTCGATGTTCAACATTAGTTAATTGCGATGGCTTTAGTTTTGTCAATTTAAACTCTTAATTATCTCTTGAGCTTTATTATAAATAACTTCCACCTGGTCGTCAATTGTCAATTGAGTTGTATCAATAATGATTGAGTCTTCTGTTATCATCAACGGATTTACTTCTCTACTTGAATCTATTTTATCTCGAGTTGCAAGATTACCTTTAACTTCATCAATATTGATTTTCAAACCTTTGTTTTTAAGTTCGATTAATCTTCTATAAGCTCTAATATCCAAATCAGCAGTTAAAAAAATTTTTAGTTCTGCATCAGGAAATACAGCTGTGGTAATATCTCGACCTTCCATCACAATTCCACCTTCGGCACCAATTTCTCTCTGTTTTTTAACAAGTAATTCTCTCACTTTGCCTACTTTACTAAACTCACTTACTTTATTTGAAACTTCGGGGTCTCTAATTGCTTCACTAACATCTTCAGAATTTACAAAAAGAGCACTTCCGTTATTCTCAAATCTGAAATCCATATTTTTAACAAGTTCAACAAGTTTATCAACTTCATTCGCTTCAATTGAATTTCGAATAGCATAGAGAGTAACAGCTCGATACATTGCACCAGTATCAATGTATTTGTAATTCAATTTTTCTGCTAAAAGTTTGGCTGTTGTACTTTTTCCTGCACCAGCAGGTCCATCTATAGCTATTATAATCCCTTTTTTATTTGTCATTAAACACAAATATATTGATTGAAATTTTGCTTTACAAACTAAAGACAAAAATTCTAAATAATTAATTTCAAATCTTTCAATTAATTCAAATCTTTACTAAAAATCTGCTTGTATTATATCACTTCATAGTTTTTCAAATAATAAGATTAAAAATACCCCGACAAATTAATAATAATTATGCAAATAAAACTTAGGAGACTATGTGGTATTAATGAATTTAATTTTTACACTTTAGTTTCCGAAAAATTTTTCAAAATTTTTTAATCACATAGTCTCCTAAATGTTAAAATAAAACTTACTTAATAAAAGTCATTTTTTTAACTTCAACAAACTTTCCTGCCTCTATGCGATAGAAATAAACACCACTTGGTAGTCCACTTGCATCAAAGTTAATATAGTACTTTCCACTGTCTTGCTCTCTATCAACTAAAGTTATGATTTCCTGGCCTATCAGGTTATAAACAGTGATTTTAACCTTTGACCTCTCGGGCAATTCATAACTAATGGTGGTCTTTGTATTAAATGGATTTGGATAATTTTGATGTAACTTAAATTTAGATGGAGTAATTACAAACTCATCTTTTGAAATGTTTGTCAAGATTAAATTTCCCACATATGCTCCATTTAATGGATTAAAGAAAAGAAGCAATTCTCTGTGAGTAGAAAGTGAATCATCAAATTTACTTCCCGTATAATCAGCAATCCAATAAATCTGGCTAGTATCGATTGGACCTGCTAAAAATGGACTTTGGCCTAAATAATAAGCCACACTGTTTAATATATCTACTGAATCAGTACGAAACGCATAACCACCGTGTATTTCTGCCAATTCTGAAATCGTCGGACTGTCGAGATATTGATTTATGTTAGTTAATGGCTTATGGATATTATATGGTAATAACCAACCAGTGGAATCTATGACAGTGTTTCCAAGTAAATAATGAACTGAGAATTTATCCTTAGTTGGGCTTTTATAACCAAAACTCAAAAATAGTCCTCTTCCATCAATTGTATCATCCATTAAAAATTCAAAACCATAATCAACTAATATTACATAAGTTAAGTTAGCATCTATTGAATAACTTTTTGCCAGTGAGTCTACTAAACTTAATCTTTCCTTAGCTGTGATTGGAATTAACGAGAATTCTGATTTATAAACTATGAAACCTGTTAGAGGATTTATAATAAATAACAAAGCTTCAGTGAAACTTTGGTTAGTGTAACCTACAACCCAATAAACTTGTGTTGTATCAATGCCAGTTGGTGGCTCATTAACTTTTCCAATTTCATATAGTAAAGTTGCATCAGGAAATTTTCTTCTAAATGATGACCCACCATTGTTTTCACAAATCGAAAAAATAGAGTCACTATCTAAAAAATTCATTGGAACTTCAACATAGTAATCTAATGTGTCCTCTTTAGTGAAGAAATTGACACCAAAGGGACTGACAAATACATTAATACTTAAACTTTGGATTGGCGAATAAAATTGATATTGAGCGTATGATACCCTCCCATTATAAATTGTATCGGGAAAAATAAAATTCGGACCTTCACTTGTCGAAATGTATAAAAGCTTAACATCGTTTGCTATGCTCTTTGCAACTTCTTTTGCCGTATCCAACCTTTCTCTCACGGTAAAAAAATTTGTTAAAAATTCAACAGAAATTTTTGCACCAGATAAAAGTTCTTCAGATACATTTATTGAATTAGCAATGTCTTTATTTTTAGAGTCAAAAAATAGCGTTAAATATTTTTGAATTTCATAATCTCCATCTCTTTTAATATTAAATGTGTTAAAGGAGTCATCGGTAATTTCTTTATTACTTTTTATCTGGAATGAATAGTCTGGATTAATTTTCGGGAAGTATTTTATTTTAACATCTTCCCCAATTAAAAAATTACTATTTATCAAAGCACCAAGTCTCAGAGCAGAATCAAAATTGATTGATTTATTATTAAGTGTAACTTTTTGATGTAAAGGTGAGATTATGAACTTATGAAAATTAAGTTCCAAATTTTTATCAAAATTATTCGCATCCAAAATTTTTTTAAGATTTGCATTTAATTTTTCTGAGCTTAATAAATCATACTGGGATTTTAATAATTTATAAATAATTTTAGGAACAACTACAGTTCCATTAATTATTTCAGTTTGAATTAGGTTAGAAGTCTTATTACTTACAGTATTTCTATAATGTTTTTGAAACAATTCAGCTCCAAAATTTTCATTAATCGAAGCTGAACCAAAAAATTTAGTGGCTTGACTTGACATTGCAAGTGAAACAAGTAAAATTAGAAATGAAAATATTAATCTCATTTTTTCCTCCATTAGTTTATTGGCGTTATGAACTTAGACAAAATTTATAATTATGTTAATAGCTTAATTCATAAAATGATTAATGAGAATTTTCTAAAAAATTTAACAGCAAGTAAATTTTGTATTAATTA
>Ga0209809_1001733_pt1 | contig 16951 bp, 1 predicted proteins | sample YNPMSTMetaG_FD_186172 | JGI IMG/M metagenome (GOLD analysis project Ga0209809, IMG submission 186172) | Anoxygenic and chlorotrophic microbial mat microbial communities from Yellowstone National Park, USA - YNP MS-T MetaG (SPAdes) (version 2) ... | reverse complement strand
TCTGCGCCAGCCCGATCAGCAGGGGAATGTCATCAACTCGCTCGTGAGTTAAGGTGAGTTCCTCGGCCATACAGCGGAGTATACCACAAATTCGGTTTTTGGCCTTTCATTTTGCACGAAAGGACAGAAAGGACACAAAGGGGCAATAAAATCCTTTGTGCCCTTTTTGGAGCCTTTGTGTCCTTCGTGGTTTTTACAGAACGGCTCTCCGGTAGGTAGTTACAACAGAGCCTTGTAGTGACTTCTCAACGCCGTTCCACACCCCATACCGACGGCCTGGGCGGCAGGTTGCTGAGACGCAGTGGCTGATGGCCTGAGGACGGGGGGAGATCGCCTGCGCTCCACCCAGAGCATGGACCTCGTCCATCTCAATATTGTTGTAATCCTCGCCACTCATCTCGTGGTCTTCCAGCACCGCACCGTAGGTTGTGGCCGGGTTGAACGAGTCCACCTGGGCATAGACCGGCGTGCCCACCGCCAACGGCCAGGAGACCCGGCTATGGCTCGGCCAGTAGTAGGCGTCGCCCGCGGTGAGGGTGAGGACACCGCCTGGCTCAAGCGCCGGCAGCGCGTCGGCGGTGACGCCCCACACCAGCCCCTGGCTGCCCAGTTGATCCCACGTCTGGTTGACCTGCGTCGGTTCCGTGCGCGGGGCGATGTAGACGTCCACCCAGAACTCGTTTTGGACGGGGGCGTTGCCGAGGTTGGCAATGACCACCTGGATGTTGTTGGGAGTGGCGATGATGTCCTGTACGATCAGGTCTGGAGCGGAGACGTGATTGCGCATTACAAGCGGCAGATAGGTGTACGTGATGGGCCGGATCTCCACTTCAAAGACCCCGGTTGTGGCGACGTTGCCCGCCAGGTCAACGGCCGTGACCTGCAGGCGATGCATCCCGATAGAGACCGGATGCAGGTCATAGCGCCAGGAGTTGCCGTTCAACACCGCCGCATCCCGATAGACCCCCTCCGGCGCCCAGACGGTAACGAACACCCCGGCCACCCCGCCGCCGTCGCTGACGGTCCCGGCCAGCGCCGCCACGGTCGGGGTCAGCCCGGAGGAGCGGGTCAACTGCGTGGTCGTGATGGCCGGCGACACGTTGTCCACGATGACCTCAACGGTCAGTGGGGTGGTCATCCGGTTGCCCACACGGTCCTCGCCGTAGAGCGATACGGTCTGCGGGACCCAGTCCATCGGCATGTCGTTGTGCACGGTGAAGGTCCAGTCGCCCGTCGCCGCCGCCGTCTCGCGCGGCTGGAGCCGCAACTGGCTGCGGTGGTACTGCCCGTCGCCGTCGGCCGGAATCAGGTCGCAGATGGAGAGGGTCCAGGTCCCGGCAGAATCCTCGCCGTAAAAGGCCTGCAGCGGCCGGTCCGGACGCGCCGGGCGGTCGTAGTAGACCACATCCGGGTCGTCGCCGCCACCCGCCGGGTAGGCCGTGGCAGCCGCGTCGTCCAAGAGGACGTCATAGTTGGCGCGGTCCGCGCCACCACCGCTGTGGTAGAGCAGGCGGACGCGCGTGCCGGCGGGCGAGAGCAATTCGGCCTGGACATCGTCACGGCGCGCGTGTTCTATATCCAGCCCGATGGTCACACTATCCAGCACGAAACTCTCGGTGACGACGAAGGTGCGGACGATGGGGGCGTTGCACGGCGTCCCGCCGTTGATGGCGATGGGTGTACCGGGCTCATCGTCGTACCGGTGCGCCGTATCGCCGCCGCTCAGCCACAGGTCGGCCGGGGCGCAGCGGCCGTCCACGCACACGTCCAGCCCACCCAATCCGCGGTTGTCGGCGATGGCGCCGTACAGCGGATAGTCGCCTGTCCCAATGACGTTGCTCACGTCCAGGTGGCTGGCCGCCAGATCGAGCGTGACGGTGGGCGGGCGCCTGTCCACGACGAAGGCGCGGGGTTTGCTCCATGCGCCCGTCTGCCCGAAACCGTCGGTCGCCTGGACGCTCACGGCGTAGGTCGCGCCGTCGGCGGCGCCGCTTGTGTCCCACGCGCAGGCCCATTGCCCATCGGACGGCGTGGCATCGGGGCAGACTTGCTGCACCGGCAGGCCCGTGGGGCCGGTGATGGTCAGCGTGACCGTCGGCACGCCGGAGGCGTCGTAGGCGTAGCCGACCAGCACGTGATTCTGCGCCGCGATGACGTATTCGGGTTGCAGAAGGCCCGCAAACTCGGGCGGCTGCGTGTCGGCCGGATGCTGGCTCCAGAGATGTTCCAGCGCGGGGCCGGTGGCGGGATGCGCGTCGTCGTGCAGGCGGACCTCCAGCGTCGCCTGCTGCAGGTAATGGACGCAGGCGTAATCCGGCTGGCTCGCCGTGCAGGCGGCGTAGCGGGCCTGCGCCGTCAGCCGGTCAACCGTGGCGGTGAACGTCTGGATGGCTTCGGCACCGGGAGGGATGTTGCCCAGGTTCACGGCCTGATGGTCGCGGCGCTCGGCGGGCAGGTGGGTACCGGCGGGCAGGCGCAGCGCCTGGTAGGACGAAACGTCGCCCAGCGCGCCCGTCGCGGTGACCGTGCCCCAGTTCTCCACGCGCAAGGTAAAGGTCACGACCAGCCCGTCGCCCAGGAGCGCCCCGGCCTCGTCCATGTTGAGCAGCCAGGCGATGTCGCCGGGGTCACCGCCGAGCGTCTGCCACTGCCAGAGTTGTGCGGCGTCCATGCCGCGCAGGGCGCCGGCCGGTTCTACCAGGAGGGTAGCGTGCAGGTCGCTGTCGGTGTACTGCGGCGCGCCGGGGGTCAGGCTACCATTCGGGCAGACGCCCGCGCCGAGGGCATCCCAGTGATAGCGATAAGCGAGCGCGAATTCAGGGGCATCGCCGCTGATGGCGCCGACGATGCGCGCGCTGTTGAGCGGGTTGCCGCCGGGCATGGCGGCCCAAAGGTAAAGCCCGTTCTCTTCGCTGGCAAAGGCCACCACGTCCAGCGCGGTTGCGGCGGGGTCGCCGATGCCCAGCAGACCGAACGGCAGATGGAGGTCGGTCAGTCCACCCTCAAGCCCGGCGACATACTGGTACAGGCCGTCCTGCGCCAGGTCGCTCTCCAACGTCCAACCGCTGCCATCCCAGCGCAGGAGACCGGCCGTCTGTCCGTCGCGCACCCACACCAGATAGTCGGCCGCCATCGCGCCGACGGTCGTCGTCGGCGTGACGCCGGGCAGGTGGATGGCGGGGCCGGCGCCGTAGGGATTGTAGGCGGCGGTCGCGCCGCCGGGGCCTGTGTCCAGGTAGATGAACAGGTCACCATCGCTGTTCCAGTTCGCCCCGCTCCAGACCATGCGGAGCGCCTCCGCATTCCAGGTGACATAGAAGCGCTGTTCGGCGCTCAGTGCGGCCTGGGACAGCGCGCTCCGATTGACGCGCCGGTCCACGCCCACCTGACTGCAGCCGCTTGCCATCCAGCCGCGATACACGTCCTGCGGGCCCAGGGGATCCAGATAGTCGGGGGTGAAGGGGCTGTCGGCGTAGACCGGGCCGATGGACTGGTCACGCGGGTTGCCATGGACATCCAGGCTGGTGAGGTAGGCCCACACCTTTTGCCCCTCGCCGGCCGTGTAGGGGTCGCTGCGGGCGGCCGGGCCGTAGGCGGTCGTGGTCGTGGTCAGCGTCGCCGTCGTTTGCGCCGTCCAGCGGGCCTGGTAGCCGCCGATGCCGCTGCCGTCGCTGCTGGCGGTCCAGGTGAGGGTGATGACAGGCGCCGGCTCGCGCACCGTCGCGCCGGGCTCCAGGATGCCGCCGGCGCTGTGGAGCGTGAGCGTCACGGGCGCGGGCGGCGTCAGGTCCACGATGACGGTCTGCGTCACCAGCGCCGTGTGCCCGGCGATGTCCGTCGCCTGCGCCGTGACGGCGTAGGGCGTCCCGTCGGGCGTGCCGTCTACGAGCCATCTGCCCGTCCACACGTTGCTCACGACCGCCGCCGGCTGCCAGTCGCCGCTCCCCACCTGCCACACCACGTCCGGCAGACTGGCCGCATCGGTGACCAGGCCGGTCAGGTCGAGCAGCGGCGGATGATAGTGCGTGGTGGTCAGCACGGTGGGGAAGACGATGACCGCCGGTGGGAGGGTGTCTACGATGATGTCGGCCACGTCAACGGCCACGTCGCCGCCCCAGGTCGCCAGGGTCGCCGCGACCTGGTGCGGCCCTTCGGTCGGCGTCCAGTCCGGCGTGGCCCAGAGCGTTTGGGTGAACGCGCCGCCAGGCCAGGTCGCGGTGTAAAAGAGGCCGCCGTCCACGGTGACCGTCAGCGCCTGCAGGGAGGAAACGGACGCCATAGCCTCGCCGCGGATGGCAAAGGGGGTGAGGCTATCCAGCACCGGCGGGGCGTTCAGGATGGAGACGCTCGCGTTCACCGCAGGCGGAGGCAGCGTGAGGGCCTCGGCGACGCAATGGCCGGCCGAGTCGCAGGCGGTCACCCGCTCGGCCGGGGCGGGTTGCAGGCTCACCACGCGCAGCCCCCTGCTCTCGTCGGCTACGTAAGCATAGCCGCCGGCGTGGGCCACGTCCACCGCGTGGCCGGGCGTGTCCAGCGCGCCGACCGACTGGGGGAGCCAGGGGACGGCCACATCTACGATTTGCAGGCCGCGCACGCCATCGGCCACCAGTGCGTGCTGCGTGCCGGAAAGGACGACGGCGCGGGCCAGGCCGGGCGTATCCAGCGCGGCCGTCAGCGTGGGCGTCGCCGGATTGGAGACGTTGAGGATTTGCAGGCCGGCCGTGTCGGCGGCCACGTAAGCGTAACTGCCGGAGACGGCGACGTCCCAGCCTCTGGCCGGCAGCGCATAGTGGCCCAGTTCGGTTGCGGCGGGCATCTGGAAGATGCGGAGCATGGCGCCGCCGTCCTCGGTCACGTAGAGCCGGTTGCCCACGGGGGCGACGCCGCGCGGCTGGCCGGCCGTGGGGAGATGGTTCACGTAGGCGGGGGTGGCGTCAGCGGTGAGGATCAGCACGCCCCACACCCCGGAGACACTGGCCGGCACGTGCACGTAGCCGTTATCGCCGCCGATGGCGATGCCGCGCGCCAGTTCCGTCCCGGCGACGGCATAGGCGCCGGCGTATTGCGGCTGGGCCGGGTGCGAAACGTTGACCACCACCAGCCGGTCGCCGGCCGGGTCGTCCACCACCAGGTAGGCATAGTTCCCGGCGACGGCCACGTCCACGGCCAGGGCGGGCCACGAGAGCGGGTAGACGCCCGCCAGGCGCGGCTGCTGCGGATCGGAGATGTCCACCACGCGCAGGCCGCCGTGCCCGTCGGCCACGCAGGCACGGTTGCCGGAAACGGCCACGCCCTGTGCCAGGCCGGGCGTGTCGTGCGCGCCGGTCTCCACCAGCGAAGGCACCGAGGCCAGGTCGCAGGTGGCGGTCAGGCGGTAGAGCCGCTCGTTGCCGTTCGGCCTTTGCCCCGAAAGCGCCACGTACCAGGGCGACTCGAACGGCTCGCGCGTGGTCCAGACGCCCGCGCCGCACGGGGAGGAAAAGCCGCCCTCAATCAGGTTATAGTCCACCGCAGTGGCGGTGTAGCGCAGTTTGCCGTCCACGGTCGTGCGGGTGATGGTGACGCGCGGGGCCAGCGTATCCACCTCGCCGCGCCAGGCGCCCTGGCGGCGCACAGAGGTATCTACCAGGCCGTAGCAGTCCTCGCCGCGCATGTCGAAGCGATACGAACCCTCAAGGCCGGGCGGAGGCTGTGCGTCCCACACGGCCAGTCTTGTGCCTGCGCCGATCAGGTAGGCCGCCTGCCAGCCGCTGGCGGCCAGCGCGTGGATTTCGGTCGCCGAGAGCGCGCGCGGATAAATGTGCACGTCGTCCAGAGCGCCGTCATAATCGTCACCCCCCCAGGCCCCTCTGCCGACATACAGCGGGCCAGTTCCCTGGTAGTGCGCGCCCGCCGTATCCTGAGCCACCTGGACCCCGTCCCGGTAGAGGGTGCGGGTTCTGCCTGCGGCCTCGTAGGTGCAGACCCAGTGATGCCAGTCGGTATCGGTGTAGGCTGTGGGTGTGTCGAGATCGTCATGGTAAAAGCCGCAGGTAAAGCGGTTGTTGTCACGGAATCCGATGTGCAGACCTCTGTCAAGGTTGCGACTGCCCTGCGAGATCGCCAGGTCGTATTGGCCGAGGCTGTCCCGCCTGGCCCAGAACGCCGCCGTAAAGGATGAATGGGCCAGGTCAACCCCATACACCTGAATGTGATCGTCCACTCCGTCAAATTCCAGCGCGCGCGGGCCGACCGCGCCGGTTGTGGCTTTGTTGAGCCGGTCGCCTGCGCCGGTATTCAGCATGACCCACGTGACCCAGCCGGATATATCGTCCGGCCTGGTGCCGTCTGTTGCCCACTCCGCATCCAGCGGCAGTGCCAGCAGCGGCCCGCTGCCCCGGTACAGTGCCCTGATCTCGTCCGCCGAGAGGGCATGGTCCAGAACGCGCACCTCATCAATCCGGCCGGGGAAGAAGTGCATATCCTGCGAAGAGCGGCTGCCGATGGCGGTGTCGCCACTGCATTGCTGCATCGCGCCCGGCGCCGTCACGCTGGCCGCGAGTTGCCCATCGCGGTAGAGGCGGAGCGTCTGACCGTCATACGTGCCGACCAGGTATGCCCAAACATCGGTCCAGATCGGCTGTGCGGCCTGGACAGACTGCCACACGCCGCCGATGTTGACGGCAAAGCGAGGGCGCTGACTCCTGCCATTCTCGTTGAGCGAGAGCACCGCGCCGCAGTGGCCGCCTTCTCTGTAGGACACAATGGTCTCGCGGGCGCTGGTCGCGCCCGTGCGGTACACCCAGGCGGCGATCGTCGTCGTGGTGAAGGCGCCGAAATCGTCAAAGCGCACCGAATCTTCCTGGCCGTCAAAGAGGGCGGCGTTGCCCAGGTGCCCCGTCGCGCCGATCGCGGGACATCCTGCCCCCTGGCAATCGCCGATCAGACGCTGCGCGCTCTGGTCCTGGAAGCGCAGGGTTCCGTTGATGTCTGGCTGGTCCTCAAACGGCACATAGAGTGCCGTGCCGGCCAGCAGGGGTTCGTTGATGTAGGTCGAGCCGGGCGTGTTGGGGACGAATTCCGTCTGCACCTGGCACACGCCGGCCGTGTGATAGTACGGCCCGCAGGCGTCCGAGCGGACGTCAAACTGGATCAGCGCGCGATCGCCGGCGCTGGGCGTCCAACTCGCCACCGGGTCGCCGCACACGCGCGCGGTGCCGGTGACCACGTTGGCGCCAATGGTATTGGTGATGCTCACCCAGCAATAGTCGTTCCGCGAGGCCAGACCGCTCCATTCGGCGCTGGCCGGCTGCGTGTACACCGCCGCATAGTGCAGCATTTCTATTTCTTGAGCGGGGTCGCCGCAATAGATGGATACGCCGGTCTCACCGCTATCGCTGCCGACGGTGTAGGTCACGACCACCGGAACCGGGTCGTCCGTCGCATTGCCGCGCAGCCAGGCCGTTTCGGTCAGCATCGCAGGGATGCCGAACCACAGGTTCGTGGCGGGCGCGGTCGCGTCCACGCTGAAAATGTTCGGGACGATGACGGGCGGGTTGCCGCCATAGTTGTACTCCCACCGTGTGGCGCGCTGGTTGCCGACCCGGTCGGCGGCCTGGACGGTAATGCTGTAGATGCCGCTGGGCTGTGGGTCCCAAATCTGATAGTCTATCGTCCACGTGTTGCCGCTGACCGTCGCCAGTTGGTCGCCCGGCGGCACCGGCGCGGTGGTGGACTCATTCCCGGCCCAGCGGGTGATCCTGGAGAGCGACACGCGCACTGTGTCGGTCTGCACGCCGCTGCCCGGGTAGCCGCCGGGGAGCGACGGGTCGGCGATTGTCCCGCTCAGGTGAACGACCCAGACATTGCGCTGGCTGGGGTGCAGCGTGGCGGAGAGGAAGGAATTGGCCTCCAGGCTATCAAACCCCACCTGGGGCGGCGTGCCGTCCACGTAGAGGGTGTAGGTGCGCGTGGGGGCCTCGGTGTGCGAGACGACGTCGGTGGCGCGGGTCCGGAGCAGGTAGCGCCCCTCGCCGGAAGGCGCAAAGGTGGGGCAAAAGGCGGCGCCGCCCGCCGCGTCCAGGCAGGGCGGAGCCGTCCTCCACGCATAGGGCTGCCCGTCTTTGCTAACGCCCAACTCGACCGTGGCGATGGCCGAGGTGGACTCGTGGGCCTCTACGTGCATCATGTAATCCCGGTTCTGCAGATAGGGGAACGCGGGGTTGTACGAGCGCAGTGTGGAGAACGGCCAGTCGTTATCCACCAGAATGTTGTGGCTGTAGCGCGATTCGACCCATTTGCCCTGGTAGAGGAAAATGTCGCGCACCCCGAACGGCGAAAGCGCGTGGTTGTGGAGCGTTACCTCATCCAGACGGCCGGCAAAACCGCTGCCGAAGCGCAGTGGTTGAGCATTCACGCAGGCTGAGCCGCTGACGGCCAGACGGCCCTGCTCGTAGCCGTTGACGTACAGCCGGGCCGTCGTCCCGTCATAGGTCGCCATCACGTGGTTCCACTGGTTCTGCATCAGGGGCGCCTGGGCGTTGACGGTGCGCCATGTGCCACAGGGAGACTGGAACGAGAGCGTGGCCGTCATGCTGCGCGGACTGATGAACAGGCGATAGTTGCTATCCTTGTCCAGCAGCGTTTGCTGGACTGTCTTGATATTGGTGGGCATGACCCACGCGCCGACGGTGAACTGGGACAGGTCGAGAAGGTTGTTGTCGGGGACGGTGATCACATCGTTCACGCCGTCAAACGCGGCGGCGGTGCCGATCTGGCCGCGGATGGCCTCGCCGGCGGTGGGGCAGGCATTGCCGCTGCACGCGCCGTTGTGGCCGTTGGCGTCGTCGGCAAACGTCGTCGCTCCGAGGGGGTCGTCCAGGTGCATCTGGAAGACGGGCGCGGCGCGGAACATGCGCTGGACCTCAGCGGCGCTCAGCGCGGTGTTAAAGATGCGCACGTCGTCTATGCGGCCGTCAAAGTATTCGCCGCCGCGGGGGTTGCGCCCCACCGCAACCGGGTTGGTGCTACTATCATAACTGAGCGTGCCCCACTGTTGGACGAGAGCGCCGTTCTTGTAGAAAAACGTGCCGAAGCCGGGCAAGAACACCACCGCGATGTGCTGCCAGCGGTTCACGTCTACGTTCGCATTGGTTACTAAGGCATTGGTATCCGTGCCATTGAACACGGCCCAGCGGTCGCCAATGCGCAGCAGCGACCAGTCGTAGCCACCGTTGTCGCTGCTGAGCACCTGGTGAAACCCGGCGCTGGCGCTGGTGGGATAGACCCAGGCCATCAGCGTGGTACCGCGCGCTGCCGCCTGGGCACTGGATTGCTCAATGCGGACCTGCGTGTAAAGTCCATCGTCCACGCCGTCGAACAGCGCGGCCTGGTTGATGCGCCCGCTGACGCCCGTGGTGGGACAGGCGGAACCGGAACAGGTGGCGTTGCTCTGCTTGCTCAGGTCCACCGCGTTTTCCAGGCTGTTTGTGCCGGGGGCGTCGTCCAGCGGCAGGTGGAGCGCGGCGAAGGCCGAAAGGTACAGTTCGTTGACCTCGGCGGCGTCCAGCGCTCGTTTGTAGATGATCAGTTCGTCCACCCGTCCGCGGAAGGGAATGGAGGGGTTGAAGATGGCCGACTCTGACGGGGTGCCTAAGTGGATTGTCCCGGAGCCGTCGCCACTATAGCCATAGTCAAGCGTCTGCCGGGTGGGCATGGTCCAGTCAAAGGTCCAGGTGCCCAACTCATCGTCCCCATCATCCGAGTTGCTGCCACAACGGGTGCCGCCATCATCTTCCCACATGTGTAACTTGCCTTTTTCATCAAAGTAACGGCGGAGGTTGATGGTGTAGGTGATGGCTTTATCTACGACGTCCCATCTCCCCCAGGTAGAGTTTTCGTCCGTGTCATTCCACGCCATGCAGACTTCGGCCGTGCCTGGACCGTCGCCCTCATTCGCGCAGTAAAAATCCCGCAGGTAGATTGAGCCTTTGGTGCTGACGCGGCCGATGTAGAAATCGCCGATGCGGGGCGCGCCGGTCATGGCGCAGTTTCCCGCCAGCGCGCCGTTCACATAGAGCGACGCCCGGCTGGCATCGTAGGTGACGGCCACGTGATTCCAGGCGTTCAGGGTCAGCACGTTGGCGAAATCGCAGCGCTTCCAGTTCAGGCCGTCGCCAAAGCCAAAACGAAGCGTGCTCCCTATCCTGAACAGCGTGGGCAGGGAGTAGTTGGCGTCGCTGCCCAGGCTGGTGTCGGTAGCGCCGGTGTACTGACCCCAGATGCCCTGCACGTGATCGTCATACGCCCTATCGCCTGTCGTTGCGGGATAGACCCAGGCGGCGATGGTAAAGGGGCTGTTGGCCAGGTTCAGGCTGGATGAAGGGTACTTGTACGGGACGACCAGGTAGTCTCTCCCGTCAAAGCGAGCCGCATTGCCTGTAACTCCGGGCGCGCTTGGGCATAAAGCGTTGGAGCAAATGGCAGGGTTGTTAAAGCCCGACGAATCGGCGTAAAGGTGCGGCCCCTCCATTTGCAATCGCAGGACGGGGCGACCGTAGAGTGCGGCCACTTCTTCCGGCATCAGCGCGCGCCGGAAGATGTACACCTCGTCCAGCGCGCCGTTGAGCGCGGACGCGGGCGCGCCGTTATTGTTGCGCGCGCCGAGCCAGATGGGCGTGCCGGGGTCTATCTGATTCAGATCGGCGCCGCTGGTGCCATAACCGCGCACTACGCCGTCTATGTAGGTGAACCATGTGCCCCCCGCATCGCGGACGACGGCCACGTGATGCCAATCGTTCAATCCGACCGTGCCGCCGTTGGGGATGACTGTCGCAATACTCCCATTGACGCCCACATCAACCTTGAGCGTGGTGTTATCCAGGTAAATCTCCAGAGCGTCTTGCGCGTTGCGCCAACTGAACAGGGTGCCGCGCGTTGTGTTGCTCTTGTTGACCCATAGCGCAATCGCCAGGCCGCCCGTGCCAAAGTCAAAGCCGGGCGAATCTGGAACGACCAGGCGGTCATCTGAGCCGTCAAAGCGCACGCCACTGCCCAGGTAGCCGGCAACGCCGCTGGTCGGGCAGGTGGCGCCGGAGCAAGAAGCGGGGTGCGGCGGCAGGCTGCCGCTGCTGTCCACAAACTGCGTGGCGGCGGCGCTTTCTTCCAGGCGCAGCCACATCTCGGCGTAGTTGGACTGTGCGCGCCAGTCGGCGATGAGCGCGCCGGCCACCTGCGTCAGGCTGACCGGCTGCGAGGCGGACGTGAGGGGCACGCTCAGCGTACCGGACATGGTCGTCTGAGCGCGCGGCGGCAGCACGAACTGGACGGGTGGCACACCGGCTGTGTTGAGCACCGTGGGGGCCGAACTGTTGAGCGAAAATAGCCCCTGGGCAAAGCGATTGTCCAGTTTGTTTTCTACTGTGGCCGTATAGCGCAGGGTGTCGCCCCCGCGAACGATGAGATCGTTCGGGTTGTGCGTGACCCTAACTTCTGCCACCCTGGCCTCCAGCCCCAGCACGTTCGGGTCCGAGACCACGCGCGGGTTGAGGCCAAACGTCTTTTCCTTGAAATCCGGCAGCCCGTCGCCGTCGGTGTCGGGGTCGAGCGGGTCTGAGGTGACCCAGGTGCGAATCGGGTTGCCTCCCGCGTCAACGGCATACACAAACTCCCAGCCGTCCACCTCTTCCTTATCCGTCAGCCCGTCGCCGTCGGTATCTTTGCGGGTGGGGTCGGTGCCCAGGCGGGTCTCTGCGTGATCGTCCAGCCCGTCGCCGTCGGTGTCAAAGCGCGCCGGGTCGCTGCGGTGCTGCGACTCGTACAGGTCGGAAAGGCCATCGCCGTCGGTGTCCCAGCGGCTGTCATCCGGATCCGCGCCGCCGTCGGCCGTGTTGCGCAGGCCGTCGCCGTCAAAGTCTCTCTGGCGGGGGAAGGTCACGTCCCCGGCCTGTCCCCAGGACAGGCTGTAGCCGCCGTTTTTGGGCGTGGCCTGATAGAACGCATCCAGGGTGGCCGGGAAGACATCAAAGGCGAACAGTTGGCCCAGGTCGGTGTGTTGCGTACCCTTTTCGGCACGCACCCAACACACCGGAATCAGGACCGGGGGAATGTAGGGGATGATGATGCACTCCTGAGCCGGCAGCGCGTAGCCTTCGGCCAGGAACAACTGCAGCGGCTGATTGATGCCGGCCTGGAGCAGGGGCGCGTTGTCCCCCGTTGGGGAGAAGCGGGCGTAGAGGTCGTGCGTCAGGAACGGGAAACGCCGGGTCCACTCTCCCTTTTCCCAGAGGTTGGATTGTGAAGCAAAGTCAACGCTCTGATGAATATCCTGCGGGGTGCTCTGCCAGCGGTAGGCAAAGGCGGACCAGCGCAGCACCGCTTCATTCCATTGCCAGAACCAGGCCAGCGCCTTCCAATCAGGCGGGAAGGTGGTGAACTGCAGGGTGTTGGTCAGGGTAACCGTGAGGGCGAGTTCATTGCCGACGGCGACGCCTTTTTCGGGATGGAGGAAGGTGTAGTCAAAGGGGGTGAATTGAAGTCGCCCCTCTTCAGCGAGGTCCACCATCACGTTATACCCGTAGGGGGTAAAGTAGTTGGCCAGCAGTCCCGAAATCCCGCCGCAGAAGGCCTCGGCATACTTTCCTTCCCAGCCGGCTGCCGCGCATATCATGGAGATCACGGCGTCAATCAGGCTGATGATGGCTGTGATGAGTTGCCCTACGCCAGGGATAAACGAAATGGCTATTATAAACATGGACGCCAGGATCGCGCCGATAGCAGCGGCTACCGCTGTCGCTATGGCTTCGGCCTTCTTAGGCCCTGTCACCAGGGTGGCGATCATGATGCTGATGGCTATGACCGCTGTGATGATGACGCTGATCACCGCCGCAATTTCACTGGCCTTCCCCACGGGTTCCAGGGTGCCCTTGACGAACTTAATCGCGGTTTCGGCCAGCGCTGTAGTGGTCATGACAATGGAGAAGGCAGCTGCGACTAAGGTGAGCGCGTACTGGGTGGTGCCAGATGTGGATAGGGCGGCGATGCTGAAAATAATCGCGAACAGTGCCGCCGTGTACTGAATGCCCATGCTGGCTTTTTCCCAGCGGCTGAGCTGCTTGAGTCCCGTAATGTATTCGGAAGCGCCGCGACGCAGGGATTTGCCAAACTCGTTTAAGGTCAACGTTCGCGCCGTTGTGCCAGCCGGCAGGTTTCTTGCAGGCAGGAGAGGCACCAGGATCTGTCCCAATGGATCGCAGATCTTGTCCGAGATAACCTGCATGACATCGCCACTGTCTGCGACCAGCGTCGTGACGTCCTGGGTGACAGCCTGATCGCTGGGCGGGGTGCCCGTAGGCAGCGCCGTGTTTCCCTGAGCCACCAGAGCGACGCGGCCCTGTCTCAGGCTCAGATAATAGGCCAGGGCCAGTGTGGTCTGACCTCGCGTCACATCCTCGCGCCAGTCCGCTGGAACGTTCGGGTTGGATTTCACCCGGTTTTGGAAGCGGTTGTAGAGCAGCGCGTAAGTCCTGTTCCAATAGTCCGTCACCGGGTAGGGCTGCCAGCGGCCGTCCTGGTAACGGTAGGGCGCCCAACTTATGCTGGCCAGCGTCTCCACCGGCCGACTTCCCAGGTCAAAAGTCACCCTCGTGCCGGACACGCTGGTCAGGCCGCCCATCCCCAACTCGGCGGCGCGGTAGCGCTCGTCGCGGAGGAACAGGAGCGTCGGCGCGTCGGCGCCCTGGTCTTTGTACGCCGTAAAGTTGTTGTTCAGAATCCTGACCGTTTCCGTCATCATCACGTAGGCGACGTAATCCTGCTGCGGGTAGGAGAAGGTTGCGACCTGGAGTGTGGCGGTGAGCGGCACGCCCAGCCGGTCGGTGATAGTGACGCCGGGAGCCAGGGGCGCGTCAAAGCGGCCGGCGATGCTCGTGTCGGCCACCCGGATGCCGTCCGTATAGGTGACCACGCCGATGTCGCGCAAGGCATTCCCATTCTGATCTCGCCCCGTCAGGTAGGTCTGGCTCAGCCCCATCGCCATCAGCCACAGCCAGTCGTCGTACTGGCGGTCCTGCTTGCTTTCGGCGGACGGGTCTTCCCAGGCGATGGCTACATCGGTGCCGTGGTCCTCGCGCACGGTCAGGCCGGTCAGGTACCAGTCGTCGTAATAGACGTGCACGATCTGGGTGTTATCCAGGTCCCAACTTCCCGAATACCGGCACCAGTCCTCGCGGGTTCCGCTTGAGCCGGGCGGCATGGGGCGGCAGGTGTCGGTGAGCATCTGGACGAGCCAGGCGACGCGCATCTTTTGCGCCGCGCCCAGGCTGGACTCACGCGGCGTGTAGGGGACGCGCGCGGCAAAGGCCACCCGCCCGCCGCCGGTCTCGTCGGCGACGACGATGAGCGGGACGAGGAGGGTCACGCGGCCATCGCCCAGGTCGCGCGCCGATGCGCCGTAGGCCCTGAGCGCCTCAGCATCAATCATCTTGTTCGTGTAAGGACCGTTGGGCACGTCGGCGAGGGGGGCGCAGGCGGCGGTGTGGCCTGCCGCCTTGAGCACCAGGACGTGCGCGCCGTCGGCCAGCGTGAGCAGGTTGCGGTTGGGGATGTCCCGCGTCTGTCCGTTCAAGACGGTGCCCAGCGAAACGTCCAGCACGCCGCCGTTGCAGGTGCCGGTGTAAATCTCGGCGGTGACCGGCGTGGTCCCCTGGAGTTGAAAGCCCAGGCGTGTGGCGCTGCCTGCCTGCGAGAGGTTGACGGTGGCCGAAAGCCAGGTGGTGAAAACGGGTGGCGTCGTGGTGACGGGCCATGAGGTATCCACGCCCTGCAACTGCACGCTCGTGCGCAGGGTCGTCGTCAGCGGCAGGGGGAGGTCTTTGCCCGCAAGTTCCACTTCCAGCATGGGAATGAGGCGCATGTCGCCGTTGGCGCTGCGCGGATCGTTGGCCGCGTCCTGCGCGCTCAGGTAGGTGGCGAACGTCGAGTCGTTGTTTCGCCGGCGCTGCACCTGGCCGTCTTCATCGCCGCCCGGCCAGTCCAACACGTTGAGCGCGTAGGTCAGATGATCGGTGATGACGGGGCGCAGTTGCAGGTCAACCAGGACCGGATAGTATTGGTTCGGCGCAGAAGGTTTGGCTTTCAGCCCGTTCACCACCAATTCAAAGGGACGCTCGCGGGTGAAGGGGGTCGTTTGACCCACCACGGCGGTGGGGGCTGTATCAACCCGGTCAGGGACGCCGTCGTTGTCGTCGTCGCGATCAAACAGGTCAGGCGTGCCGTCCCGGTCGGTGTCGGGGCAGGTCTGAGCGGTCGTCCCCAGGCCGGGACACTCCAGCGTATCGGGCCGGCCATCGTTGTTGCTGTCCACCGAGTTGGGGTCCAGGTACCAGCGCCGTCCGGCATAATCAAAGCCGCGCACCTCGGCGCCATCGGGGATACCATCCCCGTCGCTGTCGGCCTGGCGCGGGTCGCTGCCCAGGCGCAGCACCTCCCAGCCGTCCAGCAGGCCGTCGCCATCGGTGTCCGCGACGCTCGGGTTGGTTCCGTATTGTCGCTCCTGGCAATTGGACATGCCATCCTTATCGGTGTCGGTGGTCTTTTCATTCTCGGTGCAGGCAATACCGGCGGTCGTGCTGCTCCCGCTGCCGCCTGCCGCCTGTCCGGCGACTGCAGGCGCGGCGAGCGGGTCGCGCAGCGGATCCCAATCCGATGCCAGCAGTTGGTCTTGCATGTCGCTCGCGGCGGCCTGCGCTTCCTGTTCCTGCTCCAGCGCGGCCTGGCGGGCGGCCTGGCGCTGGGCAAAGGCGGCCACCTGATGGCTCTGGAGCAGCGGGGTAAAGACCATCGTCCAGATCAGGATCACCGAGAGGGCGGCGTAGACGCGCTTTGACCTGGAGTGGACGATGAGCAGGGCAATCAGCCCGATACAGAACAGGAGCAGGCCGGCCTGACCTGCCAGGCGCTGCCATCCCTCCGGTGTGCGCGGCAGCCCCAGCGCGCTGGCCAGACGACCCCATGGCGAAGAGGCGAGTAGCCGCCCACGGTCAAAACCGGAGAAATCGGTCTGGATTTGGGCCTCAACCTGGTCGCCGTTCTCCCCGGGAGGATAGATGAGATGAACGGATAGACGCAGGGGGAGGCCATCGCTGTCCATCCAGATTTGCCCCTCGCCGGTGACGCCGCGATACAGGCTTGATGTTTCCAGGGTCAACCCGGCCGGCAGTTCGCCTTTCTCTATCAGGTAGCGCTCCATCTGGTCGCGCAGGCGCGTGGCAAAGGCGGGGCCGTCCACGTCAAAACTGTAGCGCGTGTGGCCGGGAGCGAGGGCCGAAGGCGCACTGACCTCCTCGCGCCGGACGTTCCTGGCGCCGGCCAGGTAGGCCAGCAGGTCGTTGTCGGGGGCAAACGCGCCGGAGAAGTCGGGAATCTCTTCCCACGTGCCGCCCAGTTGACGGCCATAGGCCCGGTCGCCCTCAACGCGCACTTCCACACCGTCGCGCGCGTCCAGGACGCTGCCGCCGTCCTGCCACAGGGTCATCTGCAGGGTGCGGTCGGGCAGACGGATTTCGCCCTCAATGTGCAGCGTATCCTGGCGACTGCTGCGCCCGGTGTTGAGCAGAGCGGGGGCTGGATGGGTGGTCTGGACGATTTCGGTCGCGAAGCGATACGTTCCGGCCTGTTGGGCGCGCTGCCAGGCGGCCTGGATTTCTTCTTCGGGGGACGGCCGGGCATTCGGCCTGAGGGGGATCAGCGCCACCACGAGCAGGAGCAATGCGGCGGCAAGGACGAGGGGCCAGCCATTGGATAAACGGGATTTCATAGATTACCTCCCTGCTCGGACCAGTTTAGGGACCCAATTTTCGCCCAAATTAGGGGCCTGATGCCCTGGCGAGCTTGACGGAAAGGGTGACAGATGGTATGTAGATAGGGAGTCCCTATCTCGCATACAGGAGGTCTGTCACCATGTCTACGCCCAACG
>Ga0209809_1001732_pt1 | contig 16956 bp, 22 predicted proteins | sample YNPMSTMetaG_FD_186172 | JGI IMG/M metagenome (GOLD analysis project Ga0209809, IMG submission 186172) | Anoxygenic and chlorotrophic microbial mat microbial communities from Yellowstone National Park, USA - YNP MS-T MetaG (SPAdes) (version 2) ... | reverse complement strand
AGATAAGGAGGGAGTTATCCAGGCTAGGAGAAAGCATACCCAATCAGAAGGGGAAACCGACACAGAGACCTACAATGAAGTGGGTATTCCAGTTTTTCAGGGGTATAAGTGAAGTAAGGATGGAGCTAATGGGAGAAGAGATAGTAAAGGTGACGAATTTAAGGGAAGTGCCCAAGAAGATTCTTTCACTGATGGGAAAGGAGTGTGAAAAATATTATAATTAAAAATGACACGTGCGGAATGTGGGCTGGGAAGGATGAAAAATGAGGTGTTAATATGTGCGGAATCTTAGGATATGTAGGTAATGATTATAATCGGGAGCAGTTTGAAAGGGCTCTCGAGAGTATGTCTCATAGAGGCCCAGATGGGGCAGGTACATTCGTAAAACATTTTGGAGAAAAAATTGTTGCCTTAGGGCATAGACGTCTGGCAATAATAGACCTTTCAAGTATGGCTAATCAGCCGATGTCTACTCCTGATAATCGTTATATTATTGTCTTTAACGGAGAGATTTATAATTATAAGGATTTACGTGCCGAATTGGAATCTATTGGGATAACGTTTAGAACAAACTCAGATACGGAAGTTCTACTCTGGGCTTTAGTGAAGTGGGGTAAAGATTGTTTAACACGATTGGATGGGATTTTTGCCTTTGCTTTTTTGAATAATGACACTGGAGATTTAATTTTGGCAAGGGATCAGCTCGGAGTCAAGCCTTTATATTATTCAGAATATCATGGAAACTTCGTATTTGCCTCTGAAGTTAAAGCTCTGCTTCACTTAGGAGTCAAACCATGTCTGAGGAGAGAGATGGCTGGAGAATATTTGGCAAACTTATGGGTTATGGAACCAGATACTCTTTTCAAAGATATTTATATTCTTCCTGCTGGTTCCTTCATAGAATTTTCGATTTCAGGGAATATTAAGAAGGGTGTCTTCTGGGAACCTACTTTAGAAACGAGGAGTTATAGGAATGAATCAGAAGCTTTAGAGGAGTTGATATTTAGATTAAAAAGAGCTATAAAATCACAGATGGTAGCAGATGTTCCCGTTGGAAGTTATATTAGTGGGGGAGTTGATTCGAGTATTGTATCAATATTGGCATCTAAACTCACAGATAGAGACTTAATTACTGTTGGGGCACGTTTTGATAAGAAAGACAAGGCTTACGAAGCAATTCCAGATGACGGGAAATATATAGATTTAATAGTCAAGAAAAATCCTAGGTTTAAACATACTGATGTTATTTTATTCTCAGAGATGTACGAAGAATATAAAAAATTAATATATTTTATGGATGTACCGATTGCAGATCCTGCTATGGTCCCTGCTTTTTTATTGGCTAAAGAAGCACGTAAGCATGGAGCAATTGTTATGCTTTCAGGTATGGGAGGGGATGAGCTATTTGGAGGTTATAAGAGGTATGAGGTTTTAAATTTAGTAAACTCTTTGTCTCAAATACCTGAAACATTAAAGTTATTTTTATTGACCTTAAGTATATTAGCTCAGAAAGTGAATAATGGTACCATTCGGAAATATGCAAAAGATTTGGAAAGATTGTTTAATTTGTCGCGCGGAAAATGGCCATTAAGTTACATTAATATCTCTGGTCATTTTTCAGCAATTGAAATAAATAATTTGTTGTCCAATAATGTTTGGCAAGAAAGTTTCTCTTTTAAACTGAATAATCTTATTAAAGAGAGAGATTCATTATCATTGTTAAAGCAAGCTCAATTAATAGATTTAAAAGGTTTCTTAGCAAGTCATAACTTAATCTATGTAGATAAAGCTTCTATGGCAGCATCAGTTGAAGTTAGAGTCCCATTGATGAATGTAGAACTTACAGAATTCGCATTTTCATTACCTGAACAATATAAAGTACGTGGTTTAGAAACTAAAAGGCTATTAAAGAGAGCATGTGCTAAAATAGCTGGGCCAGAATTTGCGTATCGTCCTAAAGCTGGTTTTGCTATGCCAATTCGTTCATGGTTGAATGGACCACTGAGAGAAGAATTAAAATCTATTATTTTGTCACCAGAAATGAAAGATATATTTAATGAAAATTACTTGAATCTCTTGATTTCTGAACATTTAAATGGTAAAAGAGAAAATACTTGGAAATTATGGTCTTTGATGACTTTAAGCTTATGGATAAAAACCTTTAATGTCAGCCTTTGACATTGGGGTAGTATGCTTGAATTCGTGCACGATGCAAAAGGTGAGAAGAAAGATAAATAGTAATGAAAAGTGACTTAGCATTAAGGAGGAAGAAATGAAGCAACTTGTACAGAACTTTAAGACAGGGCAGTTAGAGATTTTAGACATTCCAGTTCCTAAAGTATCACAAAATACAGTTTTGATAGAAAGTGAGAAGTCAGTCTGAGAGAGTCAAGGAAGTTTTGCAAAAGCTTAATAATGACGATATAATAAGCCTAAGAGGATAAAATGAAACAGTTCAGAGACATAGAGGAGGATTAAGATGAGTACTTTAAAGGTAGTCATTATGGGGCTTGGTTATATAGGTCTTCCTACTGCAGCTTTTATTGCAAGTAAAAAGATAATGGTTTATGGGGTAGATATTAATCCTAAAGTAGCTGAGACTATAAATCAAGGGAAGATACATATTATTGAGCCAGATTTAGAGGGTCTTGTAAAATACGTTGTAGAAAAAGGATATTTAGTAGCAGATATAAAACCAAAAGAAGCTGATGTTTTTCTTATAGCGGTTCCCACTCCTTTTAAGGATAACTATGAGCCAGATATATCTTATGTAGAATCAGCCATTAGAATGATAATACCCTATCTAAGGGACGATAATCTTGTTATAATAGAATCTACAAGTCCTGTGGGAACTACAGAAAAGATGGCAGAGATAATATTTAGTGAGAGACCAGAGTTGAAAGATAAATTATATATAGCTTATTGCCCAGAAAGGGTGTTGCCTGGAAAGATTCTATATGAACTTGAGCATAATGATAGGGTTATAGGAGGAATTGATGAAAGGTCGACGGAGAAGGCTATAGAGTTTTATTCTCTCTTTGTTAAAGGGAATTTACACAAAACCAACGCTAAGACTGCGGAGATGTGTAAATTAGTTGAGAATGCCTATAGAGATGTAAATATAGCCTTTGCTAATGAACTTTCATTAATATGTGATAAAATAGGAATAAATGTATGGGAATTAATAGAACTTGCTAATAAACATCCGAGGGTAAATATTCTCAAACCGGGGGTAGGGGTAGGGGGGCACTGTATAGCGGTTGATCCCTGGTTTATTGTCTCTCAATTTCCAGAAGAGGCGAGGCTTATAAAGACTGCAAGAGAGGTAAATGATTATAAGCCTTTATGGGTAGTAGAGAAGATAGAGGAGAAAGTCAAAGGATTTAAGGCTAAACATAATAGAGAGCCTGTTATAGGATGTTTAGGCTTATCATATAAACCAGACATAGATGATTTAAGGGAGAGTCCTGCCCTAAAAGTAGTAGAAATGTTGATAGAAAAAGGTTATAAGGTTATGGCTAATGAACCTAACGTTCATAGCGAAATGATAAAGGATTCAATCAGGAACTATCCAATTGAAGAGGTTATAAGTTCTTCTGACTTTGTATTTTTATTAGTTCCTCATAAAATTTATAAGACCTTTTTGGGAAGGTTGGAGAATTTATATTATTTTTCAATATGATAAGAGGTTAATATTATGAGACAATTAGTGCAGAATTTAAAAACAGGAGAAATAGAGTTAATAGAAGTTCCAACACCTGTAGTTTCCTCAAGCACAGTTCTTATAAAAAGTAGATGTAGTCTTATCTCTGTAGGGACAGAAAGAATGCTTGTAGAGTTTGGGAAGGCATCTTTATTAGAAAAGGCAAGAAGTCAGCCAGAAAGAGTAAAAGAAGTATTACAGAAGATAAAAACAGATGGACTTCTAACTACTATTGATGCTGTAATGGCAAGGCTTGATGAACCTCTACCTTTGGGTTATTCAAATGTAGGGATTGTAGTTGATATAGGGAAAAATGTCGAAGGATTTTCAATAGGAGATAGGGTTGTATCAAATGGAAGCCATTCTGAGGTGGTTAATGTCTCTAAAAATCTTGTTGCTAAGATTCCAGATAATGTTGACGATGAGAGTGCTGTTTTTACGGTCTTAGGCTCTATAGCATTGGAGGGAATAAGACTTCTAAATCCCACTTTAGGAGAGTATATAGCTGTTGTAGGGTTAGGTTTAATTGGGCAATTAGCAGTTCAACTTTTAATTGCTTCAGGATGTAAAGTTTTAGGAATTGATATTGATGAGGATAGAGTTAAGTTAGCGGAATCTTTTGGGGCTGAAGGTCTTACAATAAAACCTGAAGTTTCTCCTGTGGAAGGAGCGTTAGCTTTTTCAAGAGGAAGAGGGGTAGATGGAGTAATTATTACTGCCTCTACAAAGAGTAATGAGCCTATAGAATATTCTGCAGATATGTGTAGAAAAAGAGGAAGGATTGTGCTTATAGGGGTTACAAAGATTGATATTCCAAGAGATAAATTTTATAAAAAGGAGCTAAGTTTTCAAGTATCCTGTTCTTATGGCCCGGGAAGATATGATAGATTGTATGAAGAAAAAGGAATAGATTATCCTTTTGAGTATGTAAGATGGACGGCTAAGAGGAATTTTGAGGCTGTTCTTGATATGATGTCTATGGGAAAGATAGATGTAAAATCATTAGTAACCCATAGATTCTCTTTTAATGATGCCGTAGAAGCGTATAATGTTCTTTTGAAAGAAAAACCCTTAGGGGTTATTCTTCAATATGAAGATAAAGACTTTGAAGCTGTGAGACTGATTGAGTTAAATAAAAGGTCTTCGACTCTTACTCTAAGTAATCCTTGTATAGGACTTTTAGGTGTTGGCAACTTTGCCAAGATAGTTTTATTGCCAGCCATTAAAAAGACAAAGGCACGACTTAAATTTATCGCAAGCTCTGGAGGAGTTAGTGGGGCATACGCAGGAAGAAAATTTGGCTTTGAGTTTGTGACCTCGGATTATAATAAAGTCTTAGAAGATGAAGAGATTAACACTATCTTCATAGCAACAAGACATAGCTCCCACGCCTCTTTAGTTATCGAAGCATTAAAAAGAGGTAAAAATGTTTATGTGGAGAAACCTTTAGCATTAAATGTAAATGAATTAAAAGATATAATCTCAGCGTATAAAGACTCTAATAGGATCCTTATGGTTGGATTTAATAGGAGATTTTCACCATTTATTAGAAAGTTAAAAGAAGTTATCTCCAGTAGAAAAGATCCTTTATGCATAAACATTATGGTAAATGCAGGGATGATCCCCTTCGATAATTGGGTTTATGATCCAGAGATTGGAGGAGGAAGAATAGTAGGAGAGGCGTGTCATTTTATAGACCTTTCAAGATTTATCGTGGGCTCAAAGATCGTTGAGGTATATGCTATTACTACAAAAGGACATAGCGGTTCTGATGAAGACAAAATGGTGATAAATCTTAAATTTGAGGATGGTTCTATAGGAACTATCAATTATTTTGCAAATGGGAGTAAAACTTACCCTAAAGAAAGGGTTGAAGTATTCAATGAGGGGAAGATACTGGTTATTGATAACTTTAAATCTTTAATTGGTTATGGAGTAAACTGTAGATTGAAATCTTTGAGGCAGAATAAAGGGCACGAGAAGGAAGTGGAAGAGTTTATAAAGGCTGTATCTGACGGCAGAGAATCTCCTATACCTTTTGAGGAATTAGTAGAAGTTACTTTAGCATCTTTTTCCGCTGTGAAATCTGCCACTTTAGGAATGCCTATAAAATTAGTAGATTTTTATAAAGAGCTTTTAGGATGAAGTTAGAGACTTTAAAGAATTTACTCGAAGAGCTAAGATTACTTGGCTTTAGAGGATCACTATTTAGGATTTATTATGAATTTATCTTAAGAACGGGACTTAAAGAGATCCTATCTTCTAAAAAACCTAAAGTAGAGTTCAATATTACTTTAGATGAGTGGCGTAGGAATAAACCTAAATGTTTCTTTCCTTGTATTGAAGATGCAAGTAGAGTTCTCAATAAAATATTGAGAGATGAAGATAAGAGGAAAATTATAGAAATAGCTGATAATTCAATAAGAGGTGATATCCTCTGTTTTTCAAAATGGATAGGTAGTTACAAAGACCCTGTAGATTGGCATTATAATCCTAAAAGAAAAGTTTCCTGGCCTGAGAATATACATTGGTCAAAAATTGTAAGATTTGAGAAAGCTTGCGGAGATATAAAATTATCCTGGGAAATCAATAGATTTCCTCATCTTTATTATCTTGTTAGAGCGTATGTATTAACTGGGAATAGTGACTATGTTAAAGTATTCTCTCAACAGCTGAAATCTTGGGAGGAATCCAATCCGTATGATTTTGGTATCAACTGGAATAGTAGTCAAGAACTTGCAATAAGAGTTCTTTCATGGATATACGCTCTCTATATGATGGGAGAAGATGAAAATTTTAAAGAGGATGATTTTCAAAGACTTTTGAGACTTATATATCTTCATACAAGGCATATAGAAGAAAATATAAGTTATGCGTATTATGCAGTCCATAACAATCATTTGATAGGAGAAGCTTTAGGACTTTATGCAATAGGAACTCTTTTTCCATTTTTTAGAGAGTCTAAAAGGTGGAGAGATAAAGGAAAAAGGATTCTTGAGGGTAGTCGATGCTTAAATCAGTTCTATAAAGATGGTGGATACTGCCAACTGTCTTTTAATTATCAAAGATTAGCCCTTCATTATTATTTGTGGGCTTTGAGAGTTGCAGAAGTAAATGGGGATAATTTTGAAGAAGAGATATTATATATATTAGATAAATCAGCAAGATTCCTATATTCTTTTATGAATTTAGAAAACGGAAGACTTCCCAATTGGGGGGCTAACGATGGTGCATTATTAAATCCCTGGACATCCTGTGATTATAGTGACTATAGACCTTTAGTAAATGCCTTAAGCTATATTACAAGAAAGAAAAGAGTCTTCAACTCTGGCTTATGGGATGAAGAATTATTTTGGTTCTTTGGAGAAAGGGCTCTTGAATCGGGGGTTGAGCCTTATGAGTTAAAATCTTGTAGTTTTCCTGTTACAGGACTTCACGTATTAAGAAAAGATGAGACTACTTTTGTGACCTTCAGATGCGGGAGTATCATAGATAGGTTCGGACAGGCAGACCAATTACATATAGATATATGGTGGAAAGGGATAGAAATTGTAATAGACGGTGGTTCGTATCTATATAATGATGAGCTTCAGTATCACAGATATTTTGTGGGAACAAGATCCCATAACACTGTAATTGTAGATAACAAAGACCAAATGCTTTTATATAGGAGATTTAAGTGGCTATATTGGACAAAAGCAAGACTTTTGGCTTTTTCAGAGAATTATATAGAAGGAGAACATTATGGATATAAAAGACTAAATGGAAAAGTTACTCATAGAAGAAGTTTAGAGATTTTGAAAGATGGGAGTTATTTGATAGAGGATAAGTTATTTCAAGGAGAACAAATTTTTCATACCTATGACTTACATTGGCTAGTGAATGATTTCCCTTATAAAGTTAGAAAGCTTGAAAAGAATATCTTTGAAGTAGTATTGACCACTCTTACAGGGGAATATTATATCTTCTTAAAAAGTAATAAAGGAGGAGAACTTTTTATAAATAGAGCTAAAGAGGATGATAATGAGCCAGATGGATGGCAGTCAAGATATTACGGAGAAAAGACCCCTGCTTTAAGCATACATTTAAAATGTAGTTCTAATGATGGGTGTGAGTTTATAACAATCTTCACAGATAGAGAGGATCATTGGGAAAAGATAAGAAGGTGATAGAATGCATATACTGCTAATTCATGAAATTTTTGTAACACCTGACGAAGGTGGAGGGACAAGACACTATGAGTTAGCAAGATATCTTACCCAAATGGGACACAGAGTAACAGTTATAGCAAGTGATGTTGACTATCTTTCAGGACAGAAAAAGTTAAAGAGAAGAGAAATTAAAGAGGGGATAGAGATAATCTATTCTCGAACATTATCTTCTGTTCATAAAAACTTTATCTATAGAGCATTAGCTTTTGTATCTTTTTCAATCTCGTCATTTTTTGATGCCTTAAGGATTAAAAATGTAGATATAATCTGGGGAACATCTCCCCCTCTATTTCAGACTTTGACTTCTATGATGGTAGCAAGCCTTAAAAGAAAGCCATTTGTATTTGAGGTGAGAGATTTATGGCTTGATTTTGCTAAAGAGCTAAAGGTTGTTAATAATCACTTCATACTTTCTTTTTTGAAAAGATTAGAAACTATCCTTTATAAAAAAGCAAATAAGATAATTGTAAATTCTCCAGGTTTTATTCCCTTTATTGAGAAGAAAATAAATAAGGATAAGATAAGTCTAATCCCTAATGGTGTCATAACTAGAGAATTTGAGGTAGAAGGGAAGAGAGTGGAAAATTTTAGGAAGAATTTAGACTTGGAAGATAAATTTATTGTGATGTATGTAGGGAATGTAGGAGTAGCAAATGATATTGATTGTATTATTGAATCTGCTGAAATTCTAAGAGATTATGACGACATAATTTTTCTGATAGTAGGCGGTGGCATTAAAAAGAAAGAGCTTATCGAATATGCTAAACAAAAAGGACTAAATAATGTAATCTTTTTGAATCCTTTTCCTAAGAGAGAAATTCCTACAGTTATCTCTTCAGCAGATGTGTGCTTAGCGACATTAAAAAACACTCCGCTATTTAAAACTGTTTATCCTAATAAGGTTTTTGACTATATGGCATCTGGTAAACCTACAATCCTGGCAATTGATGGCGTTATAAGAGAAGTTATAGAAGATGCTGAGGGGGGAATCTTTGTTCCACCAGGGGATAGTAAGGGATTGGCAGAGGCTATATTAACTTATTATAATAATAGAGAATTGATTAGTATACATGGAAGGAATGCAAGAGATTATGTTAAAAAGTATTTTGAAAGAGAAAATATTGCAAGAGAATTAGAAAAATGTCTGAAAGAAGTTATTTTGAAGTGAACAATATAAAGTTTAAGCGCCTTATAGATATAGTTGGTTCTCTTATAGGACTGGCATTAAGCAGTCCTCTTATAATTGTTATTTCTATTATAATTTACTTTACTATGGGAAGACCGATATTTTTTAAGCAGGTTCGGCCGGGTTTAAAGGGTAAGCCTTTTGTAATATATAAATTCAGAACTATGCTGGATTTAAGAGATGAAAAGGGATATGGCATTAAAAATTAAAAGAGCAATTGATATTATTGTGGTTATTTCTGTTCTTTTCTTAAGCCTTCTTATCACCTTCGCTACTGCAGTAGCTATATATTTAGAGGATAGAGGACCAATATTCTTTAAGCAAAAAAGGGCGGGATTAAAAGGAAAAGAGTTTACATTAATAAAATTTAGAAGTATGAAGGTTAACAATCTCCCTCCTGAGGAAGTAGGACAGGTTAGGGAAGAACATCCTTTAGTAACAAGAACAGGACGTATAATCCGAAGATATCATATAGATGAAGTTCCTCAGATGATAAACGTACTTAAGGGGGATATGAGTCTTGTTGGCCCAAGAGCAACTCTCCCTAGCCAAGTTAAAAGTTATGATGATTTTCAAAAGCGTAGATTAAATATGAAACCAGGAATTACAGGGTGGGCTCAGGTAAATGGAAATACTTTATTGGATTGGAGTGATAGGATAAGATTGGATGTGTGGTATATTGAAAACTGGTCATTGAAATTAGATTTATGTATAGTAGTAAAGACTTTAAATACAATATTCTTTGGAGAGCGTATTAATGAAAAAGCTTTAAGGGAGGCTATAGAATATGAAAATTATTCTCGTAGGAACGGTTAAAAGCACTCTGTTAGCATTGGAGACAATGATAGAAAAATCTATAAAACCTATCACAGTGGTAACTCTTCCTCTATCAAAGGCTTATAGGCATTCTGATTTTGTTGATCTTCGCCCATTGGCTTTAAAGTATAATATTCCTATAATAGAGGCCTCTAATATTAATAATCCCGAAACAATAGAAAAGATAAAAAGTTTTGAGCCAGATTATATGTTTGTTATAGGTTGGTCTCAAATTTTAAATAAAGAGGTTTTAGCTATTCCTTCAAAAGGATCCATAGGATATCATCCTGCACCGTTACCTAAAAATCGTGGACGTGCGGTTATTCCGTGGACTATCCTTCAAGGAGAAAAAGAAACAGGTTCAACATTATTCTGGTTAGATGAAGGTGTTGATTCAGGGGATATTTTACTTCAAAAAATCTTTCCTGTAGATTTTAACGAGACTGCTACAACTTTGTACGAGAAACATCTTAAAGTTCTAAAAGAGCTATTATTAGAAGCCCTGTCTTTACTCATAAATGGTAAAGCTCCTCGTATTCCTCAAGACCACACAAAGGCAACCTATTGTGCCAAGAGAACTCCTGCCGATGGATATATTAATTGGGATTTACCTGCTAAGCATATATGGACATTAATTAGGGCTGTAACAGAACCATATCCTGGAGCCTTTACTTTTTATAAAGGCAAAAAATTGATAATATGGGAAGCAGATTACATTGGAGACGCTCCTTACTGTGGAATCCCTGGGCAAATTCAAGCTTTCGAAGGAACAGGAGCTTTAGTTAAATGTGGGGATGGGAACCATATACTACTTAAGGTTGTTCAGTTAGAAGGAGAAGATAAAATTTTACCGAGGAATCTTTTTAAACTTCATGAAAAGCTTGGTATTGATTTTATTAGCTTATATCAAAAGCTCCACAGGGAGAAAGATTTATGAGCAAAAAGGTTATAGTTATTGCTCCTCATCCTGATGATGAAATCTTAGGAGTGGGAGGAACGATGGCACGTCTTTCTGATGAGGGAGCGGAAGTTTATGTTATAATTGCTACTAAGGGTTATCCACCTCTCTTTGATGAAGAATCTATAAATATTGGTAGAAGAGAAGCCTTAGAAGCTCATAAATTTTTAAAAGTTAAAGAAACCTTCTTTCTTTCCTTTCCAGCTGCTAATTTGGATTCAATTCCAAGTAGAGAGATCAATGATAAATTTGTTGAAATATTTAAATGTATAAAGCCTGATATAGTATTTATTCCTTTCAATGGAGATATTCATATAGATCATCAAAGGATATTTCTATCTGCGTTGGTTGCTGCACGACCTAATAATTCAGAGTTTCCTGTATTTATATATGCTTATGAAACTCTTTCTGAAACAAATTGGAATGCGCCTTATCTTACGCCCAATTTTATTCCCAATGTATTTATAGATATCTCTCAATATTTAGATAAAAAGATTGAAGCTTTCAAGAAATATAAGTCTCAGATTAAAGAATTTCCGAATGAAAGATCTGTAGAAAGTTTAAAGATGTTAGCTATGTTAAGAGGAAGTACTGTTGGATGTTATGCTGCCGAGGCTTTTGTTTTAGTAAGAGGGTTTTATAAGTATGACAGAAAGATATTATAAGGAGATATGAGCCTGGTGGGTCCAAGACCACTTCTTATGGAGTATTTAGATAGATATACTCCAGAGCAGGCAAGAAGGCACAATGTAAAGCCAGGAATGACAGGCTGGGCTCAGGTTAATGGTAGAAATGCTATCTCCTGGGAGGAAAAGTTTAAGTTGGATGTGTGGTATGTGGATAACTGGAATATTCTTCTTGATTTAAAGATTATCCTTCTTACCATTTTGAAGGTATTGAGACGAGAGGGTATAAGTGCAGAAGGCCATGCTACAATGCCTGAGTTTAGAGGAATAAAAGGTGAATAAGTCAGTTAAGGAAGTTATAGTTTTAGGAGCTGGAGGACACGCTAAAGTTGTAATTTCCACTCTATTAGAGCTAAATTTTCAAATTAAGGGGGTTCTTGATGATGACCCAAATAAATGGAATCAGAAAGTCTTAAATATCCCTGTACTTGGCCCTATAGAGCTTTTAAAGTCTGGAAATTTTGAGCAAGGGATTATTGCTATTGGAGATAATAAGACTCGTAAAGAGATTGTAGAGAAATATAATGGGTTCTGTAGGTGGATAAGTATAATTCATCCTTTTTCCTATGTTCATCCAAGTGTAGAAATTGGAGATGGCAGTGTCATTTTTGCTGGAGCAGTAATTCAACCTGAAGTTATAATTGGAAAATATGTAATAATAAATACCAGTGCCAGTGTGGACCACGATTGTAAAATAGAAGATTTTGTACACATAGCTCCAGGGGTACATTTAGCTGGTGGAGTTTTGGTAGGAGAAGGAAGTCTTCTTGGTGTTGGAAGTTCTGTAATACCTTATAAGAGAATAGGAAGATGGACTATTGTGGGAGCTGGGAGTGTTGTAATTAACGATATCCCAGATTGTGTTACTGTTGTTGGAGTTCCAGCAAGACCTATAGGTGACAAGTAATAAAGTATGTAGGTACTATGAAGTAGGAGATGAATGATATGGATATTTACGATAAAGTAAAGGAATTAGAACGTGAGATTTGGAAGATAAAGATTGCCCTATTGAGATCAGGAAGGATAAAGAAGCCTAAGGAGCCAATCTCTCTGGAGGGCATTTGGGAGGGGATTGAGGTTACAGAAGAAGACATAGAAAGAGCCAAGAAGTCTCTTTTTCCCTATGAGTGATGTGGTATAATTTAAACTATAGAGACAGTTCTAACTTTTAGGATAGAAAAATAGGAGGCGGAATAAGTGAGTACTACTTTACCCTTAAGCGATGAGAAATTTAAGGTTTTAGCTAAAGAGCTTGGACTATCAGAAGAGGAAGTAATGAAACAGAGCTTAAGGACTTTTTTGGAAAGAAAATTAAAAGAGATAAAGGCAGAAATTTATCTGATAAAGGCTAAATATATGATCTCCTCAATAGAAGAATTCGAGAAACTTTATAGAGAAGGGAAGATAGAAGAAAAAGGCTCTTTTGAAGATTTCAGGAGACTGGATCATCTAGAATTTAAGAAGGAAGAATTAGAAAAAATCTTAGAAGAGTTAAAGTGATAATAAACACTGAAAAGCTTAAGGATATTATTGAGACAGAATATAGTGATATTGTAGAGTATGTATTGTTACCTGATATAAATGAATTACGGGTTTTCCTTATAGATGGGAGTTTTCTGGATATTAATGCTCCTCATAGGAATTGGAAGAAAGTAAAGACATTCCCAAAACATCTTCATAATGGGACAGAAGAAAATGTTATTGAGAGCCATATCTCTGATAATCCTGAAGAAGCGGTAAGAGAGTTCTTAGATTTTATAAGAGGTAAAATGCTTGGGTGATAGATGTATGCTATAATTTAAGTTGAGGCGAATTAGATGGTTTTGAAGGAGATAATAGAAACAGCTTCAAGTTTTAAAGACAGAAGGTAGGGGAGACGGTGAGTATTTTAGAAAAGATACCAAAAGAAGAGCTTAAAGATATTCTGCTTAGAGAATATAGGAGAAGACTTCTCTTGTATAAGATGGTAGATGAGAAGATGCAGAAGAAATATAATATGTCATTTGAAGAATTTGAGAAGAGGCGCATAGTAGAAGAAAAAGGATATTCTTGGGAGGTAGAAAGTGATGCTATGGAATGGGAACATGCTATTGAGGGGATTAGATATATGCAAGAGAAGATAGAAGAATTAAGATCAGATTTGAGTAGAATAGAGATTTTTATAAATAAACAGCAATAAGAGAGTTCTTAGATTTTATAAGAGGTAAAATACTTGGGTGATAGATGTGTGCTATAATTTAAGTTGAGGCAAATTAGATGGTTTTGAAAGAGATAATAGAAACAATCCCAAGGAAATATATTGTGATAATATACCGGGAATTGGGTAAAAGAAATCTGGAAAGGAGAGTTTTTAAATGTCTAAGGTTGAAGAGAGAGTAGAGAGACTTGAAAGTCTGTTAGGACAATTTATTGTAAATACTGATGTGGCTCTAAGAAGATTAGAGGCGTCTTTGGAAGCTTTTAAGGACGAAATGAGAGTCTTTAAAGATGAAATGGGGGCCTTTAAAAATGAAATGAAGGCTTTCAAGGATGAGATGAGAGCATTTAAAGATGAGGTAAATGAGGACAGGAAGAGGACGAATAAGATGTGGGGAGAGCTTGCCAACAAGATGGGAACTCTGGTGGAAGATATCGTTGCACCAAATATCGCTGGAATTGCCAGAAGGTTTTTTGGGTGCGAGAAGTTGGACTTCTTTGGAATAAGGATAATGAAAAGGAATGTAAAAGACGAAAATAAGGTTAGAGAATTTGATGTTATAGCAGTTTGGGATGGTAAAGTTATAATAAATGAGACGAAATCTACTCCAAGGATGGATTACATAAATGAATTTATAGAAGTTCTAAAGGAGATAACCGATTACTTTCCAGAGTATAAAGATAAGGAGATAATTCCGATATTTTCGTCCCTGTATCTTCCAGATAAGGTGGTGGAATATCTAACTAAAAAGAAGATCTATGCTATGGCTATGAAGGATGATACGATAGACCTATTGAACTTTGAAGAGATCAAGAGTTAGATGGTGAGTCAGATTCTGAGGGCAGTGCTTAACACCTAAGAAGTTATAAGTTTACTTTATTTAAAGTTGCGAAAGAAAAGTGTGAGCTCAGGGAGGTTTAAAAGGGAATCATACTATTTTCTGAGATCTATTGATTTTAGGTTTCCTTTAACTTATAATAATACCGAAGTTATAGTATTACTAAAATGGAGGTAAGTGAATATGCCTAAGATTACTGATAGGACAGTTCTTACCAAAAAGTCACAGATCACCTTGCCGAAAAGGATAAGGGAGTTTCTAAAACTTAAACCTGGAGATCAGGTTAAGTTCGTTCTAGAGGATAATGTAGTACAGATTGTTCCTGTCCGTTCAAGATTAGAGGAAGGTTTTGGTAAGGTAAGGGCGAAAAGAAAGCCAGAAGACTTTAAGAGAATAAGAGAAATATTAGAGGAAGAAATCGCCGAAGAAGTTTTAAGAGAATTCTAGGATATGAGATTTCTTGATACTAACCTTTTATTAAGATATTTTACTAGAGATGATGAGGAAAAAGCGAGAGCTGTTTTAGAGCTATTAAAGAGGGTAGAAAGGAATGAAGAAAAGGTTTTGACTAGTCCTTTAGTAATATTTGAAACAGTCTTTACTCTCCAGAGTTATTACAAACTTTCTAGAGAAGAAATTAAGGACTTACTTATACCTATATTAAACCTTAGGGGTTTGAAGCTAGATTTTAGAAATATATTTGAAAAAGCTTTAGAAGCATATTCAAAAATGAATATCTCCTTTGCTGATATTTTTAATTATTACTTTATGTTGGAATATAAGGTTAATGAAATTTATAGTTTTGATGAAGACTTTGACAAGATAGGAAGGATTAAGAGAATTATTCCATAAAAGAAAGAGATTAAGAGGTAGATGGAGGGTTGGATTCTGAGGATATTACTAAAGAAAGTCTAAAGGCTTTCTTGCAAGAAAAAAGAAGGAGGATAAAGGATGATGTCTAAGTTTGTTTTTACAGGTATTATACTTCAAGAAGAGGATGGATATAGCTCCTTATGCATAGATTTAGATATAGCTTCTCAAGGAGATACTCCAGAAGAGGCAAAATCTAATCTTATAGAAGCAGTTACTCTTTATCTTGAGAGTGCTATCGATAATAATTTACCTTTTATAAGGCCAGTACCAGAAGAAGAGAACCCTTTAAGGACTAATCCTTCGAGAGTTTTAGAATCTTTCAATATAAACGTTGATTTAGAGATTTATGCTTATGTCTAAATTGCCTATAGTAAGACCTAAAGAAGTTATAAGTTTACTTCAGAAAATCTGAAAGGATTCCTATAGACCACTGGAAATGAAAATTAAGACAAAAATCCGTGATGAGGACTTACATCCTCATATAAGAATGAGAATGCTTCAGCGAGGAGTTACGAAAGAGGAAATAGAAGAAACTCTTACTAAAGGATGGGAAGCAGAGGATAAGTTTATGCTACTTACAGTAATAGCGAAATATGGGGAGAATTTCCCCAAAAATGAGGAAGAAAAGTGCGGATAGAGTATGATCCTGTAAGGGATCTTCTTTATGTTTATTTTGCAGAGCCTATGACTAAGTCAGCAAAAACAGTAATTATTTCCCCTGGAGTTTATGCCGACTTTGATAAAGAAGATAAACTTATTGGAATTGAAATAATAGATGCTTCAGAAGTTATTGGCGGGAAGATAGAATTTAAATTGCCGGAAATTTCTCAGATGATTCCTGTTAAATCTTAGAAATTAAAACCAGATTTGAGTAGAATAGAGATTTTTATAGATAAACAGCAATAAGAGAGTTCTTAGATTTTATAAGAGGTAAAATGCTTGGGTGATAGATGTATGCTATAATTTAAGTTGAGGCAAATTAGATGGTTTTGAAAGAGATAATAGAAACAATCCCAACTTTTAGGAATATCTATAATTTGGCGGTGAGAGAAGTAGGCGATGGAAATATATTATGATAATATACCGGGAATTGGGTAAAAGAAAGTTGGAAAGGAGAGTTTTTAAATGTCTAAGGTTGAAGAGAGGGTAGAGAGACTTGAGAGTCTGTTAGGACAATTTATTGTAAATACCGATGTGGCTTTAAGAAGGCTAGAGACATCCCTGGAAGCTTTCAAGGATGAAATGAGAGCATTTAAAGACGAAATGAGGGCATTCAAGGACGAGATGAGGGTCTTCAAGGATGAAATGGGAGCATTCAAGGACGAAATGAGAGTCTTTAAAGATGAAATGGGGGCTTTTAAAAATGAAATGAAGGCTTTCAAGGATGAGATGAGAGCATTTAAAGATGAGGTAAATGAGGACAGGAAGAGGACGAATAAGATGTGGGGAGAGCTTGCCAACAAGATGGGAACTCTAGTAGAAGATATC
>Ga0209809_1001731_pt1 | contig 16957 bp, 16 predicted proteins | sample YNPMSTMetaG_FD_186172 | JGI IMG/M metagenome (GOLD analysis project Ga0209809, IMG submission 186172) | Anoxygenic and chlorotrophic microbial mat microbial communities from Yellowstone National Park, USA - YNP MS-T MetaG (SPAdes) (version 2) ... | reverse complement strand
CTACCCCAAAAACCCGAAGATGAACGCCCACGCCGAACGATTCAACCGAACAATCCAAGAGTCCTTCGTCGACTACCACGAGGAGTTGCTCTTTACCGACCTTGCGCTCTTTAACCGCAAACTGGCCAACTGGCTGGTCTTTTACAACACCGAGCGCCCCCACCATTCCCTCAGTCAGCAATCTCCGTTATCATTCCTCCTGGAACATCAACCCGAGTGCCAAAGGTACTGGACCCATACACAGACTCGACCGTCGCGCGGATGCATGTTCGGCCCATAGGTATTGAAGATGCGCACCACCTTGATATCGACATGGTATTCGCGGTGGTAGTCGAAAAAGAGCGTCTCAGCGCACCGTTTTCCTTCGTCATAGCAGGCGCGCGGGCCAATGGGATTGACCCGTCCCCAGTACGACTCGGGCTGGGGATGGATTTCGGGGTCGCCATAGACTTCGCTTGTCGAAGCTTGCAGGATACGGGCACGGGTTCGGCGGGCCAACTCGAGCATGTTGATCGACCCCAGCACCGAGGTCTGCACGGTGGCCACAGGATCGAACTGATAGTGGATCGGCGAAGCGGGGCAGGCGAGGTTGTAGATCTGGTCGGCTTGCACGTAGAGCCGTTCGGTGATGTCGTGGCGCAGGAACTCGAACCGGTAGTCGTCAAGCAGCTTCTTGATGTTGCGCTTCTGACCGGTCAGGAGGTTATCAACACAGAGTACCTCATGGCCTTCATCAAGCAGACGCCGGCAGAGGTGGGAACCGATGAAACCTGCCCCCCCGTAACCAGGATCCGTTTGCCAAGGAGCGGCGCTGGCGACATTATTTTCCCGGATCTGTTCTATGATTATCAACTATACCACGACTGCTCTACCTACGATGAGCATCTCCCCCGAATTTGCCTTGATCCACCGCCATTTCGCCGGGTGTGCGCCGCCAAACTTTCTGGCGCTTGGCATCGGCGACGATGCTGCACTCCTTCCTTGGCCAGTGGCCGACGCCCAGCGCCGGGGGAATCCTCCGCCAGCCGGGCAGAAGGCCGCGCTGGCCATCACCACCGATACACTGGTTGCCGGCGTCCATTTCTTTGCCGACGGCGACCCTGCAGCACTGGGCTGGAAGGCGTTAGCTGTGAACCTCTCTGACCTTGCGGCGATGGGGGCGCGGCCGGTGGCATTTCTCCTTGCCCTAACCATACCGAAGGCCGATGAGCAGTGGTTGCGCCCTTTTGTCGAAGGACTTGCCCAATGTGCCCGCGCCTATGAGGTGGCGCTTGTTGGTGGCGACACCACCCGCGGGCCACTTGCCATCACCATCACGGCGCTGGGCGAAGTCCCGTGGGGCGAGGCGGTGCGGCGCAGCGGCGCCCAGGTTGGCGACGACCTATGGGTGAGCGGACAACCGGGGCGCGCCGGGCTGGGGTTAGCGATTCGCAAGGGACAACTGGCTGACTCCCTCTGTGGGGCAGCGGAGTGGCTCGCCGCGCTCGACCGACCGATACCGCGGGTGGCGCTGGGGCTCGCCCTTCGCACGGTCGCGCATGCGATGCTTGACCTCTCCGATGGGCTAACCCAGGATGCCTGCCACCTGGTCGAGGAACGTCCTGAACTGGCGGTAGTCCTCAAAGAGGAGTGGTTGCCGCTTGCGCCGTTGCTCGATGGTGGCGCCCCACTGGCTCTTGCCCGCACGGCACTTCTTGCTGGAGGTGATGATTATGAACTGCTCTTTACTGCCCCAGCAACGGCGCGCGCTGCGGTGCTCACGGCAAGCAAAACCAGCGCAACCCCTGTTCACCGGATTGGTTCGATTGAGCCGCGCAGCGAAGGCGAACCGCTGATGCTTAAGACTACTGCCGGCGCGATGACCCCGCTTACCCCCCGCGGCTGGGACCCCTTCCGGGAGGAGTCATGACCACACGCCGCTCTTTGCCCCACTGGACCCTCCTGCGCCACCCGATCCACTTCCTGACCCTCGGACTAGGCAGTGGTCTCTCCCCTTGGGCTCCCGGAACGGCTGGAACGCTTGTTGCCTGGTTTCTCTGGCCGCTTCTTGCCCATCAGATGGCCTCAGCCACACTCTTAGGCTGGCTGGTTGCTGCCACCCTCTTTGGCTTTTGGGCCTGTGGGATCACCGCGCGCGCGCTTGGCGCCAAAGACCCGGGCGCGATCGTTTGGGACGAGATGGTCGCAACCTGGTGGGTGCTCTTCTTCCTGCCGCCAACGCTGGCGGCACAAAGCGCCGGTGTGCTTCTCTTTCGCTGTTTTGACGTCGCCAAACCGTGGCCAATCACCGCGGTCGAAGCAAAACTGAGCGGTGGCCTCGGGATCATGGTCGACGATCTTGCTGCGGCGGCCTTGACCCTCTTTGTTCTTGCCGTGGCCAGCCACTACCACCTGTTGCCCGTGGGATGAGCGATGACGTGTGATGTTCCTAATGAACTCGCCGGCCGGGCACAACGGCTCGGCGAGCGGCTGCTTGCCCGCGGCGAACGGGTAACCACCGCCGAATCGTGCACTGGCGGCCTGATTGCCGCTGCAATCACCAGCATCGCCGGTAGCTCCAACTGGTTTGATTACGGTTTTGTCACCTACGCCAACGCCGCCAAATCGACGCTGCTAGGTGTGGCGCCAACGCTCATCGCCACCCATGGGGCGGTCAGCGAAGCAACTGCCGCAGCGATGGCAACGGGGGCGCTGCGGGTAAGCGGTGCCCACTGGGCGATCGCCGTCTCAGGCATTGCCGGGCCAACGGGGGGAACGCCGACCAAGCCGGTCGGCACGGTCTGTTTCGCTTGGGCGAGTCCCGCTGGGGTCGCTACCGCCACCTACCACCTCCCTGGTGATCGGGCGGCGGTGCGCGTTGCCGCCGCCGCTCTGGCTTTAGAGCAACTTGTGGTGCTTCTTGAGAAACGCTGAATCGATCAGCCCTTTAGCCTTCCCCTGTCCAATCAAAGAATCGGCGCCAGCCACCGCTCGGCCTCAGTAAGCGCCATCCCGCACCGCGTAGCCCAGTCGCGCAGCTGGTCTTGGCCAATACGCGGAATCGCAAAGTAGCGCGCCTGTGGGTGGCTAAAGTAAAAGCCGCAGACGCTTGCTGCCGGGTGCATAGCGAAGTGTTCGGTAAGTGTGACGCCAATCCGTTCGGATACGCCCAACAGGGCAAAGAGCGGGCGCTTCACCGTATGGTCGGGGCAGGCCGGATAGCCCGGAGCAGGTCGAATACCGCGATAGGTTTCGGCAATCAGCGCTTCCAGATCAAGCGCTTCGTCAGGCGCATAGCCCCACCAGCGCCGGCGCACCTCGGCATGAAGCCACTCAGCGCACGCCTCAGCTAAGCGGTCGGCAAGGGCTTTCAGAAGGATCGCGTGGTAGTCGTCGTGACGCGCCGTGTAGGCTTCAAGAAGCGGAGCAATCCCGTCCCCAGCGGTAACCGCAAATGCCCCTAGCCAGTCGGGTTGCCCACGGGGCGCGATGAAATCGGCCAACGCATAATGGGGCTGGTCAGCAGGCCGTTCGTGCTGCTGGCGAAGCCCATACCAGACCATCAGCGGCGCCACCTTCTCATCGGCCCACGGCTGCGACCCTGCGGGATAGAGGGCGATATCCTCAGCGCCCACCCGCTGCGCCGGAAAGAGCCCCCAGACGGCCCGAGCGGTCAAGTGGCCTGCCGTTCCGATCACCCCGTCGGCGAGCGGCACAGGAGCTTGCCCGGTCGGCCAAGCGGGCGAGATTCCACGCGAGGCAGGATCAGCAGCTACAAGCGCTGCCAGCATCGCTTGTGCATCGCGATAGACTTGGCGAGCGGTTTCGCCAACCACCGGATCATCGAGGATGGCCGGGAATTTGCCGGCCAGGTCCCACGTCTGGAAAAAGGGTCCCCAGTCGATGTATTCGACCAGGGTCGCCAGCGGCACCACCGCGTCTTGGACCCCCTCGACGCGAGGAACTGGTGGCGTGTAGTTGGTCCAGTCGGCAGTAAAGGCGTTGGCCCGGGCCGTTGCCAAAGGCACCAGCCGGTACCCCTGCTTTTGTGCATGGCGGGAGCGAATCCGCTCATACTCATCGGCCACTTGGCTCAGGTAGTCCCGTCGCTCCTCAGAAAGGAGCGCTGCCACCACCCCAACCGCCCGCGACGCATCGGGCACCCAGACCACACCAGCTTGGTAGTGGGGGGCGATCTTTACTGCTGTGTGGGTGCGGCTGGTGGTCGCTCCGCCGATCAACAGCGGAATTGTAAACCCTTGCCGTTGCATCTCCTTGGCCACATGGGCCATCTCCTCAAGTGACGGCGTGATCAACCCAGAAAGGCCGATGGCATCGGCCTCATGGGTTTTGGCGGCAGCAAGGATCTGCTCGGCAGGAACCATCACCCCTAGGTCGATCACCTCATAGCCGTTGCAGGCAAGGATCACACCAACGATGTTTTTGCCGATGTCGTGCACATCCCCTTTAACAGTGGCAACCACTACCTTGCCCTTGGCCGCCGATGTGCCGCTGGCCGCCTTTTCTGCTTCGATATAGGGAAGAAGGTGGGCCACGGCCATCTTCATCACCCGCGCCGATTTGACCACCTGCGGCAGAAACATCTTGCCAGCCCCAAAGAGGTCGCCGACCAGGTTCATGCCATCCATCAGCGGCCCTTCGATCACCGCCAGCGGCCCTTTGCCCTGGCCAGCGAATTGCGCGCGCATCGCTTCGGTATCAGCCTCGATAAAGTCGGTGATCCCCTTGACAAGAGCATGCTTGAGCCGTTCTGCAACTGGCCAACTCCGCCACTCATCGCTCTGAGCTGCCTTGCTGCTTCGCCCACCCTGCCCTACCTCGGCCAGCTGCTGGGCAAAGGCGATCAACCGCTCAGCAGCATCGGGACGGCGGCAAAGGATGGCATCTTCGACCCGTTCGCGCAATTCGGGATCGAGTTCGTCGTAGATCCCCAACTGCCCCGCATTGACGATCCCCATCGTCAGGCCGGCAGCAATCGCATGGTAGAGAAAGACGGTGTGCATCGTCTCGCGCACCACGTCGTTGCCGCGAAAAGCAAAAGAGACGTTGGAGATGCCACCGCTGGTCTTGGCATGGGGTAGGTTATGATGGATCCAACGCACCGCCTCGATAAAGTCAAGTGCGTAGCGGTCGTGTTCGGCAATCCCGGTGGCAATGGCAAAGACGTTGGGATCGATGATGATTTCGTGCGCGGGGAAACCATCGGCGGTGAGCAGCCGGTAGGCCCGCTCGGCAATCTCGATCTTGCGGGCAAAGGTATCAGCCTGTCCCGCTTCGTCGAAACAGATCACCACCACCGCAGCCCCCAGCGCCCGCGCCATCCGGGCCTGAGCAAGAAAGGCCTCCTCCCCCTCCTTGAGCGAGAGCGAGTTGACGACCGCTTTGCCCTGCAGGCATTTGAGCCCGGCAGCGATCGCCTCCCAGCGGGAAGAATCGACCATCACCGGCACCCGGGCAATCTCCGGTTCGGCGGCAGCAAGCTGCAGGAAACGGGTCATGCTGGCCACGGCATCAAGCATCGCGTCGTCCATATTGACATCGATCACCTGAGCCCCGGCCGCCACCTGCTGCGCAGCAACACTTAGCGCTTCCCCAAAACGGCCCTCGCGGATCAGTCGGGCAAATTGCCGCGAACCGGCAACATTGGTCCGTTCGCCAACGTTGATGAAACCGGTGGTGGTATCGACAGCGAGCGGTTCCAGTCCAGCAAGGACCAGCGTCGTGCTCGGCGCCGGCCTCAATCGCGGCGCATAGCGCGGAACCAGTTCGGCCAGCGCAGCAATGTGCGCTGGGGTCGTGCCACAGCAGCCACCGACCACATTGACCAAGCCATCGGCCAGCCACCCGGCTACTTCGGCAGCAAGCATCTCCGGCGTTTCGTCGTAGCCGGTCGGGGCAAGCGGATTGGGAAGCCCAGCATTGGGGTGAGCCGAAACGAAGGTGTCGCAAACCCGGGCCACTGCCTCGATGTGCGGACGCAGTTCGCGCGCCCCCAGCGCGCAGTTGAATCCAAAGGTGAGCGGTTGGGCGTGCGCCAGGCTGGCCCAGAAGGCTTCGGGGGTCTGCCCCGAAAGGGTCCGGCCAGCTGCATCGGTGATCGTACCTGAGATCATGATCGGCAGCCGCTGACCGCGCTCGGCAAAGAGGCGCAGCAGCGCCCAGACGGCCGCCTTGGCGTTGAGGGTATCGAAAACCGTTTCAACAAGCAGTAAGTCCGCCCCGCCATCGACCAACCCAGAGGCGGCTAAATAGTAATCTTCGGCCAGCTGGTCGAAAGTGATCGCACGAAACCCTGGGTCGTTGACATCGGGAGAAAGCGACAGGGTCTTCGATGTCGGGCCGAGCACACCGGCGACGAACCGCGGTTTGTCGGGGTTACTGGCGGTGAACGCATCGGCCAGACGCCGAGCAAGCGCTGCGCCGGCAAAGTTGAGCTCATAGACGATCCCGGCCAGGCCATAGTCGGACTGCGAAGCGGCCGTGCTATTGAAGGTGTTGGTCTCGATGATGTCGGCTCCTGCCTCGAGGTAGGCGCGGTGAATCGCAGCAATCGCCTCAGGCTGGGTTAGGGTCAACAGGTCGTTGTTGCCTTTGAGCGGATGCGGGTGGTCGGCAAAGCGCGCACCACGGAAGTCCTCCTCGGCAAAGCGGTACTGCTGGATCATCGTGCCCATCGCACCATCAAGAAGCATGACGCGTTGGCAAAGAAGCTGGGTCAGGAGCGATGTCTGGTCGGGCTGCATGGGGAGAATCGGAATCAGTCCTCGAAACGACAAAGCATATCACACCGGTAGAAAGGGTTCGAGCACGGTGTTCAAGTGGCGCCAGCCAAGCGGTGTGGTCGCGATCCGCTCCCGATCATCGACCACCAGCCCCCGTGCCACCAACCCCTGCCAGGCGGCAGCGATCGTCTTCCACGGCAGCCCTGTCCGCTCGGTAAACGACGCCCGTGGCACGCCGTGGCGCAACCGGAGGGCGTTCATCATGAATTCGAACGGTCGGTCGCTCGGTGCAACCCACTGCGCCTCGGCAAGGAACCGGCCGTCGGCGGCAGCTGCCAGGTAGCTGTTGGGGTGGCTATGGCGGCGTGTGCGCACGATCCCCTGCATGGGAAGGGTGATCTTGCCGTGCGCCCCAGGACCGATCCCTAGGTAGTCACCGTAGGTCCAATAGTTGGTGTTGTGCCGGCAGGCGTGGCCCGGGCGGGCAAAGGCGCTGACCTCATAGTGGTCGAAGCCGGCCTGCGCGAGCACGTCCACAACGGCCGCTTCGATCTCGGCAAGGGTCTCCTCGTCGGGCAACCCCGGGGGTGGCGCAGCGGCAAAGGGGGTATTGGGCTCGATGGTGAGCGTATAGACTGAGAGGTGGCCCACTCCCAGATCGATCAGTTGGCGCACTTCAGCAGCCGCCCCCGCCGCTGTTTGCCCTGGCCAGCCGTAGATCAGATCAGCATTGACCCGGTCGAAAACGCGCACAGCGGCGGCAACCGTTACTCGCGCCGCTTCAGCATCGTGGATTCGTCCCAAGACCGCCAACCCCTGCAGATCAAGGCTCTGGACGCCGATCGAGACGCGGGTAACGCCCGCATCGCGCCAGCGCGGCATCGCCTCCACCTCGGTTACCCCTGGGTTTGCCTCGATCGTCACTTCGGCATCATCGGCTAGCAGCACCTGACGGCGCACCGCGGCAATCAGCATGGCCACTGTCTTGGCATCCAGCAGACTAGGGGTTCCGCCGCCGATGAAGAGCGAATGGACCATGCGCCCAGCCACCAACGGCGCCTCTTGGGCCAGGTCGGCAGCAACGGCGGCCACAAACTCGGCCTCGGGGAGAACCCCACGCTGGGGATGAGAGTTAAAGTCGCAGTAGGGGCACTTGCGCACGCACCACGGCACATGCAAGTAGCAGGCCAAAGGGGGTTGAACCTTTGGAGCCAGCGCCCGATCGCCTTCGGGCGCTGCTGGCCACGGGCCTAGCATAGGCGCCACAGTCTCTTTCCCCACGGCCACGCATCTACGCCTGGCTGCGACGATCAACCAAGGTTGCCAGCAGCGTTGGCCAGGCAGCGATTAACTGAGCCACAGCGCGCCCGCGATGGCTGCGAGCACCTTTTTCAGCCGGAGACATCTCAGCGGCAGTCTTGCCCACTTCGGGGTCAAAAAAGAGCGGGTCATACCCAAAACCGTTCTCCCCCTTGGGCGCCATGGCGATCTCTCCCCACCAGCGTCCCTCAGCAACAAACGGCGTCGGGTCATCGGCATGGGCCACCCAGACCAGACACGCGTAGTAGTAGGCCCGACGCGCAGCGCCGGTAACCTCCTGCAACAGTGTCAAGAGTTTGGCGTTGTTGCGGGCATCTGAACGCGGTTCGCCGGCAAAACGGGCCGAATAGACCCCTGGGGCTCCCCCCAGAGCGGGAACGACAAGGCCAGAGTCGTCGGCCAGTGCCGGCCGGCCTGTTGCTCGGGCTGCGTGGCGCGCCTTTGCCAACGCATTTTCAAGAAAGGTCGAAAAGGGTTCAGCAGCCGGTGTGACCCCTAAGGCACCCTGGGGCACAAGCAAGAGGTCAAGCGGGGCAAGCAGCTGGTCAAATTCGCGCCTTTTTCCCAGGTTATCGGTGGCCAGCACCACCTCGATCGCGCAACTCCTGCTCATCGCGGCCGCCCTGCTGCCCTAGCCTCCTGCTGCAGGCGAACAAGGGCAGTGATTCCCTGCTCTGCCAACGCCAACAGCGCAGGCAAATGGGCCACAGCAATCGGCGTTCGCTCTGCGGTTCCTTGAATCTCGACGAGACGGCCGTCGGCAGTCATCACTACGTTGCTGTCGAAATCGGCTTGGGCATCCTCCTCATAATCGAGGTCCAGGAGAAACGCTCCAGCCACCACCCCAACCGAGACGGCAGCTACCTGCGCCACAAGTGGCGATTCGGTCAATACCCCACTTGCTACCAACCGATCACACGCAAGCGCCAGCGCCACCCAGCCGCCGGTGATCGCTGCGCAACGGGTTCCGCCGTCGGCCTGCAAGACATCGCAATCGATCACGAGGGTGCGCTCCCCCAGCCGGTCGAGATCGACCGCCATTCTCAGGCTCCGGCCAATTAGCCGCTGAATCTCTTGGGTACGACCACTTTGTTTGCCGCGCACCGCTTCGCGTTCGTTGCGCAAGTGGGTCGCCCGCGGCAACATCCCATACTCTGCGGTAACCCACCCACCTCCGCTCCCTTTGCGGTGCGGGGGTACCCGCTCCTCGACCGACGCGGTACAAAGCACCTGCGTCTGACCGATGGTCATCAGCACCGACCCCTCTGCATAGCGGGTAAAGGGGGCCGTCAACGTCACGGGGCGCAGCGCGTGCGGCGCGCGCCCCTCTGGGCGTCTCATCATGGATTTCTCCGGAATTTGGCGATCGTTTCGTTGATCTCCTGGATCGTGCGCTCGAGCTCTTCGTCAGAGAGCGGAACTCCCCCGCCCCCCTCGTCGAAGATCTGCGAGGTAAAAATCGAGGTCACCGTCCCCTCCTCGACCATCTCGGTGCGCACCATTGCCCCCTCCTCCAAGCTGTCGGTAGTCTCTAGCCAGCGCATCGCCAGAAGCGTCACATTGTCCGAATGGCCAGCAGCGCGGGCCACAGCCTGCTCAACCAGCGACTTCACCGCCCACTCCAGATTGGGGGCCGCGAATCGTTCCGCCAGCTCCTGATCGTCGAATTCCCCCCACAGCCCATCGGTACAAAGCGCTACGACATCGTTGGCCCGCAACACCTGGCGCCGGCCAAATTCAACACGCGGCACCTCCTCTCCGCCGATCGAAGCAAATAGGCGGTTGCGTGCCGGATGGTGGCGCAGTTCGGCTGCGGTCAGCGCCCCCTGCTCAAGAAGCAGCTGCGCCTGCGAATGATCAACGGTTCGCCAAGCCACCTGCCGATTGCGCAGGAGATAAAGCCGCGAATCGCCGACATGGGCCGACCAGAGCTGTCCCTCCTGCACCAGTGCCGCCACCAGCGTCGTGCGTGGCTGGCGTTGCAGCCCCTGCCCCTCCCCCTCGGGAACCACCAGATCGTTGACGGCGAAATGGGCGTCGATGAACGCCTGGGCCAGAAAAGCGCTCGGGTCGGCTACCCGGGGTTTAGCCACCGCAGCAAAAGCGCGCGCCAACACCTGCACCGCCGTCTCGGCCGCCCGCTCGCCGGCAACATGACCACCCATCCCATCGGCAACGACCATCAGCAGCGCGTCGCGCGAAAAACTATACCCGGCGCGATCCTGGTTGTTGCGCCGGTCCCCCACTGAAGTCGCCTGAAAAATCGCAAATCGCACGGCGCTCTCTCCTATTCCCCCACCACCTCAGTATGCATCCGAGTCAAGGCGAAGGAACTTTCGCTCAACCGCTTATAGGCCTGATAGGCGCTTTGCGGCCGCTGCTGGGGGTCAAGAGCCAGCATTTCGGCTACAAACGCCAGGAGCTCCTCGCTATAGTGCCCGCGCAACGCGGCTAAGCGCTGCGGGACAGAGTCGCCGCTTAGCCGCTCCTCGACCCGGGGAGGTGAGCTGCCTGTCATACATGCGAGGGCGATCCCACCCACCGCGTAGAGGTCGGTCCATGGCCCAATCCGTTCACGCTTGGCTTCAATCTGCTCGGGGGGGGCATATCCGGGGGTAAACATCGTGCGCACCCACTCGATCTCGCGGGCAATTCCCTGCCGCGCCGAGCCAAAGTCGAGAATGACCGGCTCGCCGCCCCGCCGCAAAAAGACATTGGCTGGTTTAAGGTCGAGATGAAGGAGTTTGCGGGCATGAACCTCGCGCAACGCGGCGAGCAAACGCAGCATCAACACGCGAATGAACGTCTCGCGCAATCGCCCCTTCTTCGACCGGATATATTCGTGCAGACTCATCCCCTCTTCGTAGGCCATCAGCAGAAAGACTGTCTCAAAGGTACGAAAGAGGTTATAGACACGGATGATGTTGGGGTGGTTGATCTGGCCAAGCGTGCGTCCCTCATCGAAAAAACACTTAAGGCCAAAAAGAAAAGCCTTCTCTTTCCCCGCTACGACTGTCGGTTCGATCTCCTTTGGGGCACGGGTCACCAGCTCGTGCGGAAAATACTCCTTCAACGCAAAGGAGCGCCCTTCGCGATCCTTGACCAGATAAACGAAAGAGAAGCCGCCACGCGCCACCAGCGCCCGGATCCGATACCCTTCCACCAGCCACCCCACTGGCAGGGGAACGTTCTGGTGCTCTCCCCCTTCTTTCATTCTGCCACCCGGATTACAATCGGGCCATCCCCTAACCCCGCGATCTGCCAATGATACACAGCATGACGGCTTATGCCACCACCCAAGGCCCGCTCGATGCGGCAAACCATGCCGTCTGGGAGATCAAAAGCGTCAATAACCGCTTTCTCGATCTCACCTTTCGCCTGCCCGAGGGCTGGCGGCAGATCGAAAACGAACTGCGCCAGCAACTTGCCAGAAGGGTAGTCCGCGGCAAAGTCGAGGTGCGCTTACAGGTCACCACGCAGTTCTCTGCTCACCCCGCCTGGGACGAAGCAGCGCTAACAGCGCTGGCCAATTGGCAGCGGCAGCTACGCGAACGCTTTCCCGATGCAGCACCGCTCTCCATCGGCGAAATCCTGCGCTTACCCGGGATTGTCCCGCAAAACGACGCTGATGCCAACGGGGCAGTGCGCCAACGGCTGCTCGAACTCTTTGCCCAGGCACTCGACCAGCTCTGTGCCCATCGCCAACGCGAGGGGGAGCAACTGGCAGCAGGTCTGCGCGAACGCGCCCACCAGATCGCCCATTTAGTGGACGCCGCCCGGCAGCTTGCCCCGGAAGCACAGCGTCGCTACACTGCCCAACTCCAGGCTGCGGTAGCGGCCATTGAAACACCCGACTCCGCTGAACGAATCCGCTTGGAAGTCGCCCTCTTCGCGCAAAAAGTCGATATCACTGAAGAGCTCGATCGGCTAGCCGCCCACCTTGTCGAGCTCAACCATACCCTCAATAAGGAGCAGGGTCCCGTAGGCAAACGGCTCGACTTTCTGATGCAAGAATTTCACCGTGAAGCCAACACGTTAGCAGCCAAAGCAGCGCTACCTGAATTGACCAAAATTGCGCTGGAGATGAAAGTGGTCATCGAGCAGATGCGCGAACAGGTCCAGAACCTGGAGTAGAACCGTCATGGAGAGCCCATCTATCGTTTACCCCGGAACGCTCTTTGTCGTCAGTGCCCCATCGGGTGCCGGCAAAACGACGCTGGTGCACCGCCTTATCGCCAATGACCCGCAGGTGCGCCTCTCGGTCTCCTACACCACGCGCGCACCCCGCCCCGGCGAAATCGACGGCGTTCACTACCACTTCATCACCCGGGAGCAGTTCCAATCCCTGATCGACCAAGGGGCCTTTCTCGAGTGGGCGGAAGTCCACGGCAACGCCTACGGCACTGGCCGCGCCTGGGTCGAACGTGAGCTTGCTGCTGGACGCGACGTGCTCCTGGAGATCGACTGGCAAGGGGCGCGTCAAGTCAAAGCGGTTTTCCCGGAACTCGTGACCATTTTTATTCTCCCCCCCTCCATTGCCGAACTGCAAGCGCGTCTGCGCCGACGCGGCACCGACTCCGAAGCGGTTATTGCCCAGCGTCTGGCTAATGCCCACCAAGAGCTCAGCCACGTGGACGAATTCGACTATGCTATCATCAACGATATACTTGATAACGCTGCAGCCCAGCTCCAGGCCGTGGTAGCTGCCGAACGCTGCCGTACCGCCAGACAGAAGGTGCGCCACCCGGCGCTCTTTGCCGAAATTACCCGCTTAAACGAAAGGAGTCCTCATGGCGAGAATCACTGCTGACGATTGCCTGAAAAAGATCCCCAACCGCTTCGAAATGACGCTTGTCGCGGCCACCCGTGCACGCCAGTTGAGTTTGGGGGCTGAACCGCTCATTCCCCTTCGCCCCAACAGCAAAGACAAACCGACGGTGATCGCCCTGCGCGAAATCGCCGCTGGCGCACTTGGGCGCGAACTCCTCGACAAGCGCACCGCCCCCTAACCCACTGGGGAGAGACGCCGTGGTCGTCCCCGTCCCTGCCACCGCGGCGCTCCCCTTTACCTTTCAGCCGCAGTTCCTGCCGATCCAGTACCGCGCGCTGCGCCGCGAACTGGCCAGCTACCTTCCGCCTGCAGCTGTGCGGCGCATCGACGAAGCGGTGCACTTTGCCGCCTGGGCCCACGAAGGACAGATACGGCAAAGCGGCGAACCCTACATCACCCACCCAATTGCCGTTGCGGCGATTGTAGCCCAGTGGCGCCTCGACGAACAAGGGATTGTGGCGGCACTGCTCCACGACGTCCTAGAAGATTGCGGCATCAAAAAAAACGAACTTGCGCACCACTTTGGCGAAACCGTCGCCGAATTGGTCGATGCGCTAACCAAACTCGACCGGCTGGAGACCCAAAGCCTGGAGGAAGCGCAGGCGCAGAACTTTCGCAAGATGTTCCTAGCCATGGCCCGCGATCTGCGCGTGATCCTGATCAAATTAGCCGATCGACTACACAACATGCGCACGCTTGGGGCCTTAAAGCCAGCCAAGCGGCGGCGGATTGCCCGCGAAACGCACGAGATCTACGCACCGATTGCCCACCGCCTGGGGCTCAACGCCCTTTTTCGTGAGCTCGAAGACCTCGCCTTTGCCGCCCACCATCCGTGGCGCCATGCCGTGCTCTCGGCCGCTGTCGACACCGCGCGCGGAGCAAATGCTCAGCTTCTAGACGAACTGCAGCGGGTCGTCGGTCAAGCCCTTGCCGAATGGGGCCTCACCGCGCAGATCACCCGCCGGGAAAAGCACCTCTACTCAATCTACCAGAAGATGCGTCAGAAGCATCTCGCCTTTACCCAGATCCTCGACCTTTTTGGCCTGCGCATCGTCACCCTCGACGAACCGAGCTGTTACCTCGCCCTTGGGGCGATCCACCGCCACTTCAAACCGATCCCCGGCAAACTCAAAGACTACATCGCCCTTCCTAAACCCAACGGCTACCAGTCGCTGCATACCACCGTGATCGGGCCGCAAGGGATTCCGGTCGAAATACAGATCCGTACCCAAGCACAGCACCGCTTTGCCGAACATGGCGTTGCGGCCCACTGGCGCTACAAACGGGGCGAAGCGCTGGCAGCGGCCGAACGTCAGGCGAGCGACTGGCTCCAACCGCTCCTTGAACTGCAGCAAGAGAGCGAAGCGAAGGACTTCCTCGATGCGGTGCGGATCGACCTCTACCCAAACGAAGTCTTCGTCTTCTCCCCCAAGGGGGAGATCTTTTCGCTGCCGCGGGGCGCCACCGCTGTTGATTTTGCCTACGCGATTCACTCCCAAGTGGGGCACCGTGCTGTTGCGTGCCGAATCAATGGCGAATGGCTGCCGCTACGCACCGAGCTCGCCAATGGCGACCGGGTCGAGATCATCACCAGCACCACCGCTAGCCCCAACCCCGCCTGGCTCAACTTCGTCCGCACCGCTCGCGCCCGCACCGCAATCCGGCGCTTCCTGCGCCAAACGGCCGACGACCAGATCGTCGCGTTAGGCGAGCGGCTCCTTGACCAGGCGCTGCGCCCCTTCGGCTTAACCCTGGGGAAGCTTAGCACCGCGGCGTGGGAGCGGCTCCTGCGCCAGCACGTCGGCAAGACTCGGCAGCAGCTACTGCAGGAAGTTGGCCTAGGCCAACGGCACGTCCTGGCGCTGGCCGAGGCGCTTACTACTGCCCAGGACCAAGAGAGCGGCCGCCCGGGGGTGATCAAACCCCAACCAACCGCACGACTGCGCGTGGGCGAACCAAGCAACCTGCCGGTCATCTACCCCACCTGCTGCCGGCCAATTCCGGGGGACGCTATCGTCGGTATCCTCGTCCAAGGAAAGGGATTGACGCTGCACCGTGTCGAATGTCCGTTGGTGCGCCGCAGCAAACGCCCGCGGTGGATCGAAGTCGACTGGAGCGAGGCGATCGCTCCCGACCAGCGCTTTGCTGCCGCTCTAGTCGTCCTTGCCCACGACCGCATTGGCCTTCTTGCGCGACTCAGTAGCGCCATCGCCCAAGAGCAGAGCAATATTTTGCAAGTGCACCTCGACGCCCAACCCGAGGCCACCACTCAAATCCACTTCGTCATCGAAGTGCGCAACCGCACCCATCTTGCCCAGCTCATCAAGCGGCTGCGTCGGGAAAGGGGCGTCATCCGCATCCAGCGCCCCTTAGGTCCATCACCCTCCCCTGAACCCAAATCTAGCAGCTTCTCACCATGATCCCCAACCCCTCCGACGATACCATCAAGCATCTGCTCAAGGAGGTCCGGCGCATCGCTGTAGTCGGCCTATCCGAAAAGCCCGACCGTCCCAGTTACCGAGTGGCCCGCTACCTGCGCGAAGTCGGCTACGAAATCCTCCCGGTCAATCCCCGCCTGAGTCACTGGGAGGGAATTCCTGCCGCCCCTTCGCTCACAGCGATCACTGGCCCGATTGATCTCATCGACATTTTTCGCAAACCCAACGAAGTAGAACCCGTGGTCAAAGAGGCGCTGGCCAAGGGGTGCCGGGCCTTCTGGCTGCAGCTCGGGATCCGCAACGACGCGGCAGTAGCGCCTCTTATCGACCGAGGGATCACCGTCGTCCAAGACCTCTGCTTAAAGATCGAACATCAGCGCCTATTTCTTGAATTCGCCCGGATCGTCCCCATTTTTATAACGAAACATCCAGAAAGGCAGGAATGAGCGATGGAATTTCGCGACTACTATCAAATCCTGGGGGTACCACGCTCAGCCACTCAAGAAGAGATCAAAAAGGCCTACCGGAAACTGGCTAAGCAGTACCACCCAGACGTCTCTCAAGCTGCCGATGCCGAGCAGAAGATGAAGGAGATCAACGAGGCCTACGCGGTCCTTTCTGATCCCGAAAAGCGCGCCCTCTACGACCAGCTTGGTGCCAACTACCAGGCAGGGCAGTCATTTCGCCCACCACCTGGGTGGGATGCCGGCTTTGAATTCCGGGGTGGCTCGCCTTTTTCTGACGCTGACTTTGGGGAGTTCTCAGACTTTTTTGCCGAACTCTTTGGGCGGCGCAGCGCCGGCACCCGCCGGTCGAGCAGCGGGCGCGGCGGTCATCATCCTTTCCGAGGCGAAGACCATCATGCCAAGATCTTGCTCGACCTGGAAGAGACTTACCGCGGTGGCACGAAACAACTGACGCTGCGCGCCCCGCACCTTGATGAGCATGGCCATCTGGTGCTTAAAACCCGCACCCTTGAAGTCAAGATTCCGCAGGGCGTTCGCGAAGGGCAGATTATCCGTTTAGCGGGCCAAGGCGGACCAGGCATCAACGGTGGCCCTAATGGTGACCTCCTTTTGGAAGTCGCCTTCCGTCCCCATCCCGAATATCGGGTAGAAGGGCGCGACCTCTTTCGCAAGCTGCCGATCGCCCCGTGGGAAGCGGCGCTGGGCGCATCGGTGCTCGTAACCCTACCTGATGGCCAAGCCATCAATGTCCGCATTCCAGCGGGTAAGAGCAGCGGCAATATGCTGCGCATCAAAGGGCGGGGCATCCCCGGAACACCGCCTGGGGACCTCTATCTGGAACTCCTAGTGGTCGCACCTGCTGCCGAGAATGAAACGCAACGAGCCGCCTACGCGCAGCTGGCAGCGGCCTATCCCGGTTACAACCCGCGCAAGGGTCAATCACCGCGCGCAGCCAGTGGCTGGTATGGCGTGTGAAAGCTTTCTGACGTCGTTAAGTAAATCCCCCGCCTTGTTGGCGGGGGAGGGGGGGTCTTTCTGAATCAGGTTGTTTAGGGGAGTGAGATATTGGGATGAGTCTGACGATGACCTACTTTCCCGAGCTGGGTAGCTCAGTATCATTGGCGCTGCCCTGTTTCACGGTCCTGTTCGGGATGGGAAGGGGTGGTGCCAAGGCGCTAT
>Ga0209809_1001728_pt1 | contig 16966 bp, 11 predicted proteins | sample YNPMSTMetaG_FD_186172 | JGI IMG/M metagenome (GOLD analysis project Ga0209809, IMG submission 186172) | Anoxygenic and chlorotrophic microbial mat microbial communities from Yellowstone National Park, USA - YNP MS-T MetaG (SPAdes) (version 2) ... | reverse complement strand
GCTCGCCGCCAACAGCGCGCAAACGCGGTGAAAGGATGAGGGTATTGTCCTCCAGCCAGACCCGCTCGCCATCCGTTGTGCGCGCCTCCAGCCATTCCCCCGCCAGAATGCGCGTCGTCGGACGGGAACGCAGCGTTTCGTCGTGGATCGCCTGCGCCAGCGGCTCAACCATCAGCAGTGCCGCGACTGCCAGCAGCAGCGCAGTGCGGTTGCCGATCAGCCGACGAACGAATGCAACCGGCGCCGACGCTTCCCTGCGTTCGGATTGCACTGCCGTATCTCGCTTTGCAGTGGTCAACCAATTAACAATAGCAACAACCAGCGCTGCGGCAAGGATGCACAGGAATGGCAGGAGCGGCATCGCATTGCGGAAGAACACGACCTTCACCCCGGTCAGTTGCAGCACCGCAGGAACGACAACCGCCAGAACAAGGATATCGGCTGGTTTGCGTCGCAGGAAAGCGAGCGCTACCCCTCCCAGGCATGCCCACGCCAGCAGCGTCCCTTCACGGGTCAACGCCCACCAGTAGAACAGCGCCGGTTGGTCCGACTCGGCGCCCGGATGCCCGTCGAACCGGTAATGTCTGATAATCCCGGCGAGATCGGTGAGAATGCGTGGCAGATCGCGCAACCAGAACGGGACGCCGAGTGTAAAACCCAGCAGGATGCCAGCGAGAGCGGCGAGGAGAAGGTTGAGGGTTGAAGGTTGAAGGTTGAAGGTTGAAGGTTGAGCGGTGAAGGTTGAAGGTTGAAGGTTGAGCGGTGAAGGTTGAAGGTTGAAGGTTGAGCGGTGAAGGTTGAACGTTGAACGTTGGGAGGATGGTTGAACGTTGGGGGTTGAAGGTTGAAGGTTGAGCGGTGAAGGTTGAACGTTGAACGTTGAACGTTGGGAGGATGGTTGAACGTTGGGGGTTGAGCGTTGAGTGTCGGACATGCGACGATGCGCAACTAACACAATCGATGCCAGCAGCGCGATCACGAGTGCGCCAGCGTTCCATTTGGTCGCTGTAGCGATGCCGACGCCAAACCCGGCGACGAATGCCAGCGCCAGCGTCGACCGGAGCGTTTCCCGCCCCCCGTCGTGTTCCGGCGCAACACCAAGCCGTGCGATAGCCAGGAATGCCAGCAGGGTGAAGAACATCGCTGGCGTATCCGTGGTCACATAGTGCGCATCGCCAGCCACCGCTGGCATGACCGCGATCAGTGCAGCCGCCAGCAGTCCAGCCGTGCGCCCGTAGAGGGAACGTCCCGCCAGGAATGTCAGCGCAACAGCGCCCGTGCCAAGCAGGGCGGTCAACGCGCGCGCCCAGACATAGAACCGCACCGGATCGATGTCGGCAGGGGTGCGGTAGAGACCGGCGCCCGCGCCCCAGAGAAAGTGGAACGTCGCCACGCCGACCTGCATATAGACATAGAGTGTCGGGTAGGTGTACGAAAAGGGGGTATAATCGCCAGTGCGCAGCATCCGCAGCGCCTCGTCGGCGACCGCCCATTCATCAGGGTGCTCGAAGTAGGGCAATCCGAAGCGCAATCCCCAGACCCGCAACCCCAGCGCCAGCGCAAGGATGCTGACCAGAGCCACTGCGGTGCGCGCGACACGCACCCGCGCCACCACCTGCGGATGCGCAAGGATCGACCCCAGCAACGCCAGTGCCAGCGCACCCTGCACCGGCACGGCGGCAGCGCCGAGAACGCCGCGCCCCAGCGCCAGCGCCAGAAACAGCGCCAGCGCCAGCACTCCAGGCGCATACCGCAGCAGGCGTGGTCGATCACGCTGCGTTTGCGCAGCAACACGCGGTTCAACCGGAACATTCGCCATGCCCGGCATTATACCATTGACAATCCCGTATCCGCATATGAGCCAATACAGCGATTGATCGCCGCCCATCGCGGAACGATTGAACGTGAAGAGTTTGCTGCTACGGTCACGCTGGAGATTGTCGCGCCGGACGCAAACGTTGCCGCGCTGACCGGTGCGCTGCGCACAATAACGGCAGGACAGGTGCAGATTGCAGCGGTGTGAGTGTGCGAAATCTCATTGATGCACCGGTGACGATCCGTTACTCTGATGCAGGAGTGCAGCGACCCCCTCTTGCATCGTTGCAAAGTACTGAATGCCGTGTATCTCCAATCGCTCACGGACGATGCTTTCAGCAATATCGGGGCGCACGCCGCACAGCACGATCTGCGCCCCCATCAGGCGAGCGCCGTCGGCAGCATGGCGCAGCGCTACTGCGAGAGAATGATCAAAACCGGTGATACCGGTCAGATCAAGCAGTACCCTCTGTGCGCGTCGTTGCTCGATCTGGTTCAGCAGCAGCGCAACCATCGCCTGGCTTCGTTCGCCGGTGAAGGCGCCGATCAGCGGCAGCGCCAGCACCCCTTCGCTCAACGGGATCAGTGGCAGCGTCAAACGAGTGATCATCGCGTCTCGCTGGCGGATCTCATCGAGCGAGCGTTCCAGCGCTGCGGTGCGTTCTTCGAGCGCAGCGTGCGATGCCGCCAGCGCCGCTCTCTGGCGTTCCGCCGTCGTCACATCGCGGAGGAGCAGCACGCTGCCGGAGGTATGATCACCCTTGATAGCAACCTCTGAGACGATCAGCGTTGCTTCGGCCTCACCCTCACGATGAAAGCGCCGCACACCGGCGAGGCGATCCTCCGGCGTCGTGCAGTCCTGAAACCCGGCACGCGCCAGCGCCGCTTCGAATGTCGTCCCGCTATCCTCATCAAGCGGCGTCAGTTGCTGCGCTGCGCGGTTCGCAAAACGAACCTGCCGCTGCGCATCGATAATCACCACGCCATCCGGCAGAGACTCAACGGCGGTGCGCAGCGCAACCTGTGATGGGCGAAACATCTGATACCGCAATGTCAACCATCCAAATGCAAGATAGAGCGGAAGCATGCTGACATAATTCAACGCCAGCCAGTACATCGGACCGAACCATGCGCCTGCTGCAAAGGAGAGCGCCAGACCGCCCGACAGCCACGCCGCCGGTACGCGCACACTGCGCCGACGCGCGGCAACCGTGATCAACATTGCTACAGGAACAAGCAAGCCGCCGAGAATATACGATATGATCACCAGCATATACAGTGGACCGTTCAAAAGACCCGGCATGCCTGTTGCTTCGGATGCGTCCATACGTCTGACCAGACCGAGACCGCTATACCAGTCCAGCGTCAGGAACAGCGCCATGAACAGGTACGGCGCCGCAAGCGCCCGGCGCACTGTCGGTTGTGCATACCGGTGCGGAATAAAGATCGCCAGAATCAGCCAGATCAGTAACCAGGAAGATACAGCAAGCAACGGCGCCGACAATCCATAGACGAACCACACTTCCCACGGATCGCTTCCCGTGAAGCGCAGCACAGCGCAATACATGAGCAGAACAGCGCTGAGAGCAAACAATGCGAACAGGCGGTTTGTCGTTGCGCGCCAGTCCTGTATCAGCACATACACACCAGTCGCAGTCAGAATGATCATGCTCAGGAGGATGAGAACAAAGTTGATCATATCCCCCCCCAGAACTCTTTCAGAGTTTGTATCAATACGTGTGCCGCTTCCGGCATCGCCTGCATCGATTATAATGACCACAACCGGCATCTTCAACTGTACGATAGTCACACAGGGGTGCCGTGCCTGACACGTGGACGCAGTCCCTGCAACAATCCATCGTATCATGTATCGCCGCCGGATTGAATTGAATATGGAGGAAGAAAGTATGGAACGTGCGAACGCCTTCGACTTCTTGGGTCCGAGAACGCTGGTGGGTCCTGAACTGAAGCCGGGTGATCGAGCGCCCGCATTTAAGCTGACGACCGGAAAAGCAACGATCAGCAGTGAGCAGTTTGCTGGCAAGCCACTGGTGATCAGCGTCATTCCATCGATCGATACCGGCGTCTGTTCCAAACAGACCCGGCGGTTCAACGAAGCAGCGGCGGCGCTTGGCGATGCGGTCAACATTCTGACGGTCAGCGCCGATCTGCCGTTTGCCCAGGGGCGCTGGTGTGGCGCCGAGGGGGTGGATAAAGTCATTATGGCGTCTGATCACCTGGATATGAGTTTTGGCGCCGCCTACGGCACGTATGTCAAAGAATTGCGCATCGAAAGCCGGGCGGTGTTCGTGGTGGACAAAGATGGCATCATCCGCTACGCTGAATATGTGCCGGTTGCCGGTCACGAACCGAACTACGACGCGGCGCTGGCAGCATTGAAGGAGCTCTTGTAAGTCTGGAGGTGCAAACCTGGGCTGGCAGGCGAAAGAAAAAGGCATCGCACAACCAGAAACGCCTGCTTTTCGATACTCCGCTGCACCATCAGTTCAGGATCATGCGCCAGGGTGTCGTAACTGCGTTTCATCTTCCGTCGCGGGCAGCAGGACGCCCTGCTGTCCCCTTCTTTTCTGCGAGAACGACGATTGGCTTTGCTGTAGGTGATACATCCTGAGTTGCACGTCGCTTTCGCACAGTGCGCCACGCTCTGTCTCTACTCTTCTGCAGCGTCACACCTGGCGACGCAAGAGAATGGCAACCCGGCAGGTTACACCAATGTCACTTGAACTCATCCTGATGATCGCAGCGTTGCTTTTGATCCTCAGCATCATTGCCGGAAAAGCATCGCTCCGGTTCGGGTTGCCTGCACCGTTGCTCTTCCTGATCATCGGGATGCTCGCCGGTTCCGACGGTCCGCTCGGCATCTACTTTGATGACGCCTGGCTGGCGCAGTCGGTCGGCGTGCTGGCGCTGGTACTGATCCTGTTCTCCGGCGGGTTGGGCACCGACTGGCAGATGATCCGTCCGGTATTGTGGACTGGTCTGATCCTGGCGAATCTGGGGGTGTTGATCAGCGCACTGCTGGTGGCAGTCGCTGCGCATCTCCTGCTCCAGTTTTCGCTCCTGGAGGGGTTCCTGCTCGGAGCGATCATCTCGTCAACCGATGCCGCTGCGGTTTTCGCGGTGATGCGCACACGGGATGTCAATCTGCGCGATAATCTGGAAGGGTTGATCGAACTCGAGTCGGGCAGCAATGATCCGATCGCGGTGTTCCTGACGATTGGCCTGACCATGGTGCTTGCCGACCCGTCGCGCTCGCTGGCAAGCCTGGCGCCGCTGTTCGTGCTGCAGATGACCGTCGGCGGCGTGGCCGGGTATGCGATGGGCCGGTTGATGGCGATCACGATCAATCGCGCAAAACTACAACTGGAAGGGTTGTATCCGGCGCTGGCGCTGGGATTGGTGCTGTTGACCTATGGCGGCACGGCGCTGATCAACGGCAGCGGGTTTCTTGCGGTCTATCTCGCCGGCATTGTGCTTGGCAACTGCGATTTTGCCCACAAACGGAGCCTCATTCGTTTTTATGACGGGCTGGCATGGCTCATGCAGATCGCCATGTTCCTTGTCCTGGGCTTGCTGGTGTACCCCTCGCGCATCGTTCCGATTATCGGCGAAGGGTTGCTCATGTCCGCATTTCTCATTTTCGTAGCGCGTCCAGTAGCGGTCTTTGTGTCGCTTGCTTTCTCCCGCTACGACTGGCGCGCTAAAGCGATGGTTTCCTGGGCTGGACTGCGCGGTGCAGCGCCGATCGTGCTGGCAACCTTCCCGCTGCTGGCAGGGCTGGATCGCGCTGGCATGGTGTTCAACCTGGTCTTTTTTATCGTCCTGACCTCGGTGTTGATCCAGGGTACCACTATTGCGTATGTTGCACGCTGGCTCGGTGTGCAGCAACCGCGTCCACAGGCGACGTTTCACTATCCGCAAGAGTTCATTCCACAGGTCAGCGCCAGCAGTCAACTGGTTGAGTTGACCGTTGCACCCGGTTCCCCCGCGTGTGGGCGGGCGATTATGGAACTTGGATTGCCGCGTGGTGCGCTGGTGGTGCTGATCAACCGCAGTGACGATAGCCTGGTGCCGGGCGGCACAACGATTCTGGAGCCGGGGGATCGGGTGTTGCTGCTGGCGGAACGCAGCGCCCTCGACGATGTGCGGCGCGTGTTGAGTAATGAAGGTTGAGCGTTGCATGTTGAACGTTGAACGTTGCAGGTTGAGGGTTGAGCGTTGCATGTTGAACGTTGAACGTTGCAGGTTGAGCGTTGAGCGTTGAACGTTGCACGTTGCGCGTTGCACGTTGCACGTTGTGAAGGTTGCACGTTGCGCGTTGCGCGTTGCACGTTGTGTGTTGTAAGGTTGCACGTTGCGCGTTGCGCGTTGCACGTTGTGTGTTGTAAGGTTGCACGTTGCGCGTTGCGCGTTGTGAAGGGTGCGGGGTGAAGGGTGCACGTTGCACGTTGCACGTTGTGAAGGTTGCACGTTGCACGTTGCGCGTTGCGCGTTGTGAAGGGTGCGGGGTGAAGGGTGCGGGGTGAAGGGTGCGGGGTGCGCGTTGCGCGTTGCACGTTGTGTGTTGTAAGGTTGCACGTTGCGCGTTGTGAAGGGTGCGGGGTGAAGGATGCGGGGTGCGCGTTGCGCGTTGCACGTTGTGTGTTGTAAGGTTGCACGTTGCGCGTTGCACGTTGTGTGTTGTAAGGTTGCACGTTGCGCGTTGCGCGTTGCACGTTGTGTGTTGTAAGGTTGCACGTTGCGCGTTGCGCGTTGTGAAGGGTGCGGGGTGAAGGGTGCACGTTGCGCGTTGCACGGTGAAGGGTGAAGGATGCGGGGTGAAGGTTGCACGGTGAAGGGTGAAGGTTGCGTTGTACAGTCCCCAAACGCGCACCGGTTGAAGGCAGAGACTCCGGTTCTCAGTTCTTCGTTCTCCGTTCTCAGTTCTTGGTTCTTGGTTCTCGGTTCTTGGTTCTCGGTTCTTGGTTCTCAGTTCTTGGTTCTTGGTTCTCGGTTCTCGGTTCTTGGTTCTCAGTTCTTGGTTCTTGGTTCTTGGTTCTTGGTTCTCGGTTCTCGGTTCTCGGTTCTTGGTTCTCAGTCCTCGCAAACCCTCGAAGGATACCGACGATATGACCCACAATCATACCACTCCCCCCGACGCTCATCTCTGGCCCCTGACGACGCTCATTGATGAGAATGGACGCCTGATCATCGGCGGGTGCGATGTAGCGGCGCTGACGCAGCAGTACGGCACACCGCTCTACCTTTTCGACGAAATGACCATCCGCGCTGCATGTCGTGCCTGTCGCACTGCATTCGCCGATCACTACCGTGGTACAACCGCAGTGCATTACGCTGGCAAAGCGTTACTCAATGTCGCAATTGCGCAGATCATCGCCGATGAGGGGTTGGGTCTGGATGTGGTTTCAGGAGGCGAACTGTACGTTGCACTGCGCGCCGGATTCCCGCCGCAGCGCATTCATATGCACGGCAACGCCAAAACGCGCGCCGAACTGGAACAGGCGCTGGCAGCCGGGATTGGACAGATCATTATCGATAACCTGGATGAACTGGACGTGCTGGCGCACCTGACGGCGCATCGTTCGCCGCCACAGCCGGTTGCGTTGCGCATTGCGCCTGACATCGCCGCCGACACGCATGCGCATATCCAGACCGGTCACGCGACATCGAAGTTCGGTCTGCCACTCGACGCGCTCGATGCCGCCGCTGAGAAACTGCGCGCAGCGTCTGGCGTGCGTCTGACCAGGTTGCACGCTCATCTGGGATCGCAACTGTTCGATAGAGCGCCCTACGCGGCAGCCGTCGAGGTGTTACTCGATAGTGCAGCGCGTCTGCGTGACCGCTTCGGCGTATTGATCGAAGAGATAAACGCCGGTGGCGGGATCGGCGTCCCGTACACCGCCGATCAACCCCTGCCGGACATCGATGCCTGGGCGGCGCTGTTGGGCGACTCGCTGGTACGCGGGTGCGAACGCCGCAGATTGCCACTCATGCGCCTGGTGATCGAGCCGGGACGCTCAATCATTGCGCGCGCTGGCGTTGCGCTCTACACCATTGTGGCAACCAAATTGCTTCCACATATACGCTTTCTCCATATCGACGGCGGTATGGGGGACAACATTCGCCCTGCACTGTACGGCGCGCGCTACACCGTAGCACTGGCGGAGCGGATGCATGATCCAGTTGAGGAATGTGTGGCGATTGCCGGGCGCTACTGCGAGTCTGGCGATGTCTTGATCCGCGACCTGATGCTGCCGCGCGCCAGGGTTGGCGAGATACTGGCTGTTCCGGTTGCTGGCGCATATACGCTGAGTATGGCAAGCACCTACAACCTGGCGCCCCGACCGGCGGTTGTGCTGATCAATGAGGGAGAAGCGCGACTCATCCAGCGCCGCGAGACGTATGAAGACCTGATTGCACGAGAGGTCTGGTGAGCGCGAAGTGCGTCTGCACTCCGCGCTCGCCGTCGCTTCACCAGCCGTCGCCCATATCGAATTCGGCGCTGAGATCGCCGCCAAAGTCTTCAAAGCCGCCGGTCAGGTCTTCCATCCCCATATCGCCGATCATTTCATCGGCGCCAAACCCGTCCAGGATTGCCTGCGCTGCCATACTGCCGATCACGCCGCCAATCATGGCGCCCAGCAATGTTCCGGCAAACGCACCGCCGAAGCCCATCCCACCTTGCGCCTGCGCTGCGTGTGGCGGCGCGGGTGCGTCATTGCGGCTAAACAGGCGCTCCATTATGCCCGGCTCTCGCAGTTCGGCGCGCGTTGCCAGACGCGCCAGAGTTTGCGGGTCGTCCTGCTGCGGCACGGAGGCGCGCTCGTGCGGCGGCAGCACGGCTGTCAATTCACGCAGTGCATATGCGCGCTGATCTGGTGTCAGTTGCGCGAATGCATCAGCATACGCCTGCTCAATCGCGTCAGGCGGCGCAGTGCGCAGAAAGTACCGATAACGCTCAAGCGCCTGTTCATCGCTCAGGCGAGTAGCAGGCCCGGTTGCAGGGCGTGGTTGCTGGTTGCGTCGGTCACGTCCAAACAAAGAGTCGAAAATCCCCATTGCAATGCTCCTTTCATTCGTTGTTCAGTATAGCCGCTGCTGGATGTCGGGGGAAGAGCGATTCCCCCTGAGGTTGCAGGGTAAGTTTACCATTTTCGATACAGTATATCATTACAACAGGCGCATACCTTTTGTCAACATACTCCGGCATCGCGATCAAAGAAGCATACCTTCCCGCAGGCGCCTGCGACATGTGGTCACGCTTCCTTCGGGCAGGCGCTCGCTTCATTATCTGCTCGTATTGTTGTACCTGTGGTATCATTGTCCTGGATGTACCGCACTGCTGTGACGTTTCTTGTACGGGAGGAGTTATGACTGCCATCGATGTCGCTGATCGCATTCAGAGCGACCTGGCGCACCTGTTGCACCCGCTGTATCACCCCAGCGGTCATCAGTCGCCGAAGATTTGGGTGAAAGGGCGCGGCGCGATTGTGATCGACATCGAGGGGCGCGAGTATATCGATGGGTTGAGCGGGCTGTGGAACGTGAACGTCGGGCATGGGCGGCGCGAACTGGCAGAGGCGGCAGCCGAACAGATGACCACGCTGGCGTACTGCTCCGCCTACACCGGCTCGTCGAATCTGCCCGCCATCAATCTGGCGGAACGACTCAGTCAGTTGATGTACCCGTCGATCAATACCTTCTTCTTCACCAGCGGCGGCGCTGAAGCGACCGAGACTTCGTTCAAAACGGCGCGCTACTACTGGAAACTGGTTGGCAAGCCGGAGAAGGTCAAGTTCATTGCGCGGATGCGTGGGTACCACGGTGTGACGATGGCCGCCATGAGCGCGACCGGTCTGCCGGTCTACTGGCCCATGTTCGAGCCGCGCATGCCGGGCATTGTGCATATCGAGTCGCCCTACCCATATCGCTTCGTCAACCCGACCCCTGAAGTCAGCGACGGCGTCGCTGCGGCCAATCTGCTCGAAGAAGCCATCCTGCGCGAAGGTCCTGAAACAGTGGCCGCATTCATTGCCGAACCGGTGCAGGGCGCCGGCGGCGTGATCGTGCCGCAGGACGATTACTTCGGTCGCATCCGTGCGATCTGCGACAAATATGAAGTATTGCTGATCGCCGACGAGGTGATTACCGGCTTCGGGCGCACCGGTCGCTGGTTTGCCCTTGAGCACTACGGCATCGAACCGGATATTGTGCAGTTTGCCAAGGGGATTACCAGCGGGTACGTTCCACTCGGCGGCATTGGCATCTCCGACCGCATTCGCGAGGCGATCCACAGTGCGCCGCCCGACAAACGTTACATGCACGCCTATACCTACTCCGGTCACCCGACATGCTGCGCCGTCGCGCTGCGCAATCTGCGGATTATCGAGGAGGAAGGGTTGGTCGAGCGGGCGGCAGTTCTGGGAGATCGCCTGCTGACCGGGTTGAAGACGTTGGATGCGCTCGACGGGGTGGGGGATGTGCGCGGCAAAGGGATGATGGCGGCTGTTGAACTGGTGGCGGATAAAGTGACAAAGCAGCCCTACCCGGCGGACGCGAATGTCGGCGCGCGCGTATACCAGGAGATGCTGAAGCGCGGATTGTTTACCCGCGTGCTCGGCGATATGATCCTGCTCGCTCCACCGCTGGTCTCGACAGAGGAACAGATCGAACAGATTGTGGCGATCATCGGTGAGTCAGTGCAGGCGGTGATTGCAGCGACGCCATCACCGTAGCCGATGTAGTGCACACGGGAGTGCCGGAAGCATTTGAGAACTGCTACAACGACGGTTTCCTCTCGTTTGGAGATCCTCTCTTTATCCTGAACTCGCATATGCATTATACACTACGCGAAGCCACCATATCGTTGAGTATGCCAGCGCGTTCAGCATAACCAGGCTAAGCACCAGCGTCACAATGCCGATCGTGCGGCGCTGCGGGGGCCACCATGCCAGCCACCCGCCTGCGAGAACCAGCGTCAGTGATCCGATGGCAGGAAAGCCATAGCGTGGTAAAGGGGGCGGTTGGATAGACAGGGCATTCATCGTACGTAACACGGCGTTCACCCATATTAACAAACCAATGACCAAAAACGCCGCGATAGCAATACGTCGATCTGAACGGTCGTTGTGGGTCACGGCCAGACGGATGCACCCTGCAACTGTTATCAGAAAGACAAAGTTCAGCGCTAAAAGCCAGATATTGCCTGTCAGCATTAATCTTCCCCATCCAAGCGAAGCAAAAGAGCGAAAAATAATGTCCGGCACGCGATCAAAAAGGATGAGGGGAACTGTACGCTCAATATCGAATATCGATGCAGCGATTCGTGATAGAGAAATTCGGACGAAAGACCGGGCAGCGCTACCGACTTCTGGGCGGACATACGGCCACGCCTGTTCTGCCGAGCCATTGCGCACAAGGTTGACGAACGGACGCCCCTCCCAGAAACCGCCGGTTGCTGAACGGTCGAAAATCGGCGGAGTATCGGCGGAGAACGAACCCTGTACTGCCACAACGCCATCGACAAACAGGGTAACGGGTGGATCGGCATCGGGCGGCGGGGCAGGGATGAAAACCTGCAGCGAACTCAAGGCTTCCGGCGCTTCGAATGTCCACGCAACAAAGCGTGGCGTCGTACTCGCCTCGATAACAGGGGTCATCATTGCTGCAGGACGAGTCCCTTCATTGTAGAGAACCCCCGGTCCGGCGATCGTGACCGGGTGTGACGCCCAGACCCACGCGCCAATCGTGATCGTCTGACCAGCAATCAGAGGTACATCAGCGGAAGCGATGGGGGTCGCCAGCCCGGAAAACTCATCGTATGGAGAGACGCCGGATGTAAGACGAAACGCCTGTTGTCCGTGCGGCGTGTCGGAAACAGCCGCACGCGCTGCGCCATCGACGGATACTGCGCCGTAGCGGTACCACCCGGCAGGATCGCCCCACGCGAGCACGCCTCCCAGTATGATTGCGCCTGCCCCGACCGGCGCCGCAATGAGACGTTTCCAGCGCCACTGGCGGCGCAGACCAACCGCGATGACCAGAACAAGCGGGGCAATGAAGATCGCCGCCACCGCGACGTTCTTCATTGCTGCAGCAATCAGAGCGGCACCGACGACCCATGCTGCACGTCGAACGCTCCATCCCAGCATAATGATCCGGACTACGCTCCACAGAAAGAGCGAAAATCCCAGAATCGTGCCAACATCGTTGTTCACTGCCGTCATAATATTGGCGAAGGGAGGAATAAGCGACGCCGTGAGTGGCATCAACCAGCGCATGTGATGCCCTTCGTGGAACAGCGTGCGCGCAATGCCGCCAAGAATGGCGACTGTAACCACGAACATAACCAGCGATACGCTGCGGGCCACGTAGAGTTGTTCGATAACTGTCAATCCGCTGGTGAGTCGCAGTGGCAGACTCACTATGAGATAATATGTCGGAAAATGCGACAGTGCACTCCCTGTACCGCCGATCTGGGCAATTTCCGGATCGGACGTCCTTACGACAGGCCAGGATGGGCGGAATGCCATCAACCAGACATACTCAAAGTGCGACGGTTCATCATCATGTTGCCAGGGTGGAACCAGCGTCAGAAAGACGATCCCCTGCACACCGGCGACGACCAGCACGCACGCAAGCCGTGCTCTATCCGAAGCCAGAACTTGCCGCAAAACCGCCAGCCCCGGCGCCAGATGCGACTGTATTCCCCAGAAGATGCCTGCACCTACCACAGTTCCGACCGGAATAAGCCACAGATCGGGCAGAAGCGCAACGGCATCGACCGGACGCGCAGTGCCAATAGCGACAAGAGTGGCAACAGTGGCCACGGCAAACCATGGTATCACTCCACCTGCCAGTCGCGACGTAACCACGAATACTGTGACCGGCAACGATAGCAGTACGATAGTGCGGATTCCGCCAAGCGTCGCAATTGCCAGGCCCGGCGCCGGAACATCGACTGGGTGCACTGCTATACGGGTAAAAGCGGCGCCCAACTCTCGTGTATCGCGCGCTTTCGCCGGACGAAAGGTGCGCATATCGAGACGCAGATCAGGTGCGCCGGGGCGCGGCGGGAGTAACACCTGGTAACGCCGCCAGTCCCCTTCGACAACAAAAGCATTGCTGCGCCAGGATCCGAGCCCCAGGCGCGTCTCGGCGGGCGCAGCATGCGGCGGACGCGGTGAGGTCATGCGCAGATCGATGATCAGGGGATGCCGGGTAAGACCAAACAGGAGCACAATGGCGCCTCGTTCCGACCAGCGGTACCGTTCGCGCTCGTTCGACTCGGCAGCGCTAAACTTGACCAGATGCCTTGACGCCACTGAGTCTGCTGCATCAAAGTACAACGAATGGGGCGCACTTGCCAGACCCACGCCGAATACGATGACTGCCAGAAGCGTCGCCAGTGCAATGTGCTGCACCGACGCAACCCGGAAACGCGCCTCTGTGTGTGAATGAGCAATGTTTACTATTAATGAAGACTTCATAGCAGAAAAAGGAAAGCTGCGATGCTCCTGAAAAAACTCGTTCCATGGTCATTGTGAGAAGTCATGAAGCGCCGAAGCGCTGATTACACAACCGGTCAGTGCGTTGTGCGCGCTCCTGAGCGGTACTCTGGCTCTCTTGCAATGCTATTGACCTTTCATCAACAGCACAACGTAGACCGTTCGCGCCAGAATGAGCAGATCGAACCAGAACGACTGATGTTTCAGATAGTAAAGGTCGTACTGGAGTTTGGCAAGTGATGCTTCAACGCTATTGCCATAGCCATAGTTGATCTGCGCCCACCCCGTCAGCCCCGGTTTGATCGCCAGCCGTGCGCGGTAGAATGGGATGACGCGCTGCAACTGCTCGACAAACTCCGGTCGTTCGGGACGCGGACCTACCAGGCTCATCTCGCCGCGCAGAACGTTCCATGCCTGCGGTAGTTCATCGAGGCGGGTGCGACGTAACCAGCGCCCAACCCGCGTCACACGCGGGTCGTCCTTTGTTGCCCACTGCGCCTCGCCGTCCGGTTCGGCATCGTGAACCATCGAGCGAAACTTGAGCGCTGTAAAAACTCGTCCCCGCCAGCCAACGCGCTGCTGACGGTACAGGATGGGACCGGGCGTGTCGAGGCGAATCGCAAGCGCAATGAATGGCAGCAGAACCAGCAACAACCCCACCAGAACCAGACCGCCGACCAGATCGAGCATGCGTTTCAATACCGCCTCGGCAGTTCGTGTCGGACGGGATTGCAACGGCAGCGCCACATGCCACTGACTGCCAGCGTGCTCCACTGCGATCTTCCCGGTCAACCGCTCGTACAGCAGCGGCATCGGCGTCACAGCAATCCCATGTTCATAACAGTCAATCAAGAACTGGAGCAGTTCACCGCTGACATCGCTGCTGGCAATTACAATCTCATCGACACGCCGCTCCCAGACGACATCGCCAAGGCGGTCGACGCCGCCAAGCACCGGCACGCTGCCAATGCAGTCACAGGGTGGATGGGGAGTATCATCGACAAACCCGACGATCTCATAGTATGGGGTGTGCCCCTTCAGAATCACATGCGACAGCGCCGAACCCGCCTGGCCTGTTCCCAGGATCAGCAACCGACGGCGCGCGTGCGGCGCGCCCAGCATACGAATGTATGCCAGACGCCAGATCGCCATCGACACGACCAGCAGCACAATCGCAAGCGCAGGCGCCAGGCGCAGTTGCGGCGTGCCAATTTCAATCGACGCAAGCATCCCGGTGACCGGCGCGCGTGACAGCACGAAGAATAGCGCCAGATACGCGAACAGCAACGCCAGACCGCCGAGCAGAATCCGGCGCATGCTCGGACCGATGCGCGCAACCAGCCGCAGATTGTACATATCCGCGAGCATCAGCCAGAGGGGCCAGCCAGTGCCGATCAACGCCACCCAGCTGAACTGCGATTGGATCAGAGCGACATCGAGCGCACGATCCGCCAGACGCGCCCAGAACCACAACGCACCGAAGACGGCAAACGCAGTCAACGCCAGATCACCGACGCGCAGCAACAACCGGCGCTCGGAAATCTCCAAGCGCAGATGGAATGGCATCCTCGCCGTACGGGATGCCAGATTGAATGTCGTACGTCGACCCATCAAGACGGTACGATCCTCTCAGGCAACCGTCGCTCTATGAGGTGCGAAGCGGCGCTCCACAGAAAACCGCTGCCCCAACTGAGATGGATTGTGGCAATTGCCAGCGGCAATCCTGCCGCCAGCCCCGGATCGCGCCGCACCACAGCCGCGTGGATCCCGGCGCCGGTCAGCGTACTGCCGTATGCTACGAATACCAGCGCCAGCGCCACTCGCGCTGGCGCCGCCAGCAGTGCGCCTGCCGATAACCCCAGCAGACCGGCGACGAACAGTGGCGGGGCAGCCTGACGCCAGCGCACTGTTTTTGGATGGCGCAACAGCATGCGGAACTTCCAGAACCCGTAGCGCCAGTATTGCTGCGCCAGCGCCCGCAGCGTCGGGCGTGCGATGTAGACCGATCTGATCGCCGGATCGAGCCAGATGACGCCGCCATGCTGACGGATCCGTGCATTGAACTCATAATCCTCGTTGATCGGCAATTGCTCGTTGAAGAGACCGATCCGATCAAAGAGTTCGCGACGAAATGCACCAAAAGGAACAGTATCCACGACGGTGGCGCAACGCGGCGCGCGGCGGTACAACGCATCACCGACAGCGAATGGATGGGCTGCTGCAACCGCAATTGCGCGCGATACCCATCGGTCACTGCCGGGGCGAATCTCCCACACTCCCCCGACATTATCGCCGAGACCCTGTTCGAGCGCTGTCACGCAGCGCGCTACATACTCGGGCGATGGGATCGCGTGCGCATCGAGACGGATCAGAATATCGCCTCTGGCAGCCGCAAGAGCGCGATTCAGGGCAGCCGGCGTTATGCGTTGCGGATTCGGCACGACCCGGATCGCCAGATCGGGGTGGCTGGATTGGAATGTCTGGATGACCTCACGCGTGGCGTCAGTTGAGCCGCCGTCGGCAATCACGACTTCCATGGCGCTACGCGGGTACGACTGATGATAGATCCCCTCCAGTAACAGATGGATCGTTTTTTGTTCGTTGTAGCACGGCGTAATGATCGAGACGAAGGGTGTGCGATCCGGCTTCGAGTCACTCGGCTGCAGCGCTGCGGATTGTTGCTTGTGAGCAGAGGCGTGCGTGTCTGCGATTTTGCTCATAGTTCTTGTGACCATCAACGCCATAGTTCGAGCACCGTCACCCATGCGTAGCGTCGCAGTGCAGGCGCGAGGCGAAAGATGCGCTGATCAACGGCATTGAGCAGATGCAGCGTGCGTCGAAACAGCGCGCGACTGTCGACAGGCGCAAAAACGAACGCAGCCAGAGCCAGCAGATAAAACTCTCGATGCGATGCGCTGGCGAAAGGTTCTGCAAAAAAACGCAGGTCCGCCATACTGAGCGGTTTCTCGGTCGGCGTTCGTCGCCACGGCGTCAAACGCCGGAACAGGTTGAGCAGCGGATTGTGACACAGCGGCTCCAGGAAAACGGCGCGCCCGCCCGGCTTGAGGATGCGATGCACCTCCCGCCGCGTCACTGCCAGATCGGTATGGTGAAGCACCGAGTGACCAAACACATAATCGAAGGTCGCATCGGCGAATCCCAGCGACTCGGCGCTCATCTGTTGAACTGCCACGCGATCGCCAAGCCCGGCTGCGACAGCGCGCTGTTGTGTCACACCGGTCATACCCCCTGACAGATCGATGGCGACGACGTAAGCGCCAGATTGCGCAAAATGCAGGGTATGCGCTCCTCTGCCGCACCCGAGGTCCAGGATGATGCTGCCTTGCGGTCGTTCAATCAACGAATATGCGAAAGCATCTGCGGCATCGAGCGCCCCCCATGCATAAAAGTCGCTCCGCTCACGTGTCGCAACCCGGTCATGATACAGACGCTCAATCCGCTGACGTGCGGTCGGGATCACGGTCACTATCGGCTCCTTCACCCTTCCCATCGGCAGAGCGATTATATCACATCAACGGTCGTACTATCGTGTCATCGTCACGCATGTGTAACGAACGGAAGTCGCTGCATTGCCTGGAGATAGGGTATGATGATCGTGATGG
>Ga0209809_1001726_pt1 | contig 16993 bp, 18 predicted proteins | sample YNPMSTMetaG_FD_186172 | JGI IMG/M metagenome (GOLD analysis project Ga0209809, IMG submission 186172) | Anoxygenic and chlorotrophic microbial mat microbial communities from Yellowstone National Park, USA - YNP MS-T MetaG (SPAdes) (version 2) ... | reverse complement strand
AGCTCTTTTATATCAAAAAGCTCTGCGTTGTATTCCCAAAGGTGATCTCTCGGTTTTTCTTCTCCCATATACTGTTGAAGTAAGGACTTTAGCTCACTTGCACGGTCTTTATAGTTTTGTTCAAAATCTTTCAGTTCCTCTTTAAATTTTGCGTTGGCTATGTCATGAACTGATGGAAAGGTTTGTCTTTCAAGGCAGTAAAAAGCAAATCTTTTTACAAGGCACACGCCACAGAGTTTTTCGCCTTCCTTCAGGTAGTGTTTTATGTCCTTTTGGAGGTTCTCCTTGAACTTTTTCCAATCTACAGCAAGGTGTGCCCTTTCTCCACAAAGGGTGCAACCATCGGGATATTTTCCTTCGTTGTAGGTATAAGCATCTACCAAAGGCTCATAAGGTTTTTTAGACTTCAACGCTCCAAGCTTTCTCTCTGTCCAATCGTAGGCAACCGCATAGTCGTCGTAGTCTTTCCCCAGATTTTGCATTAGCTTCTCTTTCCACTTTTTCAACTCTTCGGAATTGGTGCATTCGCAGTAAGCCCTGAAGTAGTTTTCAAGGTGCAACTTTGCTTGTTCTTCGATTTTTTCTTTCTCTTCCTTTGATATACCTACTCTGTCTAAGACCTCTCTTAAGATGGTTTTATAGACTTCCTCCCAGAGTTCCTGAAATTTTTTCACCACATCTTCGCACATACACCCATCCGCCAAAAACACTATTCTGTTGGGATAGTTTGCCAAACCTTGCCCATTTTCAACGAGAACGGGATATATGATTTCTGTGTTTAGGTCTTTTATAACTTTCATAAGACTTTCCGTAAGGGTAGAAAGCAAAAGGCTTGAATGATATAGGTCAGAAAGCCTTCGGGAGTTTGAGATAAAGCCCTGAACGGGTGAGAATGTGAAGATGTGTAGCAATTTATTCATTTTTTAGCCCCTCCTTCAAGCTCCTGGAAAAACTCCTCAATTAATTTGAAGGATGGCTCTTGAGTTTTTCCCATAAAGCTAAGCTTTACGCCGTTGGGTAAAAACTTCCCCCAAAGCCATAAGACCATCCACAGGTATTTACCCTTTGGAGTTTTCACCACTTTTATGACCACAGGACTTGAACGCCTTGTTATGTCATCTTCTGCCCTTACAAACTGACCATCGCTATGCCTAACAGGGATACCAAAAACTGCAGTATCAAAAACCCTTTGCCTGTTTTTGACCCTAAAGTTCATAAACCTGTTCCCTATGTCATTTAAAGCTTCAAACCAAGTGTTGAACTCTCTCGGGCTTAATACTAACTTAACATTTTTAAGATTGGAGTATTCATTGCATGGAGTTTTTGAAGAACCTACCAAGTCTTTAGCCCTTTTTAGGTTTTCCACAAGCCACTCGTCAAAGTAGCCGGTAGGAATGAAAGAAATTTCCAAATCCTTTGGGTTGTAGTTTATAACCGCCAAGTTTCCCCCTCCCTTTCTGCTCCGGGAACCTACCCCACCCAAGAATATCAAAGCCCAAAGGGATGCAATATAGTGTTTTAAAAACTCATCCTTCCCAATAAGGGTTAGCCTTAGCCTTGAACCTGCCTTTATAAATTCTCGCTTGTTTAGTGCTACCATGGAATAGTATAGATACCCTACTCCTGCATGAGGTCCGATCAAAGCGCGCCTGTTTCTATCAAAGTTCCAACTAAGCCTGTATTCGTTTATTAGATCACTCCCCTTGCTGACATCCCCCTCTACCCTCAAATACACCGGCGAAGCTATTTTCCCATCACCGCCAAAGATTTTTATTTCTTCTTCCCTTAGCTTTTCAATATTACACTCTCCTTTTAATGCCCTCCACCACCAACGCAAAAGTCCCACAAAGCTGGCAGGTCTTAACTCTGCCTGTTGGTTTGCACCCCCTATAAAGGCAGGAGTTATAAACTCAAGGTCAAAGGTTAGCCTTTTCACGGCTCCCTCCTACGAAAAGATTTTATAACGAACAAAACCTCAAACTTCTGACAAGGCATACTTTCCCTCCCTCAGTGCTTTGAGAAAGGAAAAAGACAGGACAGGCTCATAGGTTCCCCCGGCATAGTTATAAATGTAGCCTTCGCCGTAGTGTCCAAAACTCAAGCCTACCATAAAGGCAATGGGCACGGGTGCGGAAAGGAAAAAGTGGAAGTCTTCAAAACTGTGCTCTCTTCTGATGTTTTGGATTACGCTTGCGGTTTCTGTTGCTACTTCTTTCATATCTTCCACCGCAATGTTTCCACTACTTTTGGCTCGCAAAAGGAGGTAGGACGGATTTTCCACCTTTTGGGAGATGTAATTTTTCACATCGCTTTCCATCTCGTGGTGGGCAAAGGATAGCATCACTACAAGGCTTTTACCTCCCTTTTGAAAGTGTTGCTCAATTTTTTCAAGGCTTTCTTTCCTTTCCTTTAACTCCCTCACGTTTCCCACCGTTATAGGATGGTAGGTATTGTTTTGATAGTGGTAAAAGACAAAGGGTTTTTGGCTTCCAAAGAGAACTCCAACGGCAAAGGCAAGGACCGCTGGACCGTTTATGGCTATGTGAAATCTCTCTTTGTTGTTAAGTTTTTTCTCGGTTTCTTTGAACCTATTCCAAAATTCCTTTAAAGCATTTTCCCAAGCATCACCTGTAAGTTGCCCAGTTATTATAGGTTTTGTTTCTAAGCCACTTAGCACCTCAAGGTTTGTTAATTTTTCTTCCGAAATGCCCGTTGCTTTTAGAAAACTCTTAAACTCTCCCTCCCATCTATCTTGGGTTTTTGTAATGTATAGTGGCACATCGTAGCTTTCTGCATCAAGCCAAGCTTTTAGATCATCAACTGTGCTAAGATAGTATGGTTCCACAAGCCTCAATCCTAACTCTTTTGCCAACTTTTTCTTTTCCTCAATGCCATCCACCGATTTTATGTTTCCCTTTTTGTCTATGGCTCCGGTAAACAGTGCATCCTGTGGTAGATTTTCCACATAAAGGTTCAAAACCGTAGGCAGTTGAAAGCTTGCCCCAGCAAATTCCCTATCAAAGAATACCGCAAGCCCAGTCTTGAGAAATTCTTTTATAGGATTGAGATGCCTTTTTATGTTCTTTAAGTTTGTGATAACCTCCTTAAGATTTTTAACCGCCACAGCTTTTATCAGCTCCCCCTCGCCATTACTCAAGACCACAGGGAACCTAAAGGTTATGTGTTTCTCTTTGAAAAACTTTACTGCGGTTTCTTCGGAAACCTTAAAGACTTTTCTGAAGGTTTGGACGGAGGGAAAAATCTCTTTGTCCTTTGAGTATTTAACAAGTTCATACTGATGGGAGGGCGGAAGCTCCCAAAAGTGGCTATAAAGCTCTTCTATATGATCATCAAGCTTGCCACTTTCTAAGAGAGTTCTAAAATGTGCCTGCTCAATCTCCCAAAACTTCCACATGTAAATGCTCCTCCAAGTATTCGTGGGAAGGCAGGTCAGGAAGGTTTTCAAGCACGACCTTTGTGCTTGCAGTTCCCTCGTAAATAACATCTTCAAAAAACTTTATCCGCACTTTTTTACCCTCATACTCTGCCGGCAGGTATATTACAACCTTTCCTTCTTCTACTACACCAAACCAATTTTTGCCCTTTAGTGCCTTTGTCTGTGCTGCGCGTTGGTAGGCTTGCAGTTGGTGTATGTATTTTTGGACAACATAGGGTAAAAGCTGGATCACTAATCCCCTTGTTGTTTCTTCCCGTTTTTCCCTAAGAATATGTGTGTAGAATAGAGAACTTAGGGTTATGTCTTCGTATCTTTTCCAAACAAGCTTCAAAAACTCTCGTTTTGGTTTTATTGCAGACCAAGTGGGTGATCTGTCAACAGCCCTTAGAACTTTTTCTATAGTTTCCTGTCTGACCACTGCAATAGGATAGCTTTCCTGTTCTAATATCTCTTTTCTTAGATAGACTACAAAGGGCAAGGGTGCAAAAATTCTGTCCTTTATGTGCAACCTTAAAGAACATGTGGTAAGGCTAACCCACACAGTCAAAGGGACTGCATGAACAAGTCCCTCGTCTTCAATGTGATAAACAAGAACATACTCGTTAGGCATCCAAAAGAGGACTCTAACCTGACCTATCTCAACGGGTTGTCTTTTATCTTCCTTGACCTTTAACCTCTCCTCTCCTAAGCTTTCCTTGTACAGTTTCAGAGACATTTTCAGTTCTTCAACATTCCTCATATCCAACCACCTCGTAGTTTATATATAACCCTGCCTTTGGCAAATTTCTGACAGGAACCTGTCAATAAAGTATTTCACCGCATCCGCCGAAGGCTCGTAGGGCAAGTTGTCCTTTAGCTTTTTTTTGAACCTTTCCCAACGCTTATACAGGTTTGCCTCTGAAATACCTTTGGGCTTGTTGCAGTTTTTTTGAACTTCTTTACAAAGGTAATAGCAAACAACAGGATAGTCCTTTTCGTCCATTAGATCCAGCATAACCTCGTAAAACTCTGGACCTTCCGCCTTTTCCTCTATCCTATCCTCGTAGGCAAAAATTTTAGTTTCTTCTATATCTCTGTCGTCTTGCTCTGTTTTAGGTTTTGTCACCTCGTAAGGGATCTCCTCCGATGGTCTGATTTTGCTATAAAACTCCTCCACGCAAGACCTAATTATGCTTAAAAAATACCGCCAGCTTATAAAGCTTTTTTCTTCTATGAGACTTTTCTGAAGGATCATCATTTTTCTCAGCTCCGAAAGAACATCCTCTAAGTAGTCATCCCCCCAATTCCTTCTAAAGATTTCGTCCTTTCTCGTTTGCCTTATAAACTTTGCGGTGGAGTTCTTTATGAACTCCCTCTCCTGCGGAGTCTCTTTTCCCTCCGCAAATCTAATTAAAAGCTCCCTGTAGTCCATCACCTCTCACCTCTATAACATTGAACTTATCTATCTGCTCCAAATCTTTACAAAAACCGCAGAAGGTATAGTCTTTGATAAGGTCTTTGGGAAGTCTGTATAGGTAAAAACCTCTCTTTTTTCTATCATAAAAGGCGTAGGATATGTCTTGTAAATCACTGCATTCCTCTTTCTTGTTGCAAAGGGATAGGTCTACCCTCCGAACCTTGCCGTGGTTTTCTCTTGTTAAAAAACATGCAAAAAGCCATTTACTGTAGAAATAGCCAATAAAAGGTCTGCTTTTTCTTTTATGGGTACCAAGGTCTGTTTTTAATAGTTCCTCAAGAACCCTGAGATTATCTTGGTCAAATATGCCCAAGAACCTTTTACCCTCCAGCTCTTTTCTTTGTCTGACTAATTCCTGAAGCTGTTGGAAAAAGCTATTAGAAAACCCCACCTCCATTGTTTAAATTATAGCATGGACCTTTAAATCTTTTCACTAATAACCTCTTTTATTCTCAACTTGTCAAGGTGTTCCAGACCTTCACAATAACCACAAAATACATAGTCTTTTACGAGGTTTTTGGGCAATTTGTAAAAGTAAATACCCTGATGTTTTGAGTCGTAAAAGAGGTAAGACTCCGGTAAAAACCTGTATCTTGGACATCCTTTTTTCTTACACAGGCTAATATCCACTCTATAGGACCTTCCCTTCTTTTGAGAAGTTAAAAATAACACAAAAAGCCAATTGCCCGATGTGTAGCCTATAAATGGTCTTGTATTTCTTTTGTAAGCACCAAGGTCCATGCCTATGAACTCCTCCAAAAACTTTAACCGCCCTTGCCTGAAATACCCCAAAAACTTTTTGTCCTCTTCTTTCTTGCCGAGAAAAATTTCCTTGATATGTTCAAAAAGGCTCTTTAAAAACCCCATTTTCTACCCCTTTTTTAGATTATAGCAAAAAAACACTGATGGACAAAAGGAGAGGATTTCTACAGCTTTTCTGAACTTCTCACCCAAGGTTTTAAAGTATAATTTTTCTATGAAAACCACACCTTTGCATCCTTTACACATCCAATTAAAGGCAAAATTTACAGAGTTTGCAGGATACCAAATGCCTTTGCAGTATTCCTCCATAGTAGAAGAGGTTATGGCGGTTAGAAGTTCTGCGGGACTTTTTGATATATCCCACATGGGAAGGCTTTGGATTAAGGGAAAAGATGCAAAACAAAAGCTGGACTTTTTGACCACCCATTCCTTGGACAAGCTCAAATACGGTAAAGTGCAGTATAACCTATTGGTCAACGAGAGGGGAGGTGTAAAGGACGATATAACTGTTTATATGATGGGGGAAGATGAATACTTTTTGTGTGTAAATAGCATAAACAGGGAGAAGGTTTTAAACTGGCTTACCTCTTGGGGTCTAACTGTGGAAGATTGGACCTTTCATAGCGTGCAAATAGCCCTTCAGGGCAGGTCTGCAGAGGAAAAGTTGAAAAAGTATTTTGACGTTAGTGGTTTGAAAAGATACAACTTTTTAACAGTTGGGAATGTGATAATTTCCCGCACAGGCTACACAGGAGAGGATGGCTTTGAAATTTACGCACCCATCAAGGAGGGCGTTGAAATTTTTGAGACCCTTTCAAAGGAGGTGCAAACCTGTGGGCTTGGTGCAAGGGATGTTTTGAGGATAGAAGCTGGCATGCCTCTGTATGGACACGAACTTTCGGAGGATATCTCTCCTCTGATGGCAAGCTTAGATAGGTTTGTAAGCAAGGAAAAGAACTTTTTAGGGAAGGATGAGATGTTTTCAAAGGAGCCACAGAGAAAACTCTTTGGTCTTGAATTGCAAGAAAAGGGTGTGCCTAGGGAGGGCTACCGGATAGAGATGAACGGCAGAGAAATAGGTGTGGTCTCAAGCGGAACCTTTTCGCCCACCTTAAAAAAGGGCATAGCCCTTTGCTTTGTGGATAAGGAATATCTGCGAGAGGGCGCAGAGGTTGAGCTTGTGATCAGGGAAAAGCCCGTAAGGGCAGTTCTAAGAAGGTATCCCTTCATAAAGTAATGGCATATCATAGCCTTCTGAGGAAGGTTATAACCCTGCAAAGGAAGACAAAGCTGATCCCTCCCAACAGTGCTGTTCTTGTGGCTTTCTCTGGGGGTATAGATTCCTCCTCTTTGGCGGTAGCCCTGCAAAGGTTAAGAGAGCCGTTAAAGATCAAACGCTTAGCCCTTTTACACATAAACCATCTTTTGAGGGGAGAAGAATCTTACAGGGATGAGAACTTTGCAAGAAATTTTGCCCGAAAATACTCCTTAGAACTCTTTGTGGAGAGGGTGGATGTGCCAAGCTTAGCCAAAAAAAGAGGGGGCAACATAGAGGCGACTGCAAGGGAGGAAAGATACAGGCTCTTTGAGAAGGTGAGAAAAAGGGAAGGTTTTGACTTGGTGGCAACTGCCCATCACCTGGGGGATTTGGTGGAGACTATAATTCTTTGGCTCACACGGGGCACGGGGCTTGAGGGACTTTTGGGCTTTGAATCAGTGGAAGGCAACATTATAAGACCCTTTTACCTTGCCACCCGGCAGGAGATAGAAGATTTTGCCAAAAAGCAAGCCCTTGAGTGGGTGGAGGATTCCACCAACTACGACCTTTCTTTGGCAAGGAACAGAATAAGGCACAGGGTGGTGCCCGAGCTAAAGGCCATAAACCCAAACCTGGAAGAAAGCTTGCTTAGGATGAGGGAGATTTTAAAGGAAGAGAACGAGCTTCTTGAAAAGTTAGTCCAGACTGCCCTTTTGAAGGTAAAAGAGGAGGGAAGGGAAGGCTTTTTAAAGCTGGAGCCTGCCCTCCAAAGGCGTGTGGTAATGAAGCTATACGGAGTGAAGAACTTCAAAGAGGTGAGCAGGATCATAAACAGGGTAAAGAAGGGCGATAAAATATAAGTAAATGGTTAATTACTTTTTAGGAGGTGCCGTATGTTCAGTATAACCGAGTATTTGACCCATGAGCACAGAGAGTGCGACGAGCTTTACGCAAGGGTGGAGGAGCTTTTAAAAAAGGGACAATGGGAAGATGCAAAGAGAGCCTTTGAGGAGTTTAAGGCTGAAACCCTTAAACACTTTCAAAGGGAGGAGGACGTGCTCTTTCCTGAATTTGAGGGTAGAACAGGCATAGTTATGGGTCCCACGCAGGTAATGAGGATGGAGCATGCCCAAGCGAGGGAGCTTATAGAGAGAATGGAAAGGGCATTGGAGGAAAAGAAAGAAAAGGAATTTTTTGCCATCGGAGACACCTTTATGATCCTTATCCAACAGCACAATCTGAAGGAAGAGCAGATCCTTTACCCAATGTGCGACCAACATTTAGACCCTTCTGAAATAATTCAAAAGATGGAAAATCTATAGCCTATGAGGGGCCTCTCCATCCATCAGGCGCCGCCCTTTCAGATTATAGCCCTTTACTTTTCAACCGCCTGCGTATTTTGGTTTTTATCCTCTCTGCTGGAGCTTTTTCTCTTCTTTAAAAGAGAGTTAAACCTTCCCTTACTGGTCCATAGCCATGTGGTGGGCTTTGCCTTAATTACTATGTTTGGAGCCCTCTTTCAGATGCTTCCCGTGGTTGCTGGCGCGGTTATATCGGAACCCCTCAAAAAGGCAATACCCATATACTTAGCCCTGCTTTTGTCTTCCCTTCTCTTCCTTGGTGGTTTTTTATTAAAGAACGAAAACCTTCTGCTCTTTGGTGCAACTTTATTGATGCTCAGCATAATCTCCGCAGTCTCTCTCATGCTCTATTATCTTCTTCCTAAAAAGAGTTTTGTGCCGGCGGTTAGGGGTTTTAAATTTAGCCTCCTTTTTTTGCTCATTGCTACCATCTCCGGCTATCTTTTTTTGACCTTAAAAGAACCTCTATTTTTCAAAATCCACTACTCCTTTATACTTTGGGGTTGGATTGGAGGGCTCATAGCAAGCGTTTCCTTTCAGGTAATAGAGCTCTTTTATACCACACCACCCTATCCTAAATTTTTCGCATGGCACTTTCACATCTTGGTATCTTTCTTCCTCCTTTTCTCCCTTTTGGGAGCATCCTTCCCATACAGGCTACCATTATCCATCCTTTACATAATCTACGCCCTAACTACTGTATATCTACTGTTAAAAAGCAAAAGAAGGGTTTTGGAATACACTCCAAAGTTTTGGCTTTTAGGCATGGGACTTCTTCTGTTGGCGAGCATTTTCTTTGTTTTCGGCGAGTTCTTGGCTTTCTTGGTTTCCTTTGTATTGTTCTTTAGTTCAATAATACTTGGCATGATGCAAAGGATCGTTCCCTTTTTGGTATGGTTCCATCTGAGCGGTTTTGGTCTAAAGGATGCACCTTTGATGTTTGAAGTAATTCCACCGCGCCGGCAGGCAATAACCTTCTACAGCTTTTTGATCCTTTGCCTTTCCATACCCTTCGCCCTTATAAGCACGGATTTTCTGATAGTCTCCATAATACTGCATCTTTTTACCGCTTCGGTTTTACTATTTAACGTGCTCGGTGGTATTGGAATATATTTAAAGTATGTTAGACAAGGTCTTTAGGATCTTCAGAGAGAAGGGCGGAATACTCAAAGCGTTGGACCTTTGGAATTGGTATGAGTTGTTGGAACCCAAGTGGCAAAAGAAGGTAAAGTATTACTTTTCTTTAAAGACCATAAAGAACTTGAACTTTCCTTACAAGGCTAAGCACTTTGACAGCGGAGATGTTCAAACCGCCTACACAAAAAGGACTTTTCTTGGAAGCTTAGCCCAAAGCGCCCTTTTGGAGAAGGACTTTGAAACTGCCCACTGGCTCTATTGGGAAGCCCTAAAGCAGGAAGGCACACCCTACGAGGAACATCTGATCCTCAACGACCTTCTTTTGCTCTATCAAAAACTCAAAGACTTTGAGAAAATGGAGGAGGTTGCAAAAAGGGATGTGGAGCTATTTCCAAAGTATGCGGAAGAGCTAAAGGAAAGAAACGGTGGAAAACTGCCACAGATAAATTCCTTTGAGGTTTTGGTTTATCTTTACGAGCGAAAAGGTCTTTTTGAGGACGCCTTGGCACTGATAAAGAGAATAAAGGAGCTTGGCATTCCCTACCCACAGGAGGAGGAAGTTCTAAAAAGAATTTCTGATAAAATAAACTCCCTTTGACATGGGGTTCAGCTGTGGAATAGTGGGGCTTCCCAACGTGGGAAAATCAACCCTTTTTAATGCCCTTTTGCAGTCAGCAAAGGCTCAGTCTGCCAACTATCCCTTTTGCACTATTGAACCCAACGTGGGCGTGGTGGAGGTGCCAGACCAAAGGCTCTATCACATAGCCCAAAAGGAGAGGTCAAAAAAGATCACACCCACCTTCATAGAGTTTTGGGACATTGCGGGCTTGGTAAGAAACGCCAGCAAAGGGGAGGGTCTGGGCAATCAGTTTTTGGCAAACATCAGAGAGGTGGATGCCATAGTTCAGGTTCTGAGATGCTTTGAGGACCCGGATGTGGTGCACGTAGAGGGAGAGGTTGACCCAATAAGAGACGCCCAGATTATAGACTTGGAGCTTATAGCCAAAGACTTGGAGACGGTGGAAAGGAGGTTAGAAAAGGTTCAAAAGATGGCAAGGCTTGGAGACAAAAAGGTAAAAGAGGAGCTTGAACATTTGGAAAAGATAAAGGCGGTCCTTGACAGAATGGAGCCTCTGAGGAGGCACAAAGAGGAACTTGGAGAGGAAACCGTAGAGTATGCAAAGAAAACTCTATTTTTGCTTTCTATCAAGCCCACCATGTATGTTGCCAATGTGGGAGAGGAAGACTTGCCACAGGGCAATGAGTGGTCTGAAAAAGTAAAGGCTTACGCAGAAAAAGAATCTGCGCCAGTGGTGGTTATGTGTGCCAAGCTTGAGGCAGATTTGATCGGATTAGAAGGTCAAGAAAAGCTTGAACTTTTGAAGGCTTACGGGCTTGAAGAACCGGGATTAAATAAACTAATAAGGGAGGGCTACCGTCTGCTTGGACTTATAACCTTCTTTACTGCCGGCGAAAAGGAGAGCAGGGCTTGGACCATCAAAAAGGGCACAAAGGCACCACAAGCGGCGGGAAAGATCCACTCGGACATAGAAAGAGGCTTCATAGCGGCGGAGGTCATCAACTACGAAGAATACAAAAACCTCCCATCCCTAAGCAAGGCAAAGGAGCTTGGTCTGGTAAGGCTTGAGGGCAAGGATTACGTAGTTCAAGACGGAGACATAATGTACTTTAGGTTCAACGTGTGAAAATCTCAAGGATTCTGTTTATGGTCCTTTGGGTAGAAAACTTTTCCCAGTATAGCTTTTGGGAGTTTTGGGAGAAGGTTTCCCAGTTTTCCAAAGCCAAGGAGAGCTTTTCCTTAAGTGTCTCTGGGTTTCCTCTTTCAAAGATGTAGCCGTTGAAACCTTCTATTACCGCCTCTTTTTGCCCTCCCGAGTCGGAAACTACCAAGGCACAGCCACTTATTAGCGCCTCAAGGGCAACCCTTGCGAAGGCTTCCTCTCCCTTTGATGGAATAACGCATACATGGGCTTGGGCGTAGTATTTTTCCACCTCTGGGGTATAGCCCACAAAGAGAAAGCTTTCCCGGTAGCCTTGGACCATAGCCTTCAAATCCGCCTCTGCCCTTCCATTGCCCACAAAGATGCATTCAATGGGATAGCCCTTTTTTAAAAATCCCAAACAAGTCCTTGCCAAGTCAAAGACACCCTTTCCTTCATCCAGCTTGCCCACAAAAAGAACCTTTAGCCTGCCGTTCTTTGGCTTCTGAGTAGCTTTGAACCTGTCCTCTTCTATGATGTTATAAACCACCTCCACCTTTTGCGGTGGCACGCCTTCCCTTATTAAGTTCTGCCTAACATGTTCGCTTACCGCCAAAAACTTATCCACAAAGGGAAAGACAAACTTCCGGACCGCCCACTCTTTCATACGGGACATGTGCCTGAAGAAAAAAACTTTACTACCCGCCAACTTTCCACAGTAGAGAACATCTGGATACTCCTTTCCGTTGTTGGCTACCACAATATCCGGCTTTTCTGAGTTTATTGCCCTATACAGCTTTACCATACTCGGCAGTGTTAGACTGTGGGGAAAAGGTATGTAAAGCTTTCTTACAGAGTCCGTATTTTTATCCACAAAACTGCCCTTGGCACATATTAGGGTTATGTCAAAAAGACCTTTCAGGTGTTTTAACATGCTTACGGTGTGGAGTTCTGTGCCTCCAAAGTTTGGGTTCGGATTGCCGTTAATCCAAAAAACCCTCAATCTTCCTCGTAATCCAACTGGTTATAAACCGCAAAGATGTTGGCGTTGTAAAATTCATTATACATTTTGTAGTCCTTGAAGGGATTTTCCGCCAGTGCTTGCTTTATCTCGTCTACGCTTTTGCCCTCTTCTTTTATCTTTTTTACCTTTTCCCTGAGAAAGGTAAGGTAGTTCAGGGAGTCATCTATGGCATCCTTTTTGAGGGGTTCGTTGTGCCCAGCCAGGATAACCTCCACATCCATGCCTTTGAGCATCCTAAGCGCCTTTATCCATCCCCCTACACTGGCGTTTCTGTCTCCTGCAAAAATGATCCTTTTGTAGCTAACCAGATCTCCCGCAAAGAGCACCCTCTCCTTTGGCATATAAACCACAAGGTCGTTGTTAGTATGGGCACTGTGTTTGAGGGGGATCAGCTTAAAGGTGTATTCTCCCACCTTTAGCTCTGTGTCTTCCTTTACCACTATATCTGGTGGCACCAACACCACACTGTCAAAGAGACCCTTGAACCTCTGCTTGGCACCCTCCAGAGCCATCTGGGCTTGACCTGATCTGTATTCCTCCATCAAAACATGGTGGGCTATTATCTTTGCTCCAAGCTCTTTGTATGTTTTTGCACCATACCAATGGTCTGGATGGTAGTGGGTTATTATGGCATACTTTATGGGTGCCCTTTTTACCCTGTATAAGTTCTCCATAAACTCCTTTGAAAGCTCGGGAGTAGACAGCGCATCCACCACCACCCATCCTTCTTTGGTTAGCACCGCAAAGGCGTTGGACATGAACCCCCTGTTTTCCAAAGAGGGCAGTGCATCCACACCTCTAACCATGTAGATGTTCCCCGAGACTCTTTTTAGCTTCATCTCGGGGGCAAAGGCGAAGGCAAGCACCACAAAGAGCAGAATAAGTTTAAAGAGCTTATACATTTTTTACTCCCTCATAAAGGCTGTTCTTTTCATAAAGCTTTAAAAGGTTTGCGCTTCTTCTCGTTAGCCAATTGCTCCTGTATAGATGCACCTCCACCAGACCTTCCTGAGGGAACAGTTCCTCCGAGAGCCTGCTTATATTTCCACCCTTTGGAAGGCTATCCAAAAGGCTCTTTAAAAATTCCTGAAGGCTACCCCCCTCGGGCAAAAAGCCTTTCGTTTTCCTTTTACCCATAAGGGTTGAGTAGGTTCCTTCCTCTTCTCCCATCAAAAACATGGGCACCCTAAAGTAGGACAGAGAAGATAGCCCATCTAAGAAGGGAGAAAAGACCACAAAGTGCTCTACTTTTTCCCTAAGCTTGGAAATTCTTTCAGAGCCATAAAGGTCAAAGAGGTCCTCTCCAAAGATCAGAAGGTTTCTTACCCTGCCCTCCTCCACATGCCTTATTAAGCTCTCTATGGGAGTGAGCTCCTCCCAAGAAAAGTTCTCAAGCACGCCCAAAAAGTTTGCCTCTTTGCAGACTAACATAACATCCCAGCCCTTTTCTTCTTTTAACTTTCTAACCTTTGCACCCCATTCCTTGGCGGACTCTCCAAAAACACCCTCCAGGTTAAAGATCAGCAAACCTTTGCCACCCAGTTTTTGAACATCCTCCCAGCTTATCACCTCTGGGTTCAGCTTTGCGTCCCTTTCCACATTACCTACCTTGAAGACCTTACCTTTTATGTAATAAGAGAGCACCGGTGCTGTGGAGGTTAGGTCCTCTCCCACCAACAGAAACTGGGAATAATTCTTTAGCTCCTCAATGCCTATGGGCTTATACTCTCCGTAGGTTTGCAAGAAGGGATAGAGGTTGGCGGTTAAGGTAGTGCTAACCAAGGCGGAGCTTCTTTGGGCAGTCTCCTTAAGAAGGGCTAAGTTTTCGTTGCTGAGGTATCCAGATATAACTATAGCGGTAGTGCCCTCACCCTTTAGGTAGGTGGCAAGGATCTGGGTGGTGTTGCCAAAGGTCTCCTCTTTACCAAAAAGCTGAGGCTTTCTTAACCTGCTGTCGTTCAAAAGGTCGTAGCCAAAGAAGGCTTTGGCACATATGTCCAAGCTATCGGTGGGCTTGGTTCTATACACCTTTTCTTTGGACCTCCAGTCTCCCACTCCGTACTCTATTTGTATCTCACATCCTACGGGGCAAAGGTTGCAGGCGGTCAGGTCCCTTTTCAGTAGCCAGCTTCTGGTCCAGTATTTGAAGGGCTTTGAGATTATGGCACCCACTGGGCATACATACACACACAGCCCACACATCTCACAGGTGGAGGTGTCCATAGGTCTTTGGGCGGGCGCTATGTTTGCCTGAAAGCCCCTCTCTTCCACATACAAAGCCCTTGCACCTACCACATCATCGCATGCCCGGGTGCATCTATAGCATACTACGCATCGGTTGGAGTAATACTCCAAAAAGTCGCTTTCCCAGTCCAACTGATGCCTCTCCTTTTCAAGGGCAGAGACGGGAACTATCTGTTTTTGAGGTCCAAAGAGGGCACCATAATTTTGCAGGTCGCATTCTCCCGCCTTGTCGCATATAGGACAGTCTAAGGGATGCCTTGTCATGAAGGCTTGCAAAAGGTATTTTTGATTTTCCACCACCGCAGGATGCTTGGTGGATATAACCATCCCATCTTCCACCGGCGTGTTGCAAGAAGTTATAAGCCTGCCCGTCTTTTCGTTATACACAATGCACATCCTACATGCGCCTATGATTCTCAACTTTGGATGGTAGCAAAAGTAAGGCAGTTCTATGCCTGCATCCAGTAAAGCCTGAAGCAGTGGCTTGCCCTTTTCTACCTCAAGGGTTTTCCCATCTACGGTTATAGTGGCTATAGATGTCATAATTTTTCCTCCTTTATATCTATAAGATAGGATAATCCATCCGCCTTTAAGACTGCAACTTTAGATTTTCCACTCTGCTTGGCTTCGTGAAGGGCTTTATCTGCCTTTTCCATACCTTCTATTACCTTACCTCCCATACCACTTTCTGCCCTCTTTTCATAAGCTCCTCCACCGCCTGCACCGCAGACTCAAAATCAAAGACCTTTCCCCCAAAGCCCTTTGCGAACTTCTCTGCGTCTTCTTTACTACCAAAGGCTATGGCGGATGGACTACAGCAGGGCACCGCCGAAGAATCTACCACATACCAAGCGGAAAAGCAGTTAATTGGATTGCCCGATATAAAGTCTCTGGTCATGCAAGATTGAACCTCACCGCCCTGAAGTTCCTTAAAGAGAAGAAGCCCACAGTGGGCACAGCAGGCACAGACCGTTTTACCACTAAGCCTATACACAAACTCCAACCGTTTGTCGGATAATTTCCCACAGTAAGCGCATAGTCCTATCTCCTGAACCTGTTTTTCCTCTTCCTTTTTCAAAAGAAGCTCCCCGTGTCTTCTTACGATCTTTCCCTCCCTCTCCAGCTCTCTAACATCCCTGTATATGGTCATGAGGGAAACGCCAAAGTGCTCCGCAAGGGTTTTAACATTGTTGTATCCCTTTGCTATGAGTTCAAGTATCTGTTCCTTTCTGTCCATTTTGCATTATAAATTTAACACACCTCCGCAAGAAGTCTCCATCTTCTATAAGGTGGAGATGAATTGCGAAAGACTTGACATGGCTCTTATTTTGGGTTATACTAATCTATGTCCCGATAATCAAGGGACCTAGGGTTGGAGCGACCCGAAGTTAAGCCTGTGGAGAGGTGAAAGCCTCGGTGAAGCAGGAAGCTCCATCTTCTGTTAAGGTGGAGTAGCTCACCATCCTCTGTATAAACTTTTCAACTCCCACGCTCGCCTTTTCCCTTATAACTATGTCCGCTATCTCGGATATGGGAGTGCTCTCTGGGTTTATCTCTACCACCTTGGCACCATGCTGTTTTGCCACAAAGGGAAGAAGTCCCGCCGGATAGACAACTCCCGAGGTTCCTACCACCAAAAACACCTCGCAGGACCTTGCCAACCGCTCAGCCTCTTCCAAAGCATCCAATGGCAAACCCTCTCCAAACCAAACCACCGCCGGCCTTAAAAGCCCATTGCAAAATTTGCACTTTGGAGGGATCTCCCTTAAGGGCGCCTCGTAATTCTCATACTCCTTTCCACAGTTTGTGCATTGAACCCTCCATATGTTCCCATGAAGTTCTATGACCTTCTTTGTGCCTGCCCTTTGGTGCAAACCATCCACATTTTGGGTGATTATTACCGCGTTCATCTGTGCCAAAAGCTTGTGGGCTCTGTTAGGCTGTGCTTTGCTTATAAGCTGTCTTCTCCAATCATACCATTCCCAAACCAGCTTTGGGTTTCTCCTAAAAGCCTCCGGTGTTGCCAACTCTTCGGGTTTGAAGTTCTTCCAAAGTTCCCCTTTATTCCTAAAGGTAGGAATACCGCTTTCCGCAGACACACCAGCCCCTGTTAAAACCACCAAATTCATCATAAATTTAATTTTTAGCCATGATGGTCCTTTTTGCACTCTTGCTGAGTGTTCTTTTAGCCTTTGGCAGGGATATAAAGGTAGGATTTACCGCGGTCATTACAAGGGAGGATGTAAAAACCATAAAGGACTTTTTGGACTACCTTTCAAGGAAAACGGGCTTTAGCTTTAGTCCAGTCTTTGCCAGGTCCTACGACGAAATGGATTTTTATCTTTTCAACGGAAAGGTGGATCTGGCTTACATCTGCGGTGCCCCCTATGCGGAAGGGCACAAAAAGTATGGTTATTACCTCGTCGCGGTCCCACTTACCTCCGATGGTCCCTACTACTATTCCTATGTTATAACCAAAAAAGACAGACCCTACAGGTCAATCCTTGATTTTGAGGGAAAACCTTACGCCTTTTCAGACCCAAAGTCCAACTCGGGTTCCGTCGCCCCCACTT
>Ga0209809_1001724_pt1 | contig 17003 bp, 20 predicted proteins | sample YNPMSTMetaG_FD_186172 | JGI IMG/M metagenome (GOLD analysis project Ga0209809, IMG submission 186172) | Anoxygenic and chlorotrophic microbial mat microbial communities from Yellowstone National Park, USA - YNP MS-T MetaG (SPAdes) (version 2) ... | reverse complement strand
GACCGCCTCCGGTTTCCGCACCGGGGTTCCCATGCTGGTCATCCCGCACATCATTGACCAGTTCATCTGGGGCAACAAGGTGGCGCAGTTGGGCGTCGGCCCGCAGCCCATTCCGCGCCCGAAATTGACTGCCGAAAACCTGGCCGCCGCCCTGCGCGAGACGCAGTCCCCGGAGATGCGCCGCAAAGCCGCCGACCTGGGCGCAGCCATCCGCGCCGAGCCGGACGGGGTGGCCGAGGCGATAGGTTTGATAGAGAAACACACTTTACATTTTGGAGGTAAATCATAAATCAACGCACGCTTCTTGTTTTCAATGCCTTATCGGCTGCTTTGTTGGGCGCGTTGGGCGCGCAAATTCTCCACGAAGCCTGTCATGGACTGACCATGAAAGCGCGTTTTCAATCATGAACACCATCAAACAAACCCCTCACACCCTCGAATTCATCAGCGCTCTTTCGCCAGTGACACGAGTCTTTTTTGCGTTATTCGCATTCGTCCCTTTGCTGGCGCCCTATGAACTGCTCATCAAGCCATCCTGGCAGGGACAGGTCAGTTTCGTCCTGATTTTCTTCCTTGTGATTTCCATTGGGGCTGTCGTGGTTAGCCTGTCTTTGTTTGCGGCGGCCCTGTTTGGTCGGAGTCGGCGTTTTCTATTCGACGCTTCGAAACGCCAACTCACGTACCAATTCAAAACGGCTTTCAATCCTGTCGGTCAGGAAATTTATTCTTTTGACCAGATTAAGTCGCTCGAAATCAAGGTAAATGAATGGGAAAGCCGCTTAGACACTTACGATATTGCTGTCAAAATTGCAGGCAAACCTGAAATGAAGTTTGGCGATTTCTCATCCCGGTCAGATGCCGAGCGCTACCTGACCGCATTGCAGAATCTGCTGGCCAGGCGCGAATGGCTTTGATTCAGGTTGGATGGTACCTAAAACGTCTCGAAAAGTTCATCGATGGCAAATTTCAACCCCAACCACAAAATCGCTCTCGACAACCTGCTCTTGTCCCGCCACTGGCGCGGGCTGGCAAGATGTTTGGCTTTCCGGCCGATTATTTGTTTATGAGCAGCAAAATGACTGAAAACGTCGTCATCACCGGCAAAAACCTATCCCACCCCCAGGCGCGCTGATGCCTAGCGGTATTCCTTTGGCGTGACCCCTGGCCCACTCTGCGCGCGATGCCATCCCCCGAAATACGCCAGCAAGGATGGGTTTGCCATGCGAACATGCAGGTTTCCCAAACTTGGGTCGAGTGTCATCGAATTGTCCCGTTGACCGAAGCGCACGGTTACGCCCGACCATGACAAGAGGGCCAACAGCGGACGACCCGAACGGTCGTCCGCTGTTGTTTACGCTTGCATAGTGTGCAAGATCGCTGCAATCTGACGTTGAACTGTTTGCCTGTTGTCGGACACTCAGAATGAATTCTGCATTACGACTAATCCAGCCAGGCTTTGAAGCGCCGAATATACAAAACCTTGATTATTTGAGTCAATGTAGCATAGGCGAGCAAAGTCGCTGCCAGCCAGGGGAAATAACTCATCGGCAGCGGCACCATCCCCACCGAAGCGCCAAACGGCGTGAATGGCAGAATGATACCGATAGCCATGATTGTTCCGGTCAGCAGCAAGACGGGCGGTGCGGCAATGCTCTGGATGAACGGGATTTTGCGCGTGCGAATCATGTGAACAATCAGGGTCTGCGAGAGCAGCCCCTCGATGAACCAACCGGATTGAAAGAGCGCCTGTTCCTGGACTGTATTGGCGCTGAAAACAAACCACATCAGCAAGTAGGTGGTGATGTCGAAGATGGAACTTATCGGCCCGATGAAAATCATGAAGCGCGCGATGCCGGTTGCCTGCCATTTGCGCGGTTTTTTCAGGAAATCCTCATCCACCGTATCCCAGGGGATGGAGATTTGCGAGATGTCGTAAAGCAGGTTTTGAATCAGCAGGTGAAGCGGCAGCATGGGTTGGAACGGCAAGAAAGCAGAAGCAACCAGCACGCTGAACACGTTGCCGAAGTTTGAACTGGCTGCCATCTTGATGTATTTCATGATGTTGCCGAACACCTTACGGCCGCGCACCACGCCCTCTTCTAAAACCAGCAGGCTTTTTTCCAGCAGGATGATGTCGGCTGATTCTTTGGCAATATCTACTGCTGTGTCAACCGAAATGCCCACGTCGGCATCGCGCAGAGCCGCCGCATCGTTGATGCCATCGCCCAGGTAGCCAACCGTATGACCCTTTTGCTTGAGAATGCGAATGACGCGCGACTTGTGGAGCGGGGTCATCTTGGCAAAAATATTCACCCGGTCTAGCGCCTCGCTCAATGCCTCGTCGGTCATGCCATCCAACTGATGTCCCAATAAAACACCGGTGACTTCCAAATCAACCTCGCGGCAAATGCGGCGGGTGACGACCTCGTTATCGCCGGTCAAAATTTTGATGCTGACACCATGTTCCTGCAACTGACGCAGCGCCGGGCCGGCGGTCTCTTTGGGCGGGTCGAGGAACCCAATATAGCCCAACATGACCATATCTTTTTCATCTTCAACGCCATAAGCCTGGCGTGCTGGCGTGACCACCTTCTGGGCCACCACCAAAACCCGCAGCCCATCTTCGTTCAGGTCGCGCGTTGCCGCTTTGATTTGCTTGCGTACTTCCTGCGTCAGTTCGACCTGCTGACCGGAGATTTCCACATACGAGCAGATGTTGAGCATCTCTTCGACGGCGCCTTTGGTGATAATCCGATGGTTGCCGTCACCATTTTGGACAATGACGGACATACGCCGCCGAATGAAATCGAACGGAATTTCGTCCACTTTGCTGTAGCGTTTTTCAGGCTGTTCCAGTTTGGCAATGTCCTCGTGTTCCAACACAGCCAGATCCAGCAAATTGCGCAAGCCAGTCTGATAGAAACTGTTGAGATAGGCATGTTTCAAGACATCCAGGTTTTCCTTGCCATCCAAATCCAGGTAGCGTACCAGGACGACGTTGTCCTGCGTCAGCGTGCCAGTTTTATCGGTGCAAAGCACATCCATTGCGCCAAAGTTTTGAATGGAGTTCAACCGCTTGACGATGGTTTTGTGCTGCGCCATTTCGACTGCCCCTTTTGCCAGGTTGGCCGTCACCACCATCGGCAGCATTTCTGGCGTGAGACCAACCGCCACCGCCAGACCAAACAAGAGCGCCTCCAGCCAATCGCCTTTGGTCAGGCCATTGATGAAGAAAATGATTGGCACCATGACCAGCATGAAGCGAATCAGCACCCAGCTGACCTGGTTGACACCCCGGTCGAAACTGGTCGTGGCGCGCTGTCCAACCAGTCCACGCGACATCGAGCCAAAATAGGTTTTAGAACCGGTGGAGACAACCACCGCTACTGCCGAACCGCTGACGACGCTGGTTCCCATAAAGCAGATGTTGGGAAGTTCCAGCGGGTTTTCTGTTTTTGCGCCTTCGTTGACGGCGCGCTTTTCCATGACATTTGCCAGGACATCATATTTCTCGACCGGCAGCGATTCGCCCGTCAGGACGGCCTGGCTGACAAACAGGTCTTTGCTGCTGAGCAACAAGAGGTCGGCCGGTATCATATCGCCTGCCGCAAGATGGACAATGTCGCCGGGAACCAGTTCAGAGGTTGGGATTTCGATTTTTCCCACGCCGACCCGTTCTACCGTGGCGGTCGTTCGCACCATCGCCCGCAGTTGTTCGGCCGCGCGGTTGGAACGGAACTCCTGCCAGAAGCGCAACAGCCCGCTAATCGTCACCATCGTCGAAATGATAATGACCGCTGTAAAATCCCGTTCATCGGGCGCTGCCAGCGCAACATCCAGGATGAACGAAACGACAGCCAGAATGATGAGAACCACATTAAAGGGGTTGATGAAGGCCCGCGCCAGCTGGATGTACCAGGCAGGCGCTTTTTCGTGAGCAACTTCATTTTTCCCTTCTGTAATGAGACGCATTGCGGCAGCTTCCTGGCTTAACCCCTGCATTTGCGTATCGAGCATTTGCAGGGCTTTTTCTTTCGGAACTTTCGCGTATTCGATGAGCCGCCGCGAGACTTTCGCAACCGCGAATTCCACATTGTCGGTGCGGATACCGATTTTGTTGTTCATGATAGTTCCTCCTGTTCAGAAATGGTGCCGGTTCGGGGCCGCCGTCCTGAACAGGAGAAACTCACCCTGCGGCGCAGGAGGTGTCACTCCACCGGACGACGGCGGAAACCGATTTTGTTTGTGCTGCATGAAAGAACGTAGGGGTGGTTTATCTTGACTTCCACTATCCGCGTCCATAAAGGGCATCACCTCCTTTGCTCGTGAGTGGGCGAACCTGCCGGAGCGCTGCCTTCCGATTCATTCAAATCCTGAAGCAGGGTCTCGTCGTTCAAGTTGAGTTCTTCCATCTGCGCCTGGATGCTGCTCTTCAGCGCGCGGCTCTGTTCTGTCAACGCTTCTGCATCCTCCACTTCCAGCGCGGCAACATCCACGCGCAAGATGGATTTGACGGTCAACAACCGCTGTACGATGGTTTGCATCTGGTCTGTTTTCAAGGAGCGGCCAAGTTCCACGCGCATGACAGCCGTTTGGCCTTCGGTCGGCAAGAGGGTGGCTTGCTTGACCGGAATGCCTAGGCGGTCGAGGGCGGTGAGCGCTTTGCCCACCGCCTGGTGGTCATCGCGCAGGTAAATCTTCAGGTCGCTGGCAGTTTCACCGCGCCCCAGGCGGGCCTCCAGCCGTTCCAGCACAACCAGGGTGAACAAGATGAGCAGGGTGGCCGTGACTGCCAGCCAGCCCAACCCGGCGGCTACGGTAATGCCAATGCCGGCTGCCCCCCACAGGCTGGCGGCAGTGGTCAGCCCGCGCACGGTCGTGCCATGCCGCAAGATGGCCCCAGCGCCGAGGAAACCGACGCCCGAAACGACGTAACTGGCCACGCGCATCGGGTCACGTTCTATGCCGGGAAAGACCGCATAGGCCCCGGCCATTGACATCAGGCAAGCGCCCAGCCCAACCAGGATGTGCGGGCGAAAACCACTGGCGCGCTCATGCTCGGAACGTTCGAGGCCAATCAGGCCGCACAGCACGAGAACCAGGAGCAGCCGCCCAACGTGGGCGGCATCCAGCGCGCCAAAAATAGAGGCCAGTATCGGTCCCAATTGCGCGAGAATGGGGCGCATCATTTGCGCGATGTCTTGAAAAAACTGTGTCAAGTCCATGGGAACTGCTCCTCTATGGCTTGTTCATGCGCCCAATGATTTCGAACAGTTTTACCTGGCGGCGCAGGTCGCGGCGCTTGATGAATTTGATATAGGCCAGAACAATGCTGTCACCCAGGCACAGCAAGAGCGCCTGCCATAAGCGCGCCCACAGGGGCCGGCATTCGCCGGGGATTGGGGCTTTCAAGCGCAGCAACATTTCCTGGCGATGGGCAAGTTGCTGTTTTTTCATTTCGGCGAGTGAGAGAAACGTTGCGCGGCGGGCGGCGTCCTTGGCGCGGACAGCCAACGCTTCGTATAGAAAGAGCGCGGTTTGTTCATGACAATACAGCTGCTGCATGACGCGCCGCATGGCGGCGGCCAATTGCTCGCGCCGCCGATGAATTAGCCGGGCGCGATGGATGTCGGTGGGATAGGCGGTGAAGCCGCCATCTTCGTTGCGAATCCAGGTCATCAAGAGCATGTTCCTTACCTCCTTGAGAATTTGATTGCTGACAGGCGTGTTTCGATGGGGTCGTACTGCTGTTCATAGGGCTTCACCTCCTTTCGTTTTACAGGGATATGACAAGAAAAACCCCAACAAGTTGTGTTTGTCGGGGCAGGAAAAAAAGCATCAAGAGCAAGGCGCAACCGTTATGTATTAAGCCTGGCTTTCCACTGCGTGAGGACATTCTGATAGGCGTTTTCCACAAGACTGGCCCAGTCCAGCATGTCTTGAACGCGCTGTCGGGCAGAATGACCTTCTGGCAGGCCAGATAACCCGGCTTGAAGAATCTCGCCCAGGTTGCGGGCTTTTTCCAAACGTATTTCAAGAAGCTCGCTCAACGCATCGTCCGAGAGCGCGTAAGCATCGCTTCGCTCGCCAACGACGGAGACGCGCTCCACCAACCCGGCCATCAACAGGGAACGCAAATTGGTCGAGACGCTGCTGCGGCTGACATCAAGCACGTCCATCATGTCCTCTTGCGAGAGCGGCTGTTGGGCAATCGACAACAGCCCAAGGATCTCGCCGCCAATGGCTGGGATGTCGTACTCCTCGAAATACAGCCCCAAATTTTTAATGTACTGGCGCAAAATGGCTGACTCCCCTGGTAAGGGAGGCTCGCTTTGTCCAACACTGTTCTCAGCTTCGTTCACAGAATTACTCCTTATACATAACTGAATACGAAAAAATGAAATGATTACTTTTTCTAATCACTTTGGAAAATTATATAAATGATAATGTTTTTTGTCAAGACTGAAATTTATATATTTCTGTAACACCAGCGTTTCTCAAGTTTGGGAAATTGATAATGAAACTGGATATTCCTTGCGAACAACGTGTCTTTCACCGGCTTCCTCTTGCTTGGCTTCGCCCTCTGGCATCTTGCCCCGCGAATTCATCCCTCAACCCCTGACTCTATCCAGTTTTCAATTTCGAGATAGGCTTCTTTCAGTTGCTGGCGTTCCTGGTCGCTGGCCTGCCAGTAGCCGCGCTGAATGGCTTCACCCAGTTTTTGGGCTACTTCGGCCCCGGCGTAGGGGTTGTTTTGCAGCAGGCGGCGGCGCATGTCGGGGTCGAACAGGAATCGGCCCGCCACCTGGCTCCAGGTGAATGATTCTACCGAGCCGATCAGCGCCGAAAGTCCGACCAGGTATTCCACCCGGTCGGCGGTTTCCGAAAATCCCGCAGGTGTGGGCGGCTTTCGAGCAAGCCGGGCGGGAACTGGCGGAGCGCGGCGCGGTCTCCTGGCAAACGGCGCGACGCGCCAGCCAGGAAGTCATCCCTGTGCCGTTCTTTGGTCTGCTCAAACACCTGCCCTGGGTGCGGCGGCGTGTGGTGCAGGTGTTGAACGACCCGTCTTTTTGGGAGTGAAGGAATGAACAAGTCTCAGACTTTCCCCGCTTCTTTTCATTGGCTCATTCCCCTGATGGTCGGGCTGGCGCTCGTCACTGCCGGAACAGGGCTGTTCTCGCAGGGCGGGCAAGGCGCTTACACCTTCCAGACCCTGCACGGCCAGCAGGTCGAGATGGATGGGCGCGGCATTTACGCCAGAGATTCGCTGTTAGCCGGGGCAGGTTTTCGCGGCACCGATGCCGTCACTCTGTTCGTCAGCCTGCCCTTGCTGGTTTTCTTTTACTGGCTTGCCCGGCGCGGCTCGCGCAATGCGCCTATCGCGTTGACCGGCGTGCTGTTTTACTTTCTCTACAACAGTGCATCCATGACGTTTTCGGCGGCGTTCAACGCCTTGTTCCTGGTCTATACCGCCCTGTTTTCCGCCAGTTTCTTCGCCGTTGTGCTTGCCCTGACGAGTCTGGACGCAGGCGCGCTCTCGAAACGAGTCCAGCCTGGCTTCCCGCATCGCGGCCTGGCGATTTTCCTGTTTGTGGCTGGTTTTGGCACCCTGCTGGTCTGGACGAGCGAATTGCTTCCCCCGCTGCTGGCTGGGAGCGCGCCCGACGTTCTTGGACCCTACACCACCCTGTTCACACACGGGCTGGACCTGGCAGTTATCGTCCCGACGACAATTCTGACGGGGTTCCTGCTCTTACAGCGCAAACCGCTTGGCTACCTGCTCGCCGCCCCGCTGCTCATCCTGATTTCGCTGGTGGGGGTGGTCGTCCTTGCCCAAACGGTGAGCCAGACCCTGGCGGGATTGATTTTCCCCATTGGCGTTTATATCGGCATGGTCGGCTCATGGATTGTGCTGGGCGCCTTTGCCGTCGGGCTGACGGCGGCGTTTTTTCGTAACCTTTCCGCAGGCGGGTGATTTGTTCCAGCGGGCAGGATGGTGAGGGCGGCGGAGTCGTGCGCCAAAGGTCACGTCTGGAACGGTCTTGCTTCGCTGCTCTCAGGCGGCGGGCTGGGTTTGTTCCTGCGACTTTTTGCTCCCTGCTCGGCGCAACAGTTCGAGCGGCACGAGGACGAACACACCGAACAGCACGCCCAGTTCGCTCCACAAACTGCTGCCGGGGGCGGGTTTGCCCGCCAGACGGCTGAGCAGGGCGTCGAAGGTGTTGCCATACAGGTTGCCAAAGGTGATCATGCGCAGGTAAGGCAAAATGTCCTGTGCGGTGGCCTCGCCATAGGTCTCCACCAGCCGCTGCCAGGCAGCCGGATCAACCTGCCCCTGGCTTTCGGCGTAATGCTCGGCAAAAGCCAGAGCAACCGCCTCGTGCGGCGGGAAACTGCCCAGGTCGCCGCCCAGCAGGCACTGCAGCTCGTCTTCCGGCACGCCCATCGCTAGGGCGGCGCGGGTGTGACCGTAGGCGCAGTAGCGGCAGCCGTTGACGCGCGTGACGGCCAGCATGAGTTTCTCGGCGAAGCGTTTGTCCACCCGTCCGCCGCGGGCGGCGCGCTTCAGGTCGTCCATCTGCCCAAAGACCTGGCGCACGGCCAGGCGAAAGGCCGGCCAGGTGTAAATGCGACGGTTAAAGGTTTGTTTCATTTTCGATCTCCTGGGGAATACAGTCCCATGCTGTTCAACAAACGCCGATGGTTGAATCGCCAGCGGCGGTACTTAACCTGGCGGCGCGCCCGCCAGACCTCGCGACGGCTCGACGGGGCAAGCGGCGCGCTGACGGACAGCACGGCACCGCGGCGGCAGACCGTTTCACAGGTGCCGCAGGCGGTGCAGCGTTCCGGCAGGATGCGCGCCTGTTTGTTTTCAATCAAAATGGCTTGCTGCGGGCAGGCTTTGGCGCACAGACCGCAGCCGCTGCAACGTTCGGGTTGGATGCGATAACGGGTCATTGAGAATCTCCTTCGGGCGTGGGGAGAGGCGCTTCGCGGCGCGGCGCGTCCCCGCTGGCGGTGTAGAACAGAAGCAGGAAGCGGCAAGCCTGACTGCCAGCGTTTTGCCAGCGGTGTGGCAGATGCGCCTGGTAGAGCAGGCTATCGCCACTTTCTAGGGTGTAGCGCGTTGCACCCACCTGGCAGGACAGAGTCCCTTCCAGGCAAAAGAGCAGTTCCTGGCCGCTGTGCGTGACGGCTTCGGCGCCGCTTTTTGCGCCGGGCGGCAGGGTCACCAGCAGGGGTTGACCGGCGCTCAGGCGCAGTCCGCCGCTCAGGTCCTCGAAGCGGCTCTGGTCGAGTTCCACGCTGGGACGCTGTCCGTTCTTTTGAAAGGCGACCTGCGGGCTGTCTTCTTCCTGCTCGAAGAAAGCGGACATGGGCGTGCCAAGCGCTCGCGCCAGTTGCCTCAAGGTGTTAACGCTGGGAGAGGTGCGTCCGTTTTCGATCAGGCTGAGCGTGTTGTAGTTCAACCCGCTTTGCGCGGCCAGGGCGCGCAGCGAGAGGCCGCGGCGGGCGCGCAACTCGCGCAGGCGGCGGCCCACCTGCAGGTCGCTCTCCGTCTCGGCCTCGCGGCGGGCGGCAAACAGGTCAGCCAGGTAGCGGACGTGACGGCAACCAAAATGGGGACGTGAATCTTGCAGAGTGTGAGCAGTCACTATAGCCTCCGGAATGAAACAAGGGCAGCACTACATTGTACCTATATTATAGTACATTTTTTAAAATATGCAAGATTTGTACTAATCTATAATGACATTTTCGGGTAAAAATTAACTACCTACCATTACAAGTCGTGTCGATCATTTGCTGAGAAAATCATCCACGAATCGACCACGAATAAACGAATGGAAGCGCTATTCGTGCATTCGTGAGATATTCGTGGACGGTCTTCGTGGACAGTCTGCCCTGCCAAATAGCGCCTTTGGTAGGCAATCACGGTAAAAAAGTGTCTTGGAGCATTCCTTCGATACGTCATGTTCTGGTATACTCATGAAAGGACATATCATGAAACGACCCCTTCCCCTCTGGATCTTAATCCTCTGGCTGGTTTTTCTGGCTTTTGGAGGTTTATACGGTGGTATCGCCATGCTGCTCGACCCCTCTGGGGCTTCAATGGGCGTGGATGTGCTCCTGCCGCTCCTGCCCGTGGCGGATTTCATCCTGCCGGGGCTTTTCCTGCTCTTTGGGATGGGACTGTTCCCGCTCGCTCTCGTCTTTGGCTTGCTTGTCCGCCCAAACTGGGCCTAGGCTGACGCGCTGACCCGTTGGAGCGGTCATACCTGGGCATGGACGGGAACGCTTTTCCTGGGATTCATCTTGCTGCTCTGGCTGGCGGTGCAGGCATTGTTGATCGGCTTCACTACCGGCATTCAGTATGTCGTGGTCGTCAACGGACTGGCCCTGCTCGGCTTTGCCCTATGGCTTTCGGTGAGAAGGCTGTATCGCCTGGATTAATCCACGCTAGAGCCGCGCAGATACCCCTTGCCGATATTCGCGCCGCGTCACCCCCAGCCACTTCTTGAACGATTTGCGAAAGACGCTCGGCTCGGAGAAGCCCAGCAGATAGGTGATTTGCTCCACAGGAAATTTCGCCAGGCAAAGCTATCATTAGACCAAAGAGATAAACGTCTGGCAGGTTTTGGCGAGGAATTCTGGTTGTTTCAGCCAGCCTCGCGAACTGTTCGAAAGAATGGGAGCATTTGCATGGAAACACTCTCGAAGTTTACCCTGCACGGTATTTTGTTCGCCCTCACCTTCGCCTTTGGATTCGGGTCGAGCCGTGCCGGGAAACCCTACAACGGGCTGTTGTTCAACGCCCATAAACTGATCGCCCTGGGCGCGGTCGACTGGCAGTTCTATAAATTTATCCGCGCTTCAATCCATTCGCCGCGCCAGCGTGCGCACGGCAAGCCAGAATAAACTGCCGCTGAAACTCGCTAGCGCGCCCAGGTCGAGCCAGGCTGTGCTCCACGCCCCGCCTGAAAGCGCCACGCGCAGGGCTTCGACTGAATAGGTCAGTGGCAGTAAGCGCGCCACAACTTGCAGCCACCCCGGCATGGCATCCAGCGGCACAAACACGCCGCCCAGAAACATCATCGGGAAGCGAATGAAGTTCGCCAGCGTCTGTGCTTCGAAGACTTCCTTGACCGCCACCGAAACGAACGCGCCCATGGCGGAAAAGGCTGTCGCTGAAAGCAGCAATGCGAGTACCAGGAGCAGCCAGTTCGTCCCCCTCGCGCCGAAGATAGCCAGCGACATCACCAGCACCACCAGCGTCACCGTCAGCCCGAAGGCCATGCCGCCGAGCAGTTTCCCGGCCAGCAAGGCAGGCAGACGCAGCGGCGCCAGAAAGAGCCGCTCCAGCGAGCCGATACGCCGCTCGAAGACGATGACGATGGCTTCCATCGAACTCGTGCCGAACAGCACCGTCAGCGCCAACAGACCGGGCACCAGGGCGCGCAGGTCGCCAGGGTTGCGAATGGCAAATGCCAAAATGAACGCAAAGGGAAACAGGATGCCCCAACTGATGTTAGGCGCCTTGAAATAATAGGCCTTCAAATCTTTCAGGGCAATATAGACCATGCCACGCAGATCATCCACCAGCATTTCCGCCTCCTTTTCCGCCTTTCTCAGCCAGCATCACCTCGGCACTCAGGCCAGTCAGTTGGACAAAGACATCTTCCAGCGAGGGACGCAGCGTGTCTATGGCAAGGACGCGCCGCCCCCGGGCTTCGGCAAACAAGCGCTGCACGGCGGATTCAACGCTGTCTTCACAGACGACGCGCCGCTTCTCGGTTTGCCCATCTGCTCCAGCTAGCGTCATCTCCACTACCATTTGGCATGGTATGCCGGATCGCAGGGCAGCTACCGTATCCAGAGCGACAATCTTTCCTTTGACGATGATGGCAACGCGGTCGCACAGGCGCTCGGCTTCTTCGAGGTAGTGCGTGGTCAGGAAGACGGTCACGCCCTCGTCGCGTAGACCGGCGATCATTCCCCGCAGGGCGCGGGCGCTCATCACGTCCAGCCCGGTGGTGGGTTCATCGAGGAAAACCAGTTGCGGACGGTGCGCCAGCGCGGCGGCGATGGTCAGGGCGCGCTTCATTCCACGCGAGAGTTTGGCAAATGGCGTGTCTCGTTTCTCGCTCAAGCGGAAGCGACGTAAAAGTTCCTCAGCGCGCGGCTTGCGTTCAGCGCGCGGCACGCCGTACAACTGCATGGAGAAGACCAGGTTGTCAAAGGCGGTCAGTTCATCATAGAGGTTGGACGCTTCCGGCACGACCCCGATGCGCTTCTTGATGCGCGGCAGGTCTGTCGCCAGATCCAGGCCTAGCACCTGCACCTGCCCAGCGGTAGGACGTGAGAGGCCGGTCAACATACGGATGGTGCAGGTTTTCCCCGCTCCGTTGGGACCGAGGAAACCAAAGACTTCGCCCTCCTGGACGGTGAAATCAATTCCATCTACGGCGCATAAGGGCGGACGATTTTTGACCGGGAAGATTTTGGTCAATCCGGTGACTTGAATCACAGTGGTCATAAGCGAACACTTTCGAGAAAATCGGAGAAGAAGTCAGCATAATTGAGCCTTCATTTTTGCCCAGCGCCAGAACAGTTCCATATTCTTCCTCATCTTCCCCGCTCCTTTCCCAGGCATTTCTCTAGCAAAACGGATAATGGCATTCAGTTTCTGCCAACGCTCTTCCAAAGACATGGCGCGCAATTCCTGCCGTTCAATTTCCTCCACGGCTTTCCAGCGTTCTCGGTAAAAGCGAATATTCACCGACTTCCATGACAATTTGATTATAGCACGGCAGGACTTCAAGAATTTTGCAGCCCTAACGTCAAAAGAGAGGTCATACCGGTCGCGACTATGGGGCAGACCCGAAAAGACGAAGACCAGAATTACGCTGATAACATAAATGGCAATAGACATACTGCCGCGAAAATCTCCCCGCCCATGGCTGGACGGGGATGGGTTTGTACTTCCTTAGATTTGTTGGGACTTTCCGGCAAGGCGGGAAGAAACACCCCGTCAGAATCTAACGCCCTCCAGGTGTTCGCAAATGGATCGGTTTTCTTCTTCTATTCTCCCGCGCTGAAAGCATACCGAATGACATGTTTGGCGCAGGTATCAATGCAGTTACCGCACAGGATACATTCACGGTGTTCCATCTGCTCCCGTTCCACCATTGCGTTGACATCCAGCCCCATCGGACAGTTGCGCACGCACAGTTTGCAATCTGAGCAGGCTGAGGCATTGGCAACCAAGCGCAGGGAGGGCCAGGCAAAGCGGTTGCGTATCCAGCGTCCGATGATCATGAAAGGCGCCATCCAGCAGATGGTGTGACAACCCGCCCGCCGGCCGAAAATGACCGCCAGCCCGATGAAAAGCGCGATGACGATGTAGTAGATGACGAACTTTTCGGCGGCATCCAGCGAAAAGCCGCTTTCGGTCAGGTGCAGTAAGTCGACGCGGGAATAACCGCCCGACCGAATCAGCAGCCAGACGATGATAGAAATCCACGGAATCCAGATCAGCCACTTAATCCAGGCAACCTTATCCGGGTTGAGCGCTCGATTGTTAAGCGGCTCGGCGATATCGGCCATGGCTGAGCCTGGGCAAACCCAGCCACACCAGGCGCGCCCCAAAACAAGCGAAGAGAGAAACAACAGTCCAAAGAGAACTGCGCTGCCGTTGAGAATACCTTTCATCGCTCCGTCAATGATGATATAGGGCGAGAAATAGTTAATCGTAATCGGAAAGGTCAGAAAGACCAGCAGGACCAGGCCTTTGCGAATGCGCTGGCGTTTGGGTAGTTGCTTGAGCATGGGAGTATCCTTTCTTGTTAAAAAACACCGAATAAAGGGGCTGCTAAGGTTTGCCATAGACCGGCAAAACCTGTGCAGATGGAATAACAGACGACATTATGTTTGCGGAACCTGTCCGTTCTTAATCCGCTCGATCACGCTTTCAGCCCAGGCAAGGTTAGCGCGCAGGTTGCTGATGCCGTTTTCGAGAGTTAACAGCCAGAAGAAATGTTCCCGCGGCGAAGGGATTTCCTGCTGGAACTGCTCAATCTGGGTCGGAACCTGCTCGTATTTCTCTAGGATTGCGCGCATGATGGCTGCATAGCCCTCGAACTTGGCAAGGACTTCCTCATCGGAGAGTTGCCCGCTAAAGAAGACTTGAATCAGCGGGGCGCTGCGAGGCTCGCTCATCGGCGGCGGGCCGGAAATCCAGCGCAGAAACTCAGCTCGCCCGGCCTCGGTGATGTGATAGACCTTGCGATCGGGGCGCTCTTCCTGCGGGATGCGCTCCATCGTCACCCAGCCATTTTCTTCCAACCGCGCCAGGGTGCGATAAATCTGGCTCTGGTCGGCCGGCCAAAAGTGGCGGATGGAGGCGTCGAAGATTTTCTTCAGGTCGTAACCGCAGTAGGGATGATAGTTGAGAAAGCCAAGAATGGCATGTTCGAGAGACATTGCAAAACCTTTTATATATGATTAGTCCTATAATATACTAATCCTATATAAATGTCAAGCGGGATGAATGTCACAAAAAGTTACAACCTACCATCACAAGTCGGGATGATAATTTGCTGAGACAACCGGCCACGAATTGACCGCGAATATAAAGAAACGGGCATCGTTCCGGTGAGAGTTCATCCCGAAGGGTTGGAATCTGCACAGCGCGTCCGCTCAGAAAATCCCCGCGCTGACAAGCGCCAGCGCCAGAAGCCCGATTCCCAACGCTCAAGTAAGCCAGCCGCCGGTCACGCGCCGCTCCAGAACGGCTTCAGCAGGGGCTTTAGGGTTGCAGTAAACCGTCACTTTGGTATCGACAGGGTAGCGCGCCAGTTTTTGTTGCGCAATTTCAGGCCTTCCCCAGCTCGATTTTGCGCCCAGGCTGTAGCGGTCGCTGGTGTATTCGCGCCCGCCTACGGTGTAGCGGTAGACAACACTGGGGGTGTAGAAATTGCTCTACACGTTGTCATGCCATTTGGTGAACGAACGCAGTTCGGAGGCGATGACCACGCCAGACGTGGAGGGCCAGGTTTGCAGAGCAAGTGACTGTTGTTGTTGCACCACACCAAACAGCAGCAGGAACAGTCCCAGCCCGGCGGAAAGGGTGACGAACAGGGCGTTTTGGGGGTTGGGCAAATGCTGGGCAAGCCATTCGGGGATTTTGGCCACGCCATCTTCGAAAATAAAATTGTTAACGCCGCTTGACTCTCGATAGGAATTTGGGTATGATAAAGATGCGCCAGGTCGGTCGGGTGATCGCGGCTCTGCCTCGTCAGAGCTGAGGAAAGTCCGCACTCCAGAGAGCGCGACGTCGGGTAATACCCGGGGCGGGGTAACCCGCCGGATAGGGCCACAGAAACATACCGCCTTGCCAGAGCTGGCAGGGTAAGGGTGAAACGGTGGTGTAAGAGACCACCGGCATCCGCAGCAATGCGGTTGGCCAGGTAACCCCCGTCGGGAGCAAGGCCAAGCAGGGACAAGCGCGCAAGCGGGGAAGCTGCTCGCTTCCTGGTGTCAAAGCCCGAGTCCCGGGTAGGCCGCATGAGGTGCGCGGCTACGCGTGCCCTTAGAGAGATGATCACCCAGGCGGCTGTCCGGTTGCGCTGCGGCGTACCTGGGCAGGACCGCTGGACAGAATGCGGCTTACAGACCGGCCTGGATTTTCGTTTAATCAGCCAGAATACGCGCTGCCCGGCTTTCCCAGCTATACTGTTCGGCGGTCTGGCGGGCAGCCTCAGCCAGTTTTTGGCGCTCCTGCGGATTTTGCATCAACCTTCGCAAGGCGTTCTCCCAGGCCTCAATTTCTTGCTTGGGTAAGAGAATCGCGTTTTCGGCGTTCAATACTTCCATGAGTACGGGCAGATCGCTGGCAAGAATCGGCCGCCCGCTGGCGAGATACTCAAAAAGCTTCAGCGGGCTGAGGTAGCGGGCAATATCCCCACCCGAAGAAGCCTCAACTTTTTCCTGATATGGCATCAGCAGGACATCACTTGCCATTTGAAACAGGGCAACCTGGCTGGGAGCGACCAGGCCGGTCAGGGTGTAATTGGTTGCGCCATGGGCGCGCAAGTGGCCTTCAAGCCATTGCCGTTGCTCTGCTTCCCCGCCCACGATCAGAAAATGCACCTCCGGCAAGCTGGACGTCAGCGCAACGATCAGCTCTGCCCCCCGCCCACGATACAGATGCCCGGTATAACCAGCAATAAATCCCTGCGGCAGCTCCCACCCCCACGCATGCAATTTTCGGCGCGCTTCGGCAGGGGAAAGCAGGGGAGTGTACTGACTTAAATCCACCCCATCGGGAGCCAGGCAGAGAAAGCCCGCCTCATGCTGGCTCAATTCAGGGAAACTCTTCTGCAAGTCATCCGCTAAGGCGCGCGAGATGGCAACCAGCCGTTTCGCCCCGCTGCCCAACAGAAAGAGACGGAACAGATGAGCCGCTCCGCCGCGAGGCAGATCATGCGCTTCGAAGAGGGTGGTTTTTCCCAACAAACTTCCCAGCGCAGCCGCCTGTGGCAGGCGGGTAAAAATGCACGCTGCTCCCCAACAGTGCGCCTGCCACATAGCCCGCAGGGCAAAGTCATATCGCCGCGCCCATGGCTGCGCTTTGAGCCAGCAAACCTTGAACTGGCTCTCCAACCCATACTCCGCCGCCAGCGCCAGCCATCCTATTTCCGCTCCCTCATCCTCAACCCTCCCCTCTCCCCTTCTGGGAGAGGCGCCGGGGGTCAGGGGCTCTTCCCCCCTCTCCCCTTGTGGGAGAGGGGCCGGGGGTGAGGGGCTTCCTCCCCTCTCCCCTTGTGGGAGAGGGGCCGGGGGTGAGGGGCTTCCTCCCCTCTCCCCTTGTGGGAGAGGGGCTGGGGGTGAGGGGCTTCCTCCCCTCTCCCTTTGTGGGAGAGGGGTCGGGGGTGAGGGGCTTCCTCCCCTCTCCCTTTGTGGGAGAGGGGTCGGGGGTGAGGGGCTTCCTCCCCTCTCCCCTT
>Ga0209809_1001720_pt1 | contig 17021 bp, 9 predicted proteins | sample YNPMSTMetaG_FD_186172 | JGI IMG/M metagenome (GOLD analysis project Ga0209809, IMG submission 186172) | Anoxygenic and chlorotrophic microbial mat microbial communities from Yellowstone National Park, USA - YNP MS-T MetaG (SPAdes) (version 2) ... | reverse complement strand
GCAGTTTTGGAGTCCGGCCGGGGACGAAGCGCTATTGTGTCTGGACACCTTCTGGCGCAACGAGCGCTGGCATTTGCTCTTCCCGCACACCCGCCCTGCCAACCTGTCCAAAAACTGAAATGCGCCGTTAATCCACCCCGGCTGTTTTCGAGACTTGGCAAAGCTCCGGGCCGAGGATTATGGTGGATTGCTGACAAGGACAGGGCCGAATGCGAAGCGGAAAGTCATTTCTCGCGGTAGATTTCGGGGCCGGCACCCTGAAACTGGCTGAATTCGAGGCCACGGAATCCGGAGGGTTGCGCCTCAAACAGTTCGGCTTTCGGCCGCTGGGCCTGCAAGGCTCGCAGGAATCGGCACGGGAACAGGTCAGCCTCAAGGCGCTGCAGGAGATCCTGTCGGAAAAGCAGATCAAAGCGCGCGACCTGAACGTTTGTGCTCCCGGCTACCACGTCTTTTCCAAGTTCGTCAAACTGCCGCCGGTGGACGCCGGCAAGGTCAGCCAGATCATCCAGTATGAAGCGCAGCAGAACGTCCCGTTCCCATTGCAGGAGGTGGTCTGGGATTATCAGATCTTGGGCAGTTTGCCCTCGGGCGAACTGGAAGTGCTGCTGGTGGCCATCAAGACTGACATTGTGGAGGGTCTGTTCCGCATAGCCGAGACGGCGGGGTTGAACCTGATGCTGACGGACGTTTCCCCGGCGGCCCTTTGCAATGCATTTCGCTACAATTACGGCGATCTGGAAGAGTGCACGATGCTGCTGGACATCGGCGCCAAGACCAGCAACCTGCTCTTTTTCGAGAAGGGCAAGGTCTTCGCCCGCAGCATCAACCTGGGGGCCAACGCCATCACGCAGGATTTCGCCCAGGAATCCAAGCTGAAATTCGACCAGGCCGAGAAGCTCAAGATTGCCGAGGGATTTGTGAGCCTGGGCGGCGCTTATGAGGAACCGGAGAATCCTCAGCAGGCGGCCATTGCCAAGATCGCCCGCCAGTTCATGACCCGCCTGCACATTCAGGTTAATCAGACCATCCAGTTCTATCGGGGGCAACAGGGCGGGTCTGCGCCCCAGCGACTGTTCCTGGCCGGCGGGGCCTCGATCATGCCCTACACGGCCCAGTTCTTCGCCGAGAAACTCAATGTTCCGGTCGAGTATTTCAATCCGCTGCGCGCGGTGGAGATCGATCCGTCCATCAACCTGGAGGAACTGGCCAAAGTGGCCCACGCCATGGGCGAGCTGGTGGGGCTGGGGTTGCGCAATGTGGCCAAGTGCCCGGTGGAACTCAACCTGATGCCGCCCAGCACGCTGCGCTGGCAGAGTTTCAACCAGAAAAAGCCCTATTTCATCGCCTCGGTCTACAGCTTGGTAGTCATCGTGGCTGCAGTCGGGTTCCTGTTCTCCCGGCTGGCCCGGGTGATGGAAGAGGATCTGAAGCGGGTCAGCGCGGATGTTCAGCCCCTGCAAACCCGGGAACAGCAGTTCAAGCGCGCCTACGGGGAGTTGAAACGGCTCCAGGAGGACGTGGCTCAGATTACCTCCTGGATGGAGCAGCGGTACTACTGGGCTGACCTCATGATGGAATTGCGCCGCGTGCTTATGACGGTGGAAGAAAGCACCAAGCGGCGGCTGGGCGTGGACGCTGGCGTCTGGGTCGAACGCTTCATCACCGCCAACCTGGCCGCGCGCCAGCCCAGCCTCCCCGAGGCCTCTGCCGAGAGCGACACCGCCGCTGCTCCTGCCCAGCAACCCACCACTGGATGGAATCCCGAGATTGCCGAGTACTACCGTAGGCGTTACGGCATCACCATGCCCGGAGCACCGGCAGCCCCAACGGCCCCGGTCAATCCCGAGGCACCGCCGACGCCTGCTGAACCTGAAATGCTTGTCCCAGGAATGCTCAGCATCGATCAGACCGCCGCGGCTGGAACGCAAAACACCAATGAAATCGCCACCGTCACGCTTTATTGTCGGGCAGTGGACCTGAGCCGAGTTTCCCCGTCGGCCAACACCGAACTGGCCATTGCCGTGTTACAGGAGCTGCAGAGGAGTCCGCTGGTGAGTGCCGAGGGGACGCAGTTTGAAGGTGCCATCCAGCCCGACGAGCAAACCGGCACCTACACCTTTGGCATCAACTTGAAGCTCAAAAGACCGATGCGCATCTACTGAACGCTCCATGATCGCCAAGCCAACTTCATCCCCATCGGGTTGGGTCCGCTTCCAGGGACGGCCTGTGGGACTGCATCCCAGACGCCCGTAACATGGATTGGGTCAAACGCAACCTCTTCTTTGTAGTCAGCAGCGTGGTGGCGCTGGGGCTGCTGGGTGTGTCGGCTTTCTACCTGTATTCGAGCTTGCGGCAGAAGAACCAGATTTTTGAGCAACTGACCGCCCAGTATCAGGAACTAAACCGGCTCTACAACCTCGACCCCAACCCGGGCAATGAACGCGTCAACAACATTCAGGCTGCCCGCCAGCAGCAGGCACAGTTGCGGGAGTTCCTCAAGCGGACCGAGCGGCATTTCGCGGCTCCCCCGCCCATCCCGCAGGTTACCGGGACCAACCGGGTAACGGCGGAATTGTTTACCCCGCAACTCTGGCGGACATTGGACGGGCTGCGGCGTAGCGCGGAGTCCATGGGGATCCAGCTTCCCGCCGAGTACAGTTTTTCCTTCGAGGCGCAGAAGAATCTCATGCGGTTTGCGCCCGGTAGTTTGGACCGGCTCGCTGTGCAGTTGGGCGAGGTGAAGGCCATCTGCGACATTCTTTTTGCGGCCAAAATCAATGTGTTGGAGAACATCCGGCGGGAGCGCATCTCCACCGACGATTACAAAGGGCCGCCGTCCGATTACCTGGAACAGCGTTCGGTCACCAACGAGCTGGCCATCTTGACGCCCTACGAAGTGACGTTCCGCTGTTTCAGCCCGGAACTGGCGGCGGTGCTGAATGGATTTCACGAATCCCCTTTCTGCATTCTGGTGAAGGCGGTGGACGTCGAGCCGGCCGGGGTGGGGCCACAGCCCGGCGTTCCCAGTGAGTTGCAGGATTACTACCAGCAGCGCTACGGCTTGCCACCGCGTGCCGGCTTGCCTGAGGCCGAACTGCCGGGAGCCGCACCAGCATTCCCCCGGTACACACCTCCGCCGCCCAGCGGCAGCGATCCGGCTTCGGTGTATGCTCGGCGTTATGGCATCCGTCCCGGAGGCGGTTTGGCCGAACGATACGCCGCCCGTCGGTACGGGCCTGATGAAGGCGGAGTCGGGCCGGCCGCTCCGGGCGGGGGCGGAATTCCTTATCGGCCCTTGGGGGGCGCTGCCCCGGGAATGACCCCGCCGGTCTATCCACCCGGTGGGGGCGCATTTGGCGTAACTCCGATGTCCCCGGGTGCGCTTTCGCCCGGTGGTGTGCCCGGCCGCGGCGGACTTCAGACCGTGCTGGATGAACGGCCACTCCGGGTCACCATGCTCTTGCACGTGGTGAAACTGTTGCCCCGGGAGACCCGACGCTGATGGACTGGCTCAAGAAAAACTACGAGAAGCTGATTCTGGGCGTGGTGCTCGTGGTGGCCATGGGCGCGGTCGCCGCGGTGCCCATTCTCATCTCGCGAACCCGCACGGAACTGGACAACCAACGCAACAGTATCTTGCGTCGGCCCATCAAACCCCTTCCTCCCTTGGATCTGGCACCGCAGGAAGCGGTGGTCCAGCGCTTGGAAGTCCCTTTGAACCTGGACCTGGGGCGGCCGCACAATCTTTTCAACCCGGTGCAATGGCAGCGGACACCCGACGGCCGTCTGATCAAACTGGAGAAGGGGACCGAGGTGGGGCCCGAAGCCGCGGTGTTGGTGGCGACCACGCCGCTGTATTTGATTCTTACGCTGGATTCGGTCGGCCCGAGCACGGACGGGGGCCCTTCCGGCTACCTCATTGGCATCGAGCGCCAGGCTGCGCCCGTCCCGGCTGACCGCCGCAAGCGTCAGTCCTTTGTGCGTCTGAACGAGAAGCGGGAAGGACTGTTCACGTTGCGGGAGGTGCAGGGACCTCCTGACAATCCCACCGCGCTGATCCTGGAACTCGGTGACTCGGGCGAACGGATCAGCCTCAGCAAGGACCAGCCCTACCGCAGGGTGGAAGGCTACTTGGCCGACATCCGGTACGATCCGGAAAAACGTTCCTTCAACGGCCGTCGTGTGGGGGATCGCATCACCATCGCGGGCGAGGATTACAATATCGTTGCCATCACCGAAAACGAAGTTGTAGTTTCCCACCGCCTGACGGGGAAGAAGACCACCATCAGAAAGCGAACCGAAGGATGAGGATTTACGCAGAGCCGCCAACCGGTGGCCCGACGTCTTGAGGCAAGCCAGTTATGACTCACGTCTCCATGTCCCGATTCTGTTTTGCAGTTCTGGTCGCGACCGTGGCCGGTGGCATGGCCCAGCCGGCCCCTGACCCGGCAGCCGCTGCGGCGCAGGAGGCTGTGTACCGCAAGGCCAACGTAATCCAACTCCGTCAAAAACTTGGAGAGGCAAAGGCGGCCGAAGCGAGGAAGGATTTGACCGGTGCCGCACGGTTGTACGAAGACGCTTGGGCCTTGGTGCAACGCATCGGATCCGGCATTCCCGAGGAAACCGAACAGACTGTTCAGGGCCTGACGCGGGTGCGCCTGACGCTGGCCCGGGAGGCTCACAGGCGCGGCGATCTGAAGGAGGCCGACGTGCAGGTCACCCGGGTTCTGAAGGTCAACCCCAACGACCAGGAAGCCCTGCGCTTCAAGCAAGCCAACGACGCCGCCCTGACCGCCCAATACCCGCGCACGCCCCATGAAGAAACCCTGCAACGCGTGCCGGAAGTGCAAAGGGAAAAGACCGAGGCGGCCAAGCTCGTCCGCGACGGCGTGTTGTTGTGGGAACTTGGCAAACTGGATGAGGCGGAAGCCAAACTGAACCAGGCCCTGCGATTGGATCCGGAGAACCGCGCCGCTCCGTATTACCTGGACCTAGTCAAGGAGGCTCGTTATCGTCAGGCGGCCCGGCACCGGGAGGCCCAAGCCAAATCTGCCTTGGTGGAGGTTGAGCAAGCCTGGGAAACTAAGGCCACCCGGGAGAAGTTGCCCGTACCCAACCCCTATGCCCGGACTAATTTAGTGCACGTGGGCCGGGGGCGCCAGGCTATCATCAGCAAGCTGGACCGGATTCGTCTGGAGAGTGTTTCCTACGACGGCCTGCCACTGGAGGAGGTCATCCGCAACCTGTACGAAGAGGCCAGGCGCCGCGACCCGGACAAACGCGGCATCAATTTCATCATCAATCCCATCCCCGAACAAAGCTCGACGGCCGGTTTGCTGGGGCAACCGTTCGCCGCGGCGCCTCTGATCGACCCCACCACAGGCCTGCCCATGGCCCCAGCCGCTCAACCTGCGGAGCAGGTGGACGTGGGCCAGATTTCCATTCGTCTGGTTCCGCCCCTAAACGATGTGCGACTGGCCGATGTCCTGGACGCCATCGTCCGCGTCGCAGAGCGGCCCATCAAGTACTCCATCGAGGAGTACGCTGTGGTGTTCTCCTTGCGCGGCCAAGAACCGCTGCGCTTGGAGACGCGCGTGTTCAAGGTCGACCCGAACACCTTCTACCAGGGCCTCGAGTCGGTGGAGGGGACACAGTTCGGAGCCTTTGCCACTTCCACCGGAGGTGGAGGCGGCGGTGCCTTTGGCGGGGGCGGCTTTGGCGGCGGATTCGGCGGGGGCGGATTCGGCGGCGGGGGTGGCATGACCTTGGGCACGATCGTGCCGCGGGTCAACGTGGCCGGTGGCGTCGGTTTCGGCGGCGGCGTTGGCGGGGCAGGGGGCGGCGGTGCTGCCGGGGTCGCAGGCCCGGGCGGTCTGCGCTTCATCACTCGGACCAACTCCACCGCGGACGTGAGTGCTGCGGTTCGGGATTACTTCCTGGCGCTGGGGGTGGACCTGAACCCGCCCAAGGCGCTGTTCTGGAATGACCGGGCCGGTCGACTCATCGTCCGCGCCACGCCGGAGGATCTGGACATCATCCAAGCGGCCATTCAGGTGCTGAATGAAGCACCGCCGCAGGTCAACATCCGAACGAAGTTTATCGACATTTCCCAAGAAGATTCCCGTGCCCTCGGTTTCGATTGGTACCTGGGCAACTGGCTCATGGGCGGCGGTCGGGTCGGTGTGCAGGGGGGCACGGCCCCCTCCTTTGCCGGCTCGCCTACCCGGGCCAATCCGGCGGGAACGTTCCCCGGCGTCTTCATCCCGGGTGGTTTGGCAGGCCAACCAGGAGCTGGTCAGGGCCAGCAACCCGGCGTGGGCCAACCCGGCGTGGGCCAACCCGGACAGCAAGCCATCACTGACATCAACACGCTCATTCTGCCCTCCACGAGTGATGCTCGGCTCACCGGCGGCCTGCGTAACGAGTTGAATGCCCCGTCGGTCTTCACCCTGACCGGCATCCTCACCGACCCGCAATTCCGTCTGGCCATCCAAGCGCTGGAACAGAGAAAGGGCGTGGAGTTGTTAACCGCCCCGGAGGTGACCACACTCAGCGGCCGGCAAGCTCAGGTCAACTTGGTGGATATCAAATCGGTTGTCGTGGGGCTCAGCACCGGTCAAACCGCCGCGGGAGGTGCCGGCGGGCTGACGGGCGTGGGCGGGGCAGGGGCCGTGGCCGGCCAGATCGGCTACGACATTGCCTCGCTGCCCTTCGGTCCGACTTTGGACGTTCTGCCGGTAGTTTCCGCCGATGGCTATACGATCCAGCTGACCATCCTGCCCACTGTCACGGAGTTCATCGGTTACGACACCGAAACGGCCCGGCAGTTCGTGCCGCAGGTCCAGTCGGTGGCCGCCGGTGCCATCGGCGTCCCGCTGACCGCGCAACTTCCCTTGCCGATTTTCCGGGTCCGACAGGTGACCACCACGGCCATTGTTTGGGATGGGCAGACCGTGGTGTTGGGTGGCCTGCTGAGCGAAAACGTGGCTAAGGTCCGGGACAAGGTACCTGTGCTGGGAGATCTCCCCCTGTTGGGGCGGTTTTTCCGGAGCGAGTCGGACGCCAAGCAGAAAAAGAACCTCCTGATCTTCGTCACGCCGCGGATCATCGATCCGGCTGGTAACCCGGTCCATTCGGACGACGAGATGCCGTTTGCGCAGACGGCCATCCCGCCGCAACCGACGTTTGCTCAACCTTGATCCGGGCCACGACGACAGCGAGGAATTCACCGCGGCAGGGCCCGCCCCAGACACCGGCACCCTGCCCATAACACGAAGGAGCGTGTGAGCAGCTTGAGAACGGGTGGTGCGACTGGGCCGCGGTTGCTTTTGGTGGACGGGCACGCGTATGCCTACCGTGCCTTTCACGCCATCCGCGACCTGCGCGGCCCGGATGGTCACCCCACCAACGCGATCTTCGGATTCATTCAGGCGTTTGAAAAGCTGCGGCAATGTTACCAGCCCACTCACGCTGCGGTGCTTTGGGACGGAGGGCTGGCCGCCGAGCGGATCGAGGCGCTACCGGGCTACAAGGCCCAACGCCCGGAAATGCCGGAAGCCCTCCGAGCTCAGCTCGATCCCATTGTGGAATGGCTTCGTGCAACCGGCGTGGCCACCGGATGCCAACCCGGAGTCGAGGCCGATGACTGGATCGCCGCACTGGCCCGCTGGGCCGAAAACCGCTGCTGGTCGGTGCTCATCGCCAGCTCCGACAAGGACTTCATGCAGCTTGTCTCGGAAAAGATCGGATTGATCAATCCGAACGACTCCTCCGGTCGAATCTGGACCGCCCGCGAAGTGCGCGAAAAAACCGGGGTCGATCCTGCCCAGGTCGTCGACTGGCTGAGCCTGGTAGGCGACGTCTCGGACAACATTCCGGGTGTGCCCGGGGTAGGACCGAAAACCGCCGCCTCACTGTTGCACCGGTTCGGGTCAGTCAACGCCCTGCTGGAGCACCTGCAGGAGGTGGAGCCGGAGCGAATTCGTTTGGCCCTGCAAGATTCGGCCGAGGTGATCCGGCGCAACCAGGCGCTGGTACGGTTGCGCACCGACCTTGCACCGGGGTTTGAACCGGTGGAGTTGGAATTGAGGCCACCGGACGTGCCACACCTGCGCAGACTTTACCAGCAGTGGGGCTTTCGCCGCTTGCTGGAGCGCCTGAAGAACGGCTCGCAAGAGCCACAGCAACAGCTGTTTGGCGAACCTGCCGGGCGAAGCGAGCGTTCTTCCAATGCATGGAACAGGGAAAAAGTGGACAACCCAACCCACCACTGTTAAGAAGGAATGACACGAGGCTGGTTATGGCTGCATGGATAACCCATCGGCGCCGCATCCAAGGCCTGCTGGGGGTGGCGATGCTTCCTTTCTGGGCAATGGCCCAGGGTGATCTTGCTTTCCAAGGGGGCGAATTTGCCCTGACCGATCCGTTGCCTGGGGATCAGGTGCACCCGGCGGTCGCCATCACCCCTCTCGGCGGATTCGTCGTCTGGGAAGATGAGTTCACCGACGGTTACGGTCAGGGAATCAGTGCCCGACGACTCGATGGGAGCCTTTCCGGCGTGATGAGCAGTTTTCGCGTCAACAACACCGCTGCGGGCGACCAGACCCGACCCGTCGTCGCCATCGCCCGGGACGGTACGGCGGTGTTTGCATGGCTGAGCGGACCCGCCAGCCGGCAGCAGGTCATGGCGCGGTTCCTCTCTACCAACGGCCTTTGGCTGACGGACGAACAGCCCGTGAACACCCATACCAACACGGGCAAACAAGGACCCGCTCTAGCCGCGCTGAGTGACGGGAGTGTGGTCTGTGTGTGGGCCAGTTGGAATCAGGAATCCGGCGCCCACCGGCCCATGCTTGGAGTGTTTGGCCGCCGATTCTCCACGGCAGGCCAGCCGCTCGGATCGGAGTTCCCTGTCAACTCCACCACCCCTTACAACCAGCGATCACCCGCCGTGGCCGGCCTCAGCGATGGCCGGTTCGTGGTGGTCTGGGTGAGCGAGCAGCAGCGATTCGAAAACAGCGTGGACATCTATGCGCGGTTTTTCCGCGCGGATGGAAGCCCGGTTTCGGGTGAGATCCTCGTCAATGTGGAAACCAATGTGTGTGCCCATCCGCAGGTCGCTGCCCTGCCCGGGGGCGGGTTCCTGGTCGTCTGGGGCCAGAAAGACGTTGCAGTCCGGCAAAACAGTTGGGACGTCTGGGGAAGGGCGTTCGACGCTGCCGGTAACGGAGGTGCGGTCCGCCGCCTGAACACTCACACCTTCGGAGATCAATTTGCGCCCCGAGTGGCGGTGGCCAGGGATCGCGTCCTGGTCACTTGGACCAGTCTGGAACAAGACGGCTCCCGGGAGGGCGTGTTCGGGCGGGTCTTGGATCTGAGCGGCCTGCCCCTCGGCAGGGAATTGCAGATCAACACCACCACGACTGCCCAACAGTTCCATCCGGCGATCAGCGGGGACGCGACTGGACGGTTCCTCGTGGTTTGGAGCAGCTTTAGCAGCATCGCCCACGGATTCGAACTGCAGGCCCAACGGATCGCCTCCACCTCAGAGCCGCTCCTGCCGCCGGACCCGCCCGTGGTGAGCGTGCTCAGTTCCAATGCGCTTTCGGTGAGCTGGCCCGTCGTGGCTGGTTTCCCCGTCCAAGCCTACGAATTGTACATGAACGGCGCGGAACCGCCCCACGCCACCCTGGTGACCGCACGGAACGTGGTGACGATTTCCAACCTGCTTCACAGCACCACCTACAGCTTCCGCGTGGCCTACGTCCTGACCAATGGGCAGCGGTCGCCCTTGTCCGCCCCTGGCAGTAACACCACCTATAGCGTGTGGGCCTATGGTGGAATTCCGTCGGAATGGATGGCCGCCTATTTCGGATCCGACCTGTGGTCCTGGCCGCGACCCGATGAAGACTCGGACGGCGACGGCGCGACCAACCGCGAGGAGTTTCTGGCCGGGACCAATCCCAGGGATCCGACCAGTGTCTTGCGGGCCCGCTTGCAACGCACACCCGCTGGCCTGTTCCTCGAGTGGAACACGCAGCCGGGGCTGGTCTACCAGGTCCAGGCCTCCGGAGGCTTGAGTGGCTGGACCAACGTGGGCGGGCCGCGCTTTGCGCCGGGCCGCCAGGACAGCATGTTGGTCCCCGGAGGCGAAGCGGCCTTCTACCGCGTGATCCGTTTGCGCTAAAGCGATTATGTGGCGCTTTTGTCAACGCTTGTGTTTGGGAGTTCTGGCCGGGGGGCTGACCGCCCAGCTCGGAGCCTTCAGCCTGCTGGGCCCGGTCAACGAGCCGTTTCAGGTGCCCACGATTGGTTACAATCTCGCTAGGGACATCGGAGCCCCCAAGAACTTGGGCGAAGAATACCGCTGGAACCTGCCGGTGGTGTACTACGCCTACGACGCCTCCTTCCTGGAGTATTTCGGGTCCAACGGCGTGGCCGCCATCGAACAGGCCATCGCGGTCTTCAACAGCCTGACCAATGTGTCGAGTTACAGCGCGGATCTGGAGGAGTTCCCTCTGGAATCGGTCCGCTACAACTACCGGGCCCAGGCGCTGGGGTTGCTCGACCTCAAAACCGTGGCCATGCATCGAATCTTGGAAGAGCTGGGCCTGGCCGAGGCGGTCCGCTGGACCTGGTGTTTGCGGGATCGGTACACGCAACCGGGCCTCTCCTGCCCCTTCATGGTTTATCACGTGATCCGGCGGAATTTCGATCCGGTTACCTGGGAACCCACCAGTTATGTGAACGGGGTTCTTTACTCCTACCAGATCGTGGAGATTTGTACCGGGCCTGACCCGTTGGCGGATGCGGTGGAATACCTGGTCGATCCACTGGCGGCCCCGAATTTGCCGGTGAGCGAGACTCGGGCGGTGGATTGGGGAGCCTTTTTCACGGGGCTGACCCGGGACGATGTGGGCGGCCTGCGCTATCTCTGGCGGAGCAACAACGTCAATTGGGAAGCCATCACCCAGGATAGCCTCCTGTTTTACACCAACTTCCAGACCACCCAGCTTTTGATCAGCTCCAACCTCAACACCCTCGTCACCGCTGCCTGGACCAACGACGCCGCCGCACTGCAGACCCTTTACCCGGGCTTGGTCATCCTGCAGACCGAGCCCGTGTACACGACCGAGGTCACCACCAACATCGTCGCCTACTTCACCAATGCGCCGTGGGCGCCGGCCACCTGGCAGACCTTGGTCCTGGCCACCAATTACGTAACCAATTACGTGGTGCGATACCGCCACACGTTCGGCAACGTGGTCACCAATCAGTACTTTCCCTACACACGGGCGACTGTGGTCACTACGAACATCGGGCCGTGCCAGAATCCGTGGGGCTTTCCGGCCACAGTTTGCACCAACATTACCACCAACCACATCGTCTTGAATGAGCCTTCAGGAGACTTTTTCCTCCTGCCGACCAATGCACTTTGTGGCTATGTCCTGTTATCCAATTTGCCGCCCATTTTGCAGGTGAACACCAATGTCGTTGCCCTGGCGACCAATGCACTGGGTCAACAGTTTTCCCAGCAGGTGTTCACCTACTTCACCAATCACGCCATCGTGATTCACCCGGTCAGTTGCGAGACCAACGTGCCCATGAACCGGCAGGGCATCGAGCGCATGCAATTCGTCAGGGCCAACTACGATTCTCTGCTGGGACGCTTTTTCCAGCCAATCACCAACTACTACACCCTGAACGCCGTTACCAATGGCCGGGTAATCAAACAGCACCTGCAGCGGGTCGTGACCGCGCCGGACTTCCTGTTTTATGCGACTGACCTGAATGAGGTGGTCGCCGTCCGGAGTTCGACCGCCGGCATTTTCATCACGAATAACGCGCAGCCCGGCCTGGCCGGCCCGGGCCATATCGAGCCGGACATTACCATCGGGTTCAACAAGGTCGGGCCTCTCAATTTCAATATCTACACTCCGTTTCTGCCCTTCAGCGGGTTGACGGAGCGGTACGGCTTCACGAATTTCATCTGGGCCAGTTTCGATGGCAGTACCAATCCGCCGGTCATCTATCCGCAGGGCCGGAGTCTGCGAGATTTGGAGGACATGGTATTGAGCAGCATCACGGTGCACCCCCTGGCCCTGCCGGTGGGTGTGGTGGGGCAGTATTACCAGGTAACCTTTACGGCCCAGGGGGGACAGCCGCCCTATACATTCTCGCTGGCGGACGATTCCCCCGGGTTGCCGCCGGGCCTGGACCTGTCTCCGGGCGGGGTGCTGCTGGGAACACCGCGGGCGGCCGGGGTGTATGATTTCGTGCTGCAGGTGCGGGATGCACAGGGCCGACGCCGCCTGCAGTCGTATACTTTGAGCATTCGCCTATGACGACACGGACGCGGAAAGCCCATTGGGCGGCGGGTCTTTGGGGACTCTGGTTGGGATTGGCGGTGCTTCCCACCAAGGGAACGCAGGATCTGTATCTCAACACCGGCCTTCTGCAGGCCACGTTTCCACCGGAACCGCTCCCAGTCATCGATGCCATCCGGGTGGTCAACTGGGGGAGGTTGGCGTTGACCAATATCTTCGTGCCGCAGCCGCTCGAGTTCCAGAACGTGCTCTTCTGGACCAATTCGGGCACCTGGCACGGCAGCCCCGGGTATCGCTTCCGCCTCTACGATCCGCAGGCGAGCGGCGCGGGGAGGTTCCGCATGTCATCGGTGTTTTACAACGAAGGGCTGCTGCATCCGAGCGCGGCCGAGGTATCGACGGATTTTTGGCTCTTGGTCGAGGCGACCAACATCATCAACCGGGGGCGACTTGAGACCTCGCCCTTTGGCCAATTGAACCTCACCGGTGATTTTGTGGATCTACGCGGAGGTGAACTACGCTTCCGCGAGTCGGGGGACATCAACCTGGCGGTCCAGACCTTTGACCTTCACTGGGGCTTTAGCACTAACCAGATTGTCGGCCCATCTAACGCACCGCCACTGACCAGCCCATTCCATCTTGTGCAGACCCTCGACGGGCTGGCCGAAAGTCAGGTGGTGCTGCCGGTGGGGTTCACCAGTCACGTCCAAGAGGTCCCGGTGGGCGCCAACAACCTCTTGATCCAGGCGGTGTACCTGTACAACGGGAACCCCGACTTGGAGACCGAAGTGCGAATCGACAGTTCCGTGAAGTACATCCGCTGGCGCGGCTTCGTGACCAATCCGGTGACGCAAACCCGCGTGACCAACGAACTCTATTTGACCGAGTTTTTGACCCCTGGAAACTACAACTTCAACCTCACCAACAACACTTTGTACGTAGCGTCTCTCAATCCTCTGGGTGCGTTTCGGCCCTTCAACTTTTCCCTGAGCAGTGTCATGCCGCCCTCGTACCCGTCCGCCACGGTTGTCCCTCCGGAAGATTGGAATCCGACTGTGTTTACCATCGGCACGAACATCTTGGTGGAAGCGACCAACTCAGGGTATCGCACCCGGGTCATCCCGGCCGTCATGGTTCCCGCGGAAACCGAGATTGGCACCGCGTTCTCCAATGTCCGGGGGCGTGTGGAGATCTTGGCCCGACAGGCACTGGACCTGCGGGAGGCGCGCATCAGCGTGCCCAGTTACCTGCGGTTGGAGTCGCCCCACCATTTCGTCGGAAGTACCAACGCCCAGATCGAGGCGCCCTATAGTATGGTTCGGTTGGGCTCGACCAACGGGCTGCTGGAGGTGCGGCATCTGCAACTGCCCCAAGTGCCTCGCATGGTGGGCGATCTCCACGCCTGGGTCGGATTGTGGACCAACATCACTGCCGACGGCATTGGCCTCGAATACCGCGTCTTGATGGTCAGTAACTACTTTAACCCCAGCGCCGAACCGATGATCCAGGATCTCGAACTTAAAAGTCCGGAGGGTCCGAGGGAGGTCCGGATTGCCGACAAGCTTAACGTCTTCCGCAGCCTGTTGATCGACGCCGAAAGGCTCACAGTAACGACCAATCCACCCCCGCCTGTTCAAGTCCCGCCCTGGGTGTTGCCGCCGTTCCACCCCACGGGCGAGCTGAATTTGCTGACCAACGTGATCTCCTGGGCCGACAGCCTGCCACGGTTGCGCTACCTGACCAACCACGGGTCGATCAGCATCAGTAACGGGGCCAATTCCGCTTTTGTGGGGATCCGGCGTCCACCATATCACCCCACGGTTTTCGTGGAACCCTACGAGGCGGTGGTGAACCGTGGAAGTGTGACCGCGTATGGGCTTGAGATCCAGGCTCGCCATTTCGAAAACGACGGCCGGATTCTCACCGAGTTGGCAGCCTTGCGTCTGCGGGCCGGGCAAGCGCGACTGGGCAGCCCGGAGACCAATCTCTGGGGGCAGATACGTGCCCCGCTGGGGAACGTAGAGCTCGAGGCGGATCAGTTGCTGGTGACGAACCATGTGGTGGAGGCCGGACGCCGGTTGGTCTTGGGAGCGACCAATTACTTGGGAGATGCAGATACCACCAACAATGTGTTTCTGGTGCGCGACGGTTTGACGCTCACGGTGCGCCCGACGGAGGGCGACCTGCGCGGCACGACGATCAGCAACCTGGCTCCCGCCTACACCTACAACGCCATCGTGTGGGCCGGGGAGGATCGTGGCCCCACGCCGGCCGGGTTCACCAACAACGTGGCGCTGGGGCGGCTCATCCTGGACGGCCAATTCGGGTCGTCGTTTACGTTCCAGGGCCTTGGGGTAAGCAATGCCCTGTACGTGGACCAGTTGATCCTTTTGAACCACGCGACCAACGAGCTGAACAACGCCTTTGCCGCGCTGAATATTGCGCCCAACCTGGTGATTTACTATGCCGATCTGTGGGTGGGAGGCCGTCGCCTGGCCGAGCCGGTGGACTCTAGTCGGTACAATCAGGGCCGGTTGCGTTGGGTCCCCACCTATGCCGGGGGCTTCTACGGCTCGACCAACATCTTGATCGGCACTCGGGAGATTCGAGTGAACACGGCCTTGCGGGAGTCCACCGAGCTAGATTCGGACGGCGACGGCATTCCCAACGCATTGGATCCTGTTCCGATCCCCGTTCCCGAAGCTGTTACCCCGGCCGATGTTCCGCTGTCGGTTGCGTTCGAGCCCGGCACACCGCCGGCGTTGGTGCTGACGTGGCCAACTCTTCCGTGGGCCACGAACACGATTCTGGAGGCCAGCTCGCCAACCGCTCGGGACTGGCGGGTCTTGTTGCAGACCAATTTTGCGACTCTCCCGCTGCCGCCGGAGTGGCCATGTCCGGAGCCGCAGTGTCAGACCAATCTGTTGCCGGGACGAGCGTCCGTCCGGTTGCCTGCGGACCCGCAGCAAGGGGCGCGGTATTATCGGGTCCAGATCGAGATGCCGAATCGTTAGTCAGTTTTTGCTGAAATTATGAGCCGATCGGGTCGCAAGCCATGGAACGCAGGCGGCACCCGCCGGGCGGCCGCGAGGTGGTTTTGTGCGGCTGTCCTCTTTTGCATGGCCCGGCTGGCGGCCCAGCCCGCCAACGACAACTTCGCCGATGCCGAGGAGCTCAGCGGACTGTATGGGACGGTGACCAACAATCTTGGCCAAGCGACGGGCGAGCCGGCCGAGCCCAGTCACGCTGGATTTCCCGCCATACAAACGATCTGGTACAAATGGACGGCGCCCAGGGACGGCGAGGTGCAATGGGATACTCTGGCTAGCCCGGGCGGGCCGGATACGGTCCTGGCGGTTTACACGGGAGAGACCCTGACCACGTTTGCGCCAGGTGGCGGCCAATGACGATATGCCGCCGGTGGGTTATGGGAAGATCTCCTATGGCCTGCTGGGCGGTGGCCTTCGTTTCCTGACGGGCACTCCCAGCACGTTGCGTTTTGATGCCCAAGCAGGACGTACGTATTACATTGCTGTGGCAGGCAAGCCCACGTTCCTCGGCGCCGGGACAGGTGAAGTGATCTTGAGCTGGGCCTATCATCCAGGGGGTGTATTCCGCTTCGCCACCGAGGATATAGGTCAGCAAATAGGTCCAGACGGGATTCGCCAAGTGCCGGTGTATTATTGCTCGGAATGGGAAAGCCTGGCAGAGGAGAGCGCCAGCACCTATCGAACCTATTACCAGTTCGGAGTTCCGGGTGTGCTGGTTACGGTTACCCGTGTTGCTGGAGCTACGGGCCGGATGTTGGTGGATTATCGCACGGAAGAGATTACTAAGGCCGAGGTACTGGTGCCTGGAGAGGAGATTCCCGCCTTGGCAGGCCGGGATTTTTTGCCCATTCAGGGCACCCTGGTCTTCGATCACGGAGAAATGACCAAGCGGCTCCTGATCTGGGTGCTTCCGGACGGCGGCCAGCCCATGACCAACCGGAGCTTTGCCGTGGTCTTGTCCAACGCACGCCCCGATCCCGCCGAGAGTCCTGAGGTGGCACCGCCCCGGATTGATGGCGCTTTTGCCTGGGCCCTGGTGCGGATCTTGGACGCGGACATCGATCCTATCTGGCCCCGGAACTTCCAACCGGTGGGGACGAACGATCCTCCCGATATAATCTTCATGCCCACCAACTCCATCTTCAATTTTAGCCGCGTAGCGTATCGGACGGTGGAGGATGTCAACGAGTATTGGAGCGAGGTGCGCATCTCCTGAATCCTTACCGACCAGGGTAAAAGGTTCACCCGGAGGGTGAACGAAATACCGGTCGGGGCGGTCTAATTTGGCATGGCCAAATTCATCACGCTCCAGCCCCAGAGGTTTTTCGTCGAATTCCGCCACTCCCACCAGGCCAGTGTGCATGGCGGGCAGTGGGCCGTGGCCGCCTTGCTGGAGGAGTTTGGTCTGGCCGAACGCATCGAGCGCGAGCCGGCGCTGGACCCGCGCACGCACCGGGGCAAAGGCTACAGGCCCTTGGTCTACGTGACCCAACTGCTCCACTGCTTCAGCAGCGGGGGCGTCTGGCTGGCCGACGCCGAGCGGCTCAACCAGGACGAACCCTTCAAGGCGTTGCTGGGGGTGGAGAAGCTGCCCGATCAGACCAGCATCGGGGAATGGTTGCGCGACATGGGCGAACCGGGT
>Ga0209809_1001713_pt1 | contig 17098 bp, 10 predicted proteins | sample YNPMSTMetaG_FD_186172 | JGI IMG/M metagenome (GOLD analysis project Ga0209809, IMG submission 186172) | Anoxygenic and chlorotrophic microbial mat microbial communities from Yellowstone National Park, USA - YNP MS-T MetaG (SPAdes) (version 2) ... | reverse complement strand
TGAGAAAGACCTTGACTGGTAGGTAAGATCTCATGGACTACGCCGGCGAGCCGGTTTCCCGCTGCTGGTGCGGTAACTCCCAACTGGAGACTTACTCGCCGGAGTATTTGCGCTGCCCGGCCTGCGAGACGCTGGTCATCGCGCGGGCTCCGGATCCTTCGTGGCTCATTTCCATCAAGGATGAAAGCGGTTTTTATGGCCGCAGTTACTACGAAAAGTATCTGATCGAAGAGTTCGGTTTCCCTTCCTTGCCCGAGCGGGCGCGTACGGACCTCCCCGAACGCTGTTTGTACTGGCTCCGTACTCTGCTTCGCTACCGCTTGCCGCCCGGCAAGGCTCTGGAAATCGGCAGCGCGCACGGCGGATTCGTGGCCTTGCTGCGATGGGTTGGTTACGACGCAACAGGGCTGGAAGTGAGTCCCTGGCTGGTCGAGTTCGCGCAACGCACGTTCGAGGTGCCCATGCTGCTGGGCCCGATCGAACAGCAGGCTCTGGAGCCGGAATCCTTTGACGTCATCGCATTGATGGACGTCATCGAACACATGCCGGACCCGGCCGGCGCGATGCGGCGGTGCGCCGAACTGTTGCGGCCGGGCGGCGTCGTGCTGATCCAGACACCATGTTTTCCGGAAGGCAAGACTCACGCCCAGCTCGTGGAAGAGAACGCCCCGTTCCTGAAAATGATGGTGGCGCCTAACCACCTGTTTCTGTTCAGCCGCAAGTCCATAAGCAGGTTGCTGGGCGAGGCGGGGCTCCGTTACGTCCAGTTCGAGCCCAATCTGTTCCCCTACGACATGTATCTGCTGGCTGGCCGGGATCCCCTTGCAATCCACCCCTGGGAGCAGGTGGTTCAACGGCTGGAGGCCTCCCCCGGCGCCCGTCTGGTGCGGGCATTGTTCGATCTGGACGACCGTTACGAAGACCTCAAGCGGAGATACCTGGAAGCGGAAGCGGATCGGGCGGCGCGGCTCGAGGTCATCCAGCGCCAGGGAGCACAGTTGGGCGAACTGGACGCAGCGCGCAGCCGACTGGAGCAGGAGGTCCAGGCAAGGGAGGTGCGCCTTGCGGCCCTGGCCGCCTCGCAAGACACACTCAGTCAGGTGCTGGCGCGCACGGAACTGGCCCTGCGCGAATCCCAGAAAGCGCAGAATGAACTGCACCAACGGATCGGCGAACTGTCCCAGCAACTGAAAGACCTGGAAACCGCCCGCCGCCAGCTCGAAGAACGGCTGGCCGAAACGCAAAGCCAGCTTGCAGCCGCTCACGCCGAGCGCGAAAGCCTCCGCCAGGCCCTCGCCCGCACCGAGCAAACCCTGCACGAGGCCCAACAGGCCCGCCAACAACAGCAAGAGCGCCTTCACGAGCTGTCGGACCGGCTCGAGGCCTCCGACGCCGCCCGCCGCCAGCTCGAAGAACGGCTCGCCGAAACGCAAAGCCAGCTTGCAGCCCTTCAAGCGGAGCGCGGGCGTTTCGGAGAACGCCTCGCCGAAACGCAAAGCCAGCTCACAGCCGCTCAAGCCGAGCGCGAGAGCCTCCGGCAGGCCCTCGCCCGCACCGAGCAAGCCCTGCACGAGGCCCAACAGGCCCGCCAACAACAGGAAGAGCGCCTCCGCGAGCTGGCCGACCGGCTCGAAGCCACCGAGGCCGCCCGCCGCCAGCTCGAAGAACGGCTTCAAGCTCAGCGAGCGAACCTGCTGTCCGCGGAAGCGGAGCGTCTCGAGGCGCGGGAGCTTGCCCGGTCGGTGGAAACGGAGCTAAGCCGAGTCGGGGCAGTCGTGCAACGCCTGCGGTACAGCTACGTGTACCGCATTCTCCGCACAGCCGGGCTCTGGGGGTGGTTAGCAGAGGTGGTGGAGGATTTTCAGCGCTGTAACAAGACTGATTCGTCCCCGAAGATCCGCCAAGCCAGCGGCCGGTAATCACCTGAACGCATCACACGTTGCGGAACCCACCACGTGCTCGCTTCCACTTCGATGGTATGGGGACCCGCCTGCAAGGGCCGCTCGAGGTCGCATACCACGCAGAAATGCCCGCTTTTCTCAAGACGGTGCTGCCGCAGCCTGCGGCCATCCAGGGAGATAGTGAGCACCATGGGCGAGGACAAGTAAGCGACATTCACGGCGCCTTGGACAATCAGTCTCCGCTCGCCGCCTTGTGCGATTCGCTCAAACCTTGCGCGCGGCCCCACCCACTTGTCAGACCAAGGCTCGAGGCGATCCAGAAACGCGAGGGTTTGTGGCGCGTGTGGCCTACGCCGGGCCGGCAGCAGACGAGGCAGGTGCACCCGGCGCTGCACAAAGCGCAGGGCAGGGATCAAAGCCATGTTCAATGCGACCTCAGGAGCAATCAAAGCCCCCAGGGTGGCTAGCCCGCTCGCGGTAAGCCTCCGGCCTGACCACCAGTCTCGCGTAGCTCGTGTTATCAGCGCCGATGCACGCCCTTGACGGTTCAGACGGTAAGCCCACAGAGAAAACGTGAGCTTCCAATACAGAGGCCGCCATTTCGGGCCCCAATACTGTCTGCTGACCTGAATGCTCTCTTCCAGCCGTTGAGCATCCGACGCTCGACAGGTTTTGGATTCGCTGTGCAGGCGGTAAGCAGCCAGCGGTTGATCCACGAAGTGGAAAACATAATGTTTCGCCATGCGGCAGAACAGGTCATAATCGAGCACGAGGCTTTCCCGCATGGGACCGCAGCGCTGCCAGACTTCGGCCGTCCAGAACACCGCGGGCTGGGGGATGAAATGGCCTTTCCAAATCGCCAACACGCGCTCAAAACTCTCGAAATGACTGGGATGTTCAATCCCTATATAGCGACTGTTCTCATCAATGAAGCGGCAGCGTCCCATAATGACGTGCCGACCCTCTTGGGGTCGGATCTCCGCGGCTACCCGTTTTAGCGCCCCCGGGAGCAGCAAATCGTCGCTGTTCAGGAAGGCGTAGATTTCGCCCGTTGCTATGCGAAAGCCTTTGTTGATCGCGTCCGCCTGACCTTCGTCGGGTTCCCGTATTACTCGCAAGTGGGGATAACGCTTCAGGATCTCCGGTGTCTCGTCGGTGGACATTCCGTCCACCACGATGTGCTCGACGTTAGGATAATCCTGCCTCAAGACCGATTCAATCGTCTCGGCAAGAAAGCGTCCCTGATTGTACGAAGGAGTGACGATCGAAATCCGCGGATAAGCGCTCATGACCCCCACCCTTCGGGTTGCACCCGCAGCAAGTTGCAATGTACCTTGTGCAGCACAGCCAGGATCCCCAGCGTGTACCGTCGCCAGGAAAACTGCTTCGCTCTCTTCAAGCCGCGCCTGACCAGCTCCCGCCGGAGGTCCCCGTCGGACGCCAACTTGGCCACCGCATCAGCGAGAGCTTCGTGATCCTCGGGAGCCACCATGAGGGCCGCGTCGCCCGCGATTTCAGGCAAGCTCGTAACGTTGCTGCAAACCACCGGGCAGCCGCTGGACATGGCCTCCAGCACCGGCATGCCGAAACCCTCGAATAGCGAGGGGAACACGAGACAAGCGGCTCCTCGATACAGGGCAGGCATCTCCTCTCGCAGGCAGTAGCCAAGGAAGCGAACGTACCCTTGCAATCCCAACTGTCGAATTTGCTCCTCCAGCGCCCCCTGAGCCTCGCGGGCGCCCCCGGTGCACACCAAGGGCAGGCGGAGGCCGTGCTTGCGAGACAGAATATCCAGCGCGGCAATCGCTGCCCGATGATTCTTGTGCCACCAGGTGTGCGCCGGCAGCAGCAGATATCGGCCAGCTTCCAGGCCATAGCGATCCCAGACCCTCCGGTCCTCATCCGAGAACTCCGGCACAAAGATCGGATCGGCCGCCAATGGTACCGCCGTCACCCTGGAGGGATCCACCCCCATGCGCTCAATCAGGCTCTTCCGCGTGAATTCCGAGATTGCGCAGATATGCTCGGCGCGACGGATGGCATCGGAAAACAGCCTGCGCCGCTCTTCGAGGGCTTGCGCACTGAAAAATTCAGGAAAGAACTCATGCTGGATGTCGGGCACCTGAACCACGTGCCGCAGCCCGTGCAGATCGGCATAGATGTAGCCCGTCAGCGAAAACACTATGTCGGACTCCAGTGAGCGTAAGAAACGCAACCGCCGCACCGCTGGGGACTCCCAGTGGTCCAGACGGAGCGCTCGGTGCAACCAGCACCGCAGTCTCCAGAGCCGCTCGTCGAGCAGGGCGCGCGGCGAATCGGGGCACAGGACACGGATGTTCGGCCTCGATCTCAAGTCAAAGTCGTACTGGCAGCGGGCCGGTAACAGAAGCGTGTAACTGTTCCAGCCATCAAGCTTGATCAGCTCATGCACGAAGGACCGCGCGACGTTTTCAATGCCCCCCGCCAGCCCCGGGAGCATCCAGCGCAAATCCACGCAGATCCGCATGGGAGGCTGCCGCGCCGCACGTCCTTCCGCCAACGTGCGAAACTGTTCGTGCAATGATCGGGCCACCCGCCGCCAGTCGTGCTTCTCGACCACGATCCGACGCCCCCTGCCTCGAACGCGATTCCTCAGCTCGGGATCTTGGAGGAGTTTGACGATCAGCTCGGCCATGGGGACTGGATCATCCACGATGAAAATGTTTTCGCCATCCTGGTAGTCGAGACCCTCAGCCCCCAGCGTGGTGGAGACGATGCACTTCTCCATCGCCCAAGCCTCGAGGATTTTGTTGCGGCTGCCTGCAGCGAAGCGCAGGGGGACCACGAACAGGGCAGCCATGGCGAAGTACGGCCGAATATCCACCACTTCACCCGTTACCACAACGCCGGCCAGCTCCCGGAGTCTCAGCACCTCGGCGGCCGGATCCCTGCCCACGATCCAGAACTCGGCGTCGGGCACTTTGCTCCGCACCCGGGGAAAAACGACGCGAGCAAAGTAGCACGCCGCATCCACGTTGGGCGGATGATTCATCAAGCCGGTGAAAAGGATAACGTTCGGCCTTTCTTGCTGTCCGCGCTCGGGGCGGAAGTACTCGGTATCGAGGGGCAAGGGAAGGCCCACCACCCTGGTCGGCTGGTAGTGACGGAGGGCCCAGTCAGCTTCTTGCTGTGATACAGCCAACCAAAGATCGTATTTTGAAGCGTAGTGTTTTTCGAACCGGTAATAGCGCGCGGGCTGATCGCGAAAGTACCAGCTGAGGATTCCGCCCGTTTTTGCGCGTCGTGCGAACAGCAGAGAGCGAATGTCGTGGGCCACAAGCACGCTCGCAGGAAACCGTGGCAGGTAGTCCACCGTCGCGGCCTGGCTGGTTTGCACTACGACGAGGACATCCCAGGCTCGCTCCTCGAGCGCTTTGAGGAGCGCATCGGCCATGTTGCGAAACTCCAGATCAGCCACGGCAGATTCAACCGGGCGACGAGGCCAGGCGCGAAAATGTGCGTGAGCGGCGAGCCAGGCACGGTAGAGCCGCGCGCGCCCCGTCGCCGAGAGGCTGGGATGCTTTTCGCCGGCCGCGGCGGGGCTAATCCAGAGGTAGGTCTTCACCCCCCGCGACTGCAAAGCCTCTACCGCCGGCCAGTCGGCCTGCCGGTGCAGCATCGAGACCAGCCCAACGGTCGCCCCCTGCTCGGCCAGACCGACTGTGTTCAGGAATTCGTGGCCAATGCCCCCAGGAAACCGGGGCAGGTCTTTGTTGACGATGAGTATGCTCAATGGACGGCGGTCAGTTTGCGCCTCTCCCTGCACGACGGCATGCGACGTCGGGCTCAGCCCATCCGCTAGCCCTCCCTTTAGCTCGCCCACCACCTCGCTTTGCCCTTGCACGCTGGCTTCCGCAGTCAAGCACTCGCCAGATCTGCGTATTATAGTTGTACTCTCACCCCCCACGGCAAGGCGTCACGAGCGCGGGCATGGCAGGCGCGGCCCCGCCCGTACCTCGCGGTGGCCTTCGCCATGGAAGGTCGACTCCTGGATGGTGCGCCGGGTCCAGGCCAGGAATTCTTCATCATCGTAGCGGTCGTCGGCCTCTGGCGAGCACGGGGCCGCGGCCCCAGGGAGCCGGCGGTGCCGCTCATGGAAGCTTGACCGTGGCAGGCCTCGTGCCCCCAAGACCACGCCCGCCCGTAGAGGGGACCTTTGGACGCCGAGCGGGCGCGGCTCATCTCTTCGACCTTCGCCGAAGGAAAGCGCGCTCATCCTCTAAGCGCCGGATGCGCTCGCGCAGGAGTTTGTCTTCTATGGCCAGCTTCGTGATGACCGACTTCATGCGCCAGTCCTGCTCGGCCACCAATTCTTCCTGCCGGATCCTGACGCTGGCCCCGCCACTCGTCAGGAAGGGAAGGCGTGGCGCCAAGCTGACAGGGTCGCGGCAGTGACCGCATATCTGCGGCTGAGGGGTTCCAGGTCGCCGCCGCGCAGCTCCGGAACGACGCTCGCTCTCCGTTTGGCCGGCGAGGGGGCCCTCGCCGCGGCTGTTTTCCGGGTTCACCACGGTCGCCCTCCGGGGTCCCTCGGCGTCCCCGGAAACCGAGGGGGCTGGACCTACTCATTCTCCTGGTCTCAAATCAGCGCCCAACAAAATCGCGCTGCGACACACAACCCAGATGGAGGTGGGTTAGAATATCCACTTCGCCCCGATGTGGTATTTCGGTTGCCTGCTTGTCTTGATCGTTTCCCTGTGGTGGTGTGACATTATCGGTCGAGCAGTTGGCCGACTGGCACCCGTACGGATGCAGCCGTTCCTGAGAGCTGCGTATGCTCCAGTACTGGGTCTCGCACTCTTCACTTTGGTTGCCACGATTGTGGGCTGGTTAAGCAGGGGCTTTCTTACGGAAATCTGTCTTCCAATCAGCGTCATCTTCCTGCTGGCGGCCCTCGCAGGGTTACCGGAACCAGCTCAATACCTGAGGAGGGCTGCATTTCTAGCAGCAGTTGCCGTGCTGACCTCGGCACCTTTGCTCCTCCCCGTTCTGCGGTATGAAGCCTTCAATCCATACAACGACACCTTCACTTACCTCGTTCACGCCCAGTGGCTGCAGACGAATGGCTTCATGAATACGCCGGCCCCGTCGCTGGAACGGCCCGTGCTGTCACAAGTGCACCTGTTCAGAGCGATCGGCGGCCCTATGGGTGTCTCGTTTCTTTTTGCCTGGCTTCAGGCGACCTTTCACCTGCCGTGGTCGTATCTCGCTTATCCGGCTGTCGTCGCGCTCGCGGTGGCCGCATGCTCGATCGCGGTTGGCGGCTCCCTGCTGCTCATTCCCAGCGTAAAGCGTGGACTCGCCGTGTTGTCGGGGCTGGCCCTCGCCCTCACGTTCAACGGCTTCACTTACGCGGCCGCCCACGGCTTTCTCCCCCAAACCTTCGGACTCACCTTCGCGCTCGCTGGAATGCAGCTCCTCGCCGTCGGTTACGTCTTTTCTGGCCGAACACCCCATTCACCTTATCGCTCCGCTCTTTTGCCTGCACTGGCCTTTGCCGCCCTCACGTTTTCCTACCACCCGCTCGTCCTCCCCGTTGGGGCAGCAGTCGTTCTCTGGTTTACTGCCAGAGCTGTTACCCGCCGCCGGTACGTTTTGCGCCTCGCCCGTTATGTCGCCGTGTGCGCGCTGCTCACCGCTGCCCTGATCAATTTCGAGATCCTCCGGGTCTGGAAGACTACGCCGCTATGGATGAAGGTTGTCGTCGGCCAACCCGTCTTGTGGAATCCGCCAGAGTTCCTCGCTCACGCACTTGGCTTTCTTGCTGGACCCTGGGACCAAAGCCAGTGGGTCTTCAAGTACGCTTCCCTCAGCCTGCTCTGCCTCCTCGTCGCACTGCTCGCCTCCGCGAGGGGCCTGCTGCATGCCCGGCGGTATCTTGGCAGTCTGGCAGTCTCCCTGCCTCTCAGCGCGATCCTCGTCATGTCCGCCGGTTTTTGCTATTACCGCTGGCTCGCGCCTTCGCCCTGGAATATCGGAGTCGGGCAAAGCTGGAGCCAGCTCAAACTGACTCACTGGGCATCGCCCTTCGCACTTTTGATACTGTGTGCCGGCCTGGCCGGCCTGACCGTAGCGTTGCGGCGTCTACGAATAGCGGTGTACGTCTTCCTGGCGTGTTGGAACGCCTCGGGCCTTGTTCAGTATTATCGTTTGGCAGACCTCCGGACGCGAGACATTCGCAACCAGACCGGCTATGATTCTTCACCGTTCCTTGCCTTCCACCAGCTGCGCCAGCTTGCACAAACTCTCTCGCCCCCGCTCATCTATGTCGACTTGGGTATCCAATACAACAGGCTGCGTGAGATGATAGCCTACTTCCTCTGGGACCGCCCGCTCATGTCCACCTGGTGGGACGACCCTTACTTTGCTTCCAGCCTGAAGCCGAACCCAGACGCCACCAGCGCCGCCCGTGCACAAGCGTGGCTCATCGTACCCGCGCAAGAGGGGGAAGGGCCTACAGGAAAACAGGTCCTTGGCGGGTTCGCTCTCAGAACCCCTGGCAGCAATACCTTCCGATTGCGCAACGTGGTCGGGGGCTACGCCGAGGAAAGACAAGGGCGAAACGCCTGGCGATGGACAGCAAAGCGGCTAGAATACACTTTCGATCTAATCGGGACACCACCTGCCCGTGTAGTTTTGCATTTCGCCTATCTCCCGGCTACCACACCGCGCACTCTCCGAATCTCGGTTGAAGATGACTCACCAAGACTTTTGCAGACTGTTTCCATGCAGCCCGGCCTGAACAGCTTCGTCACACGGCCTTTCACCATCGGGAGTGCGAGTTTCAGGGTAATTTTTGAGACCGATCAAGAGCCTGTTCGCTTGGGCACCGATCCTCGTCTCCTATCCTTTCTGATCAAAAACCTCCGAGTCGAAGATTCTGATCCCGACTGTGTAGCCCGACAGGAACCGTGATGTTCACTCGCTGGACTAGCATCGGTTTTCTTCTTTCCGCCGAAGACTTGCACGTTCCTTCTCACTTGATACGCATATCCCAGACAGGGATCCCGCCTGAAAGAGCCACGGATTTGCCACGAGTATCTGGAGATTAAGATGGCGGAGGATCCGGCAGGGGGCTACGACGCGGTTTTCTTCGACCGTCTGGCGCCCATTGAGGATTCCCACTTCTGGTTCCGGGCCCGCAATCAGTTGATCTTCAGCACGATAAGGCGATTGGTCGAAATCATCCCACCCCACGCTTGCATCCTGGAGGTTGGCTGCGGGACAGGCAATACACTTCGCTGGCTCAAACGGGCCTATGGCACCGGTTCCGTGCTCGGCATGGACCTCAGGCTCGAGGGCCTGCGTTACGCCAAAGAGCGGACGGACTGTCTCTTGGTGCAAGGCGACATTCGCTGCCCGCCGTTCGCCCGTTCCTTCCATATCATCGGACTCTTCGATGTGCTGGAGCACCTGCAAGATGACCGGGAGGTTCTCGCTCGCCTGCGCGAACTGCTCGTGCCTGGCGGCTGGCTCGTGCTGACCGTGCCTGCACGCCCGTCGCTTTGGAGCTACTTCGACGAAGCCTCGCGCCACTGTCGGCGCTACTCAACCGCCCAGCTCACTGAAACACTCGCCGCTGCCGGTTATGAGCCCTGCTTTGTCTCGGAATTCATGGCGCCGCTCTTGCCCTTGGTCTGGCTCTGGCGCAAGTGCGTGGCGCCGTTGCTGGGGCGGCGAAAAACAGTCAGCGAAGCCGCCTTGCGCGAGTTCCGGATCATCCCAGGAGTGAATGGCTTTTTGACATGGCTGCTCAGCTGGGAAGCACATCGCATCGCCAGAGGGCGTCGGTCACCCTTCGGGGTTTCCTTGCTGGCCGTGGCTCGTGCCTGAGGAGGGGCGGCGTCAGCACCGGAACTCACAAACGGCCTCGATGATTTCAGCCTGGTTGGCGGGCGTGAGGTCATTATAAAAGGGCAGTCTAAGCAGCCGCTCACTGACCTGCTCCGCCACGGGGCACTGGCCAGGCCGCCCTCCCCATCTCTGTCCCATCTCGGACAGATGCAGCGGAACGTAGTGGAAAACGGCCAGCATGCCCCGGGCCTTCAAATGGGCAATCAGGGCGTCGCGGGCGGCCCTGGTCGGCAGCAGCAGGTAAAACATGTGGTACGATTGCTCGCAATCGGCCGGCACCGCAGGGAGGCGCACTCCGTTCTGTTTCGCCCAGTCATGCAGGCCCTCATAATAGGCGTCCCAAATGCGCTTTCGGACGGTTTGAATCCAGTCGCGCTGTTCCAGCTGGGCACAGAGAAAGGCAGCCAGAATATCCGAGAGTACGTAACTGGACCCCAGATCCACCCACGTGTACTTGTCCACCTGACCCTGCAAGAACCGCTGGCGGTTGGTCCCTTTTTGCCGGAGATACTCAGCGCGCTCGACCAGGGACGGATCGTTCACGAGCAGCGCACCCCCTTCGCCGCAAATGATGTTCTTCGTCTCGTGAAAACTCAGCGCCGACAGACACCCGAAGGTGCCCAGATAACGCCCTCGATAACGCGCGAAGAGGCCGTGTGCGTTGTCCTCCACCACGGGCACGCCAGCTCGCGAAGCGATGCTCATGATCTGGTCCATTTCGCATGCAACGCCGGCGTAATGCACCGGAACAATCGCCCGGGTGCGCGGGCTCAGCAGCGACGGCAGCAGCCGTTCGTCCAGGTTCAGAGTGTCGGGACGGATGTCGCAAAACACTGGCCTGGCGCCGCGCAGGACAAAGGCGTTTGCTGTGGAAACAAACGTGAAAGAGGGCACAATGACCTCGTCGCCGGGCTGGATGTCGAGCAACAGCGCGCACATCTCCAAAGCATGCGTACCTGAAGTGGTCAGTAAGGCCCGGCAGACACCGAGTTCCCGTTCGAGAATCTCGGAGCAGCGCACCGTGAACGGCCCATCTCCCGCGCAGTGGCCGTTGAGGATGCTTTGCGCTACGTAGAGCAGCTCCTTGCCCGTGAGGCAGGGCCGGTTGAAAGGGATGCGATAGGAGCTCATAGAGCGGATTGACCCTCCGGCGCGTCAAACCACTTGTGATACCAGAACTCCACCGACCGCGTCCGGAAGCCGTGTTTCTGATAAAGCCGCTGGGCCGCCACGTTGCGACCCTGGGTGACTACAGTAGCCCGTGTCATGCCGTGTTCGCAAAAGTACGCCAGTGCCGCCTCCACCAACTCACCGCCCACGCCCTGGCCTCGCGCTTCGGCCGATACGCCGAGAAGCCCGATCCTGCCCACGGCAGCAGGATCGAGGTGGCAGGTGACATAACCCGCCGGTGTTCCGTCTCGCTCCGCCACCAGAACAGCATCCGCGTATCCGCGAAACGATCGCTCGATCCAGGTCGCATAGAGTTCGTCACAACGCTCGCGCGGGAAGTGCGTGTCGTGGTAAAAGCGGGAATCCTGGTGAGTCTCTGCGGCGATCCTCCTCAGAATCCCGACGTCCTCTTCGCGACACGGACGTATGGCCGGACTGGACCGGCGTGCGACTCGCAGGTCATGCTCCAGGGTCATGCGGATGTCCACCAGCCGGAATCCAAAGCGCGCCGCTGTGTCCGTGGTTTCGATGTCGTCGCAGGCCGCCAGGAAGTACAAACATCGAATGCCGTGCCGCAGGCACCACGCGATACAGCGCTCGGCCAGCTCCGCGTTCAGCAAGTGGGTCCGCAAACGCGCGACCGGAAACCCGAAGAAAGCGGAGTCCCACTCCAGGAACTCGCAGCACTCCGTCATTCTGCCTGCCGGGTGACCGAACGCACGGTATAACTGGGCTTGTCCATGGTCCGGGCGTGAATCCGGGCGATATATTCGCCGATCACGCCCAAGCCGAACATCTGCGCGCCGGAGAAAATCGCTATGAGCGAAGCCAGAAACGGGAATCCCGGGACGCTGCCGCCTTGCACCAGGTAGCGGCCCACGACGTATACGAGAATCGTGAAACCAAAAAAGGTCATCAGAAAGCCGAGAATGCTGGCCATCTGGAGGGGCAGGGTGCTGAAGCCGGTAATCATATTGAGGGCGTGTGCAATCAGTTTGCCGACAGTGTAGTGCGAGACGCCGATCGTGCGGGGGCGGCATTCAACGGGAATCGCGGCGAAGCGTTGCGTGCCCCAGGTCAAGAGCACGTCAATGGATACGAAAGCGCCGCGATACTCCGCAAACGCCTCCCGCACCTCAGAACGAAAAGCCCGAAAGGCGCTGACGCTGCGCGCGGTCTCCGCGCCCATGGCGCTTTGTAACGCGAGCTTGGTAACGCTTGAAGCCAGGTTCCGGAGCAGGCCGTGCTGCTGGCGTCGCGGCGTGCCATACACCACGTCGTAACCTTCCTCGAGCTTGGCTAGCAATCGGGGGATCTCCGCCGGCGGATTCTGGAGGTCGTCATCCATGGTCACGATGACCCGGCCTCGCGCGGCCCGGATGCCGCACAACAGGGCGTTGTGTTGACCGTAGTTCCGCATCAGATTGAATCCCCGGATCCAAGGAAAACGCGCGGCCAAGGCCTGCATGACCTCCCAGCTTCGATCCCGGCTGCCGTCATTCACCAGGACGAGCTCCCAACCATCCGAACCCAACACCCCTTCCAGCTCCGCCACCAGCTTGGGCAGGGTCGCTTCGGCATTAAAAACAGGTACAACGACGGAGAGCTCGGGTTGCGCTCCCATCCTGACAGAAACTCACCCTACAACAATGGCGGGCCAGATCGCAAGGGCGTGAGATTTTGTCTTCAGGTCGACCCGCCCGGTCTCACCTCGGCACGATGGGGCGCCAGCCTGGCACTCCGCTGGCATTCAACCAAGCCCAGCCTAAGAACTGGTTCCCGCTGCTGCCGCCGTAATAATGCACCGTTACCTGGCGGGTAGTGTCGTTCTGCCACACAAGCTCGGGCCTGCCATCCCCATCGAAGTCACCCACGCCAGCCAGGCTCCAACCTGTGAATCCTGTGGAATTCAACCAGTTCCAGCCTGTCCAGGTCGTGCCGGCGTAGTAGTGAACCGTAACCTGGCGGCTAGACTCGTTCTGCCATACAAGATCCGGCGTCCCGTTACCGTCGAAGTCGCCCGCACCTGCGACGCGCCAGCCGGGCACGCCCGAGGCGTTCAACCATGCCCAGCCCAGGAAAGTGGCGCCGCCCCCTCCTCCGTAGTAATGCACCACCACCTGGCGCGTGGCGTCGCTCTGCCAGATCAGGTCAGGCTTGCCGTCCCGGTTGAAGTCTGCCACGGCGACAACCCGCCAGCCAGGATTACTATTAGAGTTCAGCCAGTTCCACCCGGTGAAACTCGTACCATCGTAGTAATGCACGGTGAGCTGGCGCGTACTGTCGTTCTGCCAGACCAAGTCGGGCGTACCGTTGCCATCGAAATCTGCCGTACCCACCACCCGCCAACCAGAGGCGCCGGAAGCGTTCACCCAGGCCCAGCCGGCAAAGTTCGCCCCCCGGTAGTAGTGCACCGTCACCTGCCGCCAAGTATCGTTCTGCCAGATCAAGTCTTGCCGACCATCGCCGCTAAAGTCGCCGGGGGCAACACCACGCACATTCAGCACCAGCGTGCCGCCACCGGGCGACCCGTAATCGCTCACTTGGATCAGATAGCTCTGTCCCCTCGCCACCGAAAACTCGATCCGAGATTGCAAAGTCCCGTCGCTGTCATCGTTGCAGGCCAGCTCCGTACCCGGTACGCTGGATCCCGTGTAAGCGGCTAGCACGGTATCGTAGGTACTGCCGAACGTGGTTACTCTCAAGCGTCCTGTGAAATCTGCAACCCAGCGGAACCACACGGTATTCGAGTCTCGCATGCCCGTGCAAGAATGAACAGGGTCGCCTACGTTCCCTGTAGCCGCGACCGTATCCATGCTCTGAACGTACGGCAACGATCCGATAACCATGGCGGTGCCTGGCTCGTCGTTCGGGACACCGCTCCCCGAAACCAGACTCAACCGGTACTCGCCAGTTGCGTATGGCGCATAGCTGGTCACCTCGATACTGTACGTTCCCGTGGAGGGTAGCACCAGCGAGCCACTCCCCGCTGGGATCCGGGAATTCAGTCCGCCGCCCCCGTCGTCATCCTCGGCGACAACCCGGCCTGCTGGGTCTATCAAGTACAGGTAGGTATCAAAGGCGCTCGAAGTCAAAAGAATGTAAACCGCCTGTCCAGCCGTACCGGAAAACGTATAGCGCGCTGCGTAATAGGCCGACCCCCGGTACCACGACGTACAAGTTCCGCTTGATAGCGAACCCGATACAGTCTGGCCAACACTGATCGCAGTCGCCGGGCAGGCAGGCATGCCGCCCTGCGTTACCGTAAAGATCTGGTCCGCCACCCTGATTCGTCCGACTCTCGAGCTATATGAGTAATTTGGATCTACGGTAAAGTGAATCCTGGCGCTTCCTGTTCCTGACCCGGTGCCGATACGCAACCAACTCTGGTCACTGCTCGCGGACCAAGCACAGCCGCCCGTTACGGTCAACTCCGTATAAAAACTGCCCCCTGCATATCCCACCGAGAGGCTCGGGGGCGAAAAGGTGTACGTGCACGACTCGAGATTAATATAAGCCCGCAAGTACGGATAGGCGGTCGAGAATCGTCCGTAGCCCGCTACGAAAGGATTGTGGCTACAGACATCGTCGGTTTTCGGTCCGTATGACAGGACGCCTGCGATCAACCACGTAGAGGAATCGCCGGAACGTACGAACAAGGGAGAGCCGCTCGATCCTCCCTCAGTCCGACCTGCGGTCCACTGTATTCGGTAGTAGTAGTTTGCAGGTGCGTTCTTCCCCTCTACATTCGAGCTCGCGTCCGAAGTCCGGAAGCCGAAGGAAATGCGCTTGTAGTCGCCCTTGGGATGGTGAATGCCTACGGCGCTTGCTCCCTGAGCCGGTTCTACGGTGGTCCAGCCTTGGAAACGCAGATCTGGCGCACTGGGTAAACTAGTGAGCCGCAGTAGTGAAAAGTCACCCTCGGGTATGTCCTTCCCTATTAGGAAACTTGCCCCCTCAGTTCGGTAGGGCAGGGCCCGCCTGTCCGGCGGCGGGCCATTACAGTACGGTGTTTGATAAAACCAGTAAACGTTAACGGTGCGCGCTTCAGTATCACTTGCGACGCAGTGGTAGGCGGTGAGGAAATAAGGTATCCCACTGTAAGGTCGCGTGTTCAGCAAGGCACCGGAGCAGACATAAGAACGACCTTCGCTTATATAGGTGTAATGCCCCACACCCGAGGCCTGAGTCGCGTACTCCGGGTAGCAGGAAACGTCCAGATGGCACGAAGCAGCGGCGTAGGACCGGGGCGATTTGCCGGTGGCGGGGGATAGGGGTGTTTCCCACAGGTGCGTGATTTCGCGAATTCGGAAGGGTGGCTCGTCGCTACAGGCCGATCCGCGTGACGGTTCGTACTCGATCACGATCCGATCGGCAAAGATCGCCCCAGTCCAGAACTCCCCGTCGCCGAAGATCCCCCGCCCCGAGTAGGGTCCCAGAGTCTCATCGTCCGCGTATAGCCAGACACGGCCCTCACCCACATCGAAGTCCTCGAAACGAACCCGAATGCCTGCCGCAGCCGGTGACTCCAATTCCAGACGCCACACCATGACGCCATCGGGGAGACGTTCACAGCGGCCTTCGGAACCGGCATCCGTCGGCAGTTGACGCACCACACCGACCACCGGTAAGCCCGGTCGCGACGACGGCCGGTTTCTCTCGTCCTCGCTCAACGGGCCCAACGCCAACCGAGAAGACGGAGGGATCCCGGCAAGTCGGCCCGGCGGACCAACTTGCACGGAGGCAGCCGGGGGGGCCGATTGGAAACGGACTGGGGCGGAAGGCACGCTAATGGGCGTTTGGCTGCACGCCGCGACCGTTAACAGGAGAAACAGGGCACCGAGCTTGCGCATCTCATCTTAATTGTAAAAGGGTTACCTCCGCCTGTCAATGACTATCTGACCCGGAGCGACCGCGGCACCAGAGCTCGCCAGCCAGGGGAACCGACTGCATTCAACCACGCCCAACCCAGAAATTCTGTGCCGTAAGTCCCGCTGTAGTAGTGGACCGTGACCTGACCGCTGGTGTCATTCTGCCAAACCAGATCGGGCCGTCCGTCCCCGTTGAAATCCTCAACCCCTGCTACCCTCCATCCGGAATTCGACGCCGCATTCAGCCAAGCCCACCCTATCCAGGATGTCCCGCGATAGTAATGGACAGTCACTTGGCGCCCATCCTCACGCTGCCACACCAAGTCTGACGTCCCGTTGCCATCAAAGTCGTAACTCCCCACGACACGCCAACCGGGATAACCCGAGGAGTTCAGCCACGCCCAGCCCAAGAACTGGCTGCCCTGTGCCCCGCCGTAAAAATGCACGACTACCTGTCGCGTACTCTCGTGCTGCCAGACCAAGTCCCATTTGCCGTCCTGATTGAAGTCACCCAGTGCGACAACGTGCCATCCAACGTTGTACGCCGTGTTCAGCCAGGCCCAACCGACCCAAACCTGCCCGTTGAAGTAGTGTATTGTGACTTGACTCGTGGATTCGCTCTGCCAGAGGACATCGGGCCAGGCGTTCCCGTCAAAGTCACCAACCGCGACGACGCGCCATCCTGCGTACCCCGCGGGATAAATCCAGCCACCGCCCGTCAAGTGGCCTGCCAGGAAGTATTGGGCAGCAACCCGTCTCGTTGCGTCCTCCTGGTAGAGCAGTGGATTTGTCGTCGCTAACACAGCCACATACCCGTCGCCCGCGCCGGCGGGAGAGGGCCGGAAGGAACCCGGGGTTGTCGGGAAGTCTGCCGAGAGCGTGAAACCGGTCAGCCAGGCGTTGGCCGCCGCATCCAGCGCCATCCCGTAGACCCGGTCCTGGCCGCTGCCGCCCAGCAGGTCCGAATAAATCAGGCTCGCGCCCGCGGCGTCCAGCACGCTCAGAAAGCCGTCCTCTTCGCCCCGGAAAACGCCTGAGGCGTTCCGCAGCGGGAAATTCAGCGAGCGGGTAAATCCCGCCACCCAAACGTTACCCGCGCCATCCACACGCACCGCCGTGGCCTGGTCCGAGGCCGAACCGCCCAGATACGTCGCAAAGGCCGGGGTTCCGCCCGTCGCCGCCAACTTCACCACGACCGCGTCGAACGAGCCCGCAGTAGGTTCGCTGAAGGGTGCCCGAAGAAACGGGAAAGTTCCCGGAAGC
>Ga0209809_1001712_pt1 | contig 17100 bp, 12 predicted proteins | sample YNPMSTMetaG_FD_186172 | JGI IMG/M metagenome (GOLD analysis project Ga0209809, IMG submission 186172) | Anoxygenic and chlorotrophic microbial mat microbial communities from Yellowstone National Park, USA - YNP MS-T MetaG (SPAdes) (version 2) ... | reverse complement strand
AGACCCTCAGGCCGGGATGTCCCGGCCGTACGGTGTCTCCTTTGCAAACGCGGCGGGCGTGGGGATTGCTCCCCACACCGTATCGCCCACCCGTCCCGGAGGGAGCGCAGTGGGTCGGAGAACCGGACTATGAGGTTGTGCAGGTGCGTCGGGCGCACGTCCTATCGGAGCATAATTATTATACACCGGAATTCGGGCTTGTCAAGAGCCAAAATGCCAGATTACGTACCAGGCACTGCTCAAAGTGCCTGGCACGTTAACCCGTTACCGTCGGGGCACCAGCCGGGCCATCAGCGTCCGGTAGAAGTAATCCCGCTCCCGCACCCGGGCGAATCGGGCCATGCGCGGGCTGGCCTCCACCTCCACCGCCTCCCCGGGCGCCAGTTCCGCCACCACCTCCCCGTCCACAATCAACGAGGCCGGGGAGTGCTCCCGCACCACCACCCGCACCCGCACCCCTTCCGCCAGCACCACCGCCCGGTCCAAACTCAGGTGCGGGGCGACGGGCACCAGCAGGATGTTCCGCTGTTGCGGGGGCATAATCGGCCCACCCGCTGCCAGCGCGTAGGCCGTGCTCCCGGTGGGCGTGGCAATAATCAACGCGTCCGCCACGTAGGTGGTGAGCAGGTCCCCGTCCACCCGGGCCTCCAGATGGACCACCCGCCCCAGCGCCCCCGGCCCCACCACCACGTCGTTCAGCGCGTCCCGCGCGGGCAGGTTCCCGGCCCCAACGGTCGCCCGCAGCATCATCCGTTCCTCCACCCAGTACTCCCCCCGCCATACCCGCTCCAGTACCTCCCTCCACCCGTCCGGTTCCGCCTCGGTGAGGAAGCCCATCCGCCCCAGGTTCACCCCCAGGATCAGCGTGGGGTGCCCGGCGGTGTGGTGGGCGGCCCGCAGGATGGAGCCATCGCCTCCCAGCGTGACCAGCAGGTCGGTATCGGGCAGGTCCGGGAGGACGGCGCCCTCGTCCAGGGAGTCCGTCTCCCAGACCCGGACGCCCCGTTCCCCCAGCCAGTGGGCGATTTCCCGGGCCAGCGGAGGCGCCGCCGGAAGGCGGGGGTGGACGAAAAGGCCGACGGCCCTCAGGGGGTGACCCGTTGCCCCAGCCACGGGACCAGTTCCTCCAGCGGGACTTCGGTCTGATCTCCGGCGGCCATGTCCCGCACCGCCGCCGCTCCCCGGGCCAGTTCGTCATCCCCCAGGATGACGACGTAGCGGGCGCCCCGCTTATCCGCTTCCCGCATCTGGCTCTTCAGCCCTCGCTGGCCGAAGGCCATCCAGACCGCCACTCCGGCCCGGCGGAGTTCGTCCGCCAGATGGACCGCCTCCCGGCGGGCGCGGTCCCCCAGATAGGCCAGAAAGACGCGGGGGGCCGGCAGGGGCGGGACCTCCAGTTCCTGCGCCTTCATCACCATGATGATGCGCTCTATGCCCGCCGCCACGCCCACGCCGGGGGTCGGCGGGCCGCCCAGCGCCTCGGCCAGCCCGTCGTAGCGGCCCCCGCCGCAGACGGCGGCCTGCGCGCCGATGCCCGCCGCCCAGACCTCAAAGACCGTCTTGGTGTAGTAGTCCAGCCCCCGCACCAGCCGGTGGTTCAGCGTGTAGGGCCGTCCCAGCAGGTCCAGGTACTCCCGCAGTTGGGCGAAATGGTCGGCGCACTCGTCGCAGAGGTGGTCCGTGATGGGCGGCGCCGCCGCGATGACCGGCTGGCAGATTTCGGCCTTGCAGTCCAGTACCCGCAGGGGGTTGCGCGTTAGCCTCCGGCGGCAGTCCTCGCAGATCTCCCCGACGTGGCGTTCGTAGTACTCCTTCAGGACCTGGACGTACCCCGGCCGGCAGCGGGGACAGCCGGTGGAGTTGAGTTGGAACGAGAGGTCGCGGAAGCCCAGGCCGGCGTAGAGGTCCCAGATAAGGAGCATCACCTCCAGGTCGGCGACGGGGTCCATCTCGCCCAGAATTTCCATGTTGAACTGGTGGAACTGGCGGAAGCGCCCAGCCTGCGGGCGGTCGTACCGGAAGACGGGGCCGATGGAGTAGAGTTTGACCGGCTGGGGGCGGACGTGCATCCCGTTCTCAATGTACGCGCGGACGACGCCCGCGGTGAACTCCGGCCTGAGCGTCAGCGACTCCCCGCCCTTGTCGGTGAAGGTGTACATTTCCTTCTCCACCACGTCGGTGGCGGCGCCGATGCCCCGGGCGAAGAGTTCGGTGGCCTCAAAGATGGGGACGTCTATCCGTTCAAAGCCGGCCTGGCGGGCCAGCCGCACGGCGAATTCGGTGACGTACTCCCAGTACGGTTGCTCTTCAGGCAGAATGTCGTGGGTACCGGTCGGGCGCTGAAATCGCGGCATCGTTTCCTCCATAGAAAACCACCAAGACACAAAGACACGAAGAACGTTCATTGTTAATTTTTTAATTGTTAATTTCTTAATTATTAATTCCCTTTGTGTCTTCGTGTCTTCGTGGTAAATTTTACCTCGGAAAACCACCAAGACACAAAGACACGAAGAACGTTCATTGTTAATTTTTTAATTATTAATTCCCTTTGTGTCTTCGTGTCTTCGTGGTAAATTTTACCTCGGAAAACCACCAAGACACAAAGACACGAAGAACGTTCATTGTTAATTTTTTAATTGTTAATTTCTTAATTATTAATTCCCTTTGTGTCTTCGTGTCTTCGTGGTAAATTATACCTCTTTTCCCGGAATTGGCGAAGGATGGGGCGGGTCGGCGCGGGGGAGGAGGCGGGCGGTCAGCAGGCCGGCCAGGGCGAAGAGGGTGGCCGCGCCCAGGAAGGGCATCCGCAGCCCGCCAGCCAGGGCCAGCGCTGTGCTGAGCATCGGCCCGACGGCATTGGCGACGGAGGTGACGGTGGACTCCACGCCGTAGACGGTGCCCTGACGGCCGGGGGGAGCCAGGGCGGCCAGCGTCGCGCTGAGCGCGGTGATGGTGCCGCCCATCACGAATCCCGAGCCGGCCTGCAACAGAGCGAGCGCGGAGACGTCCCGGACAAAGTACTGGGGGACGTGGAGGGTCGCCGATCCCAGCGCGCAGAGCAGGAGCACCCGCCGCTCTCCCCAGCGATCGCTCAGGCGGCCCAGGAGGATGGCCCCGGCGGCCCCTGCGGCGGAACTGACCCCCTGAACCAGCCCGGAGAGGGTCGCCGCCGCCCCGGTGGGGGCCAGCGACTGGACCACCAGGGGCATCATCGGCGAGAGCGCCCGTGCCGCCAGCCGCATCAGAAACCGGACGCTGAGGACGCTGACCAGGGGCAGGGAGGAGAAGACCAGGCGCAGGTTGTCCCAGAGGGCCGTCCCCGCCGACTTTCCGCCCCGGGGAGGGGGCGAAAAATCTTCGTGGACCCGGAAGGCCACCATCAGTCCGCCAGCCAGCAGGAGCCCGCTGGTCGTCAGGAAAGTAGCGTGGAAGCCCAGTTGGTCGGCGATGAAGCCGCCCAGCAGGGGGCCGACGGAACTGCCCAGGTAGATGGCCATCTGCAGGAGCCCCAGCGCGTAGCCGACCCGGTCCCGGGGGGCCGTGCTGGCCACCAGTGTGTTTGCCGCCGCCACGGTGCCCGTCAGCATGCCCTGGAAGGCCCGCAGCAGGGCCAGTTGGGGAGCGCTTCGGGCCAGGGACATCAGCCCGATGACCAGCGCCCCGCCGAACATCGCCCGCTCCACCATCGGCTTCCGCCCGTACCGGTCCGCCAGGGAGCCCCAGATGGGAGCCATCACCGCCATCGTGACGGCGTGGGCGGAGAAAATCATGCCCGACCAGAACTTCACTGCATCCGGGGAAGTCACCCCGAGTTTCTGAACGTAGAAAGGGAGGATGGGCAGTACGGAAGAGAAACCGATGATGGACGCGAACTCGGCGAACCAGATGGCCCAGAGATTCTGTTGCCAGGATGCAGGTGATGGAGCAGGAGTCCGGGTCCTTCTCAGCATCGGTAGTGGATTATATCCCCTTTCTGGCAATGAGCAAACCGGGTTGGACCACGGACAACGGACCACAGACCACGGACGACGGACCACGGACCACCGACCACTGACTACAGACTACCAACGTAGCGCAGGCTGTTAGCCTGCACGCAGGTCTGGCGGCCCGCGCTACAGGGACGTGCCTTTACCAGCGCGTTTTATGGCGCCTGCCCGGGGGCCCCTGGCAGGTAGTTGCATTCGTTCGCAGTCAGGCACGAAGCGCCAGCGGAGCACCGTTTGGGGCCCTTCGGACGCCACTTCGCTTCGCCTCGGCGCGAGCGCCCTTCGGGCAGAGCCCTCTGGGCGAAGCCTTCGGCGCGTGGCGCTTCGTGGCTCACTACGAGCATTTTCGTCAGAGCATTGATAAACTCTGACGGACAGGGGGTGTGTCCCAAAGTTGTGGGACAACTGCTCGCAGTTGTCCTACACAGCAGCCAGGCCCGATAGAATCGGGACACACCCGACAAGGGCGGCAGTTGGTCAATTCGGCCTCTTTGTGGTACAATCCCATCAGTGTTGACCCCACCGGGGAAAGGAGAGAAATGGCAACGCTGTACGGTAGCATCGGGAAGTCCGTCAGGGCTCAAAGAGCGGAGAATGTTGCTGAGGGGATACAGGACTATCTGGGCCGGGTGGCCGCGCACATCCCGGCCGAGGTCATCACCGTGTACCTGTTGGGGAAGACGGTCGCTCCCAACGAGCCCATCCTGGGCATCTGGGGGGTCGTCTGCTGGGTGATGGCCTTCGGTCTGCGGTGGTGGGGGACCCAGGGGCCGGGGAAGGTTCTGAATGTCATCCTGACCACGCTGGCCTTCCCTATCTGGGCGATGGTGATGGGGGGAACCATTCTAGGCTTCACCTTCGGCCAGCCGATTGCCACCCTGGGTGTGCTGGTCTTTGCCGTGGTGGCAGGGGCTTTGTACAACAACCAGTAAGTTTCCCCTTGAACTCCAATGAATCAGGAGCAAATGGGATGAAAAAATTCACCGTTCCGTTCGTTCTGGCTCTCATTGTGGGCGTGCTGGTGGGCTGCCAGAAGACGGGGACCCCGGTCAGCAACGTGCCCACCGCGCCCCCGACGGCCATCCCCATACCCACAACGGTCTCCACTGCCACCTGCCGGGCTGTCCCCTCCATCTTCGCCTCTCTGCCTGCGCTGAACGTCCCGCCGGTCACCGACGCGGACTGGACCCGTGGCCCGGCCGACGCGCCGGTTACGCTGGTGGAGTATTCGGACTTCCAATGACCGGGCTGCGCAGGGGTGGACCCCCTGCTGGCGTTTCTGTTAGAAACGCACAAAGACCATCTGCGCATCGTCTACCGACATTTCCCGCTCACCAGCATCCACGACAAGGCCCAGATCGCGGCCGAGGCTGCCGAGGCCGCCGGGGCTCAGGGGAAGTTCTGGGAGATGCACGACCTGCTCTTTCAGCGGCAGCGAGAATGGGCCGTCCTTCCCGCCGACCAGATGCTCCAGGTGCTGAGCGGTTACGCGCAGGAACTGGGGTTGGACGTGGAGCGGTTCAACCGGGACCTGCAGGAACACACCTTTCAGGCCCGGGTGATGGGGCAGTACCAGGAGGCCGTTACGATGGGACTGCCGGGGACACCGTCGTTCATCGTCAACGGTCGGATGTATCCCACGGACCAGTGGGGGATTTCCTATCAGGGCCTGAGCGCACTGATCGGTTTGGCCCTTCTGGAGCCCCGCCTTTACAGCGCGCCGCCCGCCCTCCAGATTGACCCCGCCCGTCAGTACGTTGCCACCATTCGCACGCCCAAAGGGGACATCGCCATAGAACTCTACGCGGCCCAGGCTCCGCTCAACGTCAACAGTTTCATCTTTCTGGCCCGCCAGGGCTGGTACGATGGGACAACCTTCTTCCGCGTCATCCCGAATTTTGTCGTCCAGGCTGGCGACCCGACCGGGACAGCAGCCGGAACCCCCGGCTTCCAGTGCGACGACGAAATCGGCGACCTGAAGTTTGACGCGGCGGGAGTCGTGGGCATCGCCAACGCTGGTCCCAACACGGGCAGCAGCCAGTTCTTCATCACACTGGCCCCCCAGCCCGACCTGAACGGGCACTACACGATTATCGGGAAGGTAGTGAAGGGGCTGGAGATTCTCCAGGCGCTGCCGGAGCGGAACCCGGCCAATCCAACCGCCCCGCCGGGGCTGGAGATTGAGAGCATACAGATAGAGGAGCGGTAAAGGGTTAGAGGGGCCTCCCCTCCTCATCCACCCCCATTACCGTCAGTTCTCTCATCGGGAAATGGCGGGGGTTGGTGGTGACCAGAACCGCGCCGCATCGGATGGCCGAGGCGGCAATGACGGCGTCCAGCCCGCTGAGGGTGATGCCCTTTCGCTGCCAGGCGCGAATCATCTCCCCTGCCAGGTCGGCCGTCGGGGCATCCAAGGGGTGGGTCCGGAGGGCATCCAGCAGGGCGAAGGTGGCTTCCCGCTCATGGTCCCGCATCCCCCGCACGATTTCCAGCCGGGTAAACGAGGCGATGTACAGTCGTCCCTCCTGGGCCAGGCGGTACATCAATTCCCGATAGCCGGGCCGGTTCCGCAGGTGGCGGATGAGGATGCCGGTGTCCAGCAGGTAGTCAGCCATTCTCCGTCTCTCCGGGGAGGCAGTCCCAGTTCAATCCGGCCCGCCCCTCCTGAATCCAGCGGTCTATGTCGGCGGGCGTCGCCATGTCGGGGTGGTCTTCGTCCCGCCAGGCTCCGGCCGAGGCGTCAATGGCCGCCAGAAGTTTCAGCCGGCTCAGTTCCGCTCTCAGTACCTGGCTGACGAAACGGGCCCGCTCCCGGGCCGGGACCAGTCGCCGCAGGTCTTCGGCGACATCGCGGGGCAGATATACATTCAGCCGTTCCCGTTCCATCGGCGTCCCTCCTGAAGTGCCGTAACTGCCTGCCAGGGGGCCTCCGGGCAGGCACCATCACAGGCGCAGCGGGTGTGTCCCAGTTTTGTCGGGCTGGGCCGCTGGCCTTTTCGCCTGGCCGTAAACGGCCAGGCTCAGGCAAAGATGAGGCGCTAAAGCGCCCCTCTTTGCCTGGGCAACTCGTGTTCCGTTTGTAGGACAACTGCTTGCAGTTGTCCCACAACAGGGAGAGGGCGCTTCCAACGCCCTTTGCAACCTCAGTCAGACCGTTTACGGCCTGGCCCACCGGGCTCCCGACGATTTTGGGACACACCCGACGCATCGCCCTTGTAGCGCAGGCTGCCAGGCCTGTATGCAGGCGAAAGCCTGCGCTACGTCATCTGCAAACCGATCAGGGTGGGTAGTTGCGAAGTGCCATATATTTGCGCTCCATTTTAGCACTATATGATGACACTGTCAAACCCCTCATCTACTTCTAACCAATTTACCAATGTACCAATACCCAACCGATTCCTGGGGCTGATGGGCATCCTGACCGGTGGGGTGGTGGCCGCCGGGGGTGTGCTGATGGCCGTCCTGATGGCCCTCAGCGCTCCGATGCGGGGCAGTGAAACGGGCCTGGGCGGGATGGCCCTCCCTCAGGCCGCCGCGGTGGGCGCACTGGGCCTGGCCCTGGGGGCCATCCTGGCTGTGGAGGGGGTCCGATGGCGGCGGGGCATTCCCGCGGCCCCCTTCCGCCCCCGGCGGGTCGGGTGGCTCTGGCTGGCGTTCGCCGTCCTGCTGACCGCCGGGACGGTGGCGTCGGTGCTGAATGCGCCGCCGGTCCTGATGGCCCTCTTCCACGCGCCGACGCTGCTTCTCCTGCCCGTGCTGGTCCTTTCTCTGGTCGGATGGGGCCTGCGGGGGCGCGGGGGCTCCTGGGCGGACGTCCGCAGCGGATTGCTGAGCGGCGCGCTTCTGGGCACGGGCACCGCGCTGGTGATAGAGGTCGCGCTGATCGTCCTTCTGGCGGTCGGCCTGTTCGCGCTGGGCCTGCTCCCCCAGGAGTGGCTCCAGCAGGCGCCGCAGGCCCTGACCACCGGCGAAATCCCCTTTCCCATCGGGGTGGAGGACCTGCTGGAAGTACTCACTCCGCCACTCATTCTGGTCGCGCTGGTCCTGATTGGGGGGCTGGTGCCGCTGGTGGAGGAGGTCACCAAGACCCTGGGGGTCGGATTGGCGGGGCTGTGGCTTCGTCCTTCTCCGGCCCGGGCCTTTTTGCTGGGCGTGGCCTCCGGTGCAGGGTTCGCCCTGGCCGAGAACATGCTCAACAGCCTCTTCGTCGGCCCGACATGGGGGCCGGGGGTGCTGGCCCGCCTGGCGGCGACGGTCATGCACTGCGCCACCGGCGGCCTGATGGGCTGGGGATGGGGGCAGTGGTGGGCCGGGCGACGGCCCTGGCGGCTCCCGCTGGCCTTCGGGGGCGCGGTCATGCTCCACAGTCTGTGGAACTCCTGCGCGGCCGGGCTGGTCCTGAGCGGGCTGATAGCGTTGGCCCGGGCCGACAACCTGGTATGGACGGGGGCCGCTGGCCTGCTGATGCTGGCCCTGCTGGGCCTGCTGTTCCTGCTGGCCTGGGGGGCCGCTGCCGCCACCCTCTGGGCCAGTTACCGCCTGGGCCAACTTTAGACCCGGAAATAGCACACGGATGAACACGGATTTTACGGATTGGCACGATATAAAAATCCATGACTTCACTGCAAAAACTCACCGCAGAGACGCCGAGAGCGCAGAGTTCTACATTAGCATAATCTCTGCGTACTCTGCGTCTCGGCGGTTAAATGACCTTTTTGCAGGAGACTCACCCATGAAAACCTGTGCCGTCCGTCCCCCATTTAACGGGGAACGGAGGAGCACGGGCGAAACAGGCATTCACGTTTCACTTTTCACGTTTTACTTTTCACGTTTTACTTTTCACGTTTCACTTTTCACGTTTTACTTTTCACGTTTCACGCTCCGCCATGCCTCGCTACCTCTCCGTCCATAACCGAACGCGCGGCACGACCCTGCCGGTCCGGGCACGGTGGTGCGCGTCCTTCTTCTGCCGCCTGCGCGGACTGACCTTCCGCCGGAGGTTGCCGCCGGGGGAGGCCCTTCTGTTGGTAGGGGCGCGGGAGAACCGCGCGGAGACGGCCATCCATATGCTCTTCGTATTTTTCCCCATCGCCGCTATCTGGCTGGACCGTACCGGACGGGTGGTGGACGCCGTCCTGGCCCGCCCGTTCCGGCCATTCTATGCTCCGCGCGCCCCCGCCCGGGACATCCTGGAGGGCCCGCCGGACCTGTTGCAGGAGGTGTCGGTGGGAGACCTCCTGGAGTTCGGATGATTGCACATGACCCCCACCCACTACCGCCCCCACTGGACTCGCTGGGTTGCCCTCGCGGTGGCCGCGCTGGTCATCGGGGCCTACATCGGTCTGACCCCTCCCGGTCTGCTGACCAAAGCGGACTGGGTATCCGCCGCCGTCTGCCACCGGATTCCCTCCCACTCCTTCTTTTTCGCTGGTCGGCCATTGCCGCTCTGCGCCCGCTGCACGGGCACCTTCCTGGGCGCGCTGACGGCGCTCTTTGGCCAGGCCGTCCTCCTGCGCCGCCGGGGGACCCGTTTCCCACCCCCGCTTATCACCGTCGCGCTGGTCGGTTTCATCTTCGTGATGGGGGTAGATGGCCTGAACTCCTACGTGGACCTGATGCGAGGGACTCCGCTCTTCTATGAACCCCGCAACGAACTCCGTCTGGTCACCGGTGCGTTGAACGGCCTGGCGTTGGGCGCGCTCCTGTGGCCGATGGTCAACTTCAGCCTCTGGCGCGACCCTCAACCGGAGCCAGTCATCCGAAACGGGAGGGACCTGGGTATCCTGCTCCTGCTGGAGGCCGGGATGGTGGCCCTGGTGCTGACGGGCTGGCCGGCCCTCCTCTACCCCCTGGCCCTGGCCAGTGCCCTGGGGGTGCTTTCCATGCTGACGCTGACGATGACGGTCCTGGTTGTGATTATCGCCGGGCGGGAGAACCGGTACGAGCGCTGGCGGGATGCGCTCACCCCTCTGCTGGTCGGACTGGTGATGGCTTTCCTGCTGATCGGCCTGATAGACCTCTTCCGCTATGGGCTGACCGGCACCATCACCGGGGTCCCGGGGCTGGAGTGAAGGATGAAAATCCCGAAACCGTTCAGTCTTCCTTCCCGTCTCCCTGCACTCCGGTTCTCATGGTCGGCCTACCGGCTGGCCCTTCTGATGTTGCTCCTGACCCTGGTCGTGGGTCTGGAAAGTGAGGGGGCGCCCCCGGGCGCGCTGAAGACGGGCGTGGACCGGCAGGTTGCCGACCTTCGCTTTGACTTCCTGGGCTGGGAAGCGGAGGCTCTCTGGGGCAAACTGACCCTCTGGCTGCTGCAGCCGCAGCGGTATATGACGGAGGCCGACCGTTCCCGCTTCGTCCGGGACTGGGTGGAGCGCGTGTCCCAGGCCCAGCGCCTGGAGGCGAAAATCGCCGACGCCTACGCCGACCCGTCGGTCCAGGACCCCTTCCAGGCGACGGCGGAGGTCCGGGCCGAGAAGGACCGGGTGCGTTGGGAGATTGCGGTCCGTCAGCCCATCGCGGAGGCCATCATAGAGGAGCAGGTGGGCGTCGTGCTGGCCCGGGACGCCTCCGGCATCCTGGGCCAGCCCGCCCCCCCGGTCGGCATCCACATCACCCCACTCCCCCACGTCCTCATCATCTCCCCCCGGGAACGGATCACCGTCATCCACCAGGCGGAACTGGTGCCGGGGCTGACCGCCGACCGTGCCGACGCGCTGGAAAGGCAAGTAGACCGGGCCTTCAACGTCTCCTCGCTGGTGACGCCCATCGGGGGGATGTCGGCCTGGCCCGCGATGGTGCTGGAGTTCCCCAGCCTGGAGTGGTGGACGGAGGTCGCGGCCCACGAGTGGACCCACCACTACCTGTACTTCTTCCCCCTGGGCTGGGAGTACGAGGATAACTGGGAGGCGCGCGTCATCAACGAGACCGTCGCCACGCTGGTAGGGTGGGAAATCTCCCGCCGGACTCTGGTCCAGTACTACCCGGACCTGGCGCCGTCGGAGGAACCGTGGGCGGAGGAAGAGGAGGAGTCCTCTTTGCCCCCGCCCCCGCCCCCGCCCGGCACGTTTGACTTCGCCGCCGAGATGCACGAGACGCGCGTCCGGGTGGACCAGTTACTGTTGCAGGGGCGGATAGAGGAGGCGGAGGCGTACATGGAGCGCCGTCGCCAGTTCTTCTGGGAGCACGGGTACCACATCCGCAAACTGAACCAGGCCTACTTCGCCTTCTACGGCTCCTACGCGGCCGCGCCGGTGGGCGCGGCGGGGAAGGACCCCGTCGGGCCGGCAGTCCGGCGGGTCTGGAGAATGACGGTGAGAGACCCGCGCCGCTTCCTGCATCAAGTGCGCGGTGTCACCTCGCTGGATGCACTGCTACAACTGTCAGGGGAATAACATGAACATCCTCTACCCTGCTCTCCGGCTGGCCCTCTGCGGGTGGCTCCTGCTGACGGCCATCGTTCCCCCGGCCTCGGGCAGTCTTGCCGGGGAGAAAAACGGGGGCGTCCCTTCCCCGGCCCTCCTCCCGGCCTGGTTTCCCCCTGCTCCCCCGCCCCCCCGCTCCCCGTTAGACCCCGCGCTGGCCCGCGCCCTCTCCCGGGCCGGCCCCAACGACATCCTCCCGGCCATCGTCGTCCTGCGGGAGCAGGCGGCCCTCACCCCCACCCCCGCCGCCTCCGGCGGCTTCCCCCTCCCCCTCTCCCGCTCTGCGGGAGAGGGGGAGGGGGGCAGGGGGGAGGGGGTGAGGGCCACCGCCCAGGCCCGCGCCCTCCTGGTAGCCGACCTGCAGGCCCTGGCGGACCGCACCCAGGCCCCCCTCCGGGCCTACCTGGAGTCCGAGCAGGCCGCCGGACGGGTGGAGTCGTACACCCCCTTCTGGATTTTCAACGGCATCGCCGTCCGCGCCCATCCCGACGTCATCCGTACCCTGGCCGCCCGCCCCGATGTTGCCCTCATCCGCCTGGACCACTACCGGCGGTATCTTGCCCTCACCCCCACCCCCGGCCCTTCGGGCCACCCCCTCCCCCTCTCCCGAGGGGCGGGAGAGGGGGAGGGGGGCAGGGGGGTGAGGGTGAGGGCCGAATGGAACCTCTCCCTCATCCGCGCCCCCGAGGTCTGGACCACCCTGGGCATCTCCGGCACCGGCGCCGTGGTGGCGGGAATGGACACCGGCGTGGACTGGCTCCACCCGGCCCTGCAGGCCAACTACCGGGGCTACAACCCCCACGGCCCCGCCAACCACCGGGGCAACTGGTACGACCCCGTCACCGGTTCCCTCTACCCCATAGACGACCACGGCCACGGCACCCACACCCTGGGCACCGCCGTCGGGCGGGACGGCATCGGCGTCGCCCCCGGCGCCCGCTGGATCGGCGTCAAAGTCCTGGACCGCTACGGCTACGGCTACGACTCCTGGATTCACGCCGGATTCCAGTGGTTCCTGGCCCCCGACGGCGACCCCTCCCTCGCCCCCGACGTCGTCAACTGCTCCTGGGGGGACGAGAACGGCGCCTCCACCGAGTTCCAGGCTGACCTCCGCGCGCTGCGCGCGGCGGGCATCTTCGTCGTCTTCGCCAACGGCAACAGCGGCCCTGGCCCCGGCACCGTCATCTCCCCGGCCTCCCTCCCCGAGGCCTTCGCCGTCGGTGCCAGCGACAGCGAGGACCGCGTCGCCAACTTCTCCAGCCGCGGCCCCTCCCCCTGGGGCGAGGTCCGGCCCCACGTCGTCGCGCCGGGCGTGAGCGTGCTCTCCGCCCTCCCCGGCGGCATCTACGGCACGATGAGCGGCACCTCTATGGCCACCCCCCACGTCGCCGGCCTGGCCGCCCTCCTGCGCGCCGTCAGCCCGACCGTGACCATCACCGACGTCGCCCGCATCATCACCGCCACCGCCGTCCCCCTGAGCACCACCGTCCCCAACAACGACTCCGGCTGGGGCCGCGTGGACGCCTTCGCCGCCGTCTCCCTTCTCATGAACGCCGGGGTGGTTCAGGGGACGGTCACCCGCGCGGGGGACGGAGCCCCCATCCCTGGCGCGACCGTCTCCGCCGCCTTCCACGGGGACGGCGGCGGGGGCTCGGCGGCGACCGACGCGTCCGGCCGATACGTTCTCTCCCTGGCCCCCGGCCCCTACGACCTGACCGCCCGCGCCTTCGGCTACGCGCCGGCCGTCCGCTACGGCGTCGTCATCACCACCGGCGCCGTCGTGACCGCCGACTTCGCCCTGACCGCCCTCCCCACCGGCACCCTGCAGGTCCGGGCGGCCGACGGGGCCACCGGCGCGCCCGTCACCGCCACGATCGCCGTCCTGGATACCCCCCTCACGGCGACGGGCTCTCTGGTGACCTTCACCCTCCCCGCCGGGGACTACACCGTCCGGGCCCGCGCGCTGGGTCACCACGTGGTCACCGCCACCGCGTCGGTCTCCGTCGGGCAGGTGGCCGCCGTCACCCTGACCCTCCCCCCGGCGCCGTCCATCCTGCTGGTGGACTCCGGGGCCTGGTACTACGGGAGCCAGATTGCCTACTACCGCCAGGCGCTGGACGACCTGGCCCTGGCCTACGACGAGTGGACCGTCCGCCACCCGCCCGACGACACCCCCACCGCCGACCTCCTGGCCCCCTACGACGTCGTCATCTGGAGCGCGCCCGACGACGCGCCGGGCTACATCGGCGCGCAGGACGCCATCACCACCTACCTCTCCGCCGGGGGACGGCTGCTCCTGAGCGGACAGGACGTGGGCTTTCTGGACGCCGGGATGCCCTACTATACGAAGTACCTGAAAGCGCGACTGGTGGAGGATAGCAGCAACCTCTGGACGCTGGAAGGGCTCCCCGGCGGCCCCTTCGCGGGTCTGACGATGACCATTGCCGGGCCCGGTGGGGCGAACAACCAGTACTACCCCGACGTCGTTGCCCCGGCCGACCCGGACGCGGCGGCCCCCGTCCTGGCCTACGCGGCCTGCGACAGGGCCCGCAGCGAATCGGAGTGCCTTCCCGACCCAACAACCGCCGGGGGCGGATGCCCGCTGAACGGCTACGCCGCCCTGGCCGTCGGCACCTGTCTGGACTACCGGGCCCTCTACCTCTCCTTCGGCTTTGAGGCCATCGCCGCTTGTAGTGAGGCACGAAACGGAGCGGAGTGCCGTGCTGAAGTCATGCGCCGCGCGCTGGACTGGCTTACCGCCCCCACCCCCGACGTGGGCCTGGAATTGCGGCCCCAACTCCACACCGCCATCGGCCCGCCCGGTACCGTCGTCACCCACGAACTGCGGGTCCGCAACACCGGGCGCGGCGGTATCCCCGACGTCGTCGTCCCGACGGTGGAGGGGGCGGACTGGCCCACCCGCCTGAGCGCGCCGTACCTGATCGTCCCGTCCTGCACGTCCGCCACGCTGACCGTCAGCGTCACCGTCCCGGCGACGGCGACCTGGGACGCCCGCGACGTCCTCACCCTGACCCTCCGCTCCGTCCTCTCCCCGTCCCTGAGTGCGACCGTCGTCCTGACCAGCAAGGCCCCGGCGCCGGTCCTTCTGGTGGACGACGACCGCTGGTACGAGCAGGCCCCGAAGTACCGCGCGGCAATGGAAGCCGTCGGCATCCCCTACGACCTCTGGGAGACCCACGCGGCGCTGGGGAGCGGCGGACCGGGCGGCCCGCCGACCGAATTCTTGCGCTGGTACCCCGTTGTCGTCTGGTGGACGGGGTACGACTGGTACGAGCCGGTGACGGCGGACGAGGAGCGGGCGCTGGTGGCGTACCTGGAGGGCGGCGGGCGCCTCTTCCTGACCGCGCAGGACTTCCTGTACTACCACGCCGGGGGGCCCCTGCGGCCCTACCTGGGCGTCCTCACCTACACGGAGGACGTCACGCCGACCGTCGCGGCCGCTGTCCCGGAGAATCCGGTCCAACCCTGTAGCGCAGGCTATCCGGCCTGCGTCCTCCCGCTGACGTACCCCTACCGCAACTGGTCGGACGGGCTGGTGCCGTCGCCGGGGACGGCGGTGGTCCTGCGCGACGGGGCCCGGCGGGCCATCGCCCTGGCCCGGCGCGCGGGGGCAGGGGCCAACCCCACCCCGACAAGGGCGGCCGTCTTCTTCTCCTTCCCGTGGGAGACGTTGCCGGAGGAGGCGCGGCCGGAGGTGATGCGGCAGGTGGTGGGGTACCTCTCGTGGCTGGGGGGTTCGGCCCTCAGGGCGGACCGGGGCGCGGCGGCCCCCGGGGCGACCGTCACCTACACCCTGCATCTGGTCAACGACGGCCCGGCCGCGGTGACCGCGGCCGTCTCCAACACCTTTCCGGCGGACCTGCAGAGCGCGCCGGCGCTGGTCTGGCGGGGAGTCCTGGCCCCCGGCGCGTCCCTGACCTTCACCTACCCGGCCACGCTGACGGCCGGATTGCCGCCCGGGACCGTCGTTCCCCACACGGTGCGGATCGCGCTGGAGGAGCAGGGCATCGTCTTCTCCCGGACGGCGGTGGTGCGGGTGGGCGCGCCGGACCTGGGGCCGTCGGCGCTGGAGTGTGGGCCGTCCCCGGCGGAGCCCGGGACGGCGGTGGCCTGCACGCTGCGGCTGGAGAACGGGGGCCCGGCGGATGCCCCCTCGGCGACGGCGGAGGTCACGGGCACGCTGTTTGCGGACGTGCCAGGCACTTTAGAAGTGCCTGGCACGTTGATCCCAGCGGGGGGCGCGGTCATCCTGACCCAGGTGGTCACCCCGCCGGTGGGGATTGGGTATGCGGTCGCGTTTCTGGAGGACGGGGCCGGCGGTCAGTGGGAACGGCCGACGTGGGTGGAGGTGCGGCCGTGGCGGGCATATCTGCCGGTGGTGCTGAAGGCTTGTGAAAACTGAACAGATGTGGTAAAACAAAGGGCGATTCTGGCCCTCACCCCTCCCCCCGGCCCCTCCCCTCTCCCGCCCCGGCGGGAGAGGGGGGGTGCCGCCGAAGGCGGCGGGGGTGGGGTGAGGGCCCTGCTCCCTGCGACTTGCGACCTGCGATCTGGCAGGATAAATCCTGCGCTACACCCTTGCATCTCCCCTCTCCCGCCCCGACGGGAGAGGGGAGGGGGTGCCGCCGAAGGCGGCGGGGGTGGGGTGAGGGCCCTGCGACCCTGCTCCCTGCGACCCTGCGACCTGGCAGGATAAATCCTGCGCTACACCCTTGCACCTCCCCTCTCCCGCCCCGGCGGGGGAGGGGGGGTGCCGCCGAAGGCGGCGGGGGTGGGGTGAGGGCCCTGCGACCCTGCTCCCTGCGACCTGGCAGGATAAATCCTGCGCTACACCCTTGCATCTTGCATCTTGCAATCTTGCATTCTTGCCTTCTTGCCTTTTTGCCCTATGCCTGAATTCGTCCATCTCCACGTCCATACCCACTACTCCCTGCTGGACGGCCTCTGTGCGCCGAAGGCGCTGACGGCGCGGGCCGCCGAGTTGGGCATGCCCGCGCTGGCCATCACCGACCACGGCGCCCTCTACGGTGTCGTGGAGTTCTATCAGGCCGCCCAGGAGGCCGGCATCAGGCCCATCATCGGCCTGGAGGCCTACCTGGCCCCGCGCCGCCTGCACGACCGCAACGCCGCCGAGGACCGCAAGCCCTACCACCTCCTCCTGCTGGCCCAGAACCAGACCGGCTACAAGAACCTCCTCCGCCTGGCGACGGTCGCCATGCTGGAGGGGTACTACTACAAGCCGCGCATAGATAAAGAAACACTGGCCCGCTACGGCGAGGGCCTCATCGTCTTCTCTGGATGCGGCTCCTCCGAGATTCCGCGCCTCATCATAGAGGGACGGCTGGAGGAGGCCCGCGCCGCCGTCGCCTGGTACCGCGACCACTTCCCCGACCGGTTCTACCTGGAACTGCAGGACCACGACCTGAAGGACCTCCATCGGGTCAACCGTCACCTGCTGGAATTCGCCCGGGAGTTCCGCCTGCCCCTGGTGGCGACCAACGACGTCCACTACCTCACCCGCGAGCAGGCCCCCGTCCACGACACCCTGCTGGCCATCGGCACCGGCAAGTCCCTCAAAGACCCCAACCGGATGCGGTACGAGGGGGACACGTACTACATGCGCACGGCCGAGGAGATGGCCGCGCTCTTCGCCGAGGTGCCGGAGGCGC